>Ga0255334_1000797_pt1 | contig 19234 bp, 21 predicted proteins | sample EtOH5_35cm_T3_12_FD_202080 | JGI IMG/M metagenome (GOLD analysis project Ga0255334, IMG submission 202080) | Sandy soil microbial communities from University of British Columbia, Vancouver, Canada - EtOH5_35cm_T3_129 | ecosystem: Engineered > Artificial ecosystem > Sand microcosm > Unclassified ...
CGTTCGTCCTGAGCCAGGATCAAACTCTCCAATAAAGTTTGTTTCTGGTTCAAAGCTTTTTCAAGCTGGCAAATCATTAAAAATGATAGACTCATCAACGCTTTCGCTGTTCAGTTTTCAAAGAGCACTTTTTTCAACAACCTCTATATTGTACCTGGTTGTTTGCCGCGTGTCAACAAGTTTTTTTACCATCATGTTTAACGGCGACTTAGTTAATCTATCACAAACCACCCAGAAAAAGCAAGGGTTAATTTATCATTCGGTCGTGATTGACTATGTATGGTGAAGAACAGGATTTAATATAACATTAAACTTTTTATAATGCAAATAAAAAATCCACCTGATAATGCACCAGGTGGATTTTTCCTTCACCCCTGTATCACTGCGGGTGCTACTCGCGGGAACGCATATGCGGGAAAAGCAGTACATCACGAATCGACGGGGAGTTGGTGAGCAGCATCACCAGGCGGTCAATCCCGATGCCGAGACCTCCGGTAGGCGGCATTCCGTATTCCAACGCCTCGATGAAATCTTCATCCATCTCATGCGCTTCGTCGTTTCCTGCTTCTTTTTCCAGCAGCTGCGCTTCAAAACGCTCACGCTGATCAATCGGATCATTCAGCTCAGAGAAAGCATTCGCGTGCTCACGCGCAACGATGAACAGCTCGAAACGGTCCGTAAAGCGAGGATCTTGCTCGTTTTTCTTCGCCAATGGCGAAATGGCAACCGGATGACCGTACACAAAAGTCGGCTGAATCAAGGTATGCTCCAGCTTTTGCTCAAAGAATTCGTTGACCACATGGCCAAACGTGTGGTGCGGCTCTACCTGTACGCCATGCTCTTTAGCCAATGCACGAGCCTCATCGTCGCTCATCTCTTTCCAGAAATCGACGCCCAGGTTTTCCTTGATCAAGTCCACCATGTGCACACGGCGCCATTGTGGCGTCAGATCAATCTCATTGCCTTGATAGTGGATTTTCATGGTTCCCAGAACGTCCTGGGCGACGTGTGCGATCAACTCTTCCGTCAGTTTCATGATGTCCTGGAAGTCAGCGTACGCTTCATACAATTCGATCATCGTAAATTCCGGATTGTGCCGGGTGGAAATTCCCTCGTTGCGATAGACGCGGCCGATTTCATACACTTTTTCCAGACCGCCGACGATCAATCGTTTCAGGTGCAGCTCAATGGCAATGCGCATGTACAGCTGCATGTCCAATGCATTGTGATAGGTAATAAACGGGCGGGCAGACGCCCCCCCGGCGATGGCGTGGAGGGTGGGAGTCTCCACTTCCAGATAGCCGCGGCTGTCCAAATAACGGCGCATGGACGTCAAAATGCGGCTGCGGGTAATAAACGTCTCGCGCACTTCCGGGTTCACGATCAAATCCACATAGCGTTTGCGATAGCGCGTCTCGATATCCTTCAGCCCATGGTACTTCTCAGGCAATGGGCGCAGCGATTTGGTCAAGTACGTCAGCTCTTTCGCTTTGACGCTCAGCTCGCCGGTCTTGGTTTTGAACACGACGCCTTTTACGCCGATCAGATCGCCGATATCGCTCAAGTCAAACACTTTGTACAGCTCTTCACCGACCGCATCCTGACGAACGTAGATCTGGATTTGGCCGGAGCGGTCCAGCAAGTGGGCAAAGCTCGCCTTGCCCATCGCGCGCTTCGCCACCAGTCGGCCTGCGATTGCCACGACGCTTTCTTCTGCTTCCAGCTCTTCTTTGGACTTGTCCGCAAAGGCTTGTATGATTTCATCCACGTGATGGGTTTGTTCGAACTTTTTACCGAACGGATCAAACCCCCACTCGCGCAGCTGATCCATTTTGTCATGGCGCACCTGCAGCAGCTCGTGCAGTTGCTCTTCTTGTTCCTGTGCTTGTTGCAGGTCTTGCTCGTTAGACATTTCCACTCACTCCTCTAAAAAATACCTGTGTTGACAGATTTGCGCAGGCCAGATAAATAGCGATACGGCGTACCTAAGAAAAGGTACGCCATGTATTTGCAGTTTACAGGTTGATATCGAGAATTTCGTACTGGATGACCCCGGCTGGTACGTTTACATCTACGATGGCGCCTTTTGCTTTACCCAAAAGCGCTTGGCCTACCGGAGATTCGTTGGAAATCTTGTTGTTTATCGGATCAGACTCGGCCGACCCTACGATCGTGTAATCCACGACATCGCCGAATTCCAGATCTTTCAGCCTTACTCTGGAGCCGACACTGACCACGCCTGTGTCGACATCTTCGTTTTTAATGATGCGTGTGTTGCGCAGCATTTTTTCCAAGGTAAGAATACGGCCTTCAATAAACGCCTGTTCATTTTTCGCCTCTTCATACTCAGAGTTCTCGCTAATATCTCCAAAGCTGATCGCTTCCTTAATCCGAGCAGCTACTTCCTTGCGTTTAACCGTTTTCAGATCTTCAAGCTCTTGTTCAAGTTTTGCTAAACCTTCTGGTGTAAGAATAACTTCTTTTTCAGACATGGACCAATTCCCCCGTTTAAAAAATAATTCCATTCGCACTGGGTAAAGTACAAAGGATTATATGTAGTTGTTCTATACAATATTCAGCACAACATAAACACATGTGAGGGTCTCATAGGTAAAGCTGCCAGCGTGAACTGGCAGCTTGGCTCCCAATATTATGGAGTATTATAGGATATGAAGGAACCCTTGTCAATGTTTGGAATGCCCAATCGAAATTAGTAGCTGACCGCTTCGTTATGCGCAGCTTCCAACGGTTCTTCGACATCGCTTCCGTAATTTTCCACCCGATCGACGTATTCCAGCAGGATGCGACGCAGCTCTTCTTCTGTTTCTACCCCGTTGATCAAGTTTTTGGCATGCGTAGAGCCTTTTAAGCCTTTCAAATACCAGGCGGCATGCTTCCGCATTTCCAGAACGCCTACGCGCGGGCCTTTCAATGCGATCAGCCGCTCTGCATGCAAAAGGCAAATCTCCATTTTCTCACGCGCAGACGGCTCAGAAGCGAGCTCTCCGGTCGTCAGGTACCGAATGGTCCGGTACAGCATCCATGGATTTCCCAGTGCGGCGCGACCGATCATCACGCCGTCGCAGCCGGTCGTATCCAGCATGCGGCGCGCATCCTCGGGCGTCGCCACATCGCCATTGCCAATCACCGGGATCGAGACGGCTTCCTTCACGCGGCCGATCCAGCTCCAGTCAGCATGGCCTTTGTACATTTGGACACGCGTACGGCCATGAACGGCAATCGCCTGGCCGCCGGCACGTTCGACTGCCCTGGCATTGTCGACCGCGTACAAGTGCTCCTCGTCCCAGCCCAGCCGCATTTTGACCGTAACCGGCTTCTCTACCGCATCGACTACAGCCGACACGACCTCGTAGATTTTGTCCGGATCGAGAAGCAAGCGGGCACCTGCGTCACAGCTCGTGATCTTCGGCACCGGACACCCCATGTTGATGTCGATAATATCGGCGTTGGTGCGCTGATCCACATACTTCGCCGCTTCCACGAGCATTTCCTTGTCCCCTCCGAAAATCTGCAAGCTTAGCGGTTTTTCGCGCTCGTCGACATACAGCATCTCGATCGTTTTCTTGTTGCCGTGCACGATTCCCTTGTCGCTGACCATCTCGGCACAGACCAGGCCCGTACCGAACTCTTTGGCAATCAAACGAAAGGCAGGGTTGCACACCCCGGCCATCGGCGCCAACACGACATTGTTTTTCAGCTCAATATTTCCGATTTTCATCTATTTCGACCTCCTGATTCCCGCGACGCAAATGATCGTTCTGCCGCCAGGTGCTTGGAGAGGACTGACCTTTCCAAAAGTCATTATTTATTTATAGCACATAATTCATCGTAGTCGACCTGTAAAGTGCTGGCGATCTTGCGCAGGACCGGCTCTGTCGGCACTCTGGTGCCCCGCTCCAGCGAGCCGACGAACGAGAGCGACACTCCCAGCTTTTCCGAAAGGGACTGCTGCGTATACCCTTTTAGCTTCCGGAAAGACCGGATTCGATTTCCCAATTGATTGTTCCCCACTTACGTACCCCCTTGAGATCCTCTGCCAATGGCAATAGAAAATGATCAACGGTCTGATTGTACACAGGCAACGCTCCGCCCTCCCATACGTCACGAAGAGGAATCAGGACAAAAGCCCGCTGTGCCATCGCCGGATGTGGAATCATCAGCTGCTCCGCCTGGATGGTATGCTCGCCGTACAACAACACATCAATATCAATCGTTCGCGGGCCCCAACGGATGGTGCGGACCCGTCCCAGCTCTTTTTCCACCGACAGCGCCGTCTCCAGCAGCTCGTCCGGGGAAAGCTTTGTTTCGACAGCCACGACCATGTTGAGAAATGCGTCCTGATCGACATAGCCGACCGGGTCCGTTTCGTAAACGAAAGAGGTCCGCAGCACGCGAATACCCGGCCGCTCGTGCAATTGCCTGATTGCCTTTCGCAGGGTTTCCTCGCGATCGCCCAGATTGGACCCAAGCGCAAGGTAAGCGCTGAGTGTCATGAGCCAAAATCCTCTCTTTGGCGGATCATCTCGATCGCGACGGAATCGTAATGCCCGTTGATCGGCGGATTCGGCTTGGTCACCTTCACCTGAACCTGCGCGAGCGGAAACTGGCTGAGGAGCCGTTCCGCAATGACAGCGGAAAGCTTTTCCACCAGATTGTACCGCTCGCCCTCCACGATCTTCTGGACACAGCTGAAAATGTCCGCGTAATTCACTGTGTCGGCGAGATCGTCGCTCGCTCCGGCCCGGGACAAATCCAGCGACAGGACGAGGTCGACGTAAAAGCGCTGGCCCAGCTCGGCCTCCGCCCCAAACACGCCGTGGTAGCCGTAAAACGACATGCCGTTGAAGTAGATGTTATCCGTCATCAGATGCCTCCCCGAAGCATCGCGTCCATCATCTTGGCTACGCGCTTCATTTCTTTGACGTCGTGCACCCGCACCATATGACAGCCCTTGGCCACGCCGAGAGCGACTGTCGCAGCTGTACCTTCTACCCGCTCATCTACCGGAAGCTCCAGCACGTGGCCGATCATTCTTTTGCGCGAGGTGGCCAGCAGCACGGGATACCCCAGCGCGACCAGGTCGTCGAGCCTGCGCATCGTCTCGAGATTTTGCTCCAATGACTTCACAAAGCCGATGCCCGGGTCGAGGACAATCTGGTCGGGCTGTACGCCTGCCGCCCTTGCGATGGCGACCGATTCCCGCAAATCCCGCACGAAATCAGCAAAGAAATCGTGGTAGTCCGTGTCCGGGCGATTGTGCATCAAAATGATCGGGACGCGATGGCGCGCGGCTGCTTCCGCCATTCGCAGGTCCCGCCTGGCTCCCCAAATATCGTTGACGATATGCGCTCCGGCTTGAATCGCCCGATCGGCCACCCCTGGCTTGTATGTGTCAATCGACAGCGGCACAGGCAGCTCCTGCGACAAAATACGGATGACCGGCAGCACCCGGTCCAACTCCTCCGCCTCGTCTACCGGCACCGCTCCCGGCCGAGTCGATTCGCCTCCGATGTCGATGATGTCCGCTCCGGCTTCCACCATGGCACGCGCTTGGGCCAACGCCTGGTCGAGATCAACGAAACGCCCGCCGTCTGAAAAAGAGTCCGCGGTCACATTGAGAATTCCCATGACTAGTGTGCGCTCCCCCAAGGGCAGCACATGGCGGCCGCAAACGAGTTCGCGTTGTCCACGCAGCCGCTCCCGAGCTGCCCGTACCTCCCGCAGCTCTTCCGCAAGTGTGCGCAAGTCCGCGCCCCGCTCCGGCAAACGCTCCAGCAGCGCATCCAGCTGCGAACGCGTCGACAGCAGCAGCACCGTGGACGCCGAAGCTGTTCCCGGCTGGCCGGAAATGACTGCCTCTCCGCCGACAGACTGCATGTCCAGCCGCAGCTGCCGCGCCTCTGCTTCCGTCAAGCTTTCTACATGAATCCGCGCACTCCCGCCGGTCTTCGCCAAACGGTCGATTTCTGCAGGCAAGACGCCGCGTTTGGACAGCTCTGCGGCCAGCTCCTCGCGAGTCGCCGCATGAATCAGAAATGGATTGTACTTCATGAGATCTGCTCCCTTTTCCGTAGTAGCATGTTGAATAGTAGCATACCATAATTTACTTCCCTGCCGCTACAGACCTACGGTACACACGGTGCAACTCCTGCGTATGCTCGCCGTAGGCCGAACGAATCGGATGACCGTCGATGTCCTGCACCGGGCCGATCTCCTGCACCGAATTGGTCACGAACACTTCATCAGCTTCCCGCAAAGCCTCCGGACGAAACCTCCCTTCTGTTATCGACAGGCCGATTCGCCTGGCGAGCGCGAGGACGTGCTGCCGGGTCACTCCGTCCAAGATGCCGGTGTCCAGGGATGGCGTATACAGGCAGTCGTCCTTTAGCCAAAACAGATTGCTGACGATCCCTTCCGCCAAATAGCCGTCATGCGTCAGAAACAAACCCTCCACATCCAGGCGCGCTCCCACTTCCTGCTTGGCCAGCGCATTGTTGAGGTAGTTGTGCGACTTGAACCGCCGGTGTCCCTCGGCCGTCTGCCGCGGCAGCGACACGGTCTGCAGGCGCTTCGGCCGGGGCGGATCTGCCAGAGGCGCCACAGGCTTGGCAAACACAAAAAGCGAAGGACGCTCATAGCCGTCTGCTACAAGTCCTACGCCTTCCGATCCAGCAGTAATACTCAGCCGCACGTACGCATCCCGCAGTCCATTGGCATCCACTGTCTGCATCACGGCCTCTGCCAGCTCCCCAGACGTCCAGGCGGGCTTGATGCAGAGTGCCAATAGCCCGGAACAGAGCCGGGCGAAATGGGCGTCCCAAAGAAAGAGACGGCGGTCGTAGACGCGCATGCTCGCTCTCTCCCGATAACATTGTCGAGAGCATCATACCACACTTACACAAAAAGCGCAGTTTCCCAGCGCAAGTCTATGAAGCGTTTCTTTGCCGCCTCATTCAGGTCGCAGCGGATAGTAGTGCGGGCGGAATCAGCCATGGGCAAAATGGAGAGGGCGACGGTAGGCAGGATCGTAGATAGAAAGCCTTGATTCCACAACCCGATAGGCAGCCATTTGAGCGTCACGGCAAAAATAAATTGCAAAAGAACCGCAAAGACAAAATTCGGTACGTTCCGAGCAGGATCGCCTGGATGCCAAGCTGAAGCGAATGACCGATGCATCTGGACAGCAAGGTGCTCACGGGCTGATTGCTGAACTGCAGCGAAATACCGAAGTCGCCATGAAGCAGACCGGCCATATAGATGACATAGCGTTCGGCGACGGGCTTGTTCAAACCGTATTTTTCATCCATGATCTGCCGCTGATGCTCGGTCAGCTTTTCTTCATTGGCGTAAGGGCTGCCTGGCAAATAATTAAGCAGCAAAAATGTGATGGAAGAAATAAAAAACAAGGTTAGCAGCATATAAACGACCCGTTTCAATAGAAAACGAAAAAAAACCGTTCATGATGGTAAGCCATTCCTCTTTATATTGTTTTATTTTTCATTCCTTTTAAAAAACAATCTGCGTTCCGACGAACAGGCCATAAACATCGCCGGCCGCGGCGTAAAAAAGCCATCGCCGTGTACTGGCGATGGCTTTTTTATACTTCGGAAAGCGCAGTTTCCTTGGCTCGCCTACGGTGGATGAGCCGCGAGATGGTGATGGAGATTTCGTACAGCACGATCAAGGCTACGATCAGCAGCCGGCGGCGCAAATCGGTCAAATGCTCCAGAAACGGCATCTCTCGGCTCACGTGGAGCCCTCCTTTGGCGAGAATCGGCGCGGTCACAAGAAAAAGGCAGTGCGCTTCCTTTGCGCGCACCACCTTCCTCTGGAAAAGGTTTTAGTTGACTCGTTTCAACGTGTCCTCTGAAATAGCAGCAGCGGAAAGTTCGGGTGTCGAACCTTTTCCATTCTTGTCTTTGACCTCGTCGTCGTCTTTCGTCAAATCTTTTGCGGCTGTTTTAAATTCGGTCAGCGTTCGGCCAAAAGCGCGGCCGATCTCAGGGAGCTTGCTGGGTCCGAAAATGACCAGCGCGATAATCAAAATCAGAATCAATCCGGGGATCCCGATGGACGATAACATGGATGGCTACACTCCTTTTCTCAGAAGCCGGTGATCGCGACCACGCTCGGCAGCGCAACGGAGCCGCCGCCTTTTGGCCAATGGCTGGTCGGCTGGTCGTAGCCCTTCAGGTTTTCGCCGGGATGCTGGACGGACAGGAACAGTGTTTTTTCGTCCGGCGCAAACCAGGGCCCTGTCATTTCCGCACCGACAGGAGCAGAGGCGAACTGAGCGGCAATGCCTTTGCTGTTTCCGGCCGTTGGAATGAAGAAAACACCGTTGTTTCCGAATGGTTTGTAAATCCCGCTGTTCGTGGAGGAGGAAGAAATGTCCGTCACGACCCACAGGTTGCCCGTGCTGTCGAAGGCCAGGTTGTCCGGTGCCGCAAACCCAGCTTGCGGACCGCCTGCCGCGAAAATTTCAAATGAGAACCCTTCGCCGGCGTGGTTGTTGTCATTTTCAAACAGGCGAACGATCTGGCCGTAGAAGTTGCCGTGCTTGTCGTTGTTGGTCAAGGCAATGAACACCGATCCGTCAATCGGGTGTACCTCGAGGTCTTCCGGTCGGTCCATCGGCGTAGCTCCGACAGCCTTGCATGCTTCGCGGCTGTTGATCAGCACGTCTGTCTGGGAAGTGAACAGCGGCTTGCCGTCGCTGTCGACTGCTTTTTGCAGCGCCTCGTTTGTGGCCAAGTCCAGTGCGATCCATTTTCCCTTGCCGAAGTTGGCGACGTACAGCGTTCCTTCCTCCAGCAGGCGGGAGTTGGCTTTGCCCGCTTTCGGGTCGTATTTCGCTTTGGATACGTATTTGTACACGTATTGGTCTTTGGCATCATCGCCCATGTAGATTGCCAGCTGACCGCTCGGAGCCAGAACCATCGCCGTGTTCTCATGGGCGAAGCGGCCCAGTGCGGTATGCTTTTTCGGCGTCGACTTGGGATCGAACGGATCGACCTCGATGATCCATCCGTAGTGCGTCTCGTCCGGAAGCTTGCAATCGCCGACGATATCGATGAAGTTCTCCTCGCAGGACAGAACGGTTTGCCACAGGGTCACGCCACCGGAGCAGTTGGCGAAGGTCCCGGTTACTTCCTTGGCGATCGACGCTGCTGGTCCTGTCAGCACATGCTTCGTCAAACCGCTGACGCGGCGGCCGTATTTGGAGTTCGGAACCAGTTTCCATACTCCGTTTTCTTTTTTCACTTCAATGACCGATCCGCCCAGCGCATACAAATATTTCTTGATCTGCTCGGGTGTGCGCGTGTTGTTTTTGGGATCTGCGTTTATGTAGTCGTAGCCTGTGACGTAATGCTCCAGCTCGCCCAAATACTCGTGGTTCACCCACAGCAGGCCGTGGTCGGACTTGCCATCGATCGGCAAGTAACAGGTAAAGTCGTTGTTGAAGCCAAACGTATCTCCAGCGGCATTGATCTTGTCGCCGTAGGAGGCGATCACGTCGTATTTGTAACCTTCCGGCAATACGATGTCGTCCTTGGTCGTCGGGTGAATGGCTTTGAATTTCGGGTTGAAATCATGCTTTTGGTTTTCCAGGCCAAACAGGTGGTCGGCCGTTTTTCCGGAGAGAGCGGATCCTGCTGCCAGCGCGGGGATTCCGGTAGCCATCGAGGCCAAAGCCGCCGTCCCTGCTCCAAGATAGGTCAAAAATTGTCGACGGTTTACTTCCATGTACAATCGCTCCTTTTCGTCATCTTTTTTTTCTATTGTACAAGCCGTATGTCGACGCATCGTGAATGCTGGATAAAGATGGTGTTAAGAATTTCCAGAATTTTCGTAAAGGAGCTTTTGAAAAAAAAGAGGGGATAAACGCAAAAATGCCGCCCTGAAGCAGGGAGGCGGCAATCTGTCTCAAGTGTCCTATAGTTAACCTGTCGTATGGCGCGCATAAGCGGTCAGGAAGTTTTTCAAAAGTTGCTTCCCGTGCTGGGTAATGATCGATTCCGGATGGAACTGCACCCCTTCGATGGGATACTCCCGGTGACGAATCGCCATGATCTCTCCTTCCGCTGTCCGTGCGGTCACTTCCAGCTCGCTCGGAAGGGTGGACTCCTCCACGATCAGGGAGTGATAGCGTGCAGCGGTAAACGGCGACGGAATGTCCTGAAAAATGGTTTTCCCGTCATGAAAGACCTCGGACGTTTTTCCATGCATCAGGCGTTCGGCCCGGATGACCTTGCCGTCAAACACTTGCCCGATGGACTGATGCCCCAGGCAGACGCCCAAAATCGGAATCTTTCCGGCGAAATGGCGAATCGCCTCCATGCTGATCCCCGCTTCGTTCGGCGTGCATGGCCCAGGCGAAATCATCAGGTAGTCCGGAGACAAGCGCTCGATTTCCTCCAGCGTGATCTTGTCATTGCGGTTCACCTGCAGCTCCTCGCCCAGCTCTCCCACATACTGCACCAAATTGTAGGTAAAAGAATCGTAGTTATCAATCATCAAGATCATCGTACACTCTTCTCCTCTCGACTCATCATTCTCTGCTCGGCAAGCTCTAGTGCTTTCCACAACGCTTCCGCCTTTTTCAGCGACTCTCTGTACTCTGACTCTGGCACGGAATCGATGACGATCCCCGCTCCCGCCTGAACGTGAGCCATGCCCTCCTTGACCACCATCGTCCGGATGGCGATATTGACCTCGACCTCGCCATTGAAGCCAAACCACCCGATGGAGCCCGTGTACATGCCGCGTTTGACCGGCTCCAGCTCCTCGATGATTTTCATCGTACGGACCTTGGGCGCTCCCGTAATCGTCCCGCCCGGAAAAGCAGAAGCTACGGCATCGAACGCATCCTTGTCGGGCGCCAGCTCCCCTTTGACATGAGAGACGATGTGCATGACGTGGGAATACTTCTCCACCACCATATTCGGGAAAGCTGAGGTACCCCATGTAGGGCGACGGATTCAGCTTGCGCAAGACGTCGTATACGTCAGGAGCTGTCACGCTCATCGACTTGCTCTGCCGAACGGACAGATTGACCTGGAACACGTCTCCTTGGGCGATGTACTCCTGAATCCGGCGAACCGCAGCCTCGAACTGGTCTTTGGTGTCTTCCCTCAACCGGTCTGAAGCCAAGTGGGTCAAGAATATCATTTCACGCGTCGCCTGATCAAAGACGAGAAGGTCTTGCATTATCATAACATACAGGTCGGGCAACTGTAAGTCGTCTGTCGCGGTCTGCGGCAGGCTCGGCTCAAAAAAGCGGTTCATGTCGTAGCTCATGTAGCCGACAGCCCCGCCGGCAAAGTCTGGCATCTCGGAGATCACGGGGGTCCGATAAGCGTCCAGCAGACCTCGCAAGGCATCCAAAGGATTTCCACCCATGCTGTCGACGCGTCCGTCCCGATAGAAAACGCTGGTTTCTCCCCGCTTGCTGCGCAAGGTAGCGACAGGCTGATAGGCCAGGAAGGTGTAGCGGCCTGCCCGTCCGCTCTCCAGCAGCGCCACCTCCTGCAAGGAAGGGTGAAGGCCTCTCAACACTTGCCACGGATCGAGATGAGCGGGCCACTCTCTGCGAATCGCGAGCGGTACCAATCGGTAAGCACCTGCATAAGTCTGACAGTCAGTAAATGCTGGAAACACCAATCCTGTTCACGCTCCGGTCTGCTAGGATAGATTATTCGTCCATTATTATAGGTGATGGTTGCAAAAAGAAAAGACCACGTGGCCAAATCTGGCACTGCGTGGTCCTGGAAAATACCGTTGTTCTTAGTCTTCGAATTGATACAGCGGAGTCGACAAGTAACGCTCACCATTCGAAGGAATGATCGCGACCACTTTTTTGCCCTTGCCCAGCTCAGCTGCTACTTTCAGGGCAGCAAAGATCGCCGCTCCAGAAGAAATTCCGCCCAGGATCCCTTCCTGACGAGCTACGCGGCGCGCCGTTTCGAACGCATCCTCGTTTTCTACCTTGATGATCTCGTTATAGATATGGGTATCGAGAACTTCCGGAACGAAGCCTGCGCCGATCCCTTGAATTTTGTGCGGGCCTGGCTTGCCGCCGGAGAGGACAGGAGACGATGCAGGCTCTACTGCTATAATTTTTACGCTCGGGTAGTGTTCACGAAGCACTTGACCGACACCTGTGATGGTTCCGCCGGTTCCGACACCGGAGATGAACGCGTCCATGCCGCCGATTTCTTTTGCCTGTTCCAGCAGCTCGCGTGCGGTCGTTTCGCGGTGAATAGCCGGATTTGCTTTATTTTTAAATTGCTGCGGGATGAAGTACGAGGGATTTTCTTTCGCCAACTCTTCCGCTTTGCGAATAGCTCCGCCCATGCCTTCGCTGCCAGGAGTCAGAACCAGATCCGCTCCATATGCGCGCAGCAGGTTGCGACGCTCGATACTCATCGTCTCCGGCATAACCAGAATTGCCCGATACCCTTTGGCTGCAGCGACCATTGCCAAACCGATCCCCGTGTTTCCACTCGTCGGCTCGATGATGGTATCTCCAGGCTTCAGACTGCCATCTGCTTCAGCTGCCTCGATCATGGACAGCGCGATCCGGTCTTTGACACTGCTACCAGGGTTGAAAAATTCCAACTTCAAGTAAATATCTGCCAGATCTTCTCCTCCAACACGATTGAGTTTTACCAAGGGTGTAAATCCAATCAAATCCGTAACTGAATTCGCAACACGCATTTTGCACTGCCTCCTTGTGTATGATTACCGAGTAAATCGGTCGGTTTTATTGGTTTGATTATATCAACCCCGGCCCAATTGGTCAATGCTACATTTACTCAGAAATCTGAACTCCCACCGATTTCCTCAGCCGATCCAGCACCGTATCGAGCGATTCAATCTGCGCAAACGCCAGCAACTCGCGTATTTCCTCCCTGACTTGATCAAAGGTCTGCTTCTGGGCTTCCCTGCGTTCGGCCACCTGATAGATCACATAGTTGTCTCCCAGCTTTACCGGGTCGCTGATTTTTTTCGTGTCCAGATTCGCCACGATGTCCCGCGAGTCATCCGGGATCCTGCTGTCGCTGAGCGAAACCCAGCCCATCTCTCCGCCATTGCCTGCCGTCAGCGAATCGATCGACCGTTCTTTGGCGAGCGTCTGGAAGTCGGCGCCTTGCCCCAGCTCCGATATGACCCGCCCGGCTTCCTCCAGAGAAGCGACCACGATCTGCCCCAGACGCAGCTGCATCGGTGTGGCGTAAAGCTCCGTATGGCTGTTGTAGTATGCGAGCAGCTCTTCGTCGGGAATGGCCACATCCTTCGTTGCCAGAGCGCGGAGCAGCAGCTGGTACGTAATTTCCTGCCTCAGCGACTCTTCCGTCGTCCCCGCCTGCTTGATCAAAGCCTGCTGAAAGTCGCTCTCGCTCTCACTGCCGTAGCTCTCCCGAATGGCGGCGATCTCCTGATCCAGCTGCTTCTGGTCGACGGTCACTCCCTGTTTCTTGGCAGCCTGAAAAACTACTTCACGATCAACCATGTCTTTCAGGACTTGGCTTCCAAATTTTTGCTTGAGCGCGCTTACATACTCGGCCTCGCTAATCTGTCTGTCCCCGACGACCGCTGCCGGCTGCAGCTTGGCCGATGACTGGTACCACGACCACGTCACGACCAGCAGCAGCACAACCAGCGCGCCGATGAACGCCCACAACCCTTTTGTGTTGGCCATGCCATCCTCTCCCCGACTCGATCCCCGCGCCTTACATGTCTCTCATGAGCTCCTCCAGCGCGGCCTTGTCATAATGGTACCGCTCGTTGCAAAAATGACAGTGTACTTCCGCCTCTCCCTGTTCCGCGATCATGCTCTCCATCTCTTCGCGCCCCAGACTGATCAGCGCCTGGCTCACTTTGTCCGAAGAGCATTTGCAGGTAAAGCTGATTTCCGTGCGACTGAGGTATTTGGGCTCATTCATGACTTTGGCCAAAATCTCCTCCGGCTTCAAGCCTTCCCCGATCATGCGTGACACCTGCGGAAGCCTGCTCAAGCGCTCCTCTATTTTTGCCACGACTTCTTCCGGCGTGTTCGGCAGCAGCTGGAGGATAAACCCGCCTGCCGCCATCACCGAGCGATCCTCGGGATTGACGAGAACGCCTACCCCTATGGCAGATGGCGTCTGCTCCGACGCCACGAAGTAGTAGGTAAAGTCTTCCCCGATCTCACCGGAAACGATCGGCGAGCTTCCTTGGTAAGGCTCTTTCAGCCCGAGATCCTTGGTCACGTAGATGAAGCCGTCCGTCCCCACTGCGCGCCGCACATCCAGCTTGCCCAGTTCGTTCAGCTCAAAATGAACGTGCGGGTTGGTGACGTACGCGACGCCTTCTCCATGCGCATTGGACTCCGCCATGATCTGGCCAATCGGTCCCCCCCCTTTTACTTTGACATAGAGGCTCTCATCTCCTTTTAACATCGCGCCCATCATCAACGTGACGGTCAAGGTGCGGCCTGCCGCCGCTGTCGCGGTGTTCCACATGTCGTGGCGTCTGCGTATTTCTTCCACGATCGTGGTCGTCCGCGACGCAAACGCACGGACATGTCCGTCAAAACCGGTTGCTCTTATCAAATAATCGCTCATAAGGCGATCCTCCTTTTCACCCGGAACAAAAAATTTGCAAAGCAGTATTATACAGTTTACCACAAGACATGGAGACTACGCCCCTTCCCCAATGCTTCCCCGTACTTTTCCGCACGCACAAAAACCCCCTCCATCTGCCATCGCGGAGGGGGTTATTCCTACTCTATTTCATGTCAAATAATCTTTCAGAACGCGGGAAGCCTTTTGCGTGCGCAGACGGTCGATCGTCGTCGCTTCGATCTGGCGAATGCGCTCGCGGGTCAGACCGAACATCTTCCCGACTTCCTCCAAGGTGTACACCTGATCGTCGTACAGGCCGTAGCGCATGGAGATGATTTCTTGCGCCCGCGGACTGAGCCTTGCGAGAGCGGCGCGCATCTGGGAGCGCAGATCCAATTTTTCAATCCAGTCATCGAGTGATTCTCCAGCGTCCATCACTTCGGCGTAGCTCAATAATTCGTCTTCCTTTCCGGCCAGCCACTTTTCATTTTGCAGCTCGTCGTCGAGGGACTCCATTTTCATCATCAGAGCCAGCTCGATGGCATCCACTTTTTCCAGCGGAATGTCCAGCAAGCCCGCTATTTCTTGCCGATCGGGGGTACGGTTCAGCGCATGCACGAGGTGCAGCACTTGCTTTTGATACTGACGAATCTGTTCATGCATGTGAACAGGGATGCGGATCAACGTGCCTTTGTCGTTGATCGCCCGCGTGATGGCCTGCGAAATCCACCAGTGGGAATAGTGATAGAGACGGACACCGCGTCCCACATCAAACTTGTCGATGGCGGTAAACAACCCGATGGTTCCTTCCTGGATGAGATCCAAAAATGGCATGCCGCGCCGCAAGTGACGCAAAGCTGTATTCACCACGTAACGCAAGTACGCCCGCACCAGATTCTCCCGGGCCTCGAGATCGCCGTTTTGTTGATAGCGAACCAAGCACTCCAACTCTTCTTCTTTGTCCAACATAGGTGTTGCAGCGACGCTTTCCAAAAACAACAGGGCAGACGTGTCTGATCGCAGTGACCGGGGCACGGTGATCCCCAGTTGTGTTTCGACTTCCCGCCAACGACGGGGGGTCGATTGGAATGAGGATGTACTCAGAGCCATATGCAACCCTCACTTCTCTGGAATGGAAATTCGATGAAGGCAGGCCTAGTTGTTACCACATGGTTATAGTATCGGTATTTCGACAAAAGTCGTTTAATTCCTGCCATTTACAGAATATTAACAGAGTTAAATCTGAAAAATTAATGGTAGCGCTTCCACAAAAAGGCGGTCAGACCGAGGCTTGGACGACAAAAAACCACTCCCTGCGACACGGAGCGGTTTTTTGCGAATGCTGTCGAACGAAAGGAAGAATTCTGTCGATTATGAGTACAAATGACAGGCGACAAAGTGTCCCGTGTCGACTTCTTGCCATGCCGGCTTCTGCTTCACGCACACTTCCTTGGCGACCGGACAGCGCGTGCGGAACACACAGCCGCTCGGCGGATTGATCGGGCTCGGCACATCGCCTTCGATGATGGTCCGTTCACGGCTTTTCTCCAAGTCGGGATCAGGGACGGGAATGGCCGACAGCAACGCTTGGGTGTACGGGTGCCTGGGAGACTCATACAGCCCTTCGCTCTCTGTCATTTCCACCAGGTTGCCCAGGTACATGACCCCGATGCGGTCGCTGATATGTTTGACCATCGCCAGATCATGCGCGATAAACAAATAGGTGAGGTTTTGCTCCCGCTGCAAATTTTTCATCAGGTTGACGACCTGTGCCTGGACGGATACATCCAGCGCCGAGATCGGCTCATCCGCGATCACGAACCGTGGATTCACAGCGAGCGCGCGGGCAATGCCGATCCGCTGCCGCTGACCGCCGCTGAATTCGTGGGGAAACCGGTTGGCGTGCTCTTTTTGCAAGCCGACCATCTCCAACAGCTCGATGACGCGATTCATCCGCTCTTTCCCCTTGTAAAGCCCATTGAGCTGCAGACCCTCCGCAATAATTTCCGCGATGTTCATCCGCGGGTTCAACGATGCGTACGGGTCCTGAAAAACCATCTGCATGCTGCGAGTCAGCTCGCGGCGTTCACTGGCCGATGCTTTGTGCACGTGCTGCCCGTCGAAAATCACTTCCCCGGAAGTCGGACTGTACAAGCCGATGATCGTGCGGCCCGTCGTTGACTTCCCGCAGCCAGACTCGCCTACCAGCCCGAATGTCTCGCCTTCATAAATATCGAAGGAGACGTTGTCGGCAGCCTTGAGCGACAGTCCTTTGCCCATCGAGAAGGTTTTCGTCAGGCTTTTTACCTGGACCAGCTTCTTTTTTGGCATCTGGCCACTCCTCCCCTGTGATTTGTTTACCAATATCTTCTCGAAATGCAATGCTCCTTGATCAGTCTGTAGCGATCATCGAGCTTGACGATTTCAATCGCGCCTCGCGAATCGGGCGAATGGATCATTTCCTGATTGCCCATGTAGATGCCTACGTGATGGACTCTCCCTTTTCCTTCCCCAAAGGCAAAGAAGAGCAAATCGCCTGGCAGCAAATCTTGCTTTTCCACCAGCTGTCCCGCTCTCGCCTGATCGGAGGCATCGCGCGGAATCTCGATCCCGACCGAACGGTGCATATTGTAGGCAAAGCCGGAGCAGTCGTAACCATATGAGGACATGCCGCCCCACAGATAAGGCAGACCGAGAAACCGCTTGCCTTTCTGGACGATGGCTTCGCCGCGATTGCCTGCCAACTCGACAGGCTCGTCGGCGCGAACGATTTTGACATCTTCCTCACGCAAGAAGCCTTCGCCTGTCGGCGTCGCCACGACCGCGCCAGCTGCGGTTTCAGAGAGGAGCGGCAAGCGGGTCAGATACGCCAGCTCTATGTCCGCTTTCTTGGCGGTCGTATACAGCTGGGCCGTCGAGGACGTAATGAGCGCCAGCTTTTGCCCGGCCTGCACGTCAAAGGCTGCGGACCACGGCGCCAGCTGGTTCGACGGAATCCAGCCCGGATAGCCGAGCTCGTTTTTCCGGCAGGACTGGTCGGGGATGAGGACCTTGGACCAGTCGCCCCGCACTTCCTCTACCCATACGCGCGTGCCGTACAGCGCTTGCGTCCGGATGAGATTGTGGTCGTAGAAACCGAGCTTTTCGTCAACGGTAAGGGACAACAGCCAGCCGCGCGGGTCTACGGGAACAGTCAGCGCCGCCCGGTCGAGATCGCGCGGAGACTCTGGATTCGTCCATACTGTGGCGATCGAAACGGCTACAATAGCTGACTTCACGATTATTCTCCCCCTTCCCAGAAGTGGACAGCATGAATACCCAAGCCGGGCGCATCCGGCATCGCCATGAGCCGTCCCTCGTACGTCACGCCGCCGTCGATTCCGTCCTGCAAGAGCATCAATGGCGCGTCGAAGTCGAAGCGGGTAATGTTTTTCTTGCTTGCAGCAAAATGAGCGGCTGCCGATACTGCCAGACGAGATTCGATCATGCTGCCAACCATGCATGGAATACCGTGCTCTTCTGCCATCTGGTTGATCAACTGCGCCTTGAAAATGCCGCCTGTCTTCATCAGCTTGATATTGATCAGATCAGCGGTGCGGTCCCGCAGAACCTGCAAGGCTTGGGCAGGCGAGAACACGCTTTCGTCAGCCATAATCGGTGTATCTACAGAGTCGGTCACTACTTTTAAGCCTTCCAGATCATGAGCTTTTACAGGCTGCTCGACCAGCTCGATGGCGAGGCCCATATCCTCCATTTTGCGAATCGAACGAACAGCTTCTTTGACATTCCATCCCTGGTTGGCATCAAGACGAATCTTCACTTGGCTGCCGACTGCCTTGCGAATTTCCTGGATGCGCAAAATGTCATCCTCGATGCTATCCTTGCCCACCTTGATTTTCAGGACGTTGAATCCATTTTTCAAATAGGCCGCCGCGTCTTCTCCCATTTCTTTGGGCGAATTCACACTTACGGTGTAATCGGTCTCCAACTGGTTGCGGTAGCCGCCGAGGAACTGGTACAAAGGCATGCCGGCGCGCTGGGAGATCAAGTCGTACAGGGCCATGTCCACCGCAGCCTTGGCACTGCTGTTGCCCACCATGGATTGATGCAGCGTATGAAAGACGTGTTCATAGGCGACCAGATTCAATCCGATCAATTGCGGCTTCATCGTATTCAAGATGGCGGACTCGATGCTCTCGACGCTGTCGCCCGTAATCACGACCGTCGCCGAAGCCTCGCCCCAGCCTGCCAAGCCGTTGTCGCACGTGATTTTGACCAAAATGGACTCCAGACTTTCTACCGTACGCAGCGCCGTTTTAAATGGCTTTTTCAATGGAACAGAAATTCGTTTTACTTCGACGGCTTGAATAATCATGTTTTCCTCCATCTTCTCTTTCGCATTTTCTAGCTTTTCTCTCTCTATTTTTGATCGAATCATAAATGATTATAGCACCAGTGAACTACCCTCCACCTACGATAACACTTAGAGGTGGGGGCTTCTAAGGTAATCGCACCTAACGGTGCGAAATTGACTTAGCTATCGAGCCTGAACCATGCTCTATATGACTATAATTGTGCCAACAACCGTAATCCTTCATTCTTGA
>Ga0255334_1000798_pt1 | contig 19214 bp, 12 predicted proteins | sample EtOH5_35cm_T3_12_FD_202080 | JGI IMG/M metagenome (GOLD analysis project Ga0255334, IMG submission 202080) | Sandy soil microbial communities from University of British Columbia, Vancouver, Canada - EtOH5_35cm_T3_129 | ecosystem: Engineered > Artificial ecosystem > Sand microcosm > Unclassified ...
CTTGGGTGAAAGGAGGAGGGGCGAAATCTCCCACGGTCTGTACTGCGTCAACAGTCAGAATCGAGCCTTGTCCCTCCTCCTCCCTTCAAGTCCTACCATACAAGCGAGCCTGCTCGCGATGAGGCCATAAGGATCGACGCAGATCCCGAGTGGTACTTGCAACTTCCCCGCCTCACCCGCATAAATCAGGACATGAATCTGCCAATCCCGACGGACAGCGCCCTGGCAGGCTTCCACCCCGCCGTCAGCGCCTGGTTCAGCAGCACCTTCCCGACGGTCACCGCCGCCCAGGCCCGGGCGTGGCCGTTGATCCGCCAGCACCGTTCGACCCTGGTCGCCGCACCCACGGGCTCCGGCAAGACCCTCACCGCGTTCCTCGCGGTCATCGACGATCTGGTCCACCGCGGCCTGGAAACTGAAGGCGGATTGCCGGATGAAACCCTGGTGGTCTACGTTTCACCGCTAAAGGCCTTGTCCAACGATATCCAGATCAACCTGCAAAACCCGCTGGCCGGCATCACCGAGCAGTTACGCGAGATGGGCCTGCCGCAATTGCAGATCAACACTGCCGTGCGCACTGGCGATACACCGCAAAAAGACCGCTCGGCGATGCGCAAGACCGCGCCGCATATCCTGGTGACCACTCCGGAATCCCTTTACGTGCTGCTCGGCTCCGACTCCGGTCGGCAAATGCTCAGCACCACGCGCACGGTGATCGTCGACGAAATTCATGCGATCGCCGCCAGCAAGCGCGGCAGCCACCTCGCCCTGAGCCTCGAGCGGCTGCAAGCGTTGTGCGCGCAACCGCTGATGCGGATCGGCCTGTCTGCCACGCAAAAACCCATTGAAGCCGTTTCGCAATTTCTGGTTGGCCGTGATCGCGAGTGCGAAATCATCGACATCGGCCACGCCCGCCCGCGGGATCTGGACATCGAAGTGCCGCCCGTGCCGTTGTCGGCGGTGATGGCCAACGACATCTGGGAACTGGTCTACGACCGCCTCGCCGCCCTCGCCCGCGAACACCGCACCACGCTGATTTTCGTCAACACCCGACGCCTCGCCGAACGCCTGAGCCGTCACTTGAGCGAACGCCTCGGCAAGGACGCGGTGGCCGCCCACCACGGCAGTCTGGCCAAGGAGTTTCGTCTCGACGCCGAACAGCGCCTCAAGCGCGGCGAGCTGCAAGTGTTGATCGCCACGGCGTCCCTGGAACTGGGGATCGATATCGGCGATGTCGACTTGGTCTGCCAGATTGCCTCGCCGCGTTCGATTGCCGGGTTTCTGCAACGGGTCGGCCGCTCCGGGCACCAGGTCGGCGGCACGCCCAAGGGCCGTTTGTTCGCCACCACCCGCGACGACCTGATCGAGTGCGCCGCCCTGCTCGACTGCGTGCGGCGTGGCGAACTCGACACCTTGCTGATCCCCAAGGCGCCGCTGGATGTACTCGCGCAACAAATCATCGCCGAGGTCAGTTGCCAGGAATGGCAGGAGCAGGCGCTGCTGGAGATGTTTCGCAACGCCTCGCCCTACAGCGAACTCGACGAAAAACATTATCAAGCGCTGCTGCAGATGCTCGCCGAAGGCTACAACGGTCGCCTGGGCATCCGCAGCGCTTACCTGCATCGCGACGCTGTAACCCGGACCCTGCGCGGTCGCCGGGGCGCCAAGCTGACGGCCGTGACCAGCGGCGGGACGATCCCGGACAACGCCGATTACAGCGTTTTACTCGAACCCCAAGGGTTGAACATCGGCAGCGTCAACGAAGACTTTGCGGTGGAAAGCATTGCCGGCGATATCTTCCAATTGGGCAACACCTCCTACCGGATTCTGCGCGTTGAAACCGGCAAGGTCCGGGTCGAAGACGCTCAAGGCCAACCGCCGACCATTCCATTCTGGCTCGGCGAAGCCCCAGGACGCAGCGCGGAACTGTCGTTCGCCGTGGCCCGCCTGCAAGCGCAACTCGATGCGCTGCTCGGCGCCACACCCGGTCACTTGCAGCCCGCGACCGACTGGCTGACCGACACCCTCGGTCTGAACTTGGCCAGTGCCGAACAATTGGTCGATTACCTGGCCCGTGCGCGCCTGACATTGGGCGCCCTGCCGTCACAAGACACGTTGCTGATGGAGCGGTTTTTCGACGAGTCCGGCGGCACGCAATTGATCATTCACACGCCGTTCGGCAGCCGCATCAACCGCGCCTGGGGCCTGGCCTTGCGCAAGCGTTTTTGCCGCACCTTCAACTTCGAATTGCAGGCCGCCGCCAGCGAAGACGCCATCGTGCTGTCGCTGTCCACCGGCCACAGTTTTGAACTCGACGATGTCTGGCGCTATCTGCACAGCAACAGCGCCGAGCACACCCTGATCCAAGCCGTGATCGAGGCCCCACTGTTCGGTGTGCGCTGGCGTTGGAATGCCGGGGTCGCGCTGGCGCTGCCACGCTACAGTGGCGGGCGCAAAGTCCCGCCGCAGATCCAGCGGATGAAAAGCGAAGACCTGATCGCCAGCGTATTTCCCGATCAGATGGCCTGCGTGGAAAACCTCGCCGGCGAACGGGAAATTCCCGACCATCCACTGGTGGAACAAACCCTCGACGATTGCCTGCACGAAGCCATGGACAGCGAAGGCTGGCTGGCGTTGTTGCGGCGCATGGAACGCGGTGACATCCGCCTGATCAGCCGCGACCTGCCAGCGCCTTCACCGCTGGCAGCGGAAATTCTCAGCGCCCGGCCCTACACCTTTCTCGACGATGCGCCGCTGGAAGAGCGCCGCACTCAGGCAGTGCTCAACCGCCGCTGGAGCGATCCACAGTCCACCGACGACCTCGGGGCGCTGGATGCTGAGGCGATTGAAGCGGTGCGCGAGGAAGCCTGGCCAACGCCCACTGGCGTCGATGAAATGCATGAGGCGTTGATGAGCCTCGCATGCATCGCCGCCGCCGAGGCCCAGGCTAATCCAGACTGGCTCGATTGGCTGAACGCCCTGGCCGACAGCGGTCGCGCCAGCCGCTTGCAAGTCAATACCGGGCAAGTTCTGTGGTTGGCACTGGAGCGGCTGACTTGCCTGAACGCGATGTATCCACACGCGATTTTGCAGCCACCGTTGCAGGCGTTGCCCGGGTTCGATGAAGTCTGGACGACGGACGAAGCGGTGCTCGAAGTGATCCGTGCGCGACTCAGCGCATTCGGTCCGCTACCGCTGAACGCGATTGCCGAACCGCTCGGACTACCGGCAACTCAAGTCACCCAGGCGTTGGCGCAACTGGAACGCGAAGGCTATGTGTTGCGCGGTCAATTCACCCCTGGCACGGCTGAGGAAGAATGGTGCGAGCGCCACCTGCTGGCGCGGATTCACCGCTACACCGTCAAGCGTCTGCGGCGGGAAATCGAGCCCGTGGCGTTGCAGGATTTCATGCGTTTCCTGTTCGACTGGCAGCATCTGTCCGCTGCAACTCAGGGTCAGGGCAACGCAGTATTGCCCGCGATAGTCGGTCAGTTCGAAGGCTACCCCGCCGCCGCTTCAGCCTGGGACAGCGATATTCTGCCGGCGCGAATAAAAGACTATTCAGCGAGTTGGCTGGATGACCTGTGTCGCAGCGGCAAACTGGTCTGGACGCGGCTGACCGCACGCAACAAAAGCGCCAGCACGGCGCTGCGCAGCACACCGATTCTGCTGCTGCCGCGCAGTCAGGTCGGATTGTGGAGCGGATTGACCGAGCAGACGCCGGTCAGCGAACTGTCACCCAAGACGCAAAAAGTTTATGAAGCTTTGAGCCAACACGGCGCGCTGTTTTTCGATGAGCTGACTCACGAGGCTCATCTGCTGCGCTCGGAACTGGAAATCGCCTTGCAGGAATTGGTCGGCGCCGGGTTGGTGAATGCCGACAGCTTTGCCGGTCTGCGAGCGCTGATCACCCCGGCCAGCAAGCGCCAGAATCGCAGCAGCCGACGCGGGCGCGGAGCGTTTGTCGGCGGGATGGACGATGCCGGGCGCTGGGCCTTGCTGCGACGCGGCGCGCAAGCTCCGGTTGTGGATGACAAACGTCCGGCACCGACGCCGACCGACACCCTTGAACATATCGCCATGACCTTGCTCCGACGCTACGGCGTGGTGTTCTGGCGCTTGCTGGAACGTGAAGCGGATTGGTTGCCGAGCTGGCGGGAATTGCTGCGCACGTTCCATCGGCTGGAAGCTCGGGGCGAGATTCGCGGCGGAAGGTTTGTCAGTGGCTTGGCCGGTGAACAGTTTGCGCTGCCCGAGGCCATACCCTTGCTGCGCGAGGTGCGGCGACGGCCGCATGACGGGAGTTTGATTGCCGTGTGCGGAGTTGATCCGCTGAACCTCGCCGGGACGCTTTTACCGGGTGCAAAAGTACCGGCATTGGCGAGTAATCGATTGGTGTATCGCGATGGGTTGCCGGCCGCTGCCGAAATTGCGGGCAAGCAGCATTTCTGGTTGGAGCTGGATCAGCAATCGACTGCCGAACTGCACAACAAATTGATCCGGCATTAGCGCTGCCAGGTCTGGCCCCTTCGCGAGCAGGCTCGCTCCCACAGGGGATTTGTGTCCGGCCCAAAAATAGTATTCAACACGGAACATTGTGGGAGCGAGCCTGCTCGCGAAGGGGCCGTCCGCCCCAACACAAATCATTGGGTTCTCGGCTGATCCGGCAGGAACACCGATGAATGCTCCGATGCAAGCCCATCGCTTTGCAGTGGCTCAACACCCTGTCTGGGCATCAAGACCTGCTGTGGATAAGTCTGCGCGAAATGCACCCACGGGCTGTTATCCACAAGCTTTTTCAAACGCTGATTGAACGCGCGACTGACCGCGTACTGCCCGCCCGACACCGTGCGGAACTGAGCCGTCAGCACCACGCCGTTAAGGTCCATCTTGTCGACACCAAACACATCCAACGACCCTTGCAGGTTGTACTTGAGGAACGCATCGTCGCGGATGGAATCCCCGGCCTCGCGGATCAACTCGATAGCCTTGTCGACATCGGTGTCATAAGTGAATTGCACCGAGAAAAACGCATAGGCGAATTGCCGCGATTGATTGGTCACGGCCTTGATCTGACCGAACGGCACCGAGTGCACAAACCCCTTGCCATCGCGCAGGCGCAAGGTGCGGATCGTCAGGCCTTCGACGGTGCCGGCGTGGCCAGAGTCGAGCACCACCCAATCGCCAATCGACAACGTGTCTTCGATGATGATGAACAATCCGGTGATCACGTCCTGCACCAGCTGCTGGGAACCGAAACCGATCGCCAGCCCCACGACTCCGGCACCGGCCAGAAAGGGTGCAACGTTGATCCCCAGGTTCGCCATGGTGGTGATGGCGCAGATCACCACCAGGACGATTTTGATCGCGTTGCGCAGCAGCGGCAGGATGGTTTTGACCCGGGTGCTGGGCTGGCGCGCCGAGCGTTTGCTGACAGGGGGTTTCAGGGCTTCCTGAATCGCCGTGTCCAACACCACCCAAACCATCCAGGTCACCAGGAAAATCAAACCGATTCGGCTCAGGGAATCACTGATCGCCCGGCCGACCGCATTGCTCACCGCAAATTCAAACAGCGACACCCCCCAGATGCGCCCCAGGACATCGATGAACACAATCGCCAGGGCGATGCGCAGCAACGCGTGCGAAAGGCTGATAAAGCGTTCTTTGTAGGCACTGCTGCGGCGCACGGCCAACTCACTGCGCGACTTGAACAGGTGATGAAGCGACGTGCTGAGAAACACCATCGCAATCAGCAACACCGTGGTAAACAGCGCACAGCGCAGGACTTTCTGGTTGTCATCGCCAATGCCGATCAGGTTGATCACCGACACCAGCACCATCAACAGAATCGGCCAGTACCAGAGCCCGGAAAAGATCCGCAGCATTTCACGCAAGGCCGGCTGGCTGAGGCGCTGGGCCAACGGCAAAATACTGATCAGATGGGCGACCGGACGGCGCATCTTGATCACCAAAATGCCAAAGGTGACCGAAGCCGCCACCCCGGTGAACACCGCGACGCTGCTGGTGAGATTGCCGCCGAGCAGGCGGGCGATCTGCGGGCTGGTCAAGCCGTCGCTCAGCGCCACGAGAAAGCCCATCAAAAACAGCGGGCGTGGGCTGTACCGACGAATAATCTGCACCGCCCGGCGCTTGTGGCCGGCGTTGAACAGCACCACCAGCGACAACAGCAACGACGCGGCGAAAATGCCGCTGCTGGTGGCATAGGCGAAACACAATGCCAGCGCCCGGCCGGCGGACACTTGCAGAAAGTGGCTGACATACAGCGTCAGCGGCAGGCTGATCAGCGCCGGAACCGTGTAGGGCAACACATAACCCAGTAATGCCTGACCGCGCTCGCGAGTCAGCAGCAGGCGGTTCTGGCACAGACGTTTGGCGAGCAGCCCGCCAAGCAACCAGAGCAGCGCGAAAACGCCAATCCACACACCGGACAACAGCAGGAAATCCCCCGCCACGCTCCAGCTTGAACGGGACGATGGATGATTGACCAGTTGATCCACCTCAACCGCTGCCCGGTCTGCCCGCAGACGCCAGGCGTCCAGCAGGTCCTCGTTGAGATCGAGTTTTCCCTGGACTTGATCAATGCTCGAACTGATGGCCCCCAGCAAACCACCCTGTACCAGCGGTTCGGGGTGGGCCAGTGGTGTCGTGGCCGTGGCCGCCGCCGGCACACCCGGCAGTGCGGCTGCCTCCAGCTCGTTGCTGCCCAGAATCAACAATGCCCCCAGTAGTATCGCGGTCTTGAGCTTGAACAAACGCGGCGCTCCTGCAAAAGGGTCTGTAAGGAACTGATCGGGAAAGTGTAGGCAAGTTCGGTTTTGGCCGTGAGATAGCCCACCAATGCGACTCCCTGTGGCGAGGGGGCTTGCCCCCGTTCGACTGCGAAGCAGGCGTAAATCCATTGTTCGCGGTGTATCTGGAGAACACCGATTGACGGGTTTTGGGGCCGCTCCGCAGCCCAACGGGGTCAAGCCCCCTCGCCACAGGTAATTTTCAACTCGGGGTGATCTTTGCGCGAGAGGCAAATATCAAATGCCTATCCCTCTATTTTTCCACACAACCCAAACCCCGACACTGCGCTCCATCAATCAATCCACCGGAGTTGCAGCCATGCCCATTGCCTTGCTCGCGCTGACCCTCAGCGCCTTCGCCATCGGGACGACCGAGTTCGTCATCGTTGGCCTGTTACCCACCATCGGCGCCGACCTTGGCGTCAGCCTGCCGTCCGCCGGCCTGCTGGTCAGCCTCTACGCATTGGGCGTTGCCATTGGCGCCCCGGTGCTGACCGCCCTCACTGGCAAAGTCCCGCGCAAATTGCTGCTGTTGTCGCTGATGGTGCTGTTCACCCTCGGCAACCTGCTGGCCTGGAAAGCGCCGAGTTACGAGTCGCTGATCATTGCGCGGATCGTCACCGGCCTGGCCCACGGGGTGTTCTTTTCGATTGGCTCGACCATCGCCACCAGCCTCGTGCCGAAGGAGAAAGCCGCCAGCGCGATCGCCATCATGTTCACCGGCCTGACGGTGGCGCTGGTCACCGGCGTGCCACTGGGGACGTTCATTGGCCAGCATTTCGGCTGGCGTGAAACCTTCCTCGCGGTGTCTGCACTGGGGGTGATCGCGTTCATCGGCAGCCTGCTTTACGTGCCGAAAAACATTGCCCACAGCAAACCGGCTTCACTGTTGCAGCAATTGCAGGTGCTCAAGCAACCCCGTCTGCTGCTGGTGTACGCCATGACAGCGGTCGGTTACGGCGGCTCGTTCATCGCGTTTACCTTCCTGGCACCGATTCTCCAGGACATTTCCGGTTTCAGCGCCAGCACCGTCAGCCTGGTGTTGTTGGTCTACGGCATCTCGGTGGCCGTCGGGAATATCTGGGGCGGCAAACTGGCGGACAAACGCGGCCCGATCAGCGCCCTGAAAATCATCTTCGCCCTGCTCGCTGCCGTGTTGTTCGTACTGACCTTTACCGCTGGCAACCCATGGCTGGCCCTGGCCACCGTGCTGGTCTGGGGCGCGGTTGCGTTCGGCAACGTGCCGGGCCTGCAGGTTTACGTGGTGCGTCAGGCCGAACATCACACCCCGCATGCGGTGGACGTCGCGTCGGGCCTGAACATCGCCGCGTTCAACCTCGGCATTGCCGGTGGCGCGTGGGGCGGTGGCTTGATCGTTGCTCACATGGGCCTGATTCACACCGCATGGATTGGTGGCCTGGTGGTGCTGGTCGCGTTGGCGCTGACCGCGTGGAGCGGTCGTCTTGATCGATTGGGTCCGGTGTATGCCGATCCGGTTGAAGGTTTAACCCGAGTAGTCACAGGCCACTGATGCCCCCTGTGGGAGCGGGCTTGCCCGCGATGGCGGCGGCACATCCAGCGATGATGTGACTGACTCACCGCTTTCGCGAGCAAGCCCGCTCCCACAATTGATCTGCGGTGTTTTGTCGAGCGTGTACCGTCCGTAGTCCCGTCGAAACTTTCTCGCCCGCCCCACAGTCATCAAAAGACAGGGGCAGTCCGAAAGACCATCAGACGGGAGGCGATATGGCGGCGATCCACATCGGTATTTCAGGCTGGCGCTACACGCCCTGGCGGGGGGATTTCTACCCGAAGGGGCTGACCCACAAGCGCGAATTGCAATTCGCCTCACGGGCGGTCAACAGCATCGAAATCAATGGATCGTTTTACGCCCTGCAACGGCCCGAACGTTATGCCCAGTGGTACGCCGAAACCCCGAGGGGCTTCGTTTTCAGCGTCAAAGCCCCGCGTTTCATCACCCACATCAGGCGACTGCGGGACATCCATAAACCCTTGGCGAATTTCTTTGCGTCCGGGGTGCTGGAGCTCAAGGAAAAACTCGGCCCGATCCTCTGGCAATTCCCGCCCAACTTCAAATTCGACGCCGAGTTGTTCGAGTCCTTTCTCGAGCAGTTGCCCCACGACACCGAAGAGGCCGCCGCCCTCGCCCGCCAGCATGATTCGCACCTGAACGGTCACGCTAGCCTGAAGGCCTACGGAAAAAAGCCTTTGCGCCATGCCGTAGAAATCAGGAATGAGAGCTTCGTCGATCCCGCCTTCATCCGCCTGCTCAAACGCCACAATGCTGCGCTGGTGATCGCCGACACCGCCGGTAAATGGCCGTACCGCGAAGACCTCACCAGCGACTTCGTTTACCTGCGCCTGCACGGTGCCGAAGAACTCTATGCCAGCGGTTACACCCCCGAGGCTCTGAAGCGTTGGGGTGACCGGATCGAGGCTTGGTACCACGGTCAGCAACCGCCCGACCCGCAGCTGATCGCCCCCCGGCAAAAGCCCAAGACGCGCAAGTACCGTGAGGTGTTTTGCTATTTCGACAACGACATCAAAGTCCGCGCGCCCTTCGATGCCCGCCGCTTGCTGGAGCGCTTTCATCTGGATAAAGACCTCGCCACCCGCCCCGGTGAACGGGCCGCCGAAGGAGTGCTGTCATGAGCATTTCCGAACCGGTCGGCACCACCGACGAACAGCAACCCATCATCACCTCCGTGCGCCGCTTTACCGTGCTGACGGTCAACACGCACAAGGGGTTCACCGCGCTCAACCGGCGTTTCATCCTGCCGGAATTGCGCGAAGCGGTGCGCAGCGTGTCCGCCGACGTGGTGTTTTTGCAGGAAGTCCACGGCACCCACGAGCGTCATCCCCAGCGCTACAGCAATTGGCCGGCGATGCCGCAGTACGAATTCCTCGCCGACACCCTGTGGCCGCAGTTTGCCTATGGGCGCAACGCGGTCTATCCGGCGGGCGATCACGGCAATGCGCTGCTGTCGAAATTCCAAATCATTCGCCACGACAACCTCGACGTCTCCATCAGCGGTCACGAGAACCGCGGCATCCTGCATTGCGTGCTGCGCCTGCCCGGTGACGGCCAGGAAGTGCATGCCATTTGTGTGCATCTGGGCCTTCGCGAAACCCACCGCACTGAACAGCTCAAGTTGCTGGCCCAGCGCCTCGAAGAACTGCCCAGCGATGCCCCGGTGATCGTTGCCGGTGACTTCAACGACTGGCGCCAGCGGGCCGACGCACTGCTCAAACCCAGCGGCCTACGGGAGGTTTTCGCCGAACTCCACGGCAAACCGGCGCGCAGTTTTCCAGCACGCTTGCCGGCGTTGCGCCTTGACCGCATCTACGTGCGCAACCTCAAGGCCAGTCAGCCGCAAGTGCTGGCCGCGCGGCCCTGGTCACACCTTTCCGACCATGCACCGCTGTCGGTGGAGATCGAGCTTTGAGCAGCCCATCGATGGATAAAACCAACGTGGAGCACTTATCCACAACCCCGCCGATTCGTGAGCCGGGCGTGGTCGACGTCGAATATGGCTGGCAAGGCAACAACCGCGTAGAGCTGCTGGAAAACGGCGAAGCGTATTTCCCTCGGGTGTTCGAGGCCATGCGTCAGGCCAAGACTGAAATCCTCCTGGAAACCTTCATTGTGTTTGAGGACAAGGTCGGTGATGAGCTGAAGGAAGTACTGATCGCCGCCGCTCAACGCGGCGTGCGAATCACCGCCAGTCTCGATGGCTTCGGCTGCGGTGAACTGAGTACGGGGTACCTCGCCGCCCTGAGTGAGGCCGGCGTGCGCATCCAGATTTTCGACCCGGCGCCCAAAACTCTGGGCATCCGCACCAACTGGTTCCGCCGCCTGCACCGCAAGATCGTGGTAGTCGATGGCACGATTGCGTTCATCGGCGGCATCAACTTTTCTGCCGACCATTTGGCTGACTTCGGCCCTGAGGCCAAACAGGATTATTCCGTTGAAGTGCAAGGCCCGGCGGTGGCCGACATCCATCACTTCGCCTTGCTGCAATGCGGTCGCCCGGCTCGCGCCAAATACTGGTGGCAACGCCGCAGACAACGGCGCTCGGAGCTGGCGTTCACCGATCATGACGGCCAGGTTCGCCTGGTGTACCGCGACAACGGCGAACATCCGACCGACATCGAAGAGGTTTACCGACAGGTTCTTCGTACTGCCCAGCGCCGGGTGGTGATCGCCAATGCCTACTTCTTTCCGGGCTATCGCCTGCTGCGCGAGATCCGCAACGCGGCGCGCCGTGGCGTCGATGTGCGCCTCATCCTGCAAGGTCAGCCCGACATGCTGGCGGCCAAACTCGCCGCGCGCATGACCTATGACTACCTGCTCAAATCCGGTGTACAGATTTACGAATATTGCGACCGTCCGCTGCACGGCAAAGTCGCGCTGGTGGATGAGGATTGGAGCACGGTCGGTTCGAGCAACCTCGACCCGTTGAGCCTGTCCTTGAACCTGGAAGCCAATGTGTTGATCCGCGATCGCGCCTTCAACCGCGACCTGTTCGAGCGCCTCGAAGACCTGAGTAACAACCATTGCAAGGTCATGTCCGCAGACAAGTCCCCGCGCGGGCGGGTCTGGCACATGACCGTCGGCTTTCTGGTGTTTCACTTCCTGCGGCACTTCCCGGCCTGGGCCGGTTGGCTGCCGGCGCACAAGCCGCGCCTGAAACCCTTTTCCCATTCCGCTGGGAGTGACACCTGATGAGCCACTCTGATACACAACCCGCGACCCACGCCGAAACGCCGGGCAAATCCCGCTGGAGCCGCTGGAAACGGCCGCTGACGATGCTGTTTTTCCTGGCGCTGATCGTGCTGTTCACCCTGCTTGCCCAGCGCATCGAATGGGATGAAGTGTTCGACAACCTTGCAGATTTCAAGGTGCGCACGCTGATCATCGCCTCCGCTCTGACGTTGGTGAGTTTTCTGGTCTACGCCTGCTTCGACCTGATCGGCCGAACCTACATTCGCCAGGACCTGACGTGGAAGCAGATCCTGCCGGTGGGGATTATCAGCTATGCCTTCAACCTCAATCTGAGCGCGTGGGTCGGCGGCATTGCCATGCGTTATCGCCTGTATTCGCGACTCGGGGTGAGCAAGGGCAACATCGCGAAAATTCTCGGGCTGAGCCTGGCGACAAACTGGTTCGGCTACATGGTGATTGCCGGTGCAGTGTTCAGCAGCGGACTGGTGCGAATGCCGCCAGGCTGGAAGCTGAGCAGCGACGCCTTGCAAGGTGTAGGAGTGTTGTTGTTGCTGGTGAGCGCGGGGTATCTGGCAGCGTGTCAGTTTTCCAGGCGACGGGAGTGGGCAATACGCGGGGTGGAAATCGACCTGCCGTCCCTGCGCATGGCGGTGCTGCAACTGGCCCTCGGGGCGCTGAACTGGTCGCTGATGGCCGCGGTGATTTTCACCTTGCTGCCGAGCAAGCTGGATTACCCACTGGTGCTTGGGGTGTTGTTGATCAGCGCGATTGCCGGGGTTATCACGCACATTCCTGCCGGGCTCGGCGTGCTTGAAGCGGTGTTCGTGGCGCTGCTGCAACACGAAGTGTCCCGAGGCAGCCTGGTGGCCGGATTGCTGGCGTATCGGGCGATCTACTTCATCCTGCCGCTACTGATTACCCTGGTGATGTACCTGATCGTGGAAGCCAAGGCCAAGTCGTTGCGAATTTCGAAAAAGCCTCGGGATTAGAAGAAGATCAAAAGATCGTCTGAACGCAGCCCGAGCCTTCGGCAGCTCCTACAGTGGAATGTGAACATCCTGTAGGAGCTGCCGAAGGCTGCGATCTGTTTATGACGATTGAATAATGCTCAACCGCTCGCCCACCACCATCTCGGTGATCCAGCCCACCAGAATCGAGGTGTACGCCTGCTGCGAAACGGGTTCGCTCAAGGCGTGATCGGCGCCGTCGATAATCCGGTGAGTCAGCGAGTGGGTCTGCTGACAGGCCGCGCGGTAACTCATGATGGTTGCGTGCGGTACGTAGTCGTCAGTCTCTGACTCGACCAACAGCACATCCCCGGTGAATTGCGAACAGGCATGCAGCGCGCGATTGCTGTCGGCTCGGACGATCGTGCTGCGGTAATCACGTAAATCGAGCTTGTCCAGGTCACGTTTGGGCGTGTGCCATTGATCATCGCGATACAGCGCCGGCACCCGCAGCGCCAGCCAGCGCACCGGACGCAATGAGGTCAGGATCGAGGCAAGATAACCGCCATAACTGGTGCCGACCACGGCAATCGCCGAGGTATCGAGCGCCGGGTGCGCGAGCAGGCGGTCATACGCCGCCAGCAGGTCGCGCAGGTTGTCTTCGCGCGTGACTCGATTCAGCGCAAGACCGGCCCCATCGGTGTGCCCGCGCAAGTCGAACGTCAGGCAAACGCAACCCAACCCGGCGATGCCTTTCGCCCGTTCCAGGTCCCGCTCCTGACTGCCGCCCCAACCGTGCACAAAGAGCACGCCGGGGACTTTTGATTTGGGGCTGAGAAAAGTCCCGACCATTTGCTCATCGTCGATGTCGATCTGAATGGTTTCGCTTCTAGCCGTCATAGGATTTAACCGTTACGTACTTGAGAAGAAAGTCACTGTTTTGCGCCGGCCCGCGATACACCTCGATGGCGTCCGCCGGCAGCGGCTGGTCGCTGTAGGTCTCGACCGACGACACGCGAATCGCGCGCATGCCGGGGTCGTTGACAAAGCTTTGCAAGGCGGCGACTTCGGCGCTGCTGGCACCGCCCATCCGCCAGGACTGCTCGAGCACGCCGCTGCGCGGTTTGCCGTTACTGTCCACGCCTTGGGCGATGTCGTAGTTGCGCCGCGAAGCGTAGAAACCGGGATAAGCCTCATCCGCGGCACGGTCGAACACTTGCGCTTGGCGGATCGCCAGCCGAACGTCGTCCGGCAGTTCCAGTTCGAGCAGATCGTCGTAGTCACCCCGCACCACCAGCAGGTTGGACCCTCCATAAACCTGCTCGCCCTGACCGTCTTCGGTCAAGTATTGATCACCGCAATAACTCAGCACCGTGTCACCGATAAAACTCTGACCAACGCTGTGGGTGATCACGTGGTCCAGGTCCTGCTCCAGCACCACGCCTTCGGTGAACAGGGCTTTGGCCTCGGGTCTGGCGAGGATGGCATCGAACTGGTCGAGGCTTTCGATGACTTCCTGACCGCGTCCGGCGCAGGCATGAATCGGCTTGATGCGGATCGGGCCGGTGTAGAGCAGGTGTTCTGCCGCGGGCCGCGCATCGTCCATGGAAAAAACACTGAGGCCGTCGAGCACCACGCTGCGCACACGTTCGCAAAACAACGGAGACCAGCCTTGCGGAGCGCGAGCATTTTTGTTGCGCAACCCGTGACTGATGGCTTTGGTGCAGATGAAATCATGCTCAACGTAACCGCCCCACAAATCCTCCGGCCCCTTGACGCCCAATTGCCGGGCGGCAGCGGCGCCCACAAGTGTCTGGGTCGGCAACAGATACAGGTCTCGCCCGTTGTGCAGTGCCGGGTCGTAACTGCCGCCGTATTTAAGCCCCAGGATCTGCGCCAACCAACGGGCCAGCGCACGATTGGTTTCCACTTCGTGCAACGGGGCCTCGGGGTGCACGGAGTGGGCGACCACCAGTTTCTTGCGATTTGCCGGGGTCATGCGTCCCCCTTCAATCTGCGCTTGATGAATGTAGTTGAAGGGGTGCAGAGATCAGGCCAAGTCGGATCAATAACAAACGTTTTTCAAATCAGCCAGTTGCGAAAAAGATGATGGCACCCTGCCTGTTTGATTCTGCACGACAAGGGTTTCAACTCTGGCATTTTGCACGACTGACGTTCACCCCTGACTCGCTCCCACTCCAAACCGTGTCCGGTAGTCACTCGGCGCCAACCCGGTAATTTTCTTGAACGTCGCCCGAAACGCACTCGGATCCTGATACCCCACCGTCCAGGCAATGTGATCGATGGTGCCGTTGGTGAACTCGAGCATTTCCCGGGCTTTGCCAACCCGCAAGTGCTGGCAATACTCGGTGGGTTTGAGCCCGGTTGCCGCACGAAATCGACGCAGGAACGTGCGCTCTTCCAGCCCTGCCCGCTCGGCCATCGTCGCCACCGACACATCGGTTGCTCCGGTGCTTTGCAGCCAATGCTGGACCTTGAGAATCGAAGCATCGCCATGGCTGAGAATGGGTGAAAAATTGCTGCCGCACTCACTTGCGCTGTCGCTGTGTTCCACCACCAAAAACCGCGCGGTACTGGTGGCGATACTCGGCCCCAGCAGACGGTTGACCAGACGCAAGCCCAGTTCGGACCAGGCCATCAGCCCCGCCGTGGTGATCAGGTCGCCGTCATCAACGATGGGTGCGTCGGCCTTGAGCTTGATCGCCGGATAACGCTCGGCGAAGGTTTTGGCCGAGGTCCAGTGGGTGGTGGCGCTACGACCGTCGAGCAGGCCGCTCTCGGCCAACAGAATCGACCCCACACAAACCCCGCCAAGTGTCGCGCCATTGGCATGTTGCTGACGCAGCCAGCGAAACAGCGCCTGCGGTGCCTGGCCTTCGGAAAAACCGGCAATCGACGGCGGGATCAACACCGCCACCAACGCACCGTCCACAGCGGGATGACTGTCATAGACCCGCTCGGGCGCCTGATCGCCATCAACCTGCCAATGGCTGACCCGCAGCAACGGCAACTGCGCCGCCTGATGCTCGGCGGCAATCCGGTTCGCCACCCCGAACAAGTCCGTCAACCCATGCACCGCCGCCATCTGCGCACCGGGATAGATCAGCACACCCAGCTCGGCGATTGCCCTTTCTACATCCATTGTCAGTTTTCCCCCTTCTATTGTCGGTGCGGCCAATCCTCGGACGGCCTGCCAGAGCCAATACTCCATTCCACACCAACAAGCTCTTCGAGGAAACAGTCATGGCCAAGCAAGCACTCATCGTAGTCGATATCCAAAATGACTACTTCCCCCAAGGCAAGTGGCCGCTGGTCGGCGCCGACGCTGCTGCCGACAACGCTGTCCGCCTGCTCAAAGCCTTTCGCGACGCCGGTGATTCGGTGGTGCACATCCGCCACGAGTTCACCTCCGACGCGGCACCGTTCTTCACCCCGGGCTCCGAAGGCGCGAAGCTGCACCCCAAAGTCCTCAACCGTGCCGACGAGCCGGTCGTGCTCAAACACTTCGTCAACTCGTTCCGCGAAACCGATCTGAAATCGATCCTGGACGAGCAAGGCATCAAGGAACTGGTAGTCGTCGGCAGCATGAGCCACATGTGCGTCGATGGCATCACCCGCGCCGCCGCCGACTTTGGCTACACCGTCACAGTGATCCACGACGCCTGTGCCTCCCGTGACCTGGAGTTCAACGGCGTCACTATCCCTGCAGCCCACGTGCACGCCGCCTTCATGTCGGCCCTGGGTTTTGCCTACGCCAGCGTGGTGTCCACTGACGAGTTCCTGGCGGCGCATCACTGATCAACGCTTGCAATCCGACATTCCCCAACAAAGAAGGCCAGTCGCGTGCGCACATGACTGGCCTTTTTTCTGAGACTTACGGCCGAAAAGCCGGATAATGGCGGCCAAATCGTCTAGCCGTTATTCTGGTAATCCCCCATGGAAATCAAGGTCAACTTTCTCGACAACCTTCGACTTGAAGCCAAGTTCGACGACTTCACGGTGGTGGCCGATCAACCTATCCGTTACAAAGGCGATGGCTCGGCACCGGGTCCGTTCGACTACTTCCTGGCTTCGTCGGCGTTGTGTGCGGCGTATTTCGTGAAGTTGTACTGCGACACTCGCAGCATCCCCACCGAAAACATCCGCTTGTCGCAGAACAACATTGTTGACCCGGAAAACCGCTACAACCAGATTTTCAAGATCCAGGTCGAGCTACCGGCAGACATCTCCGACAAGGACCGCCAGGGCATCCTGCGCTCCATCGACCGTTGCACCGTGAAAAAAGTGGTGCAAGCCGGGCCCGAGTTTGTGATCGAAGAGGTGGAAAACCTCGACGCCGATGCCCAGGCGTTGCTGATGCCTGCGTCTAATTCAGAGGCGCACACCTATATCGCCGGCAAGGATCTGCCGCTGGAGCAGACCATCGCCAACATGTCGGCCATTCTGGCGGACCTGGGCATGAAGATTGAAATCGCCTCGTGGCGCAATATCGTGCCCAACGTGTGGTCGCTGCATATCCGCGACGCGCACTCACCGATGTGCTTTACCAATGGCAAGGGTGCGACCAAGGAAGGCGCGTTGGCGTCGGCGTTGGGCGAATTTATCGAACGACTCAACTGCAACTTCTTCTACAACGACCAGTTCTGGGGCGAAGACATCGCCAACGCTGCGTTTGTGCATTACCCGAACGAGCGCTGGTTCAAGCCTGGCCGCAAAGATGAACTGCCAAGTGAAATTCTCGACGAGTACTGCCTGAAGATTTACAACCGCGACGGCGAGTTACGTGGTTCCCACCTGATCGACACCAACTCGGGCAATGAAGAGCGCGGCATCTGCTCGCTGCCCTACGTGCGCCAGTCGGACGGCGAGGTGGTGTACTTCCCGTCCAACCTGATTGAAAACCTGTTCCTGAGCAACGGCATGAGTGCCGGTAACACACTGGCCGAAGCCCAGGTGCAGTGCCTGTCGGAGATCTTCGAGCGCGCGGTAAAGCGCGAAATCATCGAAGGCGAATTCGCACTCCCGGATGTGCCGGCCAGCGTGCTGGCGAAGTACCCCGCCATACTGGCCGGTATTCAGGCGCTGGAAGAGCAGGGATTCCCCGTGTTGGTGAAGGATGCGTCCCTGGGGGGTGAATTCCCGGTGATGTGCGTCACGTTGATGAACCCGCGTACCGGCGGTGTGTTCGCCTCGTTCGGCGCGCACCCGAGCCTGGAAGTGGCGCTGGAACGCAGCCTGACCGAATTGTTGCAGGGCCGCAGCTTCGAAGGTCTCAACGACCTGCCCCAGCCGACGTTTGAAGGCCATGCGGTGACCGAGCCGAACAACTTCGTCGAGCACTTTATCGACTCCAGCGGCGTGGTGTCGTGGCGCTTCTTCAGTGCCAAATCGGATTACGAATTCGTGGAGTGGGACTTCTCCGGCCAGGGTGAAAACTCGAATGCCGAGGAAGCCGCGACCTTGTTCGGGATTCTCGAAGGCATGGGCAAGGAAGTGTACATGGCGGTCTACGAGCATATCGGCGCCAAGGCGTGCCGCATCCTGGTGCCGGACTATTCGGAAATCTATCCTGCGGACGATCTGATCTGGGATAACACCAACAAAGCGCTGTTCTTCCGCGCCGATATCCTCAACCTGCATCGCCTGGACGAAGAAGAACTGCAATCGCTGGTTGAGCGTCTGGTGGAAAGTGAGCTGGACGACTACACCGACATCACCAGCCTGATCGGCATCGAATTTGACGACAATACGGCGTGGGGTCAGCTGACGATTCTTGAGTTGAAGCTGCTGATTTATCTCGCCTTGCAGCAATATGAAGAGGCGAAAGAGGCGGTAGAAATGTTCCTGCAGTACAACGACAACACGGTTGAGCGTGGTTTGTTCTACCAGGCGGTCAATGTGGTGCTGGAGATGAAGCTGGACGAAGACCTGAAACTGGAAGACTACGAGGCCAACTTCCGCCGGATGTTTGGCAACGAGCGCACGGATGCCGCGATCGGATCGGTGGACGGCAGCGTGCGTTTCCATGGCTTGACGCCGACCAGCTTGAAACTGGAGGGGCTCGACAGGCACCTGCGGTTGATCGAAAGCTACAAGAAACTGCACTCGGCACGGGCCAATGTGACCGCGTTATCCAGTTAATAGCGCCAACAAAAAAGCGAAGCCAGGTGGCTTCGCTTTTTTGTTACTGACTGGATAGCTGCTTTTTAGAACGGAATATCGTCATCAAAGCTGTCGAAATCCGGAGCCGGTTGCGGAGCAGCCTGCTGTGGAGCCGGAGCCTGACGCGATTGTTGCGGCGCTGCCGACTGCTGCGGACGCGGAGCCTGTTGGCGTGGGGCTGGAGCGGACTGCTGGTAGTTATTGCCCCCGCCTTGTTGGTCGCCCTGCTGTGGACGGCCGCCCAGCAGTTGCATGGTGCCTTGCATGTCGACCACGATTTCAGTGGTGTAACGCTTGATACCGTCTTTTTCCCACTCGCGGGTCTGCAGCTTGCCTTCGATGTAGACTTGCGAACCTTTACGCAGGTACTCGCCGGCGATTTCGGCCACTTTGCCGAACATCGACACACGGTGCCATTCGGTCTTCTCGACCTTCTGACCGGTTTGCTTGTCGGTCCACTGTTCGCTGGTCGCCAGACTCAGGTTGGTCACGGCGTTACCGTTAGGCAAGTAGCGAACTTCGGGATCC
>Ga0255334_1000799_pt1 | contig 19201 bp, 10 predicted proteins | sample EtOH5_35cm_T3_12_FD_202080 | JGI IMG/M metagenome (GOLD analysis project Ga0255334, IMG submission 202080) | Sandy soil microbial communities from University of British Columbia, Vancouver, Canada - EtOH5_35cm_T3_129 | ecosystem: Engineered > Artificial ecosystem > Sand microcosm > Unclassified ...
TGGGAAAAAGCCTGGGGCAAGCGACCGATGCCTATAACAAAGCCACGGCGACGCTGGAAAGTCGCGTACTGGTTACCGCCCGCCGCTTCCGTGATTTGCAGGCCACGGTCGATGACAGCGAGCTAACCATTGCCGAACCCATCGATCAAATCCCCCGCAGCCTCCAAACCCCGGAACTGCAAGATAAAACGGCGATTGAACTATAATGACATCCAGCTAACTAATTAAGGTCGTCGCAACTGGCCTGCCAGTATCAGAAAAATTAAATAATGCAAGGAAAACAATGAGCACTACCCCCTACCCCAACCTATTGGCGCCACTTGATCTTGGCTTTGTAACCCTGCCCAACCGAGTGATTATGGGATCCATGCACATCGGTCTGGAGGAAGCCCCCAAGGGGCTGGAGCGGCTGGCGGAGTTTTACGCCGAAAGGGCGCGAGGCGGTACGGCACTGATTGTCACCGGAGGCGTGGGGGTAAGCGACACCGGGGCACTGGCGATGGGGGCACGAAAAATCACCACAGAAGCCGAAGCAGAGGCGCTTTCGATTCTGGCTAAGCGCGTGCATGAAGACGGTGGTCGTATTCTGTTACAGCTGATCCATGCCGGTCGTTATGCCTATAACCCCAAGCAGGCGGCCCCGTCGGCCATTCAGGCACCGATCAATCCCTTTAAACCCCGGGCGATGAGTTCTGACGAGGTTGTCCAAACTATTGCCGACTTTGCCGAGGCCGCCCGACTGGCCCAGCTCGCCGGTTTTGATGGGGTGGAAATCATGGGGTCCGAGGGTTATCTGATCAACCAGTGGATGGCGGTACGCACCAATCAACGTGAGGACGACTGGGGTGGCAGTTTCGAGAAACGTATGCGTTTTCCGGTTGAAATTGTTCGCCAGGCGCGCGCGAAAACTGGGCCGAATTTTATCATCATGTATCGAGAATCCATGCTTGATCTGCTGGCCGACGGCAACAGCCGTGATGAGGTGATTCGCTTGGGCCAAGCCATCGAAGCCGCCGGCGCGACGTTGATCAACACCGGCATCGGCTGGCACGAAGCTCGCATTCCCACCATCGCCACACGGGTACCCCGCGCTGCTTTTGCCTGGGCCACCGCCTTGGTGAAGCAGGCAGTACACATTCCCGTCGTTGCCAGTAACCGCATCAACACGCCGGAGGTGGCCGAACAACTTATCGCCGATGGGCTATGCGATATGGTATCGATGGCGCGGCCCATGCTGGCTGATGCGGATTTTGTCGTCAAGGCGGCCACCCATCGCCGCGCCGAGATCAACATTTGCATTGCCTGCAATCAAGCCTGCCTCGACCATACCTTTAGCGGCAAAGCCGCCTCGTGCCTGGTCAATCCACGAGCTGGCCGAGAAACCGAAGCGGCCTATCAGATAACGCCGGCCCATCAGCTCAAAAAAATCGCCGTTGTCGGGGCAGGACCGGCAGGGCTGATGGCGGCAGTCACCGCCGCGCAGCGTGGTCACCAGGTTAGCCTCTACGAGACCAAGTCAGAGATTGGCGGGCAATTTAATTTGGCCAAAAAAGTGCCCGGTAAAGAGGAATACGCCGAGACCATCCGCTATTTTGCCAGCCAGCTGGCACGTTATCAGGTGAAGCTGTATTTGAATAAATCAGTGACTGTCGACGAATTAGTTCAAGGCGGTTACGACCATGTAATCATCGCCAGCGGCGTCGTTCCCCGCATGCCCGAGATCCACGGCATCGATCACCCCATGGTGCTGACCTATCAAGATATCTTAGGGGCTGGCAAGCCCGTAGGAAACCGCGTGGCCATCATCGGCGGCGGCGGAATCGGCATCGATACGGCCGAATTTCTAGCTCATGATCCGGCTACACCGTCAACCGGTTTAGACATCGATGCCTTCTGCGCCGAATGGGGCATTGATCGCCAGTTTGAGGCAAGGGGCGGCGTCGCCCATCACCCTCAACCTCATCCCTCCTTCCGGCAAATCAGCATTGTTCAGCGCTCCAACAAAAAACTCGGCGACAACTTAGGAAAAACGACCGTCTGGGCGCACCGCCGAGCGCTGGAAATACGCGGCATCGATGTGATTAGTGGCGCAGAATACGTTGCCATTGATGATTCCGGTTTACACCTGATGGTGGGTAACAAACCGCAACACTTGGCGGTCGATAACGTGGTTATCTGCGTTGGGCAAGAGCCGCATCGCGACCTGTATCATAAAATTCAGTCAAGCGGCCTGAAGGTGGATCTGATTGGCGGCGCAGAATCTGCAACCAAACTGGACGCTAAGCGCGCTATTGATCAAGGGTTCAGGCTCGCTACCACGTTATGATCTCTGGTTAGCTGACCATCAAAATAGGATTTTTATCATGAGCATAACTACCGAATCTGATGATCTGAATCGCCCTTGGTTACGCAACTATCCAAACGGTGTTGCGGCAACAATCAATCCTGATCAATACGCCTCTTTAGTCGCTCTGGCTGAAGAGTCTTTCGCCCGTTTTGGCGAAAATCTCGCTTTCACCAACATGGGTCACCACCTCACCTATCAGGAAATTGACCAGCTTTCACAGAAATTCGCCTGTTATCTGCAAAAGCAGATCGGTATCAAAAAAAGGTTGGGCTGCCCATCCCTTCGACCGACGTCACCTTGCGTGACGACAACGGCAATTCGGTACCGCTGGGCGAAGCCGGCGAGTGGTGGAGTTCCGAAACGAACTGCCAAAAACCAACGTCGGGAAAATCCTGCGGCGCGAGCTTAAAAACAACACGCCTTAACCGCTACAAGGAAAACGATGGACGACTCGGTCATTCGCGCCATGCGAAAATGGCCCAACGTACCTGCCGCTTATGGATGGCTGGGCTTGGACCGACGCGGCACTTGGTTGTTGGAGGGTAGCCCAATTAGCCATCCCGGCATTATTGCCTTTATAAACCGCAACTACTTACGCAACCCGCAAGGGGATTGGTATTTTCAGAACGGCCCGCAACAAGCGTTTGTGCGCTTGGCCTATGCGCCCTTCGTGGTGCAATGGCAGTCCGATGTTGATCCGTGTTCGGCAGGCAGTCTGCGCACACATACCGGCCTAACGGTGCAACAGGTTAGCGCCGCCAGTCTGGATGAAAGCGGCGTTCTCACCTTGCTCACGGAACACGGCCCCGCCGTCGTGGATGATCGCGACGCCGAAACCGCCGTGCGCGCTTTTACGAACAGTTACGGTCGACCGTTAGGTGACGATCAATTAGCTGCTCAATTCGAAGGTCTGCTTGAAGGTCAAGGCAAAAGCCCCCTACTCCATTTTAAATACGCCGCTGCCGTGATCCCCCTCCGCTTTATCGCTCGTAATGACGTACCCGCGCACTACCAATTCAATATTGATCCTCAACCGCCCAACAAAAACGCCACGCCTCCTTAAACTTAACCAGAAGTCCATTAAACCCTGGCCATGGTTTGGATTTCGCGCAAGGCGACAATTAGAGCTGCAAACTCCAAATCTGAAACGCTACGTAACTCTAGAAGTAACGCTTGCCAATGAGCGACAGATGTAGCATGAGATGCCAACCAAGCGGCGACGGCTTGCTCGGCCGTTGCCGCTTGGTCCATGGTTAAAATTCCGGCGGCCAAACGCTGTTGAACACTGCCCAGATCGTCCCGAAGCTTACTGCGCCCGCGAGCCAGCCAGCGCGAGGTGGGTGTTAAGCGATCAATTTGCTGACGGAGCCAGCTTAACTCCAAGGCTTCGCCGATGCCCAGATGAATAGCCGCCACCATGGGCAACGCCGCACCACTTTGTCGCTGCGAAATGACAATGTCGAGTGCGTTCATCATTAAAGGCAACACTCTAATCTTCTGGGCAAGATCTTCTGGCACCCCGGTGGCCACATCATTGGCTACCGCAACCAGCAAGGCCTGTCGTTCCGTCTCTCCAATCAAGCTAAAAATCAATCCACTCAGTTCGCCAATACGGGTACTGTAAATGGCGACTGCCTGGGCAATATCGGCCATTTCCGACGGATTGGCGAGAAACCAGCGACTCGCTTGCTCTACTAGAGTCAGGGTGGTATCGATTAGATCTATTTGAGCTCGCCAAGGAATTGCTAAGGACAATTCCTCAATTCGGCCCCACAACACTCGGATACCGAAGACTTCACGCGCACACGCATAGGCACGAGCAACCTCAGCGGGACTAACGGCCATTTCGTCAACCATGCGGTCAACAAAGGCGATGCCCATACGATTGAGCATACTATTGGTGATGCCGTTGACAATAATTTCGCGACGCAGGCGGTGCCCTTCTATCGCGCGGAAAAATCGCCCCTGACGCAGTGGACTAGGAAAGTATTCGGCAAGCTCTCGATGTAAATAGGCGTCTTCTGGAACATTCGATGCCAGCAAAGCTTCGGCCACGGCAATTTTACTATAGGCCAATAGCACCGCCAGTTCTGGTCGGGTCAAACCCAGGCCTTGGCTACGACGATTAGCCAGGGTTGCATCGTTAGGCAAATATTCCAACGAACGATTTAAATCGACTCTTTGCTCCAGGCGAGACATAACGAGAATATGCTCATCTAATCGATTGGCCGCATGAGTCGCCATCAATGAGAGCGCACGGCATTGCAGAAAATTGTCACGCAGCACCAAGCCGGCCACTTCTTCGGTCATCTCGGCCAATAATTTGTTACGCTCCTCTCGCGACAACTCGCCTCGATCCACCGCACTGGCCTGCAGGATCTTGATGTTAACCTCGTGATCCGAGCAATCGACACCACCCGAATTGTCGATAAAATCGGTGTTGATCCGCCCACCCTGCAAGGCGTATTCGACACGGCCGAGCTGGGTGAACCCCAAATTTCCGCCCTCCGCGACCACTTTGGCCCGCAGATCTTTGCCATCGATGCGCAGCGCGTCATTACTGCGATCACCGGCTTCGACATTACGCTCCCAGCTGGCTTTAACGTAAGTACCAATACCGCCGTTCCAGAATAAATCCACAGGCGCCCGTAAAATCGTGCGAATCAATTCGTCGGGGGAGAGCGCCTCTGCCGTGCAGGCAAGCACTTCGCGAATTTGCGCGGTAAGGCGGATACGCTTGGTGCTGCGCGTAAATACGCCGCCGCCCGGAGAAATCAATGCCGCATCGTAGTCCGACCACTGCGAACCCGACAGCTCAAACAACCGCTTACGTTCTTCATAACTGGCCTCTGGATCGGGCGCCGGGTCGATGAAGATATGTTTGTGATTGAACGCGGCGACCAGTCGAAGCTGCTTTGACATCAGCAAGCCATTGCCGAACACATCACCGGCCATATCACCCACACCCACAACCGTTAATTGCTCGGTTTCAGCATTCCGTCCCAGTTCATGAAAATGGCGTTTCACCGACTCCCACGCACCGCGTGCGGTGATGCCCATTTTTTTGTGGTCATACCCAGCAGAGCCGCCCGAGGCAAAGGCGTCACCAAGCCAAAAAGTATACTCAGCCGCAATAGAATTGGCCGTGTCCGAAAAGCTTGCTGTGCCTTTATCTGCCGCCACGACCAGATAAGGATCATCATCGTCATACCGAACCACTCGCGGCGGCGGTAGCAGCTGCCCACCCACGTAGTTGTCGGTGAGATCAAGTAACCCACGAATGAAGATCTTGTAACATTCAACACCTTCCTTTTGTTGCGCTTGTCGATCAGCCGCCAGCGGGGCTTTTACCACAAACCCACCCTTAGCGCCGACCGGCACAATAACCGCGTTCTTCACCCGTTGCGCCTTGATCAGGCCCAGGATCTCGGTGCGAAAATCCTCGCGGCGATCAGACCAGCGGATACCACCACGCGCCACCTTGCCGCCCCGCAAATGCACGCCTTCAACGCGGGGAGAGTAAACAAAAACCTCATAACGCGGCAGCGGTAACGGTAACCCGGTGATTCCGGCTGGATTGAGCTTAAAAGAAAGGTAATTCTTAACTAACCCGCCAGTTCCCGTCTGAAAGTAATTGGTACGCAAAATAGCTCGAACCACTTCCAGAAAAGCCCGCGAAATACGCTCGTGATCCAGGCTGTGCACCTGTTCCAGGGCTTTATCCAGCCGATCATTCAAACTCAGGCATTCCTGCTCACGTTTTTCGAACAGATTGGGGTCGAAACGGCGCTCAAATAAAGCCACCAGTAAACGACTAACGTCGGCATTTTCGATCAGCGCTCGTTCAATGTACGCCTGACTGAACGTAGTGCCCGCCTGAACCAGATAGCGATGAATGGCCCGCACCACCACCACCTGACGCCAACCCAGTCCCGTCGCCAAAATCAGTCGATTAAAGCCGTCATTTTCGACTTTGCCCTCCCAGACTCGACAAAGCGCTTCCTGGAATATCTCGCGCATCCGCAGCAGCTCTTGTTCCTTGCCGCCAGCGGTGATGTTGAGATCATGCACCCAAACATCCGCTTCATCAGCCAACGTTGCTTTAAGCTGGTAGGGATACTCCGCCAGTACTTTCAATCCAAGATTCTCTAAAACGGGCAAAATTTCCGACAGATAGATCGGCGATGCTAACCGACACAATCTAAGCCGAATACCCCCATCCGTATGTTGATACAGGTGGCAAGTCAACGGGACTTGGGTAAGGCGAAGTTGATCGGCCGCTTTAATATCGAGCAGAGAAAATTCGACAGGCACATCGGCCACATAACCCGGCGGGAACACGCCTGCCCACTGTTTGTATCTGGCTTCACCCGCCGCCGGACCGTATTTTTCCAGCAACTTCTCCTGCAACAAATCATGCCATGTGCGAACAGAGGCTTTGATTTCCTGTTCGATCAAATCGACATCAGGAGGTGCCTGAGCAAGCGCGCAATCTCTGACAATGACATATAACTGCGCCAGCGGTGCATCGCCTATATGCAGAGACGATTCCACTGATCTGCCTTGTAAATGGCGTTGCAAAATTTCTTCTACCCGAACCCTAACTTCGCGCTGAAATCGCTCCCTGGGCAGCAGTACCACCGCAGAATAAAACTGGCCGAAAGGATCTGCTCGCAAAAATAAACGGGTTCGTTGCCGACCTTGCAGATGCAAGATGCCGCTAGCGAGATGATAGAGCTCGTCCTCACTGGATTGAAAAAGCTCATCCCGTGGCAAGGTTTCAAAGATATGCGTAAGCGCCCGTCCCGCATGACTGTTAGGGCGCACACCGATACGCGCATTAATTCGGCGAGTTTTGTCGCGTAATAAAGGAATCTCGACAAGTTCGCCGTGCATCGCATGCGACGAATACAACCCAAGAATGCGAATTTCACCGCTAACTTGACCGTTCGCATCAAAAAGCTTTACACCGATGTGATCTAAATAAGCGCGACGATGCACATCGGATTTAACACTGGCCTTGGTGAGCAGCAAGGGCTCTGGATTTTGTAGCCGGGACAGAATTTCGTTGTCTAATGGACCTTCTTTCTGCCACTCTTTGCCAATGGCAATTCCCAGGGATTGTTCCGGGATAGCGCGCATGCTCACCGTGCCATTTTCCCTGACCAGCTTACGCTCATCATAACCAAGGAAAGTAAACTGATCTTCGGTTAACCACTCAAGAAAAGCGATCGACTCTTCCCATAAAGCCGCCGTCACTCTCAAATTGGGTTCAGCGCGCAAGCGTTTACTTGCTGCCAATGTCCTTTCACGCATAGTCGGCCAATCCTGGCTAGCGCGTCGAGTATTGACCAGCGCCGCCTCCAGCTGCTTTTGTAGCCGGGCCAGCCGCTCTGCATCGTGGCTAGGATCAACTTCCAGTCGGATAAAAGATTCGCTCTGACCTTTACCGGCACCCGGGGTATAAATCTCTTGCAGCTTGCCGGAGGCATCGCGCTTTACCTGAAGTATCGGATGGATAGTCAGGCGCACGCCCAAACCCTCCTCCAACAAAAACATCCACAGCGTATCCACCAGGAAAGGCATATCGTCGTTGACGACTTCAACGATAGTGCTGGTGGACTCCCAGCCCTGCTGCAAGCGATTTGGATTGTAGACACGCACTTTGGCCACACCACTGGCCCGCTCGCCAGCGAACTCCCAGTGCGCCAAAGCGGATTTCAGCAAATCATCCACCGACACCGTCGCCAGATCTTCCTCCGGAACGGCGGCGTAATACTGCATAACAAATGAGACAAATTGTGCTTGTTTGGCCGGCTCAACCAATTTGCCGACCTGTGCGTTCAGCACATTCGCCCAATCGTTATTATCTTGCTCCCCCTGCCACATCTTTCCTCCCCCATCGAGACTGGCAAAGTTATTGTTATGACTAAACCTGAGGCGTACTGCTCAATTTATCGCTGACAGTCAACCAATATGCTCCATCGCCGTGGCATCGGCTTGCGTTTCCGGTGCTGCCGACTGAAATGAGCCCAACGTTAAACAGGTACGATAGATGCGCCGCACCGTCGGAAAATCTTCTAAGTTGAATTTGCGCTCTACCGCGTCGTGAACCTGGGGTACTAAGCAAGCATCCGCAATAGTTGGTTTATCGCCGTGACAAAAAATACCCACATGCGGATTATCCACAAGCAGAATCTCGGCAGCCTCCAAACCTTCCATCACCCACTGTCCATACCAGTGCGTCACCTGCGTTTCGTCACAATCTAACTCTTCACGCAGGTAACGCATCACCCGCAAATTACTCAGCGGTTGTATGTCGGCGATGAACAGTTGTGCCAGTGAACGGACGCGGGCTCTACCGACAATATCGGGGGGTAACATAGGACGCGAAGGAAAACGCTCTTCGAGGTATTCCATGATGGCCATCGACTGCGTGATCACCTGACCTTCATCAAGCAGAACCGGCGCCAATCCTTGCGGATTAAGCGTACGAAACCGGTAATCCGCATCCACCATACCTGATTGGTCCATGTGGATAAAATTCGGCGTATAACTCACCCCCTTGTAATTAAGGGCGATACGGACACGGTGTGCCGCAATACTGCGATACGATGTATAAAGCTCCATGGCTTGTGGCCTCGCTTAGCTAAGTACCACCGAGTTTTCGCTCAATGGCATGAACCGGGAAGGATCAACTTCCCGTCATTTGATTCCACTTCCCCCTAACTCACATACGAAGTCAGGAGCCCCTTGATTTGCCGACGCTAGAGCTCGCTTTTAGCGAATACCGCCGGTAAAAATGGCACACCATGATCCCATGCGCAAGTACCCACAACGATGGTTAAAATTATTCGCCGGCGACGGTCAGCGTATCCAGCAATAAAGACCCGCAGCGCACGTTGCCTCGACAATCCACGTCATTGCCAATCGCCACCAGACCCTTAAACATATCGCGCAAATTGCCAGCTACGGTAATTTCTTCGACGGGATACGCCAACTCACCACCCTCCACCCAAAAACCGGCAGCGCCGCGAGAGTAGTCCCCGGTGACCATATTGGTGCCGCTGCCCAGCAATTCGGTGACCATCAATCCGCTGCCCATTTGCCGCATCAACCCTGATAAATCGGGGCCGGTAGGTTCGACAGTAAGATTATGTACACCACCGGCATTACCCGTCGTCGGTAAGCCCAGCTTGCGCCCGGAATAACTATCCAACACATAACCCTTGAGCACGCCATCCGTCACTAAATCGCGTGCTTTGGTAGCCACGCCTTCGGCGTCGAAACTGGCACTCCCCATGGCCTTTGGCAACCCTGGCTGCTCGTGAATACGAACACCGCGCGGAAAAATCGGCTGATCAACTGCATCTATAAGAAAACTGGCTTTGCGATATAAACTGCCACCACTCACCGCCGACACCATGTGTCCAATCAAACCTTTTGCCAATTCTGGCACAAACAAAACAGGCGTGCGGCGAGTTGTCAGGCGTTGAGCGCCCAACCTGGCTACAGCCCGCTCAGCGGCACGCCGCCCCACGACTTCAACTGATTCGAGATCGGCAGCATCCCGCGCCGCCGTATACCAATAATCTCGCTGCATAGCGCCGTTTTTACTGGCAATGACGGTACAACTGACGCCGTGCCGCGTACCTAATCGACTGGCTAAAAAACCGTGACTGTTGCCATAGACACTCAGCCCTTCGCCCGTATCCACCGAAGCACCCTCAGAATTACTGATACGAGGATCGTGTGCCCGAGCGACTGCCTCGCAAGCCCTGGCCATCTCAATAGCTTGTTCAACATCCAGCACCCACGGATGATGCAAGGACAGATCGGGGAAGTGTCGCGCCATTAATTGCGCATCGGCAAGACCGGCGGCGGAGTCTTCTTGAGTAAATCGCGCAATACGACAAGCTGCTTCTACCGTCGATTTAATTGCCTGTGGAGAAAAATCCGAAGTCGATGCACTGCCGGTTCTTTGGCCAAAATACACCGTAATGCTAAGGCCTCGATCCCGCTGATATTCCACCGTTTCCACTTCGCCTAAACGAACGGTGACATTGAACCCACGACTCAGGCTGGCTTGAGCCTGCGCCAAGCTGGCGCCCAGATCACCGGCCTGAGATAAAGCTGCGCTTACCAGGCTCTCTAGTTCATTCTGTCGAGAAGCCAATGAAGGATGGGTAATTGCTAATGTCGTTTCTATCATAGGGAACGCTGCTTCCTGACTATTTATACTCAATTATTCCGTGATTCTGCCGCCACTGCTATAAGACAGAGGAAAATTTTCGGCAGAGCGCCACGGTCATGATCTACAAACCAAAACTAGGACTGATACTTACCGGCGGTGGCGCCCGCGCTGCCTACCAGGTGGGCGTGTTGGCCGCTGTTGCTGAATTATTGCCGAACCGACAGATTAATCCTTTTCCTGTGATCTGCGGGACGTCAGCCGGCGCAATCAATGCAGCGGCGCTAGCAGCCCAAGCCGACAATTTTGACGCGGCCGTTAGCGGCCTACAATCGACCTGGCGCCAGCTCAACGTCGATAATGTCTTCCATACCGAAGCCATACGCGTCTATCGGTCCGCATTGCATTGGCTGACCGCCCTGGTTGTTGGTGGGCTGGGGCGGCGTAACCCCCGCTCGTTTCTGGATAATACGCCCCTGCGCAACTTACTGGAAAATTATATCGATTTGTCCAAGATAGCCAGACAAATTGAGACGGGGCATCTTCATGCCATCGGCATAACCGCGTCTGGTTATACCTCCGGTCACAACCTATGCTTTTTTCAAGCTCATTCCACCGTAAAATCATGGCAACGCTTTCGCCGGCATGGCATAGCGTCATCTTTGGATATCAATCACATCATGGCCTCTGTCGCCATACCCGCGCTTTTTCCTTCGGTGAGAATCGGCGGCGAATACTTCGGTGATGGCTCAATGCGTCAGAGCACACCGCTAAGCCACGCCATTCACATGGGCGCGGAAAGTCTGCTGATCATTGGAACCCGCAATGACAATCCAAATCCACTGGCCGGTCCGCACGAACGCCCCCCCTACCCCAGTTTAGGAAAAATAGGCGGCTACGTACTGGACACGCTATTCATGGATAGCTTGCAGTCAGATGCCGAAAACATGGACAGAATCAATCAATTTATCAATCGTTCCAACGAATCCGAGGTGCGCGCAGACGGCAGTGTGCTACGCCCTATTAACTTCAAAATTATTGTCCCCAGCCAAGATCTACGTGTTGTGGCGGCTCGGCACACTAAGCAATTTCCGAAGGCGATTCAACGTATTCTTAAAGGTGTTGGTGGCCTGGGGCCAGATACCCCTCTGTCAAGTTATTTGCTTTTCCACGGAGATTACACCGAAGAATTGATGCAATTGGGTTACAACGATGCCATGGCACAGAAAGATGAACTGCGCCAATTTATTCTCGCTGCACCACCGGCAAATCTTTCTGTAACAACACCCATTGGGCAGGCACGCCCGGTGGCTCAAACCTGAGTTTTCGATACCCCAACCCCACGCCCTACTTACTATAATTTGAAAAATCAAACAATCGTTTAATTGTTGGCCAAGTTGTCATTTTCATGGTAGCTTTAGGGCGGCGCTCGTGATATTTTCAAGTGTCCGCGACCAAGCGCTAACTTTAATGTTAACCACGCTAACTGCACAGCGTGACTGATGATTTAGTTCAATAAATCCGGCAAGGACTTGCCGGCGTTCAAATAACGCTTAGCTGTTCGTAAGGAGGCATTCAAATGAGCAACCCAGAACCTATTTCCATCGCCCCCCGCCCTGACCTTTCCAGGGAGCGCCATAACAATCCGTACCTGCCATTACTCGAAAAACAGCACAAAGCTTTTCTCGACAGGGGCGTCTCCAGCGCCGAGCAGCGCATTGACGCGCTAAAAAAGCTCAACAAAGCCATTGGCGCCTATGCAGACGAAATGGTTAAAGCAGTTCAGGCTGACTTTGGTCACCGTTCACCGCACGAAACCATCGTTACCGAAGTACTCGCAACCATGGGTGAGATTCGCCAAACCACCGGAAAAATTAAAAAGTGGATGAAGCCAAAAACCGCAGCGATGAGCTTAGCGGCTCTCCCCGGTAGCGGCAAAATCGTCTATCAGCCTAAAGGCGTCGTCGGCATTATGGGCGCGTGGAACTACCCCGCGTTTCTAGTGTTCTCCCCCCTGGTCGGCGTGCTGGCGGCAGGCAACCATGCCATGATCAAGCCACCGGATGTGACTCCTCGCACGTCTGATGTCGTCAGAGAAATGATTGCCAAATACTTCGAAGAAGAATTCATTACCGTGGTGACAGGTGATGTGAATGCGGCGATTGCTTTCTCTGAACTGCCGTTTGATCATTTAATCTACACGGGCAATACCGAAGTCGGACGTAAGGTCATGATGGCGGCGGCTCGAAATCTGACGCCAGTCACATTAGAGATGGGTGGTAAGTCTCCCACCATCATCAGCGATAACTTTCCGATTGCCAAAGCAGTACCCCGCATTATGTTAGGCAAGACGGTCAACTCAGGACAAACCTGTATTGCCCCCGATTACGTCATGGTACCGCGCGGCAAGCAGCAAGAGTTTGTTAACGAATACAGTAAGGCGATTGCCAAGCGCTACCCCACCGTCGCCGACAACGAAGACATCAGCTGGATTGTTAATGATCGTCATTTCAAACGCGTACAGGCACTGATTGATGACGCCAAAGCAAAAGGCGCAACGATCACTCAGATCAATCCAAAAAATGAAAAAATTCCTGAGGGTAAGCGCGTCATCCCTCACACTCTCATCACCAACGTGACAGAAGACATGCAAGTGATGAAGGAAGAGATTTTTGGGCCCGTACTGCCTGTTATGGAATATGGCAGCCTTGATGAGGCCATGCGTTACGTCAAAGATCGGCCACGCCCACTGGCTTTGTACTATTTTGATATGGACAAACGCCGCGCCAATCACGTCATCTCGCAAACCATATCGGGTGGCGCCACCGTCAACGATACCATGCTGCATATTGCCCATGAGAACATGCCTTTTGGCGGCAGCGGCCCCAGCGGCTTGGGCGGTTATCATGGATTTGATGGGTTTGTGGAGTTCTCTCATAAGAAAGGCGTTCTCTATCAGAGAACGTGGTTCTCACCGGGTAATTTTATTCGCAAGCCTTACCCGAAATTGGCGCTGAAGATTCTACGGCGCGCCGTTAGTTTGTTATCCTAACCCCCCCCTAGATAACCCGCTGTAGCCATATTAAACACGGTTACAGCGGGTTATGCGATATTTCAGCCCCCCCCTTCATGTTGTATTATTACCAAGTTCGTCTCGCCCAATCTATTTACATTAATTATAACAATAATTAATATACTCCTTCGGCATGACTGAATAAACGATAGTGCCTGCAGTAAGCGGAGTGCTGTCTGTGGCAATACACAAAACAGCCAGGAGGCTTCCATGGGTAAGGTTATCATTTTCAACTTGCCAGGCGCAGTGGGTCACTTTAATCCTACGCAGGGGCTCGTTAGTGAGCTAGTGCGTCGGGGCGAAGAAGTTATTTATTACACAGATAAAGAAAGTCATGATCGCCTGCGTTCCCTTGGGGCGACACCTCGCACCTACGAACCCTATTTTGAATACTATCATTCACCCGAGCTCGCCAGCGACTTGCTTACACCGGCACTCAAACAGCTGGAACTGGCAGAACTGAGTGTTGATGGCCTTTATAAGGATCTGCTAAAAGATCGCCCCGATTACATCATTTATGATTCCTGCAGCCTGTGGGGAAAGTATTTAGCCAAACAGCTAAAAATCCCTGGCATCTGTTTAATCACTACCCTGGTAAGTACGCCACTGGGTGTATTCAGTGATCGTCACCTCGGTGGTCTTGTTGCGCGAACCTTAGTTATCGGCGCACCTATTGTGTTGTCTGCCAGGCGTCGAATTAAGGCACTATTGGGAAAAATGGGATTAAAATACAACGGATTAATCCATCACATCTTCGATATTTTTCAGAACGAAGGTGATATGAATCTTGTTTTTCTAGGGCGCAGCTTTCAACCTTTTTCCTCCACGATCAAGCCTCACTTCAAGTTTGTTGGGCCTTCACTGTTAGAAGGCCGGGATCAAGGTGATTTATCTGAGTACGGATTAAGCGATAAGCCACTGATCTATATATCCCTCGGCACGGTTCATAATATGAAGGATGACTTTTATCGTACCTGCATGCGGGCATTTGCAGATATGCCTTATCAGTTCATCATGTCTGTTGGCCAAAAAACTGATATTGCTCGGTTAGGACCTGCTCCCAAAAATTTTGTCATCCGCAACCGCGTTCCTCAGCTCGAAGTGCTTAAGCGAGCTGCGGCATTTGTTAGTCATGGCGGAATGAATAGCATTAACGAAAGCTATTATTACGACGTACCGATGGTAATGGTGCCTCAGCAACCGGAGCAGTTTTTCAACGCCCGTCGTATAAAAGGCATGAATGCGGGTATCTGCCTGGCGCCAGAGCAAGTCTCCGAAAAATCATTAAATGACGCGGTCACTCAGTTGCTTACCGACAAAAAAATTCAAGAAAATACCAAACGCTTTGGTAAGGAATTGCGAGACGCAGGTGGATATAAAGCAGCCACAGCAGAAATCATGACATTTATTTACGGTGAGAATACCCCTCAAGCTGTGCGCTAATGAAATTTAGAGATTGCCAGATAGACAATAACCAATGAAACTTCCATTCGACCCAAATTTTCCAGCACTTACCGACGACGCTCCCTATTTTGACCGTCTGAAGAATGAACCCATTCGACCCATTTTTATCATGGGTCTGCACCGATCGGGCACCACATTTCTTTATGATTCTATCGCTCGTTGTTTTCCCGTGGCTAATTTAAGCCTTTACCATCTTTTCTTTTATAATCGTCTACTCAAAAATTTTCATGAGGGTAATGAGCAGCGCGACCGCGACATTCTAAACCGTCTGTTTCGCGGGCTGGGTATCACTAACCGAAAAATTGACAACGTTTGGGTAGATGATCGCATGGTGGAAGAATATGGCTGGCTGTTGCGGCAGCGCAGTTACCGTGTTTCTGTTCAGTCATCAAACAGCGCATTCCTTGCGGAAATATGCCGAAAACTAGTTCACGTAACGCCTGGAAGCCAAGCTGCATTGCTAAAAAACCCTTGGGACACGGGCAATGCCAAACAAATTCTCCAGCAGTTCCCCAACGCTAAATTTATCTACATTACCCGCAAGCCCACCTATATCCTAAATAGCCTGATCAATGCCACATTATCACTGACTTCGGGTAGCCAGCCCTTTCAGACCTTATTGGTGGATGATTTCAAGATGCCTGCCGGCAAATTAGCCATGCAAGTTATTTACGCTGGCTGGGCAGTGGTTCGTGGAGTGCGCCGACTGCTTGGTGATCGAATTTCGACAGAAATTATCCTGCCGTTTGCTGCATTCATTGTCAAAAATGACCTTGCCGCCTACTATCGTGATCTGGCAGAACTACCCAAAGAAAGTGTGTTCGAGGTCGATTATCAGAAGCTCAACACTCAACCCAAAGAAATCATGGGAAATTTACGTGATTTTCTCGATTTGCCGTTTTCTTGTGACCCCTCAGAAATTGTGCCGAAGCCTCGCTCTGGACAAATTCAAGAGCGCTTGTTGAGTTATGAGCCCCGATTTATGCAAAGGCTGAAGCGATCATTGGGCGATAAAATCAGCGCAGATTAAGAGTTAATTCTGAAAATCGCCCATTAACTCTTCTAAGCGTTTTTCCGAGACGCGAGTGGCTGCACCCAATTCTTGGGCAAACAGGGAAATGCGATACTCTTCCAGCAACCAGCGTAATTGTTCACACGCTGGGTTTTTTGCTGACTTGGCTTTACCAAGACCTTCATAACGACTCTGCCAACGTTCCAGAATGTGTTGATGCTCTTGATCTTTAGCCAATCGACCACCGATTTTTTCGATTCGCAGCCGAGCCGCTTTTAAATAAACCACCAAACGAGGACGCCAAATCGTTGGGGTGGTAGCAATAAATCCAGGGTAAATCAGACGCTCCAGCTGCCTGTGAATATCGCTAATAACCGGCTTCAACGCCGGCGATTTGCTAGCTTGCAACTGCTTCATCAACTGATGGTATTCGGCCAGAGCTGGGGCGATAAGGCCGATAAGTCGATTGGCGCTGACCATTAACTGATTTCGACCCGTCTCAAGTCGCGCTTCAAAATCTTCCCGACAACGAGGTAAGGGCTCACTCAAAAAAACCTCGTCGATCACAGCCGTCACCAGATCTGCACGCAAGTCTGCGCACGACCCCAGCGAAGTGTAGTACAAACACATTTCCTGAATTCGTGGCAAATTCTTTTCCAGATACTTCAAGTTTTGCGTCAAGTGTTGACGTATCAAAGCCCGCAAGCCGAGCTTTAACGCCGCCTCGGCCGCCTCCGCCGTTTCGAACAAGCGTAATTCTAACCGCCCCTGCTCCGCCGTTAATGCAGGATAAGCGAGCAATCGAAGTCCGCCCCGACCGACTTCGATGCTCTGCGGAAGATCACCAAAATCCCAGTCTTTAACCTCCCGTGCTGCCCACGCCGTGTCAGCCGTCGTCGCGGCGGTCTGGCTGAAGGCCTGCTTGGTTTCTCCCGTTAACGTCTCTCGCAAGCCCAATAAATTACGACCAGTAGCGAGTACTTTTGCGCGTTCGTTAACAATGACAAAGCGCATCCGCAGGTGCGTAGAAAGCTTTTCCACATCCCATTGTGACGACGTAACGGTTATCCCCGTCATCCGTTTGAGCTCCCTGGCGATGGCAACAAATAGCGATTCAGACGGTGTTGGCGACAGGGATTCGCGAACAGCACGGGCGAATTGTGGCGCAGGCACAAAATGACGCCGGGTGTCCTTAGGCAGGCCACGAATCAAAGCGGCAATTTTTTCTTCCAGTAGCCCGGGTACCAGCCACTCGAAGGGTTCTTCTGGTAACTGTCCCAACATGGCCACGGGCAGGGTGACCGTAACGCCGTCATCGTCACTGCCGGGGTCAAAATGATAGCTAAGCGGCAACTCGACTCCGGAGATCGTCAGACGGGATGGATAATCCCCTTGATCGCCCAAAGCACTCGCATCGGCCAGCAAGTCATCGCGGGTAAGGTAGAGCAGCTTGGGTTGTTGCTTCTTGGATTCTGCATACCAAGGCTCAAAATCAGCGCCACAATAAATTCCTTCGGGTAGTCGCTGGTCATAAAATTGAAATAGCGTCACTTCATCGACCAAAAGGCCGCGCCGCCGAACTTTGGCCTCTTCCTCTACCAGGTTTTCTAACAGCGCCAAGTTATGCTTGAGAAAGCCCCCACGGCTTTCATATTCGCCTTCTACCAAGGCGTGGCGGATGAAAATCTCACGCGCCAACACGGGGTCGATGGGGCCATAGTTGATCTTTCGGCGCGCCACCAGAACCAACCCGTAAAGACTGATCTGAGCATAGGCAGCGACTTGGGCCGGCTTTTTCTCCCAATGAGGTTCGCAATAGCTTTTTTTGACCAGGTGGGCGGCCACCTGCTCTACCCATTCGGGCTCTATAGCCGCCAGGGTTCGCCCATATAAACGGCTGGTTTCGACCAGCTCACCAGCCATCAACCATTGCGGACCTTTCTTAAACAACGCCGAAGAGGGGTGGGGATGAAAGCGCGTGCTACGCGATCCGACATACTCGCTATTTTCCTGCTTGCAGCCTATCAAGCCCAATAGGCCCGCGAGTAAGGCCTGATGGATGCCTGCGTAATCCGCAGGTAACTGATTGACACGCCAACCTAATTCATGCACCAGCTCCAGCAGTTCCCGATGCACTTCTTGCCATTCCCGCAGGCGTACTGGAGAGAGAAAATGTTCACTGCACCAATCGCTCAGTTTGCGCTGAGACAGGCTGTGTTGTTGCTCACGATATTGATCCCAGAGGTTGAGGTAGGCCAAAAAATCCGAGCGATCATGGCGAAATTTCTTGTGCTTTTCATCGGCGGCTTGAGCCTGATCCGTGGGTCGTTCTCGCGGATCCTGGATAGACAAACCGGCAGCAATAATCAGCACCTCGTGCAGACAGTGTTGTTGAGCGGCGGCATGGATCATCCGAGCAATGCGCGGATCAACCGGCAGCTGTGCCAACTGACAGCCCAGTGGAGTCAGCGCCTCATCAGCGTCCAAGGCGCCGAGTTCTTGAAGCAGGCGTATGCCATCATTGACGTATCGATTATCGGGCGGGTCAATAAAGGGAAAGGCCACAACATCGCCCAAACCCAAGACCTTCATTTGCAATATCACGCCCGCCAGGTTTGAGCGCAGAATCTCCGGATCGGTGTAAAGCGGACGACTTAAGTAATCCTCTTCGCTGTACAGACGGACGCAAATACCGGCGGAGGTTCGGCCACAACGACCCGCTCGCTGATCCGCATTCGCCTGGGCAATTGGCTCGATCGGTAATCGACTGACTTTGGTGCGATGACTGTAGCGCTTAATTCTAGCGATGCCGCTATCAATAACGTAGCGAATACCCGGCACGGTGAGTGAGGTTTCCGCGACATTGGTGGCGAGCACAATTCGCCGAGCGTTATGTGGCGCGAAAACCAGATTTTGATGACGCGCTGATAATCGCGCGTAAAGGGGCAGTATTTCTGTGTTCGGCAGATTTTGTTTGCGTAGCGCATCCGCCATCTCACGAATATCGCGCTCGCCCGGCAGAAAAACCAAGATGTCAGCCCGCCCCGCTCGATCAAGTTCAACGACAGCTTCGATCAAGCCATCGATTAACTCAACTCGGCGCTGTGTTTCCGG
>Ga0255334_1000800_pt1 | contig 19167 bp, 25 predicted proteins | sample EtOH5_35cm_T3_12_FD_202080 | JGI IMG/M metagenome (GOLD analysis project Ga0255334, IMG submission 202080) | Sandy soil microbial communities from University of British Columbia, Vancouver, Canada - EtOH5_35cm_T3_129 | ecosystem: Engineered > Artificial ecosystem > Sand microcosm > Unclassified ...
TCGCTCCAGGCCTATCAATACGCGGCGATCCAGGCCAACTTGAAGCAGGAAGCGTTCGACCGCGGCATCGCGACCTTCACGCGCACGATCGGCGAAGCGGCCAAGGGTAGCGACAAGGCGCTTGAAGGGTTCAATGCTCTCGGTGTCGGCATTCTGGGCGCTGGCGGGAAGCTGCGCTCGACGGAAAGTATCTTCGAGGATGTTGCTCGGAAGATCATCGCGATCGAAGATCCGCAACTAAAGGCCGCGGCGGCGGCGGAATTGTTCGGCTCGAAGCTCGGCCAAAAGCTCATTCCGTTTTTGAAGGATGTTGCCGGCGGTACCGATAACCTAATCGCGGTGGCGAAGGCGGCTGGGGCGCTCGCGGATCGGGATTTGATCGATAAATTCGACGCGGCTTCCGATGCGCTAGAACGCTGGGGGATGGTCGCCACGGTGGGGTTTGCCGAGGAAATCCGCCTCCAGATGGACGCCTTCAGTCGCGATCTGAAACTTGTCGGTGACGCATACAAGTGGGTCGCGGACAACGTCAAGCGCCTCAACGAAATGCGGATGCCGCAATTTAGCGATCTATTGCCTAAGCCGCGCGTGCTGGCCGACGTGCCAATCGAGCGTGGCATGACGATCGCCACCGATGCCGGGCCGCCGTTTCCGCCCGAGCCGCGCGCGCGCCCTTCCGATCTCGGGGCATTCAATCCGCCCTCAGACGCCGACACAAAACGCCTCCAGTCCCTCGAAAAATACATCGCCGGCCTGGAGCAGGCCGCGAAGCTGTCGGCGTTGGACACCGAAGAAAAGAAGGTCCAGCAGGCCATCCTCGAAGCGCAAGCAAAGCTGGTCGACGACAAGGGCGCCAAGACCCGCGATCTGCTCGACGTCGAAAAGCAGCGCATCCGCAACGCGGTCGAGCTCCAGGGATTCAACGATCGGGAAGCCAAAATCCAGGAGGTCATCGACGCCAAGATCAAGGAAAACGAGCGCGATGCCGTGCGGCGCAACGCATCGGTGGCGAAGTACATCGACGGCCTGGAGGACGCCGCCCAGGCCGAGGCGCTCACGAGCACCGAGAAGAAGGTGCAGCTCGCGCTGCGGGAGGCCGAGAACAAGCTGATCGACGAGACCGGCGCGAAGCTGCGTGACCTCACCGACATCGAGCGCGAGCGCATCCGCAACGCGGTTGAGACCAAGGACAAGCTCGACGAGCAGAAGAAGCTCGCCGAAAAGCAAATCAAGGAGCTGGAGCGCGCCATCGAGCACTCGACCGACCGCATCGTCGATTTCAGCGCGGATGCGTTCGACAAGATTTTCGAGAAGGGCGTGAAGTCCTGGGCCGACATCTGGGAAGCCGCCGTGGTGATGGCGCGCAAGGCCCTCGCCCAAATGGCGGCGGAAATGCTGATCCGGCCGCTGGTCATGCCGATCGTCGCGTCCGTGATCGGCGGCGTCATGGGCGGCGGCAGCGCCAGCGCGGGCGGCTTTGGCAGCGTCGGCGGCCTGAGCGGCGCCATCGGCGGCGGCGGCGGCTTCGACCTGTTCGGCATGGGCTCCAACCTGTTCAGCCTGGGCAACTCGCTCAGCGGCGGCGGCATGTTCGGCCCCATGGGGCTCACCGGCGCGATCAACAGCTTCGGCACCGGCCTCGGCTTCTCGCCCGGCATGGTCCCGACGATATTCGGGCCGGCGCAGGGAGCTGGCTCGCTGTTCGGCACGACGACCTTGAGCGGCTTCCTGGGCGGCGCGGGCGCCGGCTTCGCGGCCGGCTCGCTGCTCAACAGCCTGGTCGGCGGCAACCAGCTCGGCGGCACCGCCGGCTCCGGCGTCGGCGCGCTTGCCGGCGCTCTCATCGGCTCCGCGTTCGGCATGCCGTTCCTCGGCGGGCTGATCGGCGGCGCCGGCGGCGGCCTCTTGGGCGGGCTGTTCGGCAACAACCGCAAGTCGGTTGGGCCGGGCGGCGGCGGGTTCATCAACACCGGCAACCAGCCGAACCCCGGCCGGCTCGCGTTCTTCTCCGCCGGCGGCGACAACGGCTTCAATACGTCCGGCTCGATTGCCGCGCTGAATCAGGCGGCCGATGCGTTTAACCAGATATTGGACCGGCTCGGGGCCGGCGATGTCTATGGGCTGACCGGACGGCTGGAGTTTCCGGCCGGGGGCAGCCCGCACGTCACCGGCTACGGTGCGAGTGGCATCATTGACGTCGGGGTCACGCCGGAGAACGCCGTCGAGCAGCTGGTGATGGTCCTGCTCAAATCCATGACGGACGTCCCAAATCTCTCGTCCGATATCGAGACTGCGATCAAAAACTCCGTGGCCACGGACCTCACCGGCCTGCTCAGCGACATCGACTTCGCCGCAGCGCTGTCGGGTCTGGTGATCGGGCCGCCGGAAGTCCTCACCCAATCCGAGCAGGTCATCGCCGAGATCAACCGGCAGTTCGAGGAGCTCACGACGCGGGCGACCGATCTCGGCCTCGCGATCGACGGGTTGACCGGCAAGCGCGAGGAAGCCATCGCGAAGCTGACCGACGGCTTCAATGACGCGCTCGACGCCGGCATCAATGGGTTCATCATGCCCATGAAGGCGCAGATGGACGCGCTCGGAAAGGCGCAGGAGGATCGGCTCAAGGAAGCCCAGGCGCTCGGCGCCGATCTGGTGAAAGTGGAACAGCTGAACGGGCTGGAGCGCGCCCGAGTGCTCGACCAGGCGCTGGGCGGCATCAAGGCGCTCCAGGATGAATTGGTAAGCGGCCAGTTCTCCGGGCTTTCCGCGATGCAGCGCTATGACGCGGCGCGAGCGAAATACGAGGCCGCGGCCACCGCCGCGCTGGCCGGCGAGGGGTCGCCGGAATTCGCCGCGCTGGCCCGCGCGTTCATCGAAGCCTCGCAAGCGGTATTCGCCTCCAGCAGCGGCTTCCAGGTCGATCGGCTCAGCGTGCAGTCGACCTTGGCGCAGCTCGGCCAGGCGCCAGGCTTCGCCGACGAGGGCTCGTTCGACGTGCCATACGGCGCGGGGCGCGACGGCTTCGTGCCGTTCTTCCGCGTCGATGGCGGGGAGACCGTGAGCGTGACGCGGAAGGGCTCCGATCAATGGGGCTCGGTCATCCAGGCGCTGGAGCGCGGCTTCGGCGTGACGGCTGCGGAGCTTCAGGAAATGCGTCGGGACGCCAAGCAGAACCGATCCGATATGAAGCGGCTGCTCAGCCTGCTGGATCGCATCGTGACCGCCGCCTAAGCCGTGCTGTCCGTCCGCCCGATTTCGAGCGCCCCGCTCTCGACGGTCCCGGCCGAGGACTCGCTCGCGGTCGCCGATCCATTCGCGGCGCTGCTGAATGAGCCCGAGGCGCAATTCATCTACCTGCTGCGCGCCTACCCGTTCGATGATGACGCGGTTCGCACCATCGGCATCCTGCCAGCGCCGATCTCCACCTTGCCGATATCGAGTATCGCGACACTCACGGCGATGGGTGATATCACCACCGTGCTGCTGTCCGATCGCGGGTTCCAGACCGGCGCGTCGGATGATCCGATGCACACCGAGTTCCCGGCGCGGCTTCTCCAGGCGATGAATTACGAGGCGCGCTGCGCCGATCCGGCCAACCCATCGGCCGGCGCCAGGGCCGGATTCGGGGCCATCCGCATCGCCAACATGGATGGCGAGTTCGACAACTATGTCGGTCTCCGCTGGGATGGCCGCACTGTCGAAGTGCTCGCCGGCGGGCTTGATTTCCGCTACGCGGATTTCGCCGTCGTTTTCCGCGGCATCACCGGGCCGGCGACGTGGGATGAAGGCGAGATTTCACTGCCCTTGCGGGATCGGCAGGAACTGTTCGACCGGCCGCTCGGCGGCTCGCTCTATGACGGCACCGGCGGGCTCAATGGCGGTGACGATCTGAAGGGGCGGCTGCGGCCCAACGCCTACGGTCTCTGCCGCAATGCCTCGCCGGTCCCGGTGGACGCGGCGAACTTGGTCTATCAGGTGAACGACCGGGCCATTCAGGCGGTCGATGAAGTCCGCGATTCCGGCGTCGCCCTCACGTTCGATTTCGATACCACAAACATCTACGGATCGGCGCCGGCGTCCGGGAAGTATTCGACCGACCTGTCGCGCGGGCTGATCCGGCTCGGCAGCCAGCCCGTCGGGCAGGTGACCGCAGACGTGCGCGGCGATGCGCAGGGCGGCTATGTCGCCACCGCGGCGGGGATCGCCAAGCGCATCGCGACGACGCGGCTGGGCTCGGATTCTCTCGGCGACCCGTCGGATATCGACGGCGGGGCCTTTGCCGTGCTGGACGCCGCTTTCCCGGCGGTCTGCGGGCTGTATGTCCAAGGTGGCGAGATGACCTGCGCCGCAGCGCTGGACCTCCTGCTGGGTTCCGCCGGAGGCTGGTGGACTTTCACGCGGCAGGGACTTCTCACCGTCTCCAGGCTGGTAGCGCCGGCATCTCCGGTGCTCGCGATCGACGACACCATGATTGCCGAAAATTCCTTCGTGCTTGACGCGCTGCCGTTGCCGTCATGGCGGCGGCGGCTCGGTTATCGCCGCAACTGGACCCAGCAATCTCGGGATCAGCTCGCCGGCTCGGTTACTGCGGATGCCGCAACGGAATTCGCCAATGCCGAGCGGACGGTCAGCGCGACCGATGAAGCCGTGCTGACGCGCCACAAGCTGGCGCTCGATGCCGCGGAAACAACGCTCATTGACGATCCTGCGGACGCCGCAACCGAGGTCGCGCGCCGTGAGGCGCTGCACGGACCCAGCCGGGAGGTCTATCGGCTGAACGTGTTCGGCAATCTGTTCCGTCTCAAGCTGGGCGATGCCGTGTCGGTCACATCCGTCCGGTTCGGTCTCTCGGCGGGAAAGAACTTCGCGGTAATCGGGCTCGCCGAGGACGCCGCGCTCGGCGAAATCACGCTCTGGCTCTGGGGTTAACGCATGTCGAATATCGTCATTGCGTCGCCTGAGCTCCTCGAGGCGGCAACGATCACGGCCGGCTCGGAAGCCGGCGGAATGGCGGCGAGCAATCTCAAGCTGCTGCCGGGCCGCGGCCGATGGCGCGCCACCGCGCTGGGGTCCGCCAACCTGGTGGTGGATCTCGGAGCGGCGTTTGCCATCAATCTGATCGCGCTGCTCTACACCAACGCGACATCGGCGGCCACTTGGCGCATCCGCGGCGCGACCTCCGAGGCGAACCTCACGGCCGCGCCGGGCTACGACAGTGGCAACATTGCACATTGGCCGGCACAGACCGGACTCGGCGATTGGGCGTGGACCCATGCCTTCAAGTTCCTGACGACGGCCCAGAATTACCAGTGGTGGCGTATCGACATCACCGATGCGGCTAACCCGGCCGGGTACTACCAGGCGTCCCGGCTCTACATCGCTGCGGCATGGCAGCCCAGCATCAACATCTCGTTCGGAGCCTCGCACGGCTGGGTCGATCCCAGCGAGCACGGCCGCTCCCGCGCAGGACAGATCGCCGTGCGCGAGATGAATGCGTACCGCGCGATGAACTTCCAGCTCCGGTTTCAGTCCGAGGCGCAATTGTTCGACAACGCGTTTCGGCTGGACCGTCTCCGCGGGCGCCGCCGCGATGTGCTTGTCATCCGTGACCCCGACACGACGACCCGCGGCATGGACTGGTGTATCTGCGGCATCGTGACCGACGTCTCGCCGATCGCGCATCCGGCTTTCGACATCTATGAAAAATCCTACCGGCTTGAGGAGCTTTTGCCGTGACAGATTACGTCGCCGACCGCGCGCTCGAAACCTCAACCACACAAGGCACCGGCACCTATATCCTGGCCGGCGCTACGGCCGGCTATCGCACGCTCGTTGCCGCGGCAGCCGACATCTCGGGCGCAGCGAGCCCCTGGACGGTCTGGTATCTCGCCGAGGACAGCACGAATTGGGAAGTTGGCATCGGCACCCTGACAGACGGAACGCCGGACACGCTGGCGCGCACCACCGTCAAACGATCCAGCAATAGCAACGCCGCAGTGAATTGGGGTCCGGGCACCCGCAACATCGCCATCGTCGCCGCCGCCGACTTGCTGGGGCCGCTCTCGACCGCGATCTGGCTCGCCGATCAAACCATCCGCTCCGTCAACGCCGACGCCGGTGAGGGCCCAAGCCACATCCTCGACCGCTTCAGCGCGAGCCCGGCGGCCAATGACCTGATCGGCGCGCTGGTCCTTCGCGGGCGCAGTTCGACCGCAGTTGCGCGGGACTATGCGAAGATCCTGGCGCAGATTCTCGACCCGACCAATGCCAGCGAGGACGGCGAGTTGGCGATCCAGACCATTGTCGCCGGCACGCTGGCCTCGCGCATGATCGTCGGACAGGGCGTGCGGGTCGGCGCGCCGACCGGCGGCGATCCGGGCGCCGGCGGGGTGAACGCGACCGCGCTCAAGGTCAACAATGTCGGCGTCGCGTTGCAGGGCAAGCAGACGATCGCCATGCCGGCCGGCTCGATGCGCCCGCGCAGCGCGAACGGGTGCGCGCAGCTCGCGGTGACGAACGGCGCAGCGAACCAACCGGACGTGCCCTATCTCGCGTTCGACGGCGCGGCCAAGGAATACGCCGGCTTTTACATCCCGATGCCGAAAAGCTGGGACCGCGGCACGGTGACCGCCCGGTTTACCGGGCGGCGCGCTTCGGGCACCGGCGCCGCCAACGTGGTGCTGGGCATCCGCGCCGTCGCCGTGAGCGACGACGAAACGCCCGCGGTCGCGTTCGGATCGGATGCCACCGTCACCGACGCGTGCAACACGACCCTGGCGAACTTGCAGATCACCGCGGAGACGGCGGCCTGCACGGTCGCCGGATCGCCCGCGGCAGGCGATCTCGTGTTCTTCGAGATATTCCGCGACGGCGCATCCGGCTCGGACACGCTCGACGCCGTCGATTGGTGGTTGACCGGCGTCGAGCTGTTCTACGCGACCAATGCAGGGACCGACGCGTAATGGCCCTCAAGCAACTGCGAAGCGGTAGGGCCGATCGATGAGCTGGGTGAAGCGGAACGGAGTCTATCGCAAGGAGTATTCGCCGCCCGGTTTGTGCTCCCTGCTGCGGGTCAATCAGCTGATCGGCTTCGGGGCGGGCGGCGGGTATCGCGGCGCCCCGGTCGCCGGCATGACCGGCTGGTGGCGCGGTGACGACGTTACGCTGTCGGGGTCAAGCGTCACCTCATGGAACGACAAGAGCGGGAACGCGCGCCATCTCACAACCGGCACGTCGCCGACCTATATCGCCAGCGATAGCGGCCTGACGGGCCTGCCATCACTCGACTTCGCATCCGCAAGCTCACAGTTCCTAACCTCGGGCTTGGCGTTGTCCACGTTCATCACCACCACGGCGTTCACCCTTTACGCCGTGATCAAGCTCAAAACAATGGGCACCGACGACAACGCGAACCCGGACGGCTCGCGGCAGTTCATGAACGGCGCGGCGGCAACTTTCTTCAACGTCGGCGCTGGCCTGACCAAAATTCGGACCATTCTCCATGACGGCGGCTACAAGGTGGCCGAGGTCGCGGCCGGCACGGGCGTCTGGTACGGGGTCGAGACACGGCTGGACGCTGGCACGCTGTACATGCGACGGACCGGCGTGTCTGAGGCGTCCATTGCTTCGGGTGCTATTGGTCAGGTGACGAATACTTTCCAGGTCGGTGCGCCCGGCTCGCTTGGTCTCTATTCGGATTCAACCATCGCCGACATCATCACTTACAACAGCGCTCTATCTGCAGCCGACCGGCAGACAGTCCGCGATTACATCGCGGCGAGCTATGGCCTGACCTGGTAGTCAACGCACGCCGGCGCTCGCCTCCACCAGCCCCAGCGACTGAGGAATCCGTGATTACAATGCTGTTTCTCGCCGTTCTGGGCGCGGCTTTGTCGCGCTGGAACTCCGGCCCGCAACTCTCGTGGTGGAAGCCGGGCCATACCGTGAAGCGCGTTGTCGTGGCCGGAGTACTTGGCATCGCGCTATTCACCCTGAGCGGCGATCCACGCACGTTCGCGGCCGGGATGCTGCTGTATATCGGCCTGCTGATGCCATGGGCACAATTCCAGAATTTCGGTGTCGGCTCGCCGTTGGAAAACACTGGCGGCATGGCCTTGATCGGCGGCGCGATGGTCGCCTTGCCGACCGCCTACATCCTGCAATGGAGCGGCTATGACATGGCGCTGTTCATGGTGCTGGCCGGCGCCCTGGTCGGGCCTGCGTACTATATCGCGTGGCGGTGGTTTTCCAGCGTGCGCCTTGGCGGGTTCATCGACGGGCTGGATTCGCTTGGTGAGCTCGCAAGAGGCGCGCTGATCTTCGGCAGCGCCATGTGGGTGGTGTCGTGAAAATTGCCTTCGCCATCTTCGCTGCGCTGGCAGTGCTGGCGCTGGTGCTCGCGCGCGCGTTGGCGCACGGCGATTTGTCCTGGGCGGCGGAGTACCGCTCCGCGAGCAATGTCCCGTGCTGCAATGGCCCATCCGAGCACGGCGAGGGCGACTGCGCCAAGATCGCGGAGGCCGTCGCCATGGCCGCCGTCATCGACAGCATCATCCCGGTGCAGTTCCCCTCCGGTGAGCGGTTGATCAAAGTGACCAGGATATACGGCTCGCCCGATCCGACCGCGCCGAACGTGGCCTGCGTTCCGGGCTGCCTGTTTCGCGGCGCGGGGGTGTGATGGAACCTACATCGTTCCGGTCATCAATCCATCCGGGCCGCGTGGCATCCTTGCGGCCGAACATCGGCGACGTATTGGCCGAGCCGGCCTGGGGCATGCAGCGGTTCATCCTGCGCGAGCTGATCGACGGCCCGCGCAGCATCGCCCAGCTCCTCGCGCGAATCTACGACGACGGCAAGGATGAGCCCGAATACCCGGAGCGGTGCATTCGCGTCCAGGTCAGCAGGCTGAAGAAGAAGCTGCGCCCCGGCTGGTTGATCGAAAGCGTGCCGAATCCCGACCCGCCGAGCGCCCGCTACCGGCAGCGGCGGTAGGAGCTGAGGCGCGGATGACCGACGTTCAGCGCGATTTGGGCCGGTTCGAAACCCGCCTGGACTCCCTGGAAGCCGACATGCGCGAGCTGAAAAGCGACGTGAAGGCCATCCGCACGGTGACCGATGAAGCGAAGGGCGGTTGGCGGATGCTGATCGCCGTGGGCAGCGCGGCCGGGATTGTCGGCTCGGGCATCACCTGGCTCTGGCAACACATCCGGGTGCCATGAGCGCGGAGGTGCGATAGTGCCAACACCGCCGGTATCAAAAGCCTTCGCGACGCGGCTTATCGCCGCCGTGAACAAGGCGCTGTCGGAAGGGCACAGGCCGCCGCAAACGCCCGGCTATGGACCTGGTGCTCTCGCGGTTGCCGCAACGGCCGTCGGCAAGTCGTCATCCTACATAACGCCCGTGCTGATACGGCGCATCAAGATGCTGCATGGCGTGGAGCCGGACTGGTCGCTGTGGAAAGAGCCGCAGCCGACCGAACCGCCGGCGCTCTCGTTGCCGACACAGACCACGCTCGCTGACCGCGTTCTGCCGCTCCTGAAGCGTGGCGCGTTCACCGAGGAAACCCTGGCCGCGCAACTGAAGACCACGCGCGGCCGGGTGATCGACGCGCTCGACGAGCTGAAGGCGCGCGGCGTTGCCCTGGTCGAAACCCACGGCGCGTGGACCGCGAACGCGAGTGCGGAGCCGGCCTTCGTCGGCGGCGCAAGCCATGAATACCTGTCCACCAAGGACAACCGCTACCGCTTCGGCGTCGTTGCGGATTCCCATCTCGGCTCCAAATACGAGCGGCTGGATGCGCTGAACGACATATACGACCGCTTCGCCAAGGAAGGCATCGAGCGCGTCTATCACGCCGGCAACTGGATCGAGGGCGAGGCGCATTTCAACCGCACCGAGATTCACGTCCACGGCATGGACGCGCAGCTTCGGTATCTCGCGGCCAAGTACCCGCAGCGGCCCGGCATCACCACCTATGCTGTCACCGGCAACGACCATGAGGGCTGGTACGCCAAGCGGGAAGGCATCGACATCGGCGACCGCGCCGAATCCATCATGCGCAATGCCGGGCGCACTGATTGGGTGAACATGGGCTACATGGAGGCCCATATCACGCTGCGGAACGCGAACACCGGCAAGATAGCCGTTGCGGCGCTCGTGCATCCCGGCGGGGGTTGCTTCGACGGTAACGCAGAGATCCTTACGCGCGGTCGCGGCTGGATTGCCTTTGCGGACCTGACGATGTTCGACGATGCGGCAACGATGCGAAAGCACGATCACGTCTTCGAATGGCAGAAGCCAACGCATATTACCAATGAAGCATATAGCGGGCGGATGATCCGACTCCGCAACCGCGTTTTCGATTGTTCCGTCACGCCCAACCATCGCTTCATGGTCAGGCGATATGCCACCGCCCGACGAGCCGCCATTGGCTCTTTGCATCCCGAAAAGGCGCGGTGGCGGCACTCACCGGACTGGCAAATCGTCACGGCCGACGAAATCGCAAGCGACTATTCGCGCCAGCAGTGGTCATTTCCAACCGCATGCCAGGGATGGGAGGGAGTTTACACCGCGACCATTGCGGTGCCCCATCGCGCCCCGAAAAAGTATGCCAGCTCCCCCATTTTCCATGTTGGTGCCCTGCCCATCGAGGACGCGGCCGAGCTTGTCGGATGGTTTGCGTCTGAAGGCAGCGTCGACGCCAAACTAAAGACCACGGTTCTTTCGCAGGAGCGCGGCGTCAATCCCGACAAGCATGCCCAGATAGCCGCGCTCGTCGCGCGCTGTGAATTCCCGCATGCCATAACGGAACGGTGCGTTCGGATCACTTCTGTCGAGGTGACCGAATGGCTGGCGACCGAGTGTGGAATCGGCGCTGCGAATAAGCGACTGCCGGGCTGGCTGAAAGAGCAGCCCGCGCCGGTATTGCGCATCGCCCTCGACGCCCTATTGCAGGGCGATGGATGGAAGGCCGGCAGAGACGGTACATCATTCGGCTACAAAACAATCAGCAGGCGTCTCGCCGACGATATTTCGGAGATCGCGCAAAAGTGCGGCTTCGGCGTGACCTTCCGGCACGCCGGGCGCGAGATCACCGTCAATTTGCGGCTTATCCAGAACACGCCGACCCTCAACGAGCCGCCCGAATCATTCCACTACGACGGTCGGATTTACTGCTGCACGGTCCCGAACGGGATGATTTACGTGCGCTCAAATGGCAAGGCGTTTTGGTCGCACAATTCCGCCTATGCGGACAGCTACGTTGTCCAGAAGATTCTCGAAAGCCTCGACGGCGGCGAGAAGCCGGCATTCGCCATGTACGGCCACTACCACAAGGCGCTGGCGGGCGAGTACCGCAACGTGTTCTGGGTGCTGGTGCCCTCGACCAAGGACCAGGACACCTTCATGCGCGGCAAGCGCATCAGATCCGTGATCGGCGGCTGCATCGTCGATCTGGAGCAAGACCCGGCTTCCGGCGGCATCATCGGCATGACGCCGACGATCTGGCGGTACTTCAACAAGGGCTTCTATGACGGCCGCTGGTCGCACAGCGGCGACGTGACGTTGCCGGAACGCGGACGAGGCGGGCCATGACGCACCTCACACAAGAGCAGGAAATCCGCGCCCGCGCGCTCGATGCCGCCGTGACGCTGATCGACATGACGGCCTCGGAGGCCATCGACATAGCGGCGACAATGTTCGCCGCCTACATCGAAACCGGCGCGCTGCCGGAGCCGGCCAACAAGAAGCCCAGGCTGAAAGCGATCCCATGAACGACGACAGCTTCGCGCACGCGCGTGCGAATGCGCGCCCCGATTGCCCGAAATGCCACGGCGCTGGCGCGATAGCCTATGACGACAATCACGCCATGATCTGCCCGGCGTGTTGCAAACATGATCGCGGCTGGTGGCTGCTGGAAAAATACTACGGCGAGCACAACGGCAAGCTCTGCTGCCTTGCCGGGTGCGGCAAGACGAAAGCACCGACATGAACACCGCCTTCTGGTATCTCGCCACGCCGTATAGCAAATACCCGGACGGCATCGACGAGGCGTTCAAGCTCGCCTGCCGTGCAACGGCCGATCTGATCCGCGCGGGCGTCCGGGTCTACTCACCCATCGCGCACACGCATCCCGTGGCGATCCACGGCGGCATCGATCCGTACAACCACGCGATCTGGATTCCTGCCGACGAGCCGTTCATGCACCACGCCTGCGGGCTGATCGTGCTGTGCGCGGACGCCTGGACGGAGAGCAAGGGCATCGGGATTGAGGTCGCCGAATTCGAGAAGGTCGGCAAGCCCGTGGTCTACATGGTGCCCGGCATCGTGCCGACGGAAGTCCTGCCGTGAGCGTCGAGGCCGACGGCGGCGGCCTTCGCTACAACGACGGCAAGCCGCGCTACGACCTGATCCCACCCGAGGCGCTGGAAGACCTCGCCATCCTGTATCAGCGGGGCGCGTCCAAATATGCTGAACGCAATTGGGAGCGCGGCATGTCGTGGTGCAAGTGCTTCGCCTCGATGATGCGCCACGCCTGGGCATGGATGCGCGGCGAGGAAAACGATCCAGAGACCGGCGTGCATCACATGACCGCCGTCGCGTGGAACGCCTTTGCGATCGTCACCTATGTACGGCGCGGCATCGGTCAGGACGACCGCAATTTCGGACAACCGAAAAGAGATAGCTGATGGACATGATCATTCTCGCCTCGCTCGGGCTCAAGATCGTCGTGGCGGTCGCGGCGTTCTTCGGCGCCATGGCGGCGCTGCGCTTCATGTCGCGCTCGATCGGCCTCCAGTTCAAGGGCGGCGTCACCGACAAGCTGGCCGCGGACCCGATGGCGGCTGCGATCTACATGGGGGCGCGGCTGATCGCCGTCGCGCTGCTGATCGGGCTCGTGGCGGGATGCACGGCGCAGGCGGCGGCGTTTACGACCGCCTATGACCGGGCGATCAAGGGCGCGGCGGAGCGGTGGTGGCCGGATTATCCATTCTGGCGCGCATGGAAGGCGCAGCTGATTGCCGAGTCCGCGCTGAACCCGAATGCTGTTTCGCCCGTGGGTGCAGTCGGCTTAGCGCAAATGCTTCCGGGCACATGGGGCGACGTGAGCCGCGCGATGCAGTGGGGCATCATTGACCGGCGCCTGGCCGAACCCGCTATCGAAGGCGGCGCGTGGTATGTCGCAAAGCTGAAGCGTGAGTGGAGATCGAAACGCACCGCCGATGATCGGCATCGGCTCGGCGTTGCTTCTTACAATGCCGGATTGGGTTCGCTGCTATCTGCGCAGCGGCTGTGTGGCGGTCGGCTGCTCTACGATGAGATCATCGCCTGTTTGCCCGACGTAACGGGCGAGCTCAGCGATGAGACAATCACGTATGTGAAGCGCGTATGGGACTACTGGGCAAGGCTCGAACTTGGTGTCTGAATCGTGCGTGCCCAGGTGCGGCCTTTATAAGCCAGCCACGCACAGCGCACTGATACGCCGAATTGCTTGGCGAGCCCTTCAAAGGATATTCCGCCAGCGTCGTACGTTCGACGTAGTGCCGCAACTCGCTCCGGCGAGAGCTTTGCCAATGGATGTTTAACGCCATGGACCTGTACTCCGTGCGCCACGGCGTCAGCGGAGTTTTGTTTCGGTGTGGCCCAATAGAGGTTGGACGCAGCGTTATTGATCTTCGTCCCGTCTTTGTGGGCCGCTTGATGCGCCTTCGATGGCCGCGGACCACAAAAAGTTGCGCAGACGAGCTTGTGGATGCGAATGATGCGTACCCGTCCGCGATCGTTGAGCGTAGCGCGCAGATAGCCGTCTTGATCAGGTGATCCACCAGCAATGCGACCGACGAAAGTATTCCGCCCGGGCGTCGTCCGCCGCACCCTGCCGAGGCTGCTGACCTCATAAGGCCAGCCGTCAATCGGCCGCCACTCTTCTTCGCCCGCCATGGCAGGGATTCTAGCACGTTCGCGGAGCCAATTGCATGGAACCGACGCAATACACCTCCAACAGCGTCATTACGGCCGGCACGTTCTCATGGGCAGTGGTCGCCATCGTCCAGACGGGGATCGAACTGCTCACGCCGGAGACCTTCTGGACCGTCGTGCAGCAGAAGTCGCAGCTATGGCCCGCGCTGGTGGTGATCCTGACCTGGGCGCTGCTGCGCTGGGGCAGGCGCCTGTTCGCATACGGAGACTGATCATGAAGAAACCCCGCAAGGTCCATTACGTCGCCCGCAACGAGACCACGGGCCGCTACCGTCCGCTGCCGAAGGGCTGGAGGCCGGGGAACAAGGTGCCGCGCGGCTGCACGATCCACCGCGTGCGCGTCAAGCCGGGCGCGTGATGCCGCCATTCCTGTTCGGCATCGGCGGCCGGCTGATCGGCTACGCCGCGATCATCGTGGTGGTGGGCGGCGTGATCCTGTTCCAGCACCTGCGGATCAATTCCCAGGCGCGCACCATCGCCGAGCTGCGCGTGCAGACCTTGACGCTGAAGGTCGCCAACGACCACCAGGCCGAGACGATCGACAAGCTCACCCGCGACAAGTCGGAGTTCGAGAAGCGCGCCGCGGTCGCTGAGGCCGCGCGTAAGAAGGCCGAGACCAGCGCGGCCGCCCGGATCAAGGCCGCGCTCAAGCGGCTGAACGACGCCGCGACCGAACAGGACCGCCAGCCGGTGTCGCCGGCGCTCAGGGACGCGCTGGAGGCGGCGCGGTGAGGCGATTTCGCACCCTTTTTGCACCCCTTTCGCTCCTCGCGCTCACCGCATGCAGCGGCGCGCCGACCGTGATGGTGAGGGAGGCCCCCAGGGTCGAACGGCTGGAGATCCCGCCCGCGCTGCTGGCCCCATGCCCGCGCGCCAAGGACGATGCGCCCGACCCGGCCACCGCGACCAACCTGGATGCGGCGCGCGCGATCGTCACGCTCGCCGGCCGGCTGGACGACTGCGGCGGCCGCATCGATGCGCTCAGAGGGCTGCTGGCGCCGTAGGCTTCCCGCCTCGTTATGGAAAGCGCCCGCTTTCCGAGTCCATTTGGGTTTGCGCCGTCACTCTCGAAACGCCGCGGCACTGACACCCGGATAGGTCACGGCGCGTCGCCTGCCGTACCCGATCTCACCCCACGAAAGAAACGGCGGGCGCAGGGAAACCTCACCACGCCAGCCGCCGAGCGCCACAATGATAGGGTCATGGCGCTCTGTCCTGACGCGGCTCATCGTCGCAACAAGCCGCGTCACTCCGGCCGACAGTAACCCAAGAGCCATCGGCCAAGATTGTTTCAATATCCCATCTTCAGTTCCTGGGCCTGCTCGGTCAGCTCGGCCAACGCCGCTTCGCGTTCCTGGGCGCGCCTCTGGTCAACGCACGGGCATCGCAGGCGAACAGGATCACGGGTTATAAAGTCCCAACCCCAGTGCCATCCCCTGCCTTTACAAACGCTGTGCCCTGGGTCAGCATCGCGCATCACGGTTCTTTCATCTTCCATAAATCCTCCCGCTTTCCGAGTCCCCGCCGTTCCCCCGCCTAGAACGACTCGCTAACTCGACTGTCTTGATTTTGCCGTGAAGTCGATGGCAGTTCTTCGTTCGTACCTGCGCTAGTTGCGTCTGGCGAAATACTCACGGCGCGGTTTCCTCAATAGATTCAATATCGGTTGCCGGTCGGGTAGTATAAGCGCCGCCCTTACCAAGGGCGTGCTCTACCTCTGAGCTACGGCGGCCTTCGCCTTATGTTATAAGGCTTTCTTGACCGTCCTTCTAGTCTGTTCCGCATCGACTGTCCGCGATTCTGCCGTAACGTCGGGCAGCAGATCGACCGCCTTCTGCACTTCGCTCGCGTTGACGTGCTTGTACGCCAGCGCGGAGTTGATCGAGCGCCAGCCCATCGCCTCCATCAGAGCTTGTAGGTCCAGACCACCGTAACGGCGAAGCCATGTGGCGCAGGTGTGCCGTCCGAATTCGTGTCGGGTGACACTGATACCCGCGCGCTCACACATTGTTCGCCACGCGGCCCTGACTCCATGGCGCGAAGCATATTGGAACACGCGGCCATCGCGTGCAGCCAGATTTGCCAGTGCGACGACGACAGGCTGGGCAAGGTGGACGGTGATCGGGTTTCCATTCTTCGTCCTTCCTATGAACGCCTGCCGTTCGGCAAGGCGCACATCCTTCCATTCCAATTCGACGCACTCGGTCAGCCTTCGTCCCGTGTAGAGCATGAACAGCGCCAGCGCGCGCAGCCTGTCGTTAGGCGCGTGCCGGAGGAGTTGATTGACCTCATCGGGCTCAAGCGCACGACGTAGAACGGGCAGTGCGCGCGGGTGACGTACCCGGATGTAGTCGCACAGCTTTGCTTCGGCGGCGCGGTGCAGGATCGCCGCCATTGGGCCAGTGACACAACGTTTTCTGGTGGCCGGGCCTGCCTTGGCGTAGAGCCTGTCGGCTGCTGCGTTGATGGCGATCTGGTCGATGTCGGCGAGCCGTGTGTTCCAGAAGTGCTTGAGGAGCGCGCCCGTGTACCGCGCAGAGCCGCCCATATCGAGGTAAAGGTTGAGTGCATCGGCAAAGGTCGCTACCGCTTTGTCCCCGTGGACACTACGCTTAAGAATGGTCGCTTCGATCTTGATCCTGATTTGCTCCGCAATATCCGGTCGATCCGTTCTTGCGCTCTGATCGACGAAAGCTCCGAGGACCGTGCCGGTGATGTAGAGATTCCTCGTCCCCGCGCGTCGGCGGACCCTGAGCGGCATTTGATCTCCTCCCGCAGCCGTGCTGCGTCGGTATCGTCCAGTAAGAACTTCCGTCGCCCGTCCGCCGGCTGCAAGCCGATTTTCTTGGCGGCGGCGCGCAGCGTGGACACGCTCACCCGCAACGGCGCGGATAAATCCTCCAGCGTGTAGAGCGGATTCACCATTCCTCGTTCGTCTTGCCTACCATGGCTAGCTCCTACTGGTCCTTCCCGTCGTTGGGTTCCGTTGGGTTTGCGCCGTCATCCGGGGCATCGGTCTCGGCACTGGCTGGCTTGCCCCACTGGCAGCCGCAGGTTTCAAATTCCATGCAGGGGCCGATGTCGGTTTCCAAATCGGGGTCGTCGGGCTGCGGACAGTGTTGCATCAGCCGCCCGCCATCGCAGCGCGCGTCGCCTTTCATGCGCGCTCACTGCGCTCTGGCCGCTGCGATCTTTCAGCAGGCCGCGCATCGGTTGCTGGCCCGGTTGAAAGTGCCGCCGTGTCGGATGGGCCTTCCATGTCACGGCGCGCGGTCACGAGCCGACCTGTTCATCGGTTCCGGTCCACACGAATTGGTCGAGCGGGAAGTGCGTTCGACAATGGACACAGAACGTGCCGTTGTAGAACTTTGGATTACGCGCGTAGGTCTCGGCTATCGTCTGCCCCATGCGCGTCTCGCCGCCGCAGGTCTTGTGCGTATAGGTCTCGCGGTACGGGCGCACGAAACCCTTGGCGCGCTCTTCATCCGCCAGCACGACGTAGCCATGCTGCTGGCCTTCGCGCGGTCCTTCCTTGATGATCTCGCGGTGCGCCGGATAAATCTGTGTGCCGTCTGAAAGCGTGGTGCGCGGTTCGCGTTCTTCCTCGGTCATTGTTTTGCCTGCAAAACGAAATGGAAGGAGTTGCCGTCAACGATTTGGAGCGCCAACGTATAGCGGCCAGTCTGATCGACTTCTGCAACCGGGATGTCCACAACGCCGCCCAGCCGCTTCACGAGCGCGATCAATAGCTGGTCCTTGAAATCGTCCAGCACCGCCGCGTGTTCCGGCGCGTCACCGCGCGCGAGGTCTATGCCCTTACCCATGCTTTGCCTTGTCAGTAAGAAGTGAAAAGAAACGCGCCGTAGCGTCTCCAGGTGTCAGTGCCGTGTAGCTTCAGTCTCTCGGTCATCCAGAACCTTCTTCCATCAGCTTCTCCACCGCTTCCCTATATTCCCTATCCTCGGTGGGGGTGAGGGCGCGGGCTTTGTCGATTTCGGATTGGATGAGATCGGCGCATTCTCTGCTGTCGGCGCGGCGCTCGTAGTCACTGCGCGCGTAGGTCCGATTAAGCACCGCAGCTTTCGCCCGCTCCATCCCCCTGATCTCTGCCTCTCTCCCGCCTCTGGCGGCGAGGCCGGCGGCAAACGGGCCGGATGTGAATTCGCCAGCTACGTTCTCAATGCCAGCGTCCACACAGCGTCGGCAGATGCACACGGCGCAAAGCAGCCCGCCACCATTACGACCCGGTACGATTCGCTCCCAGATCGCGTCATCCACGACGAAATCACAGAAGCCAGGATCGCGGTACGCTAAGCCACAATCCATACAGCGCGCGCCGTCGTAACTGGGCTTTCTGGCTTCCAGCCCGGCGGCGTAGGCGGCGTTGAGTTGATCGCACTGTGCGTCGGCTACCTCCCAATCACATATCTCGCCGTGCCAAGGCGTTGGCCCGATGATGACGCACCAGCCCAGTTTGTTGCGCTCGACCCTGTACGGCCCGCTCATGGCGTCACCTTCGGGTTGGCGAGGGCGTCGATCTCCCCCGTGGCGGCGTTGAGCATGGCGCGGTCTAGGCGTTCAATTTCGGCAAGGACCAGCGCGGCCGCCTTCACCAAGTTGCGGCGACGGTCTTGCGGCTTCCACCATTTCCACGACCAGGAGTCAGGCCAAGCCGATTTGACATTCCGGTAATATGTTGGTCCCTGCGGCCCGCCACGGGGATCGTACTGGGCGTCTGCAACATAGATGGCGCGCTGATGGGCGTAACAAGCCGCCGCTGCCGCCAGTGATCCATCAGTATGCTTATCGTCGTGTTCCGGTGTCCAGCCCTCAACTGAGACTTGACGCGCTCGCTCGGCTAGAACATCGCGCGCTGCCACATTCACCGCCATCCCGGCGGAACGGAGCGCGGCGAGGGCATCGGCAGCGTTTTCGCGATATAGCATCCAGTCGTAATGCCGCTCTCCTTCACACCACCCGTAGGCATCCGGGAAACCGTGATCGGCGAGACATAGTGCCCTCGCCATCGCTTCTATCAACTTAGGATCATCCATCACTGCGGCTCCTTCGGCTCCGGCTGGAGGGCGGCGCGGGCTTCAAATATTGCCGCTGTCGTGGTGGCCGAAGCCGAATGGTCGTATGCGACTTTCGCCTCCAGATGGTCAGTCACTCGCATCAATAACGCCCTCA
>Ga0255334_1000801_pt1 | contig 19150 bp, 20 predicted proteins | sample EtOH5_35cm_T3_12_FD_202080 | JGI IMG/M metagenome (GOLD analysis project Ga0255334, IMG submission 202080) | Sandy soil microbial communities from University of British Columbia, Vancouver, Canada - EtOH5_35cm_T3_129 | ecosystem: Engineered > Artificial ecosystem > Sand microcosm > Unclassified ...
ACTTGGCTACATAGCTCAGTTGGTTAGAGCATAGCATTCATAATGCTGGGGTCCGGGGTTCAAGTCCCTGTGTAGCCACCAAGTACTAAAAACGGCTTACCGAAAGGTAGGCCGTTTTTTTATGCCTTGTAGGAGCCGGCTTGCTGGCGAAGGCGGCCGAACAGGCTCTAAAACACCTGAATCGGACCACGCCCCCGTCACGATCGCATCACCGCCAACGCGGACAACCCCCGCTCCCATATCTGCCACGTCCGCAGCCAGACCATTGCCTGCCAGTCGCTGTCGGCGGGATAGAACTGCTCCAGCAGATTCAGTTTGATTTCACGCCCTCGCGCATCACTCGGATTGCCGTACAGATGCAGCCAATGGTCGTCGCGCAAATGACGATGAACCTCTGCCCCCGGATAAGTCCCGCACTCGATCACGAAGGGCATCAATCGCACCTGCGGCAGTGCGTCGACCAGCGCCTGCGAGGTATAGCCGGTTGCTGTCGCCGCCACGCCGGTTTCGCTCAGCGTGTCGGCGCCGGTCAACAGCGTGTAGAGCCACGGTCCGTAGATCGCCTGCGCATCCGGCAACGCTGGATAAGCGGACTCGGTGATGGTCAGCAACATCGGATGGCCGTATTCCCCGGCGCCGGTGTGCAAATCGAAGCACATTGCGACTTCGGCGTGAGCGACATGTTTTTGAAGGATCCGGTGCAACGTGCGGTTCGACCAGCTCGGCGCCCGCCCGCCGTAAAACAGTCCGTCGGGATGACTGTGCTGGCCGCCCTCGACAATCGACATCACCGCCGGCCAACCGTGTTCCTGGATCTGCTGATCAAGCAGCGCATCGGCGCGATCACGCTCCGGGCCTGTAAGCTCAGTGCAGGCATAGATTTCATGCAGCGCGGCGTAAGCCTGATTGTCCGGCAGCGGATGTTCGAAATTCAGGTGATTGCGATTGAGGTCGATGTTGTCTTCGTTGACCCGACGCAGCCACGCCGTGCCCCAGGGATTGATCAGATGGACAAACACCACGGCGACATCGGCCGGCAATGAACGCTTGCCCAATTCCTGCATCCACTTGATCTGACAGCCCGAGCCATAGAAGCCTTCGACCCCGTGAGTGCCACTCAACGCGATCAGCAAGCGCTTGGCGCCCGGATCACCGAGCACCGCCACATCGGTGCTCAGAGGTTCACCGAACGGGCCTTTGAGCGGGTGTGGATACTCGGTCAATGTCGCACCGGCCGCATTCGCTGCTGCCAGAAACTGTTCACGCTGAGCGCCATAGCTCGGCTGTGCGGGGAAGTCGGTCTGCATGTCTGCCTCTTGTTGATCTTCTGACGCGTCTGCTGCCCTTGACCCTACAGAAAATCCGTCGACGGATGAAGGACAAAAACGCCTATGGTTTGCGTCACTGACTGTCGGCCGATAAAGTCCACTGACCCTTCCCACGGACGGAGTGCCCCGCGTGTTTACAGCCATTCACTGGAATCGCTATCGCCTGTCAGCCCTTTCGCTGATTGCCAGCACGTTGACTCTTGCAGCGTGCAACGCTCCGCCCGCTTCGACGTTACCCCTCGCACCGGAAACCGCCTCGGGCTATCGCACCGACTTGCAGACCCGGCACGCCTCAAAGCATATGGCCGCAGCGGCGAATCCTCTTGCCGCCGAAGCCGGACGAGCGATGCTGCGTCAGGGGGGTTCGGCGATTGACGCCGCGATCGCAATGCAAGCCGTGCTGACGCTGGTCGAACCGCAATCCTCGGGTATCGGCGGTGGTGCGTTGATCGTGCTCTGGGACGGCAAAACCGTGCGCACCTACGACGGTCGTGAAACCGCGCCGGCCGGCGCCACCGAAAAGCTGTTCCTGCAAGCCGACGGCAAACCGATGCCGTTCACTCAGGCGCAGATTGGCGGTCGCTCCGTGGGCACTCCCGGCGTATTGCGGGCGCTGGAACTGGCCCATCGGAAACATGGGCGCCTGCCATGGGCGCAGCTGTTCGAGCCGGCGATCAGGCTCGCGGAGCAAGGTTTTCCCATCTCGCCGCGCCTGCATCAGTTGATCGCGTCGGACTCGTCCATGCAGCGTTCGCCAGACATGATGGCGTATTTCCGCAACGCCGATGGCAGCCCGAAAGCCGTCGGCACCCTACTGAAAAACCCGGCGCTGGCCGCCGCGTTCAAACGCATCGCCAAGGAAGGTCCCGATGCGTTGTACAAAGGCCCCATCGCCCAGGAAATCGTCGCCAAGGTTCAGGGCCACGCCAACCCTGGCAGCCTGTCGCTGAACGACCTCAACGGCTACACCGCCAAGGAACGCGCGCCGCTGTGCACCGACTACAAACGCTGGCAGGTCTGCGGCATGCCGCCGCCGTCGTCGGGCGGTATCGCCGTGGCACAGATCCTCGGCACCTTGCAGGCCCTGGAAACCCGCGACCCGCGTTATGCCCTGGCGCCACTGAAGCCGGTCAAAAGCACCCAGCCCGCCGGGACCGAACCAGCCCCTGAAGCCGTGCACCTGATCGCCGAAGCCGAGCGCCTCGCTTACGCCGACCGTGCACAGTACGTCGCCGACAGCGATTTCGTACCGGTCCCTGTCAAAGGTCTGGTGGACCCGACGTATCTGGCCAGCCGCGCCGCCCTGATCGGCGATCGCAGCATGGGCACAGCCAAGCCTGGCACACCACCGGGCATTCAGGTCGCCTATGCGCCGGACCGTTCACCGCTGCGCATTTCCACCTCGCAAGTGGTGGCGGTCGATGACCTGGGCGGTGCGGTGTCGATGACCACCACGGTCGAATCCGCATTCGGCTCGCACCTGATGGTTCAGGGCTTTCTGCTCAACAACCAGATGACCGACTTCTCGTTCATCCCCGAAGAAAACGGACAGAAAGTCGCCAACCGCGTCGAACCCGGCAAACGCCCGCGCTCGTCCATGGCGCCCACCCTGATCTTCGACCGCCAGAGCGGCGAACTCCTCGCCACCCTCGGCTCTCCTGGTGGCTCGCAGATCATTGAATACGTCGCCAAATCCACCGTTGGCCTGCTCGACTGGAACCTCGACCCGCAAACCGCCATCAACCTCCCCAACTTCGGCAGCCGCAACGGCCCGACCGAGCTGGAACAGGGGCAGTTCAGTGCCGAGACGATTCAGGCGTTGAAAGACAAGGGGCACACCGTAAGCGAGATCGACATGACCAGCGGCACTCAGGCGATTGTCCGGGTCAAGGATGCGCAGGGGAAAGCGTCGCTGGCGGGTGGGGCGGATCCGCGGCGGGAGGGGGAAGCGTTGGGGGATTGAGTCGTACGCAGCAAGGATAGGGCTTACCGGGAGGTAGGCCTTTTTTACTTATTCCGCTGCAGTTTTTAACTTCTCGCAGAGAGCGATTAGAGATAATTTTCACACCTCCGTCGAAAATAGCCCTATAAATAAGGGCTATTGAGGCCCTCATTAGAGATAACCTCCTGTAGCCTCAGAGATAAATTTCATATGCCTGAATTTTCCCATCATGAACTTCAGCTCCTGAATCCGACGTTCGACTCACCGTTGGTGGATGTCTTGAGTGAGTTGGAGCACCTACGACGACTGCGCCTGGAAGGCGATACTCCAGCCCCGGTGTTTTTCCAACTCAAGGCAATCTTCCATACGCTAGAAAGCCTAGGGTCAGCACGGATTGAGGGCAACCATACAACGCTTGCCGACTATCTCGACAGCAAAATCGAAGGTAAGGCAACGGACAGTGATCAGCTGCGTGAAATTGCCAACATCGAAAAAGCCATGAGCTATATCGAAGAAATCATGCGGCCTGGTGAACCATTGACAGAACGGACCATTCGCGAAATTCATGCGATGACTGTCGAGGAACTGAAGCGCGAAGGCGACCGAACTCCAGGCGCCTACCGTCAAACACCAGTACGTATCGCGCAGTCAGATCACCTTCCGCCTGAAGCTGTTCAGGTTCAGGGATACATGCAGGAACTGGTTGCGTTTGTGAATAACAACGACCTGCCGAAATACGATCTGATGAAGATCGCCTTGGCTCATCATAGATTCGGTTGGATTCACCCTTTTGGAAACGGCAATGGCCGTGTAGTGAGACTACTCACTTACGCACTCTTGATGAAATACGGGTTCAACGTAAATACAGGCGGTAGAGTGCTGAATCCCACGGCCGTTTTCTGTAACGATCGTGAGCGCTATTACACAATGCTGAGTGTTGCTGACACCGGTACCACAGACGGACTTGAAGCGTGGTGCATCTATGTACTGAAGGGAGTAAAGGATGAAATTGCCAAGGTCGATCGACTCACCGACTATGCCTATCTAAAGCACTCGATTCTCACGCCTGCCGTTACATTCGCTCGTCAGCGTGAATGGATTACCAAAACAGAAGAGGCTGTGCTGAATAAATCAATCACTGACCGCATCGTCAAGTCTGCCGATCTCGCAAGTGTGCTACCGGATCTATCAGGGAGCCAACGTACCTATTTGATCAAAAAACTGGTTAGCCAAGGAATGCTCCTCCCGATCAACGAAGGAGCAAGGCAATACACTATCGGGTTCTCAAATAACTACCTGATGCGAGGCGTTATTAAGGGGCTCAGAGAGCAAGGCTTTATCCCTCAACCATTGGAAAACCCTTAAGGCGAATGACGCTGACACACCAGAATAATAAGCGAGGTCTTAATCACAGTCGCCGCATTGCGCATCTACACACTCACATAAACCCACGCCTCAATCCCGGACTCCAGTACCACGCTGACACGCTTGTAATCGGACACTTCATAACTATCCGCAGCGGCCAACTCCTCAACCGTGATCTGAAACACCATCCCCGGAATTCGCGCGCTGTTCTCGTTGCCCGGACGAAGGATCGGATGGTGCGTCTTGCCGCTGGTGGCCAACACCTCGGGATCGGTAATTTCCACCCACGACTGCTCGTACCCCAACATCGCGTCGGCACTGCCGGTCAGCTCACGTCCGAAGTTGGCCAGTTGCACGGCTTTGTCCTGCAAGGTGCCGTAGGAAAACAGATACACCGTTGAATCGCTCATTCCTGAACCCTTGATTGAATAGTCGCACGCACCCTAGCGAGAAATCTTCAGCGCCTGCCGCGCCTGGTGTTTCTCCAGCGCCAGCTCGATCAGGCGGCTGACCAGCTCGCTGTAGGTCATGCCGGTGGCCTGCCACAGTTTGGGGTACATGCTGATGCGGGTGAAACCGGGGAGCGAGTTGATCTCGTTGATCAGCACTTCGCCGCGGTCGGTCAGGAACACATCGACCCGCGCCAGCCCGGAACAGCCCAGCACCTGAAATGCCTCGACGGCCAGGGAACGAATGCGCTCGCTGGCTTCGCTGCTGATATCAGCCGGAACCACCACCTCAGCGGCCTGTGCGTCGATGTACTTGCTGTCGTAGGAATAGAACCCGCTGCGTACCACGATTTCGCCACAGCCGCTGGCGATGGCGTCTTCGTTGCCGAGCACTGCGCATTCGATCTCGCGGCCGCTGACGGCGGACTCGACCAGCACTTTCTCATCGAAACCGAGGGCCAGTTCGACAGCTGCCGTGTACTCGGCCTCGTCGTTGACCTTGCTCACGCCCACCGAAGAGCCCTGGTTCGCCGGTTTGACGAAGAGCGGCAGGCCAAGCTTGCCCTGGACCTCGGCGAACCCGGTGCGCGCCGCCGTGGCGCGAGTCAGGGTCACGAACGGTGTGACCGCCAGCCCGGCATCGCGCAGCAGGCGTTTGCTGATGTCCTTGTCCATGCACACCGCCGATCCCAGCACATCGGAGCCGACAAACGGCAGATCGGCCATGCGCAGCAACCCTTGCAGGCAACCGTCTTCACCTAGGGTGCCGTGGACGATCGGGAAGATCACGTCGACGTGTCCCAGCAGTTCCTGGCTTGAGGTTTCCACCAGTTGCTGACTGGCCTTGCCCGGCACCACGGCGAGTTCGCGGTTGGACTGGTTGAGGGCGATCAGTGCCGGATTTTCCTGGTTGAGCAGGAAGTTCGACGGATCGTTGAGGTGCCAATGACCCTGTTTGTCGATGCCGATCAGTACCGGTTCGAAGCGCGACCGATCCAGCGCGTCGACGATGTTTTTCGCCGATTGCAGCGACACTTCGTGTTCAGCCGAACGGCCGCCAAAAATAATGCCTACCCGCAGTTTGCTCATTCAGAATTCCTCAACGATTGGCCACCAGATGCGCACCGAACAGCAAGTAGCAACTGCCAGCAAAGCGATCCAGCCATTTACGTGAACGGTCGTAAGCCCCCGCCATCCGGCGACTGGAAAACAGCAGCGCAACGCCGCTGTACCAACTGAAGGACAAGGTCGCCATGGTCAGCACGGCCAGCGCCAGTAACATCGGCGGCACGGACGCGGGCATGGCCGTCGCGAAGATGGTCGCGACGAACAAGGCGGATTTGGGGTTGGTCATGTTGCCCAGAAAGCCCTGGCCATACACCGACAGTAACGTGCGCCCCGCTCCGTCAATCGAGCCGGACTTGCCCGCAACAACGGGCGGTTTACGCCGGAACTGCTTCAAGCCCAGATAGATCAGGTAACAGCCACCGGCAATCTTGAAGCTCAGGTAAAGCGTCGGCGCTGCGCTAAACAGCGACTTGATACCCAGTCCGCCAGCCAGCCCCCACAGCACGGTGCCAGTGGCCACGCCCAGCGCCGCCACCACCCCGTGGCGCTTGGAGTGACTGGCGGCCAGTTGCGCGATGTTGAAGAAGTTCGGCCCCGGCGTCACCACCGCAACCGTCCACAACAGTGCCAGCGACAACAACGGAGCGACGTAGCCCAGGTGAGAAATGTCCATGATGTGGGTCGCCTTCTTGGCTTCAGAGGATGTGCCACACAGTGCAACATTTGCCTTCGATTTTCTACTCGCGCGCGGCCTTCCATCGGCCAGAAGACAGACGACCGGTCACTGGGGTAACGTGATCGGCATCGAGTTCCAGGCAACGTTCACTATGACCAGGCACCCACCGCGCAATGACTGGTTCCACCGCGCGCCCGATATTGGCGGGCTACAGCGGTTCGAGGCATTTTTTGCCGGCCATGGCTACGACCTGCACCGCCACGACACCTACGCCATCGGTCATACCCTCGCAGGTGTGCAGCGTTTTCAGTACCGCGGCGGCTGGCGCCACAGCCTCCCCGGCGGGACGATGGTGCTGCACCCGGACGAAATCCACGACGGCGAAGCCGGGACCGAGACCGGCTTCCAGTACCGGATGATGTACATCGAACCGGCGCTGATTCAGCAGATGCTCGGCGGTCAACCGCTGCCCTTCATCAAGAACGGCTTGTCGACCGATCCACGCCTGTTCGCGGCCACCGAAGTCCTGTTGCGCAGCCTCGACTGCCCCCTCGAACCGCTGGAAGAGCAGGACGCGCTGTTCGATCTGGCGCAAGCCTTGAACAGCGCTGGCGGCGTCACTGCCAGGTCTGCAAGCTTCGACTACAGGGCTGCGGAGCGCGCGCGGGAATACATGCATGGCGCACTGGATCGCACCGTGACGTTGGAAGAACTGGCGCACCACAGCGGCCGGGATCGCTGGAGCCTGTCGCGGGATTTTCGCCTGCTGTTCGGCACGAGCCCTTACCGTTACTTGACCATGCGCCGTCTCGACCTGGTTCGTTCGCTGCTGATTCAGGGCCAGTCGCTGGTCAGCGCCGCGCTGATCGCCGGCTTCACCGATCAGAGCCACATGACCCGCCAGTTCAGCAAAACCTACGGTTTGTCCCCAGCGCGCTGGATGAAAATGCACCGCCGCTGAGCCACGCACAATCGTACAAGAAGCACGCTGTTGCGCTGGCTATCGTGGTTTCACGATCAACCACGAGAGCTGCTCCATGAAAGCCTACGAAAGCCTGAATTTCGCCGAAAAAATCTCCCGGATCGGCGCGCACTGGACACCGCGGGTCATCGCCGAAATGAACGACTACCAGTTCAAGGTGGTGAAGCTGCTGGGAGATTTCATCTGGCATGACCACCTTGATACCGACGAAGCCTTCATCGTTCTCGAAGGCCAGTTGCGCATCGATTTTCGCGATGGCCACGTGTTGGTGAATGCCGGCGAAATGTACGTGGTGCCCAAGGGGGTCGAGCACAAACCGTTCGCCGGGCAGGAGGTGAAACTCCTGCTGATCGAACCCCGGGGCGTGTTGAACACCGGCAGCAATGGCGGCGAGCGCACGGCTGAAAATGACGTTTGGGTGTGAAGTCTTACGGCTGTAAGGTTTTGCCGTCCACCGGATCGCCGATTGTCAGGAAATGCCCGCCTGCCACGTGGTGCAAGGTGCGCAACGCATCGTGCCCCTCGAAGTGCCAGCGACCGTCGCTGAACACGCGCTCGTCCGCCTGAGCGGCGATCACTTCGGCCAGGAACAGATCGTACTGTTGGTGGTTGCCGGGCTCCGGCAGCAGTCGGCATTCCAGCCAGGCCACGCAATCTTCGAGCATCGGCGCATCGATCAGCTCGCCGCTGAAGGTCTGCAAATCATAGGTCTGGAATTTGTCACGGCCCTGGCCCTGAGTCAGCTCCAGGCCGGAAGTCGAGCCAACGGTTTGCACGATATCGGCCTGCGCGGCGCAGGGTACGTTCAGCACGAACGTGCCGGACGCTTCCAGCAGTTGCCGGGTCCAGGTGGACTTGTCCAGCACCACGGCAATTTTCGGCGGCTCGAAATCCAGGGGCATGGCCCAGGCCGCTGCCATGATGTTGCGCTGCCCGTCATGGGCCGCGCTGACCAGCACGGTCGGCCCATGATTGAGCAGACGATAAGCCTTGGACAAGGGAACCGGGCGGCGATGGGAAGCGCTCATGGGCATCTGCTCCTGGGAAAAGAGCCGATTGTAGCTATATCCCGTGACAGGGAGTTCGAACGGACGAAAGATCGCAGCCTGCGGCAGCTCCTACATTGGCATGGCGTACACCCTGTAGGAACTGTCGCAGGCCGCGATCTTTTAGAGGCTAGCCATCAACTCGATAGCTGATTGGCGAACTGCCCGACCGCATTCACCACTTTCTGCGCGCCGTCCTGAATTTCGACAATCACCGTACCCGCCTCTGCCGCCAGCGCCAGGCCTTGTTCGGCCTGAAGTTTACCGTCGGTCATCAGGGATACGGCGTTACGCGCCATGTCCTGGTTCTGGCGCACCACCAACACAATTTCATCGGTGGCCTGACTGGTGCGCGAAGCCAGTTGCCGGACCTCGTCCGCCACCACGGCAAAACCGCGGCCCTGTTCACCGGCCCGGGCCGCTTCGATGGCCGCGTTGAGCGCCAGCAGGTTGGTCTGTTCGGCAATGCCGCTGATGGTTTTGACGATGGTGCCGATCACCAGCGATTGCTCATTCAGCGCTTCAATGCCATCGCCGGCGGTTTGCATGTGTTTGGCCAGGTCGCGCATCACGTTTACCGCCTGGGTCACCACGGCGGTGCCGCGCTGGGCGCTCTGATCGGTTTGTTGCGAGGTGCCGTAGGCAATGTTGGCCGCTTCGGCGACAGCCTGTTCCTGATTGATCTGATCGGTGATCACCGTGGCGAACTTCACCACTTTGTAGAGCTTGTTGTTGGCATCGACCACCGGGTTGTAGGACGCTTCCAGCCAGACGGTACGCCCGTGGCTGTCGACGCGCTTGAAACGGCCGGCCACGAATTCACCGGCATTCAGACGACGCCAGAAGTCCTGATACTCGGCGCTGTTGTGCTCCTGCGCTTCGCAGAAGGTGCGGTGATGTTTGCCCTTGATTTGCGCCAGGCTGTAACCCATGCCGTTGAGGAACCGTTCATTGGCTGTGAGCACGTTGCCAGCCAGGTCGAATTCGATCACCGCCGTCGAGCGAACCAGCGCACCGATCAGGTTCTCGTGCTCACGGGAGGCCTCGATGGTGCGAGTCAGGTCGCTGGAGTAAATCGAAAAGTGTTTGATCCGTCCGTCTGCGGAGCGCACCGGCTGCACAATCGAGCGCAACCAGGCTTCCTGGCCATCGCCACGCAACAGGCGCACCGTACCGGCGAAGTGCTCGCCACGGGTCAGCGCAACCTTGAAACGGTGATGGAATTCATCGGACTTCACATGAGGCGGCACGATGTCTTCGATCGGACGATCGATCAGGTCGTGGCTCTTGTAGAGCATCTCGCTGAGGAAATTCTGATTGACCGACTGAATTCGCCCATCGGGATCAAGGGTCAGGACCAGCATCTCGCTTTCCAGACTTTCCTTCACTTGCTGAAGGCTGGAGAGTTCTTCGCGAAGAGCCGACAACTCTTGCTTCAAGCGTTTGTTGAACATGGGAAAGCACCGATGGGCAGGGATAGAAAGCGGTATACAGCCTAGCCATCGGCCTTGGAGATATTTTCTGAAGAGTGTTTCAGGCTTGTCCTACAAAAATAGTTGTCATGTGCGCCGCGCCACCTTCAATCAAATGGCGCCAGCCGCCGGGCAACTGCCTGTTCTGGGCATGCGCGCACCGAAATACAACGCGCTGCTCACACCCACCGCCCCCATCACGGCGCAGAAGATCACGCAAATCCACGGACTCCACGGCATCAGGCCGATCAGCAACAGCGGCGTGATACTTGCCCACGCGGCGTAGGCAATGTTGTATGTGAAGGAAATCCCCGAGACGCGAATCCGCGCCGGGAACAGGCTGACCATGACGGAAGGCACCGCACCGACCACACCGCAACCGAGGCCCGCAATCGCGTACGCAAGACCGATCCAGCTGCCGCCGCTGATCAGGCTGGTATAGAGCACGCCAATGCCCAACGGCAGCAGCAGGCTATACAACATCACCGTGCGCCAGGCGCCGATACGGTCGACCAGCAACCCGGCGAGCACGCAGCCGATGTTCAGGAACACGATGCCCAACGCACTCAGGGCGAAGGTGTGGCTGGCAGTCATGCCGAAAGTTTTCTGCATCATGGTCGGGGTGATGACTACGAACACCACCACCGCCGATGTCAGCACGCAGGTAAGAATCATCGCCGGCAAAATCGCCAGTCGATGTTCGCGCAAGACCGTGCGCAATGGCAGTTCGACTGCGGTATCGCGCTTGGCCTGCATCGCCATGAACACCGGGGTTTCACTGAGCCAGCGGCGTAGCCAGACACCTATCACGCCAAATACGCCACCCAGCAGGAAGGGGTAACGCCACGCGTAATCGAGGATTTCCGCCGGGGTGAACGCCTGCGCCAGAAAGGTCGCCGTCAGCGCGCCGATCAAATAACCGAAGGTCAGTCCCGCTTGCAGGAAACCGAGCGCGTAACCACGGTGCGCGACCGGTGCGTGCTCGGCGACGAAGACCCAGGCGCTCGGTACTTCACCGCCCACCGCTGCCCCCTGCAGAATCCGCAGGGCCAACAGCAGCAGCGGCGCGAAATAGCCGATCTGGGCGTAGGTCGGCATGATGCCGATCAGCAGGCACGGCAGCGCCATCATCAAAATGCTCAGGCTGAAGACTTTCTTGCGCCCCAGCCGATCGGCGAAATGCGCCATCAGGATCCCGCCCAACGGCCGCGCCAGATAACCGGTCACGAAAATCCCGAAGCTTTGCAGCAGGCGCAGCCATTCGGGCATTTCCGGCGGAAAGAACAGCTGGCTGAGGGTCAGGGCGAAAAACACGAAAATGATGAAATCGTAGATTTCCAGCGCGCCACCGAGGGCCGCGAGGCCAAGGGTCTTGTAGTCCGAACGGCTGAACGGTGCCGGGCGCGAATCGTTGTGAGCAGTCATCAAAAGAACTCTGGCGTAGGCAAAAACCAAGGCGCCCATGGTCTACGCAATCGCGCCAGCGGACAACCCGTTAGACCAAAGTCTCAGCCTGGTAAAACTTCGTCACAAGACGTGACCGATTGATTTACTGTTGGCACCTGTCCAGACGGGCCTCTGGAGCCAATGCCGATCGAAACTGTAGGAGTGAGCTTGCTCGCGATGGTCGATAACGATTACACGTGTTGACTGGCTAAACGCGGCGCTCTTACGTTCATCGCGAGCAAGCTCGCTCCTACATTAACAACGGCATAAGCCTCTGCGGCCTTGAAGACCACAACAAACATAAAAATCGAGGTACTCCCGTGGCTGCTGATATCGAAGATACCCGCTCTGCCCGCTTTGCCCTGCGCTGTTCCAGTTTTGCCGAACGCTGGTTTCCCGATTCCTGGGTGTTCGCCGCGCTGGCGGTGATTATCGTCGCCGTCGCCACCCTGTTCATGGGCGCCAAACCCACCGACGCCGCCATGGCGTTCGGTGACGGGTTCTGGAGCCTGATCCCGTTCACCATGCAGATGGCGTTCGTGGTGATCGGCGGCTATGTGGTCGCCAGCTCGCCCCCCGCCGTAAAGCTGATCGACCGCCTGGCGCGAATTCCGAAGAACGGCCGTTCCGCCGTCGCGTGGGTGGCGCTGATTTCCATGGTCGCGTCACTGCTGAACTGGGGCCTGTCGCTGGTATTCGGCGGCTTGCTGGTACGCGCCCTCGCCCGCCGCGTCGATCTGAAAATGGATTACCGCGCGGCCGGCGCCGCCGCCTACCTGGGCCTTGGCGCCGTATGGGCCTTGGGCCTGTCATCGTCAGCGGCGCAATTGCAGGCCAACCCGGCCAGCCTGCCGCCGTCGATTCTGTCGATCACCGGGGTGATTCCTTTCACACAAACGATTTTTCTCTGGCAGTCCGGCGTGATGTTGCTGGCGCTGATCGTGATCTCGCTGATCATTGCCTACGCCACCGCACCCGGCCCGAGCTCGGCCCGTGATGCAAAAGCCTGCGGCATCGATCCGAGCTTCAACCTGCCGCCGCTGCAACCGCGCACTCGTCCCGGCGAATGGCTGGAACACAGCCCGCTGCTGACGATTCTGCTGGTGCTGCTGGCAGCCGGGTGGCTGTTCCACGAGTTCTCGACCAAACCGGCGATCAGTGCGATTTCCGGGCTGAACACCTACAACTTCCTGTTCATCATGCTCGGCGCCCTGCTGCACTGGCGCCCGCGCAGTTTCCTCGATGCGGTCTCCCGCGCAGTGCCAACCACCACCGGCGTCCTGATCCAGTTCCCGTTGTACGGTTCGATCGCCGCGCTGATGACCACGGTCAAAGGCACCGACGCGCAAACCCTGGCTCACCACATCTCGACCTTTTTCGTACAGATCGCATCCCACGACACCTACGCGCTGCTGATGGGCGTGTACTCGGCGATCCTCGGGTTCTTCATTCCGTCGGGTGGCGGCAAATGGATCATCGAAGCGCCGTACGTGATGCAAGTGGCCACCGACCTGAACTACCACCTGGGCTGGGCCGTGCAGATCTACAACGCCGCCGAAGCCCTGCCGAACCTGATCAACCCGTTCTACATGCTGCCACTGCTGGGCGTGCTGGGGTTGAAGGCGCGGGACTTGATCGGGTTTTCGTTCGTGCAACTGCTGGTGCACACGCCGCTGGTGCTGTTTCTGCTGTGGGCATTGGGCACGACGCTGACGTATACGGCGCCGGTGATGCCGTAAACGGAATTGATTGCACCTGCTGTGAGGCAGGTGCAATCAGCCTTGATCGTTGGGTAACACCTGCAGAAGTTCAGGCAAGGCGGCCTGAACCGTATCCCTTACCACTTCCAGATTGATATCGAAGTAGCCGTGAGCAATGCGATTGCGCATACCTCGCATGCTGCGCCATGGCACCTGAGTGTTCTGCGTGGTGTATTCGGTGTAGCGATCCATGATTTTGGTCGCGGCCTCTCCGATAATAATGAGGCTCATGATGACGGCTTGCTGGGTCCGTTTGTCGTCGAAGAACTCTTCTTTACTCAAACCTTCGACAAAGATCAGCGCATCCCCTGCAGCCTGACGCATATGGTCAAGGTAATCGCCGAGACGGTTATCGGTCATACGGGACGAGCCTGCTCAAGCACCTGCTGGCGAAACTTCACTGGAAGATCGCCGGGCGTCAGCAGATCGACACTCACCCCCAGCAAATCCTCAAGTTCGACCTGAAGGCCGCCAAGATCAAAAAGCGTGGCACCTGGCAGTGCATCTACCAGCAAATCAAGGTCACTCCCCTCTTTATCCGTTCCGAGCAATGCCGAACCGAACACACGGGGATTGGCTGTCCGAAAGCGGCCAACAACCTCACGAACGGCAACTCGTTTTAGGTCAAGCGCAACCGAGGGCTTCATTTTTCACCTTTACCCAGTGCAGTATTGCGCCAGTCTAGCAGTGCTTGAGTGAGGTAAACACTGCGCCGCATGTAAGCCGACCTGTCACCCGCCTCCGCCTCGGAGGCCCACACGCTGAAAAGGATCTGAGCATGTTCAAACTCGCAGCACTCACCCTTGCCGCCCTGACGCTGAGCACCGCCGCCCACGCCGATGCCGATCTGAAGCTGGGCAGCACCGAGCGCGTCACGCGGCTGTTCGCCTACCCCAACAACTGCAACGTGATCTGCTTTCGCGACTGGACGCTGGAGCAAACCGTCGAGCATTACCTGACGCAAAGCGTGCAGCGCGATGGTTACAAAGATGCGAAGGTGCAGGTCAAAACCGATAACGATCAGCTCTATGCCGCCATCACCGGGGTGCCCAGAGGCTATGAAAAGCCGTTGGCGGCGCTGCTCGATGCAGGCGATCTGGCCTACACCGGCGCCAGCAAGCTGAATGCCGACGGCAAATGGGCCTACAGCTGGTATTTGTTCCTGCCGCTGGGCATGGCGCTGGAGAACCGTAGAAGCGTCGAATTGCTGCACTTCCCGCCCGATTACTCGCTGACCCAGGCCCAGGACTACCTGGAGTCCAAGACAACCGATCGTTGGGCCACGCTGCTGACGGTCAACGGGATCGCTGCCGATCAGACGCCGGCTTTCCAGACCATCATCGACATCGCGCCGATTGCCGCGCCATCCAACGCCGGCAAGGATCTGGAAGGCGTTTACGATTACTTCAAGGACTACCAGACCACCATGGTCAAGGAAGTCAGCCAGAATGCCAGCGGTACCGCGCTGCCGATGGTTGCTTTCGGTGCGCCAGTGCGCAACTGGATCAAACAGCAATACGGGCCGACCGTGAACGTGCTGGGCCTGGTCAGCATCAGTCCGAAGGACGGGGTGAAAGTGCCGGTGTTGGGTTCCAACCACCCAAGTTATATCTGGTACGCCGCCGACCCGGACAGCTATACCGGCAAAGATCCCCAGGCCCAGGCCGACGCGGCGGGCCTGAAAGTCATGGGCCAGGACTTGAGTGCCGCGTGCTGGCAGGCCGCCATGGGCCGCGACCCGGACAGCAATCCAGACATTGAACTGAAAAGTTGCACCCAAACCTGGCAGGTGGCCCAGGCAGATAAGACCTGCGAGCTGTTCTACACCTCGATTCGCAACCTGACGCCCGGGCAAGCCGCCGCCAAGTGCGCGACAACACCGATCAAGTCTCAACTCAAACAGCTCAAGGTCCCGGCGCCTGCGACCGCGATACCTGCTCCGCCTTTGTAAAATGCTGAACAGCGTTCCTGCGTGAGCCTTGGCTGACGTGGGAACGCGCGTTTTTCCTCTGTCAGTTATGACAGTAGACCGGTTGTTTCTTTTGCGAGAGTCTTGAGGCGTACCCATGTGCTGCAGGGCTGACAGGATGTCAGCTGACGGAGGTCGCAGCACCCCGCCGACAAGGATTGTTATGAGAGCCCACGCCGATCAAGGAATCCCGCCGCCATCCAATGGCATCTACCCATTTCCAGAGTTGCCCCTTCGCCTTGGATTCCCGTCCATAAATGACTTTAAAACCATCCACAACGCTCGAGGGGAGGCCATCGGGGTCGCAGCCCTGCGCGATTTCCCCCGCCTGAGCCGGATGTGTCGTGTTTCCGGTCATCTGCTGCCCTATCGCTGCCGATATACCCGACAACTGGCGCCGGGCATCCATGTTCACGATCCACTTTTCTGCGGCCTGCTTAGCCACGCCTGCGACCCCAATGCCTTTCTCGACATGAGCGAGCTGTGGTTATGGGCGCTGAAAGACATCAATAAGGGCGATCGGCTGATGATTGATCTTGCCGCAACGGAAGACAAACTGCAGCGGCAGTTCGCCTGCCGCTGCAGTTGTCCTGGCTGCCGGGGCTGGATCACCGGCTACGACGAGTTGCCGAATGCCAATGGCCAGCTGTTTTTACAGAACCGCCGCCGACGGCGCCCGGGCTGAGGGTTTTATTGCGCCTCGACCGGGCGCAAACGGTACTGTGGCGGTAACTGCTCGAAACCGCTGATGCTGGCGTTCAGGCTCTTCCAGCGGCCATCCTTGATGCCGTAGATGCAGCCGTGAATCGACAGCTTCTGCCCACGATGCCAGGCGTTTTGCACAATGGTGGTGTGCCCGACGTTGGCCACTTGCTGGATCACGTTGAGTTCGCAGAGGCGGTCGACCCGCTCTTCTTCCGTCGGCAACAGGGCCAGTTCTTCGCGTTTTTCGTAGTAGAGGTCGCGAATCGAACGCAACCAGCCGTCGATCAGGCCCAACTGACGGTCCTGCATCGATGCGCGCACGCCACCGCAGCCATAGTGGCCGGTAACAAGGATGTGTTTGACCTTGAGCACGTCGACCGCGTACTGAATCACCGACAGGCAATTGAGGTCGGTGTGCAGCACCACGTTGGCCACGTTGCGGTGGACGAACAGGTCGCCAGGCAGCATGCCAACAATCTCGTTCGCCGGTACGCGGGCGTCGGAGCAGCCGATCCAGAGGAATTCCGGCGTTTGCTGACGGGCCAGTTTGGCGAAGAAGTCAGGATCTTCTTTGGTGATCGCGTCAGCCCAGCGCTCGTTGTTATCAATCAGATCTTGTAATTCGTTCATGCAATGAAGCCTCGAGAATGATGCGCTGCTTTGACAGACAACCGTCCGTCGAGGTCACGCGCGAGATGCAGATTGCCGCTGATGCATATTACCTGCACTCCATGGCGGTGGAATTCTGAGGAGCCCAGTGGGTCCACCGTAGTAAGGCCCACAGTATGAGGAATTGCCATGACTGATTCACGACGTCCGTACGATGCGGCGCAACCCGAGCCCATCGACGACAACGAAGACCGCATGGGTTCGATACATGAGCTGGATTTCGACGAGGAAGAACCCAGCGCCAAAATCGGCGATGAACTGACGGAAAACGAGCGCGAGCGACTAATGCCACGGGGGCGCGTGCGTGAAGCAGGCATAACCGGCGCCTCGACCGCTGACCATGAGTCCACCGACGATGACATGAGCCCGGAAACCCTGATCCGTGAAGACGGTGCTCGGGATGCCCATGAGGCAGGTGAAGGTGGCCAGGCCGATTGGGATTTGAGCATTGTCGATGAAGATGACATTGGCGGGGGCAATGGTCTGGATGAGGAGGAATTGGCGAAGCAGGATCCGATGGATGGGAGTCGGTGATCTATCTGAATGACCGGATTTCCGCGTAGGAGCTGCCGAAGGCTGCGATCTTTTGATCTTTCATAGTCGCGGCACGTAAAGATCAAAAGATCGCAGCCTTCGGCAGCTCCTACCGGGGGTCAATCCACCAAAGTGCAGGCCATGACCACGGCATCTTCCCGCCCGCCAACCGCAGGATAATAATCCCGACGCCGTCCAATTTCGTTAAACCCATACCGCTCATACAACCTAAACGCCGACCGATTGCTGTCGCGCACTTCCAGAAAACATTCCCGAGCCTCAGCCTTATAGGCAATCGACATCAGGTGCTCCAATAGCGTCAACCCCAGTCCACGCCCCTGATTTTCCGGTTTGACGGTGATATTCAGCAGGTGCGCTTCATCAAGAATGATCTGCACCACGCCGTGCCCGACCTGCTGCTGCCCTTCAAACATCAGCCAGATCTGGTACTTGCCCAGCCCATCGAGAAAAATCCCACGGGTCCAGGGATGGCTGTACGCCGCGTATTCGATTTTCAGCACAGCGTCCAGGTCCGCCTCGGTCATCGGGCGAAACGATACAGCGTCACTCATTTGATTCTTTCCAGCGCGCCATTAGCCGACGCATGGCTTGCCAGACATCAGCCTTACGCTGTGGCTCTTCCATTAATAATTCCAGACCCGGCAGGGCCCAGACCGTACCCAGGCCGTCGACCTGGAGTTCACGGTTGAAGGATTCGGCATTCGCCTCACCGGCGAAACGCACCGCCGGCAAGCCAATCAGCCACACGCAGACGCACGGCGCGTCTTCCAGTCGGGCCGACAGAAAACCTTGCACGAAGTCACGGGCTACTTCCGGTCCCTGGTCCATCGTGCCCCGGGCCAGTAGCGGCCAGCGCACCGGCTCGCCGACGATCTGCGGGCTGTCCGGCAGACCGGCAGCGCGCAGCATGTCCTTGAGCAACAGATAAGCGGGGTCGCGGGTCTGGAAGGTTTCGCCTGTGGGTAACTCCACCAGCAGCAGGCAGCGACCGGCGCGCAACAATTGCAGGGCGAATCGCGGGGGCGGCACGACTGGCGCCCTGACCGCGACCGGTGCCTCCTCTTCTTCAACCTTGGCGTTGTCACGCGTGCTGGCCAACGATGGCCGCGGCACCTCGATTTTCACCCGTTCGGCCGGCTTGACCACAGGCTCCGCGGGCGCATCGACCACTGGCGCCAGCGCCACCGGTGCGACGACCAATGGCTCAGGCATCTCCAGCAGCTCGGGCCGCGAAGGCGCGGCAAAGGGCAATTCAGTGCGCGGCAGCCAGTTGACCACCTGCATGGCGGTCAAATAAGCGCGACGACGGGACTCGATAAGCAAAGGTCGGCCACTTGTGGATAACTAATAGTGCGCTGATTCTACCGCCCTTCGCTCAAGATCGCTCACGCTGTTGATCGATAGACCTCACCGATAGTCTTTCTACCTATGAAAAATGGTGACAGCCCGTCCCGAGAGTGAATCGCATCGGTCCCGATGCAGTACAATCGCGGCTTTTAATCGCCAACCAGCCGGCCATTCCGATGATCGAACCCAAGCGCGTCTTGCGCGCCCTCGCTGAACACTGGGCACTTCTGGAGCCACTGTGCGAGCACTTCGACCAAGGCACATTGAGCCTCAACGAACTGCGTTCACAGTTGGCCGCCCAGCAACTCGACAGTACGCCGCAGGACATCACCAGCCTGCTGGACGTGTGGATCCGCCTCGACATTCTGGTT
>Ga0255334_1000802_pt1 | contig 19144 bp, 16 predicted proteins | sample EtOH5_35cm_T3_12_FD_202080 | JGI IMG/M metagenome (GOLD analysis project Ga0255334, IMG submission 202080) | Sandy soil microbial communities from University of British Columbia, Vancouver, Canada - EtOH5_35cm_T3_129 | ecosystem: Engineered > Artificial ecosystem > Sand microcosm > Unclassified ...
CAGGGTGTCGCCTTTCTTCACGGTCTGGCCGACTTCAACGAAGGACGGCGAGGATGGCGAAGACTTGCGATAGAAGGTACCGACCATAGGCGAACGGGCAACGTTGCCGTTCAGAACTGGCGCGGCCGGAGCAGCAGGTGCGGCGGCGGCAACCGGGGCAGCAGCAACAGGCGCAGGCGCCGGAGCATGCATTGGAGCCGGTGCGTAGTACTGCTGAGCCGGGGTCTTGCTGTGACGGCTGATGCGTACGGACTCTTCGCCTTCCTTGATCTCGAGCTCGTCGATGCCGGACTCTTCCAGCAGTTCGATCAGTTTCTTAACTTTACGGATATCCATGAATCATCAACTCCCAAGGGTCGGTCAGGGGCGTTTAACGCTTGTAGTTCAAGTCGTTGCCTGTGTTTCAAGCTGTTCTAGCGCAGCCTCCAGGGCCAGTCGGTAACCGCTGGCGCCAAGGCCGCAGATCACTCCCACCGCTACGTCGGAGAAGTAAGAGTGATGGCGGAAAGGTTCGCGTTTGTGCACGTTAGACAAATGCACTTCGATGAATGGGATGCTCACCGCCAGCAGCGCGTCACGTAATGCGACACTTGTGTGCGTAAAAGCTGCTGGGTTGATCAGAATGAAGTCCACACCTTCGCTGCGGGCAGCGTGGATGCGGTCGATCAATTCGTACTCGGCGTTGCTTTGCAGGTGCAGCAAATGGTGGCCGGCTTCACGGGCACGGCGTTCCAGGTCCTGGTTGATCTGCGCCAGTGTCGTAGCGCCATAGGTGCCCGGTTCACGGGTGCCGAGCATGTTCAGGTTGGGTCCGTGCAGAACCAGTAGCGTCGCCATCTGCTGTTCCTTGTGATCTGTGTGCAATTGTCAGAACCCGGCGACTATGCCGCAAAGCCTTTGTGACTGTCCAGTTCTATGCAATAGCCAGCACGATGGCCGATGTTTGCGCGAAATATGTGACCGGGTTATTAAATCCGGTCATTTGCTTTCGCAACACGTTCGGCGAAGTCGGTGGCGTTGATCTCGCCGATCACTCGCACATCGGCGTATTCGACGCCGTCCTTGCCGAAAAACATCAGCGCTGGCGGGCCGAACAGTTTGTAGCGGTCAAGCAGGGCGCGTTGCTCGGCGTTGCTGGCGGTGATGTCGAAGCGGATCAGTCGATAGCCTTTGAGGCGTTCGACGACCCTGGCGTCGTTGAGCACTTCATGTTCGATGACTTTGCAACTGATGCACCAGTCGGCGTACCAGTCGAGCAGCAGCGGGGTACCTGACGATTTGGCTTCGGCGAGGACACGGTCCAGGTCGGCCGGAGTGCTGACGGTTTGCCAGGCACTGGTGCTTTGCGGCTGCTCATTGCCGGCAACCGTGCGCGACTGGCCAATCGGATTGAATGGGTCGGTCTGGCCGCTGAACGCTCCATACCAACACGCCAGCGCATAAAACAGCAGGAACATCCCCAGCAACTGGCCCAGGCGTTTTCTCGGCGGTTTGTAGACGAACTCCAGCGCACCCATGAACAACCCAACGCCACCGGCCAGCAAGCCGATCAGCAGCAACGTGATCTGACCCGGCAGTACTCGACTGAGCAGACCGATCGCCAGCCCCAGCAACAAAACGCCAATCGCGTTTTTCACATAGATCAGCCAAGGGCCGCTTTTCGGCAGCCAGGCGGCGCCACCGGTGGCGACCAGCAACAGCGGGGCGCCCATGCCCAGGCCAAGCATGAACAATTTCAGACCACCGCCCACTGCATCGCCGCTGGCGCTGATGTACAGCAGCGCGCCGGCCAGCGGTGCCGAGACGCAAGGTGACACTAACAGGCTGGAAACCACGCCCAGTACGGCAGCGCCCCACAACGAACCGCCCTCGGTGCGACCGGCGATCCGATCCAGCCGACTGCTGATAGCGTAAGGCAGCTTGAGTTCGAAGACGCCAAACATCGCCAAGGCGAACAACGCAAAAAACGTCGCAAACGGCACCAGCACCCACGCCGATTGCAGCCGCGCCTGAAGATTGAGCTGTGCGCCGAACATCCCCATCAAGGCCCCGAGCAGGGCGAAGCAGGCGGCCATTGGCAGCACATAAGCGAGGGACAGATTGAAGCCGCGCAAACCACCCACCTGACCGCGCAACACCACGCCGGACAGGATCGGCAGCATCGGCAGCACGCACGGTGTGAACGTCAGGCCTATGCCGGCGAGGAAGAACAGCGCCAGTTCGCGCCAGCTCCAGGCCGGAGTCGCGCCTGCGCTGCCATCAATACTCAGGCGCTCGGTTTCGGGTGGATAGCACAACCCTTTGTCGGCGCAACCCTGATACGTCACCACCAAGGTGAAGGCGCGTTGATCGGTGCGCGGCAGCTCTACGTCGAGAACCCCGTGGTAGACCTCGACATCGCCGAAATACTCATCGTGCTTCTGTTCGCCCTTGGGCAGTTGCGCGGCGCCTAGGCCTGCATCGGGCGGGTCGGCGCGAAACTGAAAGCGGTGCCGGTAGAGGTAGTAGCCCTCGGTGGCGACGAAACGCAGTTTGATCGATTGCGGTGTGCTTTCTACCAGGCTCAGTTGAAAGGCTTCACGCACCGGCAGAAATTCGGCGCTGTTGTTGATCGAGCCCAGCGTCGAACTGGGCCGACTGTCCAGCAAACCGGCGGCGGTGGCCGGCAGGGCGAGCACTAAAAACAACAGGCAGAGCAAACGGCGCATGACAATCTCGCGTATCGAAAGTGAGGGCATGATAGCGGACGGTGGAAGGGGATGCAGTTCCGTGAGACTGATCGTTCCCACGCTCTGCGTGGGAATGCCTCAATGGATGCTCTGCGTCCGCCTTTGGGACGCGGAGCGTCCCGGGCTGCATTCCCACGCGGAGCGTGGGAACGATCAATCACCAGGAAGCCATCAGACGCGGAAGGCTTGAACGGCTGTGTGCAACCGTCCACCCAGCACCAGTAAATTCTCCCCCTGCACGCGCCCTTCGCCGATGCGCAGCAAGTTATCCCCGCCCAATTGGTGAATCCGCTCACTGTGATCGCGGATTTCGCTGACGGCGCCACTCTGCTGGGCGGTGACATCGGCGATGCGTACGGCGGTGTCGGAAATGGTCTGGATCGCACCGACGATTTTATCCAGCGCACCGTCGGCGGCCTGGGCCTGATTGGCAGTGGCTTCGGCGTGTTCGACCTGGGCGCGCATGCCTTCCACCGATTGTCGCGCCGCGGTTTGTAACCCGGCGATTAACGTCTGGATCTCTGCCGTTGCGCCAGCGGTGCGTTGCGCCAGTGAGCGAACTTCTTCGGCCACCACGGCAAACCCTCGACCCATTTCCCCGGCTCGGGCCGCTTCGATAGCGGCGTTCAGGGCCAACAGGTTGGTTTGGTCGGCAATCGAGCGGATGACCGTCAGCACGCCGCCAATGGTTGCCGACTCCTCGGCCAGGTGTTCGATCATTTGCGCGTTGCCTTGCACTTCGCCGACCAGCGCGTGCAGCCCGGTGAGGCTCAAACCGATGACTTTCTGGCCGTGCTCCACCGCCACCCCGGCATGGCGGCTGGCGTCGGCGGCTTGGCTGGCATCGCCGGCAACCTGTTGAATGGTCGCTTCCAGTTCGCCGAGAGAATCACGGATCAGCGCCGTGTCGCCGGCCTGATGTTCGGCGCCGCTGTGCAGGTCATTGCTCAGCTCGGCCAGCGTTCGGCTACTGCCGGCGACCTGTTCGGCGTTGAGACGAATGGTCCCGACCAGGTCCACCAGATAGGCGCGCAAGCGATTGAGCGACGCTTGAATGTCATGCAGTTCGCGATTGGTTTTACCCAGTTGAATGTCCCGGCTGAAGTCGCCCTCGGCCCAGGTCGAGAGGGCCGGGACGAGGTTGGTAAGCGTCCGGGCCAGTTTCCGTTGCAAGGTGTCGATCAGCAAAGCAATCAGCAGAATCAGGCCGATCATCACGCCTTGCATCAGCCGCACTTCGCCCTGGATCTGTCCGTGCTGGGCGCGAACCACCGGCTCCAGTCCGGCAATGGCCTGCTGCACGGCGGCGATTTTCAGGTGAGTGGCGGCGCTGAGGTCGGTGCGTTTCTGGATCTGGTCACGTGTGCGCGCCAATTCGGCCGGGTAGCGAGTGAGGAGGCTGTTCAGTTCACGCTTGAGGCCAACGCCAGCATCCTCTGCAACAGCTTTTTCGGTGTTCTCCAGGCCCATCATCGCGGCGAAATCATCAGTGCCGGATTCGCTGCTGCTGGCTACACCGAGCAGCGGCAAGGCGCCCAGTAACTCAGCCTGAGTGCGGATGTTGGCGACTTCACGCTCGACATCGGCGGCCAACTCACTTCGACCGCTGCTGACCAGTTTGTCCCGGGCCAGAGACAACTTGCCCAAGTGCTGGGAGGCGGCGAGCAACGGCGTCAGATACGCCGCGTTAGTGCTGGCGTACTGGCTGAGCTGATCGAGGCTGGCGCCGAGTTCGCGTTCGGCCTGAAGCAGCAACGCTTGCGGATCGCCCGCGAGTTTGCCCGCGGCCAGCAGGTCGGTTTTGCTGAATTCTTCGAGGTTCGACAGGCTCGGGCGCAAGGTGTCGGCCAGGGCCGGCGGCAATTCGCCGAGTTCCTTTTGCAGGCTGTCGATGGCCTGGCTGGCACTGCTCAGGCGCAGGGCATCGCCGCTGGCGAGGTAGTCGTCGATGTTGCGCGCGACTTCATTTTGAAATTGCTGGGACAAACCCAGGTAACGCTCCATCAAAAGATAGGGGCGCTCCAGGGCTTTTTGCGACCACCACAGTGTGGCGCCAAGGGCCACGCACACGGCGACTAAAAGGAGGGTGTTGAGATTGGTCAGCAGCTTCAGGCGCATTGCGGGTCTACCAGCGGCAGAATGGTAAGCGCCTGAATTTATTGCGTTTGTGTTACAGGGTTATGACCGAATCGGTCGATTCTGATGAAAAAGTGGCACTTTGCTTTGACGTCCGCGCAGCCTGCACGCGGTTGCGTCCGGCGTCTTTCGCGCGGTACAGCGCTTCGTCTGCCTGGCTGGCCATCATCAGGCTGTCGGAGTGTTCACACAGTTCCACCACGCCGGCGCTGAACGTGCACCAGAGGTCCTGCGGTTGAGCCGGGTAGTGAATCTCGGCAAAACGTCGACGGATTTCGTCGAGCACTTTGTGCGCCGATTCGAGATCGGTGTCCGGCATCACGATCGCGAACTCTTCACCGCCGTAACGGCCGATGAAATCGGTTTTGCGCAAGCGTTGCTTGAGAAACAGCGCCAGGCTCTTGATCACCCGATCGCCCATGGGGTGACCGTGGCTGTCGTTGACTCGTTTGAAGTGGTCGATGTCGAGCATCGCAAAGCTCAGCGGCTTGTTTTCGCGGCGGGCGCGGAAGCTGCAGTCTTCGAGCAATTGCAGAATGTGCGTGTGGTTGTACAGCCCGGTGAGGCTGTCGCGGACCATCCGCGCCTTGAGATTGCGCGCCCGCGCCGCGCGGTTGCGCACGGTGGTGATCAGGTGTCGGGGCTTGATCGGTTTGGTCAGGAAGTCGTCGCCGCCCTCGCTCATGGCGTCGAGCTGCTTGTCCAGATCGTCTTCGGCCGACAGGTAAATGATCGGCACGCTGACGTAACGGTCGTTGTGGCGGATCACCTTGGCCAGCTCAGTACCGGTGCAGGCCGGCATGTACATGTCGAGGATGATCAGGTCTGGCTGGAAGTCCGCGAGCTCGGCCATGGCCTGGATCGGCTCGATCAAGGTCCGCGTGACGATCCCGGCGCTGTTGAGCAGGCGCTCGGTGTGCAAGGCCTGGGCGCGGGAATCGTCGATGATCAGCACTTTATAAGGTTCGTACTGGGCGACGCAGGTCAGGACTTCGATTTTCTCCAGCAGGCTCGAGGCTTCGAGGGTGCCGGTCAGGAATTCCTGGCCACCGGCACGCACGGCGGCGAGGCGGGTCGGGGTATCGGTTTCGTGCAGGCTGAAGAACAACAGCGGCAATTGATGATCGAGGCCTTCCTGGGCTTCGGCAGCCAGTTTCAGGCCGATGCCGGCGCCACTGAAGTCCACGTCCATGACGATCGCCGCGGGCAAGCGCTCGATCATCGAAGAGTGGAACGCCGCAACGCTGTCGAGGGCTTGCGCGCTGAGCCCGAAGAATTCCAGTTGTTTGGCCAGGCGCTCGCCACGGTCATGATCCTGCAGCATCACGTAAACCGGCTTGCGCAGCGGCGGCAGAAAAGTCTGCTCCAACTGATCGCCATGGCGCAGGCCGGTGCGTGACAGGCGCTGCATCAAACGATTGAGGTCAGTGATCAGTCCGCTGCTCAGGCGTCCACGATTGGCGTCGACAGCCTCCAGCGACTGACCGATGTGGCGCGCCAGCTGGGTGTGTTCAGGTTGTTCGAAGCGCTCGGCGAAACGCAGCAGGCGCAGGTTGGCCTCGCTCAGTTCCGATAGGTCGGTGGTGGACCACTCGCTGCGTTGCAGGCGCTGCCATATCTCAAGAATTTGACGTGCCTGATGAATTACCCGCTGGGCAAAGTGGTGCTTGAGGCGCTCACGGCTGGGGTCTTCTGGCTCGGTCATATCCTGACAACTAGTTAGGGGGCATGCTGAGATTGACTGGTGGCTCTATGCTAGCACCTCTTTTCAATCGCATGAGTGTCGTACATCAATTAACTGTAAAGCGACCTGATTCAGTTTCTGACCGATGAGTCTCCGCCAGGGCGTCACTGGCCGATAGAGCCAGAGGAACCGGGTGTTTCAGGACGTTTCCTGAACATTTCAAGGTTATTTCCCAAGGCTCGGCGAGCCTCGTCTGTCAGGTATTTCTGATTTTTCGGCCAAACGATCCGGTCGGGAATTGCGGCTGTTAGGGTTCAGGGATTCCCTTAGTCGCTCGTCCGCAAACCATGACCCAGTGTTTCAAAGAACACCCCTGCGATGAGCAGCGCCTGAACTACAACAGCACACCCGTTGCTGACTGTGAGTGTAAAGAGGAGCTGCTTTATGGGAGCAAGACGCTTGTTACCGATGTGCCGGTTCTGACCTGCGCGTGCCTTTGGCGTAGATACCAGCGCGAGGCGGAAGAAATCGTCGCACCCAATGGGGTCTTGATTGCCGACCCTATCGAGCGCAACCGCGCTATCAACGCTGCGTACGCTCGACTCTGGTTACACGATTCTCGGTTTCAGTGGGCGGGGCTGGCGGCATTTGCCTCCAAGCAGGTCGGCTGCGGCTTGTTGCATGCGGCGGACAGTATCGATCTCATACGCGACGAGCATGAGGCGCGGCAGCGATTGCGCGACAGCCGCCGAGAGTACGGTTTGCTGACGCCGGACAGGATGCCCGAGCAGGTGGATGAGTTGCGTGACTATAAAGAAGCGGATGCGCGTAATCCTGTGCCCTCTGTGGATTTTCGTTCTGCGGGTGAGGACTTGTCGTTGGTGCAACAACAGTTTCGGCATGTGCGCGACATGATGGCGTTGGGGAATACCACGCTGTTTCTGGATGTTTTTCCGTTGCATGAGTTTTATGCGAAGCGTGGGTTGAAGGAATTGAAAACATGCTTGGAAGCGCGCGAAGGAATTTATGGACACCCAAAGCACCCGGTTCTTTGGCCGGTAGGGCAGAAAAAGCTAAAATTCGGGCGCAACTACGGAGAAATACTACAGGCCTTCGAGGCTTTGGATTCAGGGGATATTGCCAAAAGCGTCGAGCATTTAGCCTGGCATGAGCAGCAAAATATCCTACAGCCCACGATTTATCAGAATGGGCAACTGGTGGCTCTACTGCGTGGTAACCACGCTTCTTACGTAACCGGTTTTCCTACTGGCGTAGCCCAGGCAATTGAGTTGACGCTCTCCAGCCAATGCCAACGTGTTGACGACGGACGCACCATTGGTTTCAGCGACAGTCCGCTGGCGGATTTGTCGGATCTCAAGCAGCGAATGCCTTTCGTACTTCGGGCAGCGGCACGCTTCGATCAGATGCTCAACGGCACAAACCGTAGTGTGCTGGAGCAGTCGATCACCGCGATCGCAACAGGGCAGAGATTGCGATGAATTCGCGACGAGGCAAGGGCCGTTGGCGGCTTGGGGTTGGCTTGTTGCTTCTGGCCTTCCTGATACTGATGGCGGCGAATCAGATGATCGAATCCCTATTGCAGGAGCCGGTAATTGCATTGGAAATGGGCGGCACCTATGAAACGTTGCTCAAGCATTCTTCGGTCTCCTTCAGCCCAAGGGTTCCGGGCCACGTCTGGATGGGCCTTCCCTCGGGGGATGCACGGCTTAGGTTCATCGATCCGCAGTACGAGTTCGTCACGCCGAGAGCACGATTTTTCACGGTTGTATTTGACGACAATGTCGTTAGCAGTATTCGCATGTCCCCGCAGGTCGAACCGTTGCTACTCGATGAGGCTCTGAAGGTCGCTCTGGATTTGCAAGACCAATGGCGCGGGAGCGGATGGAGGGTAGCGGGCAAGACGCGCTATCCACCCTTTGCCGACACACCTGAATGGCGAGCGCAGCTGCGAGACGTTAATAAAGGAGGATCCGTCTACTGGAAGGCAGGCAAACAATACCAAATCGCAATGTTCATGAGCCGCTTCGAATACAACGAGCGACCAAATGAAGAGCGTTACCTAATCACACTGTCGATCGGCAAGCCGTGGACGCCTTTCGCAGAAGACGGGGACGAAGAAGCTCTAATCGAACTGGATCAATCCATCCAGGACACCCCCTTATTCCCCACAAAAACCAAAGGAGCCCCACCATGCCAACTCCCGCCTTCATGACCCTTCACGGGGAAAGGCAAGGTCTGATCAGTGCCGGCGCCTTTACCGAAGCATCGGTAGGCAACACCTACCAACTAGGGCGTGAGGACCAAATCATGATTCAGGCCCTGAGCCATGGCATCTTCGTACCGAAAGGCTCGGGTGCGGGGCGTCGGATGCACAAGCCTTTGATCATCACCAAGACCATCGACAAAGCGACACCGCTGATCAACAACGCTTTGTGTTCGGGAGAATTGCTCAAAGTGTGCCGCGTCGAGTGGTATCGTACGTCGGCTCAGGGCACCCAGGAGCATTTCTACACAATGGAGCTGGAAGACGCGCTGATCATTGGCGCTGAGGTTCTGATGCCGCATTGCCAGGATCCCGGCACCGCTCACCTCACTCAATTGGAGAAGGTCCATTTCAGTTACCAGCGGATTTACTGGCGGCACGAAGTCAGTCGAACCATGGGGTCCGATGAGTGGAACACCGAGGTGCAGGGATGAGGTTGGTCAACGAACTCGATTTGTCCGATTGGGAGCGCCAACTTGCCTACTCCAGTGAGCAAGCACTGGAAGTGTTGCGCCAGGCGCTGCTTGATCGACAACCCATTGAAGGCCTGGGCCAGTTGCGTGCCGGCCTGCTGATCGATATCGACAGCGAGGTGCTTGATCTGATTGAACGGGGAGAGTGGCGGTTAGTCAGGCCTGAAGCCGACTACGTTGACTGGAAAATGCCGGATCGTGCCTTTGATCCAAAGGTCATGGAGCTGATGCAAAATCCGCCCGTCCAGCCCTCAAGGTCGCCAAAGATCTTTCGCCTCGTAGACAGCGTGACAGGCGATCCTCTGACTCAGCGGCATTACATCGCGACGGTAGATGGGGACACTGCGCCGCGCAGAACCGACGGCGAGGGCATAGCGCATCTTTTTGTATCGCCCGGGGTGCAGCAGATTTCAATGGTGATCATCGGCGTTTAAACAGGCGACGTCGCTTGAGTTAATGGGAGCGCGGTTGTCACGGCTGCCCGACGGTAATTTATCCGGATAACCCCACGACGGGTGCCGGCCAAAGGCACGTTGTTGTATGGTTGTGGTCGAACCGATGAACTCAAGTGATTGAAAGGATATCGCCATGCTGGACTGGAAGAACCGCGCGGGCAGCGCGCCTGAACGTGCCGCTGAACCGAAATCGGCCACCCGCAGTTACTTGGGTGGCCTGTTGTTCAGCCGGGCGCTGGCCACTCTGATTGCCATTTACTTGCTGGTGGCGATTGCATTGGGCTGGTACTGGAGCCAGGAACCTGCGCTGTTTCCGGTTCAGCAGAATGCCCAGATGGCCGCCGAGAAAGAAGGCAAGCAAATGGTCATCGGCTACACCACGGTCGAAACCCTCAAGACCGTCGCCGGTACTTTGCTGACCAAACCGGGTGGCTATATTTCCAACGACCGTTTCCCGCCGGGCCTGTGGATGGATAACACGCCGAGCTGGGAATATGGGGTGCTGGTCCAGGTCCGCGACCTGAGTCGTGCACTGCGTAAAGACTTCGCTCGTTCCCAGTCGCAGTCCACCGAAGACGCTGACCTGGCCAAGGCCGAGCCGCGCTTCAACTTCGACAACAAGAGCTGGGTGCTGCCCTCCAGTGAGTCCGAATACCAGGAAGGCATCAACTCCCTGAGCCGTTATCAGGCGCGCCTGTCCGACCCGAGTCAGAAAAGCGCGCTGTTCTATGCCCGCGCCGACAACCTGAACAACTGGCTGGGCGATGTCGGTACCCGTTTGGGTTCGCTGTCGCAACGGCTGTCGGCCAGCGTTGGCCGGGTCAAGCTCAACACGGCGCTGAAAACCGAAGTCGTCGCCCCGGGTCAGGTGCCGCAGGTTGACGAAGAAATCGTCGAAACCCCGTGGATGCAGATCGACAACGTGTTCTACGAAGCTCGCGGTCAGGCCTGGGCCTTGTCCCACCTGCTGCGCGCCATCGAAGTCGACTTCGCCGATGTGCTGGCCAAGAAGAACGCCACGGTCAGCGTGCGTCAGATCATTCGTGAACTGGAAGCCTCGCAGGAACCGGTCTGGAGTCCTATGATCCTTAATGGCAGCGGCTTCGGGGTGCTGGCCAACCACTCGCTGGTCATGGCCAACTACATCTCCCGGGCCAACGCCGCAGTGATCGATTTGCGTCAATTGCTCAATCAGGGCTGAGTCATGGTCAATAGCGCCAGAGAGGTCGCGCACCGCGCGGCCTCGGATGCCGAACAGATCGCCTGGGTTGACGAGCAGGACAACCTGCTCGGCGCCCTGGTCCGCTCCGACCTGCGTGAGCGCGGGCTGATCGGGCGCGGCACTTACATCATGCTGTTCAATTCCGCCGGTGAACTCTGCGTGCATCGACGCACGCTGAGCAAAGCCATTTATCCAGGTTTCTGGGACGTGGCGGCGGGGGGCATGGTGCTAGCGACCGAAACCTACGCCGAATCGGCTGCCCGCGAGCTGGAAGAAGAGCTGGGCGTGAGCGGGGTGGAACTGACCGCCCATGATCACTTTTTCTTCGAAGACACCGGTAATCGGCTCTGGTGTTCGGCGTTTTCAGCGGTGTGGGACGGTCCATTGATCCTGCAACCCGAAGAAGTCCTTGAAGCGCGTTTTATTCCCGTTGATCAAGTCCTGCTGGAAATCCAGCAAAAGCCTTATTGCCCGGACTCTCTGGCCGCATTGAAGCGCTATCTTGGTTCTCGGAAGAATGGCGTCGCAAAAGAGGCATAAATTGGCGCCGATTGGCTCTTAGCAAGTCGGCTTTTTGCCGTTACACTGCGCGACCTTTTTAAGCTGAACCGGCATTGCTTGTTGTAGGAGCAGAGCTTGCTCGCGAAGAGCGCAAGGACGACGCGTACATTCAGAACGCTCGCGTTATCGTTGACGTCCATCGCGAGCAAGCTCGGCTCCTACAAGGTTGTACCGTTTCAGTAGCGCTGCCCCTGCCTGAGTGGGGCTTCGCGGTCGATGGCAACTCTCCAGGTTGCCGCGACCAGTCTTTGTCCTCCCAAGAGGATTGCCGGTGGCCAAAAAAGCCGCATCCTTCGCCGCCCTTGGTGGCCTGGTATTTTCCACCGACGCAGGTCGTCATTGCCCGGATTGCAGTCAACCGGTGGATGCCTGCATCTGCAAACAGACCGTTATCCCGGCCGGCGACGGCATCGCTCGCGTGCGTCGCGAAAGCAAGGGCCGTGGCGGCAAGACGGTGACCACCATCACCGGCGTGCCGTTGGCCGAAGACGCACTCAAGGACCTGGCGACTACGTTGAAGAAACGTTGCGGGACCGGTGGTGCGTTGAAAGACGGAATCATTGAAATCCAGGGCGATCATGTCGAGCTACTCTTGGCCGAGCTGATCAAACACGGTTTCAAAGCGAAGAAGTCCGGCGGCTAGCAGCCTCTGTGAAAACCACCCTCGGCTTGATCCAGTCCTGACAGCAGGCCTGGCGCCGTCTACATGGTTTTCACAGAGCCTGTTCTGACCGGTTTCTAAACTCACTGCGGTCAGCGAGGTCTATCCCCTCGTTGACGAACCGTCATTTTCATTCTTTAGACTGCGCCGGCCTGAACCCAGGCGACGCTCTATGACTTCTTTATAGGGGACTTCAATGTCCGTACGACGCACACGCAAAGACGATGGCAGCCAATGGACAGTTGCGGACAGCCGCAGTGTTTACGGGATTCGCCATTGGGGGGCCGGGTACTTCGCGATCAGTGACGCCGGTCGCGTCGAAGTTCGTCCGAACGGTCCGACCAGTTCGCCTATCGACCTGTTCGAGCAAGTTGATCAGCTGCGTAAAAGCGGCCTGTCCTTGCCGTTGCTGGTGCGTTTCCCTGACATTCTGCAAGACCGCGTGCGTCAGCTGACTGGCGCGTTCGACGCCAACATCGAGCGTCTGGAATATCAGAGCAAGTACACCGCGCTGTACCCGATCAAAGTTAACCAGCAAGAAGCGGTGATCGAGAACATCATTGCCACCCAAGACGTGTCCATTGGTCTTGAAGCCGGCTCCAAGCCTGAACTGCTGGCCGTGCTGGCCCTGGCGCCGAAGGGCGGCACCATCGTCTGCAACGGCTACAAGGATCGCGAATTCATTCGTCTGGCGCTGATGGGCCAGAAGCTCGGCCACAACGTGTTCATCGTGATCGAGAAAGAATCCGAAGTCGGGCTGGTGATCGAAGAAGCCGCCTCGCTCAAGGTCAAGCCTCAGGTTGGCCTGCGCGTGCGTCTGTCGTCCCTGGCGTCGAGCAAGTGGGCTGACACCGGTGGTGAGAAATCCAAGTTCGGTCTGTCGGCGGCGCAACTGCTGTCGGTGGTCGAGCGTTTCCGCGCGGCAGGCCTGGATCAGGGCATTCGCCTGTTGCACTTCCACATGGGCTCGCAGATCGCCAACCTGGCGGACTACCAGCACGGCTTCAAGGAAGCGATCCGTTATTACGGCGAATTGCGCAACCTTGGCCTGCCAGTGGACCACATCGACGTCGGTGGCGGTCTGGGCGTGGACTACGACGGTACTCACTCGCGTAACGCCAGCTCGATCAACTACGACATGGACGATTACGCCGGTGTCGTGGTCGGGATGCTCAAGGAATTCTGCGACGCGCAGAACCTGCCGCACCCGAACATCTTCTCCGAAAGCGGCCGTTCCCTGACCGCTCACCACGCCATGCTGGTGGTACAAGTGACCGACGTCGAGAAGCACAACGACGACGTGCCGCAGATCGAGAACAAGGAAGAACTGCCGGAAACCGTGCAGTGGCTGGTTGACCTGCTGGGCCCGACCGACATCGAGATGGTCACCGAAACCTACTGGCGCGCGACTCACTACATGAGCGACATCGCGACCCAGTACGCCGATGGCAAGCTGACCCTGGCCGAGAAAGCCCTGGCCGAGCAATGCTACTTCGCGGTATGCCGTCGCCTGCACAACTCGTTGAAGGCTCGTCAGCGTTCGCACCGTCAGGTGCTCGACGAACTCAACGACAAACTGGCCGACAAGTACATCTGCAACTTCTCGGTATTCCAGAGCCTGCCGGACACCTGGGCCATCGGCCAGGTACTGCCGATCCTGCCGCTGCACCGTCTCGACGAAGAGCCGCTGCGCCGTGCGGTGCTGCAAGATCTGACCTGCGACTCCGACGGCAAGATCAAGCAATACGTCGACGAGCAGAGCATCGAAACCAGCCTGCCGGTTCACGGTTTGAACGACGGTGAAGACTACCTGCTGGGTATCTTCCTGGTCGGCGCCTACCAGGAAATTCTCGGCGACATGCACAACCTGTTCGGTGACACCGACTCGGTGAACATCTATCAGAACGCTGACGGCAGTGTGTACCACGCGGGTATCGAAACCCACGACACAATCGAAGACATGCTGCGTTACGTGCACTTGTCGCCGGAAGAGTTGATGACCCACTACCGCGACAAATGCGCCAGTGCCCGCATCACCGCCGCCGAGCGTACCCAGTTCCTCGACGCACTGCGTCTGGGTCTGACCCGTTCCTCTTACCTGTCTTCTTGAGGTAAGGCACCGTTCTCATCAGGTTGTCTGAAAATGTTCCGCACGTAGCGGAAATTTCAGATGACTTGGTGAGATGCCTCTCTGATTTCAAGCGAAATGACTTACATTCCTGGCCATCCAAGCGATGTGGTCTTCTTTTCGCGTAGGTCATTTCCTAAGTTGTACTTCGGCACTCTACTCGGCCAACTCTCTCGGAGAGAATCCCCGACCGCCCCTCCTGTAGAGAATCGCCGATGTTCGATCCAGTCAACGAGCCGTCATTTCGTCTGGATGTAGAGGGTCTGCCCGACCCCTTTGAGGTCTTGGCCTTTACCGGTAGAGAAGCCATCAGCGAGCCTTTTGTGTTCGACGTGGATCTGCTGATCGATGACCCGACACTCGACCTTGCAAGCCTGCTGTACCGTCCGGCCTTTTTGCATGTCGGGCCTGCGGAAAACGGCTTCCACGGACAGTTGCATGAACTCGTCCAGCGTGACCACGACTTGGCTGTCAGGCTCTGCCGCGTACGTCTGGGGCCGAAGCTGGCGTGCCTTTCCCTGCGCTTCAGTCAGCGTATTTTCAGCGCGCGCTCGGTGCCACAAATCCTCAGTCAGGTGCTCAAGGAGCACGGTATTGCCGGCAAGAGTCGGCGCTTTGAGCTGAGTGGCGATTACCCGGCCCGTGAATTCTGTACGCAGTACCGGGAATCAGACCTGCAATTTATCCAGCGTCTGTGTGCCCAGGAACGGCTTCACTACCATTTCGAACACGGCGAGCGCGGGCATTGCGTGGTTTTCGGTGATGGTCAGGAGCCCTTTCGTTTCGGCGAGAACGCGGTCTTCCAGGTCGAGAGCGAGCAATCGGCTGTGCGTCAGTTCAAGCTTCTGGGGTGCGCAGGGCAACGAACCGCGCCGATGGCCGAAGGGTGGACGGACCTGACAGCGCTGCGCAGCGGGCAGTTGATGCCGCTGTCCGGTCATCCGATCGCCGACTGCAATCAGCCCTGGCTGCTGACTCATGTGGAGCATCAGGGCAGTCAGGATTTAACGGCGACCTACAGCAACCAGATCCGTGCGATTCACTGGCAGGCGCCTTTTGTAGCGCCTCATTGCGCACTGAAACCCAGGATGCACAGCCTGCAACGGGCCTGGGTGGTCAACATTGATGAGGCATGCCCCGATCCGTCGAGACCGGTTGCCGTGCAATTTGACTGGCTTTATCAGGGCGAAGGCGCGGTGCCTAGCCACAGTTGGCTGCCGGTGGCCGCTGAACTGGGCGCCGCGGCAGTCACGCAGTTGAGTGAGGGGGCCGAGGTGGTGGTGAGCTTTATCGAGGGGGATCCGGATCAGCCGTTGATTACCGGGTTTCTTCACGTCCCTTCGTCCGTAGAAGAGGCTGAGGAGGGCGGCCCGCCGCGCACATCCGCGACAGATGATGTCGAGGGCATGCTGGCGCTTCTGCAATCGAGCGAACCCTTGATGTTGCTATGTCTGCTGCCCGGTGGGGGCAGTTTCAACCATTGCACGCAGGCCCTCTGCACCTGCCGGGTGGCGAAGCGGTTTGGCCAGAGCGGTTCGGCATGAACGTCGCGACCCCGCAATGGCTATTGCTGGATGTGCCGGGTGCGCCACAGGCGGGGGCGATGCTGCAACAGCAATTTGCGCATGCCCGGTGGTTCTGGTTGTTCGAAGACACTGAGTGGCATGCGTTGCGTGAACACGGCCCGGCCCTGATCGACCTTCGGACATGCCCCGCGCTGGCCGGGTTGTGCCACAGCGAAGTGCTCTTCTGGCGCGGCTTGCAGATAGCCAGCGAGGTGTCGTCGACGCAGTTGCTGGAGCATTTGCGCCGCATGCTCACGGTCACGTTCGGTCTGCATCACCGAGCCTTGTTGAGTTACTACAACCCGCAAACGGCCAGTTATTTGTTCGATGCCTGCGATGCGCAGGAGCTGAGTCGCTGGCTGGGTCCTATCAGTCATTTGCGCTGGTTCGGCGGGACGTGGGCTGACCGTGCGATCGGCAGTCAGGGCTGGCAGCAGTTGGTCAATCCGGGGCTTGCCGTCTGCCCTTTGGCGGTTGAAGAAAACCTCAGTCCTCGTCAGCAGGAAAAACTGCAAACCTGCCTGCTGGAGCAACATGCCTGGCACTGGAGTCGATCCACCGGGACTGACTTCAACACGCTGTGGTCCCACGTGCAGGAAGGGTTGGCCCTGGGTTTTACCGAGCGCCCGGTACTCGATGACTGGTTATGGCTACGCTTGCAGTACCCCGGCGCTTTGCCTGGGCACGCATTGCCGGGACTCACCCAGCAGGAGCGGCTCGATAGCCTGCGCAACCGCTGGCAAAGCGATCAACCCTGAACACACCGGTGGTCTGGCGTGCCGGTGCAGGACCTGTTCTCGCGCACCCGCCACGCCGACTCAGTGAGCTTTGCCGGCGAACCAGCCGTCGTTTTTGTGCAGATACCAGGCAAACGCGCCGAGGGTCAGGCTGCGCAGCAACATGAACAATAGAAAGGTTATCCACAGTCCATGGTTGCCAAAACCTTGCAGCGCCCAAGCGAACGGCAGCAACAAAATCACTGTCAGCAGCATACCGTTGCGCATTTCCCGGGCACGGGTGGCGCCGATAAACAACCCGTCGAGCAGGTAACTCCCGACCGCAATCAGCGGCAGCGCGGCGAGGTAGGGCAGGTAAATGAACGCCGTGTCGCGCACGCTCTGAATGTTGGTCTGCATCTCGATAAACAGATGCCCGGCGAACAGGAACAGCATGGCAAAGCCCAGGCTCGCCAGCAACGACCAACCGCAGGCCACCACCAATGAGCGGCGCAGGGCCTCTCGATCACGGGCACCAATGGCGTGGCCACAAAGGGCTTCCACCGCGTGGGCCAGGCCGTCCAGCGCATGGGCGGTCAGCAGCAAACCGTTGAGCAGCAGCGCGTTGGCGGCGACGGTGGCATCACCCAGTCGCGCGCCTTGCACGGTGATCAGGAAAAATACCGATTGCAGCGCCAGGCTGCGGATGAAAATGTCGCGGTTGACCGCCAATAGCGGCCGCCAGCTCTGCCACAGCGCCAGCGCGGCCCAGGCGATGTGGCCGGGATAGGCGCGCAGGGCGTTGCGGGTCATCAGCAGGCCGATCAGCGCGCCGGTCCATTCGGCGATCACCGATGCGCGAGCCGCACCGACCACGCCCCATTCCAGCCCGAGAACGAACCACAGGTTCAGCGCGATGTTCACCAGGTTGGTGCTCAGCAGAATGGCCAGCGGCGCCCGGGCGTTCTGAGTGCCGAGGAACCAGCCGACCAGCGCATAACTGGCCAGCGCCGCCGGCAGACCGAACAGGCGCGTGTGGAAAAACTCGCGGGTCAGCTGATCCAGCTCCGCCGATGGCTGCATGAAGTGCAGCGCAACCCCGCTCAACGGCACGCCCAGTGCTCCCAGGACAATGGCCAGGCCCATTGCCAACAACAAACCCTGCAGCAAGATCTGCCGCAAGGCCGCGCCGTCCCCCCGTCCGGCGGCCTGTGCGGCGAACCCGGTGGTGCCCATGCGCAGAAAACCCATGGCCCGGGCGAGAAAGGTATACAGGCTGGCCCCGACCGCCACGGCACCCAACTGATGGGCGTGAGGCAAGTGGCCGATGACGGTACTGTCGACCAGCGCCACCAGCGGTACGGAAATGTTGGAGAGAATCATCGGCGCGGCGAGCGCCCAGACTCGACGATGGGTGGGGCGGTCGCGCCAGTCGGCGATCAGGTTGGACATGCAGGCTCCTTGGGGGAGCGGGCATTGTAGCGGTTGATTCGGGATTTGCTGTGAATCAGAAATTCACCCCTCACCCCAGCCCTCTCCCCACGGGGGAGAGGGGGAAAGGGAGCCGATCTTCATGCTGTTCAAACCTGAGTTCGACTCAGTCTTTCAGGTCGATGTAGCTCGAGAGTACGGTCAGTCCCCTCTCCCGAAAGGGAGCCGATCTTCATGCTGTTCAAACGTGAGTTCGACTCAGTCTTTCAGGTCGATGTAGCTCGAGAGTACGGTCAGTCCCCTCTCCCGAAAGGGAGCCGATCTTCATGCTGTTCAAAACCTGAGTTCGACTCAGTCTTTCAGGTCGATGTAGCTCGATAGTACAACTCAGTGGTCCCCTCTCCCGAAAGGGAGCCGATCTTCATGCTGTTCAAAACCTGAGTTCGACTCAGTTTCTCAGGTCGATGTAGCTCGAAAGTACAACTCGGTCAGTCCCCTCTCCCTCGGGGAGAGGGTTAGGGTGAGGGGGATTTACGGATCAATGGATTATCCAGCTCAACAACCACAACCCCAGCAGCAACCAGATAATCCCCATGATGATCGACGCATTCATGAACGCCCGAATCGCCGACCACAACAGCATCAACCCCAGAATCAGCGCAATGATGCTGATGATCGACGCGTCCATGCCCAGCGCACGGGACAGCCCTTCGACAAAGTTGCTGCCCGCATGGCTCAGCAGGTTGAACAAGCCGCTGAGGCTGTCAACGATGAAACGGATAACCGAACCGAGTGCCTGGCCGAGCCATTCGAAAAAACTTTCTACCTGCATGTCGTGAGCGTCCTTGATGAAAGTGGTGGCGTGGTTGCCGGACTTGAGCCTTGGGCTATCGAGCAGGGTGCCGAGTTCCCGTAGGAGATGCCGCAGGCTGCGATCTTTTGATTATGGTGCAAAGATCCGCGTCACACCGAGACGCTTGCCTTCCCCCGTCATCTCCCCGAAGCTATACGCCTTCAGGAGAGCCCGATGAACCTTGTTGAACTGACCGAACGCCTGCACGCCATCCGTGACCGCAATGACTGGCGGCAATTTCACAGC
>Ga0255334_1000803_pt1 | contig 19119 bp, 14 predicted proteins | sample EtOH5_35cm_T3_12_FD_202080 | JGI IMG/M metagenome (GOLD analysis project Ga0255334, IMG submission 202080) | Sandy soil microbial communities from University of British Columbia, Vancouver, Canada - EtOH5_35cm_T3_129 | ecosystem: Engineered > Artificial ecosystem > Sand microcosm > Unclassified ...
TAAAGTAAGTCGGGAATCAACATCTGGCTCCCCCAAGCTAATGCTTTGAGTGCAGCAAAAAGCTATACTTTCGCATACGAAAAAGCATACGTTCCCGAACCGAGAAGGAGACGAACATGCCCATGCGCTTGCTCAAGGGAGAGAATGCCTTCAGCTGAAGCCACCGGACGCCCGCTCTCCTGTAAATCTTCCAGTGACGCTCCCGGCAACTCGACCGATGCGGTCGTGTTCGGCGGCAGCGTCACTTCAACGGTGAATAGACCGTCCGCCCCTTTCTTCCAGCCCGACTTGGCCTTACCGTACATCGTTTCGAGGGAGGCGCGCACCCAGTCGAACCCGGCGCCCGGCTGCGGCCGAATCGTAAGCTGGTTGTAGCCGACTTTTTCACGGTCCGTGTCGAGTCCTGCCAGCACCTGGTACAGCCAATCACCGATAGAGCCGTAGGCGTAGTGATTGTATGAGTTCATCCCAGTGCTCCAGAAGGTGCCGTCCGGCTTGATACCGTCCCAATGCTCCCACATCGTGGTCGCGCCTTTCAGCACCGAATATAGCCATGACGGATATTCCTTTTGCAGCACGAGCTTGACCGCTAAGTCATGATACCCATTTTGCGACAGGGCATGGCACAAATACGGCGTGCCGACAAATCCGGTCGTCAATCGGTCCTTGTTCTGCTCGATCATCTTAGCGAGCATCCCAGCCACCCGCTTTTTCACACTGCCTGCCACCAGATCGAACATGAGCGCAAGCACATGCGCCGTCTGCGTAGGAACGGCGAGCCGTCCGGCAGACGTGACGAATTCCTTATTAAACTCGGCGACAATTCGCCGGTGAAGCAACCGGTACTGCTCCGAATCTGTCGAGTTGCCCAGAACCTCCGCCGTCTTCGCGAGCAGGCTAGTCGAATAAGCGAAAAATGCCGTTGCTATATAGTCGTCCGGCGTAGCACCGCGGTAGCTGCCTTCATTGGCGTCCAGACCGAGCCAGTCCCCGAAATGGAAGCCGGTGTTCCGCAAAAACTCGTTATCTCCCTGCCCGCGCACATACTCGACCCATGCTTTCATGCTATCATACTGCTCCTCAAGGATTCGTTTATCCCCGTAGCACAGGTATACGGTCCATGGGCAGATGACAGCAGCGTCGCCCCAAGCCGCAGAGCTGTGCGGTTCCTTCAATATATCCGGGATGACGTGAGGAACGGCCCCGTCTTTCAATTGGTCGGCCTTCAAATCCCGGAGCCACTTGGTGAAGAAAGTTGCCACGTTCATGTTGAAAGCAGCCGTCCGGATAAATACTTGCGCGTCGCCGGTCCAACCGAGTCGCTCGTCCCGCTGCGGGCAATCGGTTGGAACGTCGAGGAAGTTCCCTTTTTGCCCCCACAGAATGTTATGCTGCAGTTGGTTAATCAACGGCTCCGAGCATTCGAAGGTCCCCGTACGTTCCATATCCGTATGGATGACCCTTCCCGTGAAACTGCTCAACTCAGGATCTCCGTTCCAGCCTTCCACCTTGACATAACGGAAACCCTGGAATGTAAAATGCGGCTCAAACAACTCTGCTTCCTCGCCTCGGCAAATATATTCGATCCGCTGTTTGGCCGACCGCAAATTGGCCGCGTAGAAATTGCCTTCCTTGTCCAGCACCTCGGCATGCTCGAGCACAATGCGTTGACCGGCTCTGCCTTTAACGGTGAAGCGCATCCAGCCGACCATATTCTGTCCCATATCGATCACCGTTTCGCCACGGGGGGTGCGGATCAAGGCGATTGGCTGAACCTCCTCCACCACCCGTGTCGGTTCGTTCTCCTGCGCCGTCAGCTGCCACTTTGGATGATCCAGAATTTCGGCCTGCGTCCAAGCTATTGCGTCATAGCCTGGGGAGTTCCAGCCTGTCAGTTCCATGGCGGCATTATACCGCTCCCCATGGTACAGTTCGGCCATGCGGATTGCGCCGGAGGACGAAATTTTCCAAGAATCGTCCGTCGTTACAATTTGCTCGCTGCCGTCCTCGTATTGCACGTGCATTTGGACGAGCAACGCACGACGATCGCCGTAATGGTTGCGCTTGCCCTTCCATCCCAGGTTCCCCATATACCATCCGTCTGCCAAGACGGCGCCTACCACGTTCTCTCCCTGGGTTAACAGGCTCGCAACGTCATAGGTCTGGTACTGCAGCCGGTTATGGTAGCTAGTCCACCCCGGTGTAAACAGATCGTCGGTGACTCGCTGCCCGTTCAAATACAATGTATATAATCCGAGCGCCGTCGCATAAATACGGGCGGAATGGACCCGCCCTGATGTCGTGAACGGTCTTCTTGCGTAATCGGCTGGCTTCTCCGCAGGCTCTATCTCTTCTCCGTCTGCTTCCGGCCGAGATGGCGCAATCCATTTCGCGGTCCAAGCGGACATGTCCATCAAACCGGTTTCCCAGTAAGCGGCGGTACTCCACTCCGAAGCCATCCCTAAATCGTCCCATATGCAAACCCTATAGTAATACCGAGTGCGGGGTTCGATCGCCTCCCCTTGATAAACGATGTGGATAGACTCACCCGACACGATTTTGCCGGTATCCCATACAAGAAGATGAAAGCTCGGGTCTTCCTTGGACACTTGCATCCGGTAGGCGCTTTGATTCGTATTTCGACGGCCCGCTTCGATTTGCCAGCTGATTCTCGGTTTGCGCACGTCAAGGCTGATCGGATTGTTTTTATACTCGCATTTCAAGCGAACGGCTTGCAATCCCATGTTTCTCACCTCGGGTTTACTATTCGGGGGCTGGCCGCCCCCTCTTACTCGTTACCAGCCTCAGCCTTTCACAGCGCCGATCATAGTGCCTTTAACAAAGTACTTTTGAATGAAAGGGTAGACAATAAGGATGGGGAGAGTCGCAATGATAATCATAGCTGCCTTCAAGGTCTCGACCGGAGGCATGCGTCCATTGACGTAGCTTTGCGGTTGATCGTCAAGTGTCGATGTCGTGAGCAGGTTTCGTAGAACGACCTGGATCGGATACTTGGTGTTGTCCTTCAAATAGATGATTGCATCGAACCAGGCATTCCAGTGTGCTACGGCATAGAATAAGCCTACGGTCGCAATTGACGGGAGAGACAAGGGAATGATGACCCTCCATAGAATGACAAGAGGACTTGCCCCGTCCATGAATGCAGACTCCTCCAACTCCTGCGGTATTGCCAAAAAGAAGGTTCGCATTATAAAAAAGTTGTACGCATTGATCAATCCCGGCAAAATCAGCGCCCAAAACGAGTCTCTAAGCCCGATATTCACCACGACCAAATAAGTAGGAATCATTCCGCCATTGAATATCATGGTAAAAAACACAAACATGGAAATTCCGTTGCGAAAGGGCATCCCGCGTTTGGCCAAGCCGTATGCCAATGTAGTGGTAAAGAATAAATTCAGGAAGGTACCCACAACCGTCCTCAATAGGGTAACGGCGTAAGCAGAATAAACATGCGAGCCTTCGCGAAGAAGAATTTTGTAGGCGTACCAGTCTACATGCTCCGGAATCAAGATGAACATCCCTCGGCGAAATCTCTCCTCTTCACTGACCAACGACGTAGCGGTCAAGTTGAGAAAGGGAGCGATAAAGCTTATGCTCAATAAAATCAGAACGGTATAATTAACGATAGGGAACCAGTCGATTCGACGCTTTCGATTCAGAACTCGATGCAAGGTACATACCCCCCTAGAATAACGTCTCTTGGTTCATTTTCTTGGCTGTATAATTAGCTGCCAAAATGAGCATCAGCGAAATGATGTTTTTGAATATACCGATTGCCGTTGCAAACGAATAGTTAATCATGCCGCCTTCTCCGGAAATACCTACCCGGTATACGTACGTATCCACGACATCGGAAACCCGGTATACGGGAGGAGAGTAGAGGAGAACGATTTGTTCAAAGCCTGCATTCATCAATCCACCGATACTGAAAATGAGCAGCAGCACGATGATGGGGATCATGCCTGGCAACGTAACATGCCACATTTTCCTCCATCTGCCCGCTCCATCCATCTCAACCGCTTCGTAGAGCTGCGGGTCGATTCCGGCAATGGCCGCCAAGTATAGAATGCTGCCCCAACCTATACTTTGCCATACGTGACTGCTAACCAGAATCGAACGAAAATAGTTTTGATCGCCTAAAAAGTAGATAGGTTCAAACCCCAACTGCTTGATAATTCCATTAACGAGACCGACTTCGGTCGAAAGCAGGTTCACCAATATTCCTGCTACGACGACCATTGACAAAAAGTGAGGCAAATAGGAAAGCGTCTGAAAAAGACGCTTAAACAAGCCATTCCGTACCTCATTGAGCATGAGTGCAAGCATGATGGAGGCAGGGAACGACCACAGCAGCTTATAGATGCTGATGAGCAGCGTATTCTTCATGATGCTCCAAAAATAGATGGAATGCGTAAATTGATCGAAATAACGAAATCCAACCCAGGAGCCGTGTAATACGTCATTGACAACCGCGAATGGAGATACATCCTTAAACGCAATGACAATCCCAAGCATCGGAATGTAGTGGAAAATGAAAAAATAAAGCACTCCAGGCGCTATTAGCCAATAGTAATGACGGTAAACATACATGGATCGCCAGATGCTCCGAGGCTGAATATATTGTCCCTTCGCTCTGTTCGGCAACGCCAGAGATTTCATAGATGTCTCCTATCTCGAAATTGCGGAGGAGTTGCGAACGATCGGCAATCTCCTCCGCATTCCAAAGTTTATTTCTTCGAGTTGTTATATTGCTTGGTCAGTTCATCAACCAGCTTATCAACGCCTGCCTTCTTCAATTCCTCTTGGAACTTATCCCAATCCGACAACGGCCTAGCCCCAATAATAAACTTGATCGGCTCTTCCGTATTCAAGCGGGTAATATCCCCGATCGTAGGAACGGCATTATTGATATCGCCCTGATTATAGATCACATCCATGTCTACCGGCATTTTACCGTTCTCTTTGAGATTGGAATAATACTGATTTTTCAGGAATTCATTATGTTTTTTGGAAGTGGGATCGACAGAGACTAACTTGTTTTCCCAGTTAGCGACGTGAGACCATACGAATTCACCGATATAGCCTGCTGCTACATCCTTCACCAAATATTCATATGTCAAATTCTTCTCGTCAACCCATTTCCAATCTTGATCCTTTACCCCTCTGGATACGGTCAGGAAATGATCCGGACTCTGGAATTGCCAATCCAAGAAACGAATGACAGCATCCGCATTCTTTGAGGTTTTGGGAATGAGGAAAGCATTATCCGAGTACGGTGTAATGGTTTCCATCTTTCCCTTCGGCCCAGACAACCAGTAGGGTGTGTAGTCGATGTTCGCTTTGGGCGCTGCAATCAAGGTAGCGCGAGAATACCAGCCCGCCCAGATGCCAACTCTATTGGTCTTAAACAATTCTTCCGGGTTAATCGTTCCAAACGATTCTTTATAAATATATCCTTTCGAAAACCATTCGTTCAGTTTCCCCAGCACGTCTTTATATTGAGGATTCATCTCCGGCGGCTTCACCTTATTGTCTTTGGAATCAAGCCAGTTAGCTCCGCCTTGCTCCATGTAGGCTCCGCCCCAAACATATTTAATTTGGTTTATGCCTTTTGCCGACATATCCAAGGCCATCACAATCGTATCGTCCTTGCCGTCGCCGTCAGGATCTTTTTCCTTAAATGCCTGCATAATCTTCTCAAGATCTTCGATGGTCTTGGGCTCCGCCAGATTCAGCTTCGTCAGCCAATCGTTGCGAATCCATACCGGAAAGGAATTGGAAGGCGACTCTTTGGGTATACCCCAAATGTTGCCTTTGCTGTCCGTAACTTCTTTCCACATTTGTTCAGGAATTGCTTTCTTAATATTGGCTCCGTATTTATCGAGTGCTGCGTTAATCGGTTGAATGGCGCCTCTGCCTGCATATTGCGTCCATCTTCCAAAAAATAAATCAAAATTATCATTCGACGCCAGCATAACATTGAGTTTGTCAATCGCTGCCTTTCCCTTTGGCGCCAAGTTAACTGTCGCGGTAACTCCGGTTTCCTTCGCAAGGATACTTTGGATTTCTTTAAGCTTCTCCGGATTGCTGCCTTGCGGAAAAGTTTCCTGATTGCCGTTGTTCCCAAAGATGGTGATGGAGGCCGGACTCGGTGCCTGCGAAGCAGCAGGAGACCCGGAAGGTGATGCCGTTGATGCTGATTCTTCCTTCTTCGAGCTGCTGCTGCAAGCCGAAAGCATACTGATCGCCAAGATAGAAGACATTGCAATCGCAACCGCTTTCTTTTTTCTTCGACTTTTCATTTCGTTCACTACCCTCCCAGTTGTTTAACGAATTGTGAAACATCCTTAGCTTAAAAACTTGAAAGCGCTTTTTCAATCCGCAACTTCATCTTCCTATGCATATTTACATGACATTATGGCGGGAGGTTAACTTATTATGTATGCATGTCAAAGCTTTAAGTATTGTATTGATTATTTTCTCAGAAGCTTCTTATACTCTCCCGGCGTGATGCCGACGATCTCCTTGAACACGCGAATAAAGTAGTAGGTATGGCTATACCCGACTTCTTCGGCGACCTGCTGAATTTGCATGTTATTTTCCTCCAGCAGCCTCTTGCTGCTCTCAATGCGAAACTGCTTTAAGTAATCGCCAAAATGTTGTCCTGTCTGCTGTTTGAATAATCGGCTCAAATAGGCCGGATTTAATTGCAGCTGCGCCGCAACGGTATTAAGCGTAACATTCTTCAGGGGTTCTCTTTTCATCAAGTCCATCAGTTTTTGAATGTGATTTTCATCTTCTTCATTCTGAATGCCGGTCACCGTCTCGCACTTCGCTCTCACAAAGGTTTCCAGCCATTTCTTCATATCCGGTACAGTCGTGCGGGCCAGAAGCGCCTGGTACACATTCCCGTTGTCTGGACCTGACGCAAACGATTGCACGCCGATCTCGGTTAAATCCTCAATTAATCCCGTGAGAAGCTGGACAAAATGCGACTGGTTCTGTTCAAAAGGCAGCCTGCTGTCATCCAGCTCGGCATAAAATTCTTGCAGCGCCTTGACTGCACCACTCTCGTCGCCCAACTTTACATAGCGATAAACCAACTCCGCTTTATTCCTCGGAAATGCAAATGCATGGACGTTTGACATGGAAACCTCGTCAATCGATACAACTGCACCAATGCCAAGTATGCGCTTGTATTCAATTGCTTCGCGCGCTTCGGCATACGCGGCGGGAAGCTCCAACAAGCCGGCGCAATAGCGGCTGATCCCTATACTGTAAATCTCGGCCTCGGCATTCCATTCGCGAGCGCAGTTCTGGAAAAACGTAATGAATGGCAAAACTTGCTCCTGGTTGACTTGAACAATGAGACCAAGCCGATGCGGATTTACCGTGACCATCTCGAAGGGAGCTCCATTACAGGATGATGCTTCAATTAATTCTTTAAGGGCCATCATACGGACCTCTTCTTCGAACAGATTGCTCTTGGAAATTTGCTCCTGGGAGGGCTCTATTTCAACCAACACAACCAGACAGCCGCCATTGGCTCGAAGTTCAATTTGTAACGTTGACATCTTGTCCAGCAACTGTTCCAGGCTTCGGTTATGCGGCTTGAGCAAAGACAGCTTGAACTGCTCTCGGTAGAGCGGAAGAGCCTCGGTCAACCGATCGGCCAAATCCTCTTTCTGTGTAAGAGCATTGCGCATCCAGCCGACGATTCGTTGGAATTCATCGCCGCTTCCAGCATGCTCGTCGGCATCGTCCGCTCCCTGTCTCAGTCGGAAAACGTTCAGAATTCTTTGGACAGGTCGATAGAGCTGAATCGTTGAAACAATGACGATCAGAAGCATAATGAGAAGCAGCAGTCCAGCCGAGAATACCACCGTTTGCTTAACCGAGTTAGCTCCTTGCAGCACACGATCATAATCGCTTTCATAAACAAACGTCCACGGCAAGGCTTGAGAATATACGAAAGTTAAAAGTTGCTTTCCTTCCTTCCCTTCATACACGGATGACGAGACACGTAGCGAACGATTGGGAAGGCTTGAGCCCTCCCATGGTTTGAACATCATCTTCACATCATCGGTAATGATAATTCGTTTATTCTCATCCAGAACATAGAAATGGTCGGCAGAATCGAGATTTTTGAACGTATTATTGAATAAGCGACCCGCATCGAAATTGATGGCAAGCGCATTATTGGCATAATTGGTCCGCATCAAGAGCGTCATGAGATACTTCCTCTGAACGCCTTCGCTTACGACTCGCGTACCCAGAATGGTCGCCGATAGAGGATTCAACTCTTTCAAGGAATTCAACCAAGCTTTGTCTTCAAACTTGTCCATTTGTTGTTTTACCAGCGGCATAGACGACTCAAAATCAAGCACTTGGTTGCGGATGCTGTCGTAATAATAAACGGATTCAACGAAATCATGATTTAATCGAAACGTATCCAGATAACCGATCGCATCTTCTTTAATGCGAAAATAATTGTAATAGTTGATCGGGTCAAGCGCGGCTTCCTCATCACTGTATCCCTCATATAAATCGCTGTTGGTGAATGATTCAAACGTTTGCATGATTTTACTATTTAAAAACTGCCGACTCGAATTCTCCACTTCTTGAAGAACAAGCTCCATTGCGCCAACGGATTGAATGAGAAGTTTTTCATTGCCAGCCATCGTTTCTTCTTTAAATTTGTTTATGACGGTGTAATAGGACAGAATATTCGCTAGAAAGACCGGAAGCAATCCGACCATGCCCACGACCAGGAGCAGCTTCAAATAAAACTTACGATAGCGAATGGCATTCATCCAATTAGCTGACCGCATTCGATACTCCCCTTTTGCCTAAGGATAATGTTTACAAAAATCGAAAATTTGGCTTGTTCGATTTTCCGCCCGACGTCACGCAGGCCTCGCATGCTCTTCTTCACCCTTATGTATTAGACATCTATCAGGAAAATCCTGTTAGGAGAATCCCGTATGCTGTCGCAGAAAAAACGAGTGATGAGGGAGGCTTCCCACGGTGAAATGGTTCGAGCCTCCTCCACACTCGTTGCGAAACTTGCGTCAAAACCAACTAAGGCCTAACGCAGATTCAGCTTTATCCGTTTATCGGTATAGCCACCGGCTCGCATAGCTGTACCTGTTCATCCATACTGTTCCAAAGGAAAGCCTTTACGTAACCCCCCTCAATATCCTCAGGTAAAGTCAGCGTTGCTTCGTATGTCTCAGATGTATTTACCGCTACTGTTTTCGCCACATTTACCATCTCCTTCATTGTGCCGTCCTGACTGTAAAGAGCCAGGATCAACACTGCATCCTTTGGCGCACCCGTATAGTTCTCTATGCTGGTAATGGCCTTTATTTGAGCTGAAGGTGCCAGTACTTCTATTGGATTTCCTGTATGGTCCAGGAAAACGGGGATCTTTGCAACAAAGTTGTTCACTGTAAATGTCGCAGGTTTAGAAGTCGTAATCTTGCCCTGATTGTCTACAACACTGGCAGTTACAGTAAAAGATCCTATGCTGGAATGATTCCAGGTATGCTCATACGGTGGATCGTAATCCGAGCCCAGGTAATCAGCTCCTTTATAGAAGTCGACTCTTCTTATCCCTTCATTGTCGCTTGCCGCCACCCTCATCGTGATATTGTCCGAAAGGCTGAAAGCTTCCTTATCGGCGGGACGGGTGAATTGAACGACAGACGGTACATTCAACGGATTGTCGACTGTAGTAAAAACATACTTTGCCGCCTTTATAGCCAGCCCCTCGGTATCCGTTATATTTTCAGAGAGACTAACTTTATATTGGGTCAAATAGTCAAGGGGTACAGGCAAGTTCAACGTGTAGCTTGACGTCCCTGTTTGGTAGACGGCGAAGGGAACGGATTCATCCAGAACCCCTTTTGTCACCCAAATATTACTGGAATTTATCGTCGTGCTGTCCATTGCCTTATTGAATTCTATTTGTATGCCCGAAGTATTTACATCTACATTGGTCGACCCATCTGCCGGCGAAGCATTTTTTACTATGGGCGGCGTTTGGCTTTTGGCCACCCGTACCTGATCCCAGTAGGACTCGTGAACGATTTTGCTATTGTTTATCGTTTGCAAGGATATTCTGTTTAACTCAGTGCTTGCCGTTGAAAATCCAAACTGAGCTGCCACCAGCGCATTATCAATATACAAATCAAACTTATTGGTTTCAATATTTGCAACAATTTTAATCGAGTACCATTTGCCGTTTTGGTGGGAAGCTACCTTTGTCTGTCCAATGTTGTTGAAAGCGTAAAAATTTGCTGAATCTATCCAGACTTTAATCGCCGGCACTCCAGCCGGATTAATGATATATAACTGGGAAGTCCCTGTATTTGCGTTTCCTAATTTATGATAAACCTCAAACGTAACCGAACCGGATTGATTATCGAAGTACTTGTAAACACCTACCGTATGCGAGGTCATATTGCTATACAGCTCAACGCTGTTACCGCTTTCAGCATTTTGTACAATTTTTTGATAATACGCTTCGGTGTTCGTACTGGCCAGCTTAATCCAGCCGGTTGGTAAAGCATCTCCAGGAGGCGTACTGTCAAAGTTTTCATTAATCAAGGCCGGATTGGGATCAAGTGTCGGCAAATAGGCATCCTGTGCGTGTACCGGATCTGCTCCATGGATACCTGGAATGGCTATCTGTAATAAAACCACAATGAACAATACAAAGGACAGACTCTTATTTTTCTTATTCAATGAAAGCACCTCCATACTCTACTCTTCATCAGCTTCTAACGAAAGGTTGTCGCTTTTGCTTCATCGCTAAACCCGGACCTGTTTCCGCCAATATCTTTTGCTCGGACAGTAAAGGTATATTTGGAATGCGGCGTCAAATCCTTCACAACATATCCGGTATCCGTAGTGGAGCCGATCAATGTACCGTCCATAAAAATTCCATAATCCACTATAGCGACATTATCGGTTGCTGCCTCCCACTTCAGAGTCACCGTCGTATCGGTCCTTTCATCAACCTTCAGCTTCGTTGGCTCTGCGGGTGGTATCGTATCATAAACAAACTCAGCTATTTTCGGGCTGCTGGCAAACTCCCCACCCACACTGGCCTTATATACTCCCATATTATTCACATCAAGTGTGTAGCTGAACAAGTAGATCCCATCCACGCCGCTGACTGCCTGGCCGATATAGCTGATCTGTCCCTTCGGGTCCAATACCTTCAGGGTTACCTGTTCTCCTTCTCCCGCCGATATATTTCCGCTTATCGTCACTTTTCCCGTTTCTTGGTATACCGATGCATTCACAGTCGTATCCGCATTGAGCTTGCTTCCCGGAACCGGATACTTCTTTGAAGCATCATCCAGGACCAATATCCAGTCATTATCGGGGCCATAGGTCGGAGGTACAAACTCGGCAATGCCCGTATTGGGGAAAATACCTATTTTTTCAGCCTTTCCGTCCCGCGGGTTGAACCACCAGGCCTTAACGCCCGCACCTGAAATTTTATCCATGTTTACCGTTATCGGTTTCCCGGATGTTGTATAAACAAATGCATAGCTTCCATCTGTCGCACGAGTTGCCCGAATGATATCATACCCTCCCAATCCAACGTAAGTGATGGGATTGGTAAATCCATTAACCACAGTCTGGTCCGGAACTTGTGTAAGGAACGGCCTGCTTTCAAGCAACCGGCGCGCATATTTCATCTGGAAAGCGCCCGGCAGATTTAGTGCATCATACCACTCCATATCAGGATCCCAGTTCCAAGAGTTAGGGAGTGCCGCTTTGGTAAACTGAAAAACCCCGTTCCCTCCATATTGGGCTCCAAACGCTCCCGAAAACAAAGCCCAGTATGTTTTTGTCCGCACATCATAAGCAGTTAGTTTTTCGTCCTGCGGGACGTCATCTTTGTTAGTCCTCGTACCTCCTGCAGTTAGCCCATCGGGAATATTTTCAAAGTTTGCTTCACCATCTATTACAGGTTTTACAGGCTGAGCCGTATAACTTGCTAAAACCATATCGACCATGCTGTGATCCTTCCTGTTTTTATCATGGCCGGATTGATTCATACTGAAACTATGCCAATCATCACTTTGAAACCACATTGCAGAACGAGAGCCTCCCATTCCAATGTAACTCATGAGATGCTGCACTTCCCCGTCTCCCTCGGTTAATCCATCCGCCATAGCACGCCACAAAGGCCGCCAATCTTGACTTCCGATGATCGCGTTCTGATCGACTCCCAAAATCCATATTACCGGCTTATAACGATACCTTTTACCAACGAATTCCCCGTAAATCTTTGCAGTAGTTTCATCGAATATCGGGTTCGCACGCGTAGCATTATTCCCCCATGTTGGAGCCAATGCAACATAAAGGCCGAGTTCCTCTGCCTTGTTGACGATATAATCAATATGTTCAAAAAAGGCTTCATTCGGTTTTGTCGTATCATACGTATTCGTGACTTGATTAAATGGTTTATTGGGATCAAACGTAGCAAATGGCGCCTCTCCGTAAATATTGGTGCCCGGAAAATCACCTGAAACAATCGCAGTCATAATAACGGTAAATTCTTTATTAACCCGGTCTGTCAAATATTGATCTACTTCCTCACGGGTGGCATTCCATGGCATAGCCCAACTCGAATCCCCCAGCCATACGAATGGCGAGCCGTCTTCTTTTACGAGGAATCGTCCATTACTGCTTACTTTGAGCAGCGGAAGAGAATTGGGGGATTTAGGTAATATTTCCGTGGAAACATCCTGGCTCGATGAATCTGCCATTGTCGTTGTATAATTCCCAAAAGTCTGTAGTATAAATAATGCTGCCAACATAAGACTTAAAATCATTTTTTTTCGAATCATTTCATTTTACCTCCTTGTGATATTGCAACATGACGGCCGTTCCGGCTTCAAAACCATTCATTTTTACGAGAAATGATGTTTAACTCCCCCCCTTCAACCTCCGGCTTTACGCTAATCAAGTATTGTCTGCGTTAAATGTAACCGTTTTAATTTATTTCATCACCCCAGGTTTTCTCCCCTTTTACTCATTATTTCGGTATACTGATGGTAAATGAATTGGAAGCTATAAGTTGCAGGAGGCGATCGGATGTCCCATTATCCTCGATATTTGATCGAATATCCCAATGTGAGTACCACATTCCCATTCTATATGTACAAATTCAAACCAAAGCTCCCCCCTATAACACCGCATCGCCATAATTTTCTAGAGCTTAACCTTGTCTTGCAGGGGGAAGGAATCGAGACGATAAACGGGCTCCAACATCGGCTGCAGCCCGGCACGATGGTGCTGTTGCTCCCCTATCAGATCCATGAAATCACTTATAATATTGAGTCGAAACCTTTTCTATATACTTGCAACTTCGATATAGAGCTTTTGATGGACGGAACAAATGCAGGAGATGCAGGATTTTCGGCCATTTTCACCTCAGAATACGAGGCAGAGCTTCCCTATGTGCAATTGGATGAGAAAGAGATGCAGGAAATGCTTAGGTTATTTGAAAGCATGTTTGAGGAATACGAGGGGAATCTGCTTTGGAGAAATTATCGTATTAAAGCTTTGCTGATGGAAGCAATCATCAGGTACATACGTAAACAAAGCCCCCGGCACGGAATACGTTCTTCTTCGAATCCATCCTTGCAGAAGAACGTATGGCCGGTTATCCAATATATCCATACCAACTACCAGGAACCGCTTACCCTTCAAGACCTTTCTAAACGCTTTCATTTTCATACTACTCATTTAAGTGAGCTCATTAAGCAACATGTCGGGCAAAGCTTTGTCCACTTGCTCCATGAGATTCGCGTTAGACACGCTTGCAGTCTTCTCCGCTCTACCATTCTGCCTGTTTCCACCATCTCGCTTGAAGTTGGTTGCGGTTCTTTGCAGACATTCTCCCGGATTTTCCGGCAACTCAAGGGTTGTACGCCTGTGGAATACCGAAAAATGAAAGATGGGTGGAATCCATAAATGGAGCTGATATTTTCCCATTCAGCAACTCCATGCGTCGCACTTCTACGACTAATGCACAACATTAACCGGCTTCCCTGCTTGAAAGGCCTTTACGTTATGGATAGCGATCTGCATCAACCGTTGCCGTGCTTCCTTCGTTGCCCAAGCTATATGCGGCGTAATAATACAATTGGGTAAATCTAGCAACGGATTTGACGATGGCGGCGGCTCAACGGACAATACATCGAGAGCCGCGCCTGCGATGACACCGCTTCTGAGGGCATCTGCCAAGTGTTGCTCCTGAATCAGCTTGCCTCGGGCCGTATTAATCAAGAATGCACTCCGTTTCATCAAGTTCAGGCTTTCCGTATTAATCATTCCTTGCGTATCCGCAGTCAATGGACAATGAAGACTGATCACGTCGGATTGCCGGAACAAGGTATCTTTATCTACCCATGTAAACCCATGGAATGGAGACTCCCGATTCGTGGTTTCCGAACTGTTTACCCCGATGACCCGCATCCCCAAAGCTTGGGCGATGCGGGCCGTTTGAATTCCAATCCGCCCCGCGCCTACAATCCCGAATGTTTTGCCAGCCAGTTCGACTTGCGGATGATCCCAGAAGCACCAATCCTTGCTGTTTCCCCACTTCCCCCGCAGCACCGATTGGCTGTGGTCCCCCACTCGGTGACATAACTCCAGCAACAAGGCGATCACAAACTGGGCGACAGAATCGGTGCCATATGCGGGAACGTTGGAGAGACAGATGCCCTGTCTTAGGGCAGCCCGAGCATCTACGACATCATATCCGGTGGCCAGTACGCCAATATAGGCAAGATCGTGGAGCTGTTGCAGCACCCCTGCAGGAAGCGGCGTTTTATTCGTCAACACCGCCTGAGCTCCTTGTGCCCGTTTGACAACCAAGTCTGGCGCCGTTCGTTCATAAACCGTCACCGTTCCCAGCTCTTCAAGCTCCCCCCAGCTCAAATCGCCTGGGTTTAATGCGTATCCGTCTAATACTACGATCTTCACACGCGTTCACTCCCAGCGGCATCCTCTGAGTTTCATCGCATATAGCCATTACCATTCTCCCATGGTACCGAATTTCGACTTCGTATTTTCGCTAAATTTCGCCCCGGCCATATCGATACTTTGCAGCAGCTCCTCGACCGTCTTGCATGCCGCACCGCGAGCGGCTGGGATGACGGTATTGCATTCATTTCCGTCCATAAATACGGAAGCCTCCAACAGACGCGCTTCATCTTCCTCCGGAATGACCAGAAAACCATGCTTGTCGGCATGAATCAGCTGTCCCGGCTTTACCTTGCAGCCGAACACCTCTACCTCAATCCCCCACCGTACCGGTGTGCTGTAAGCGTGACCGACACATGTTCTCCGCGCCAGTGCCTTGAACCCTGCGTTACACATCTCATCCGTATCTCGAATTGCGCCGTCTACAATTGTACCGACGCAACCCAAAGCACGGTGATTGTTGCTGTTCACTTCGCCCCAGAAAGCGCCAACGACACTCGGTTTATCCAAATCCTGAACAACTACAATCTTGGGACCGGGCACGCTGGCGACATATCGGCGATACTCGCTCCATGCATTTGAATTTTGTTTCGGGTGTTCCGGGTTGCTGGGCTCAACCTGGACAGTGACCGCGTAACCAACCATCGGTCCCATTTGCGGCATATAATCCCGTGTCTCTTCGCAATTGAAGCCTTTGGTGATATCATGCTTCGTGATGGCTTCCCACCCGTTATAAATGGTTGGGGTATTCCAGCGCTTCAGCTTTAATAGTTCGGAATGTGTTAACGAACTCATTGTGATTGACCTCCTGTTCTCATTCTTTTGTACACAGATTATCTGTAGTCTGCCGGATCCAGATAGACGCCGATCAGATGGCTTGTGTCCGGTTTGTCTCCTCGATTTGTATAGTCAACCAAGAGAATTCGTCCATCCGGCAGCTCTACCCAAGAAGAATAACCGTTATCCGGCCACGGCTTCTGATCGGGGTGGTTGGAGTAGATTTGAATGATTCGACGTCTTTGGTAGTCATCAGGCCATTCTCCGTTTGATGAATGCCACTGCCACTGGAACTGAGGCTGACTCGGGTTCGTGACGCGATAAGAGATTTTCCGCCAATAGCTCCGTCCACTGCCGGATGCTTGACCGAAGCTGGTTCGAGCAGCCAGATTACGGCCTCCAAAGAAGTCTTCCAGACGCTCTTCCTCCCTGAACACACAGCTATTAATCACTGTAACCCCATCCACCCGAACCTGCAGCAGGCCTCGCTTGTGATGTATCGTGATGTTCCGGTATTTAGAGAAATCAACCGGCTTGCGGAATTCGATACTTTTAGAATTTAGTCCGATCCAATCCCGCCCCATATACAAAATGATGGAACCCTGTATGGTACGCAGCTTGGAGATAGCCAGATAGGCAACCGCCTCATCTCTATCGTTCTCTATTCGAACCTCAGCTTCCATCAGCACCTCACTCTTGAACGATTCCGGCGGAAGCAAGGTATATTGACATTCATGCTCAGGCAGGTTGTTAATCTTAAGCGCATCCTGAGTCAGCTCCGCCGCATACTTACGACGCGGTCCGCCTATTGCGTAATATCCGGCCTCGCGCTTAAGGTCACCGCACCAGGCATAGGTGCCCAGCCCGCCACTGACCTGCCTTCCCGTGACAAGAACACGTCCATCCGCGAGTTGTTTGCCATATGGACGGTGGATCGAAAATGGGAGCATTTGCGGCACCATCCAGGATCCCCCGTTGTCCCGGGAGAATGTGACGAAGCTAGGGATGCCGGCAGAATGATTTTCCCGAAGGAGGCAGGCAAGCTCCTGGCCCCCGTCGAGTATAACTAGAGCCCCTTCGCAGAAACGATGGTATCCGTCATGCGCGATGATGGCGAATTCGTACCAAGTGATCCCTCTATCATCGGAACATGAGAGCACAACGGCAAATTCCTGCGAATCCCCTCGCATGACATGGGAAACGACTCCCAGACGTCCGTCTGGTAGGTCCAAGATACGATCCGGCTCAAAGCCTGGAATTTCCGTCTCCTGACGGCCATTCCAGCTATCGCCTCCATCCTCGCTCCAGTAAAGCCATATACCTGACGGCTGGTCCTCGTGGAAATGGCCGTAATCGTCATGATCAATGATTACAACCAATCGTCCATCGTTCAGCAGGCTAAGCCGCGGAGTGACGAGCCGTTCGTCGCCCTGACGCAGGTCGGCACGATCAATTTCCCTGTGTTTGTACCATGTCCTGCCGTCATCGTCGCTTGCGAGAATGGTAATAATCTGTGTTTGCAATGACCAGTGCGCATCGTTGTCGCAATAAACGAGCAGCAACCGGCCAGAAGAAAGCCTGATCACATCGGGATTTTTAGTAAAACGATTCGGACTTCTCCAGACTTCAAATACTTTGTCCTCCACGGACCGTGGATGTTTTAGCATATCTTGGGGATACTCCTCTCATGAGTGATTACTACCTTACTGTAACCGTATATTCTTCATCTCACACCTCAGGACTTCCTTATTGCTTCTCATATTTTCGGTACTCTCATCTGTAGCTAAACTTCGTGTTTCCCCCAAAAACCACAAAAAAAAGCGGCAAGCATTCAACATGATAGATCAACTGTTGAATGCTTGCCTTCATTCATATTTGAATATCATATAACTGAGATTGTGGCTCCCGACTCCGGTGTGGAAGCGTAGCGTCAATGCTTTCCTGATCGGATAGCCTCTCCATTTCCTCCCATGTAATACCATACGGAAATCCCCACCCCGTATATCCGGCAATATATGCAAATGTCTCGTCAGACCAAGGAACTTCGACTTCTTGCCGCTCTTGTTGGTGCTTGCGCTTCTTTTCCATGCGGGCTTGTTTGGCTCTTAAAGCCGCCTCCTCACTTTCTTTAGCCTTCCGAACGACATCATCGGTTAATGATACTCCCAGTATACGGAGCTCTGTAATCGCCATCCCTACGTTAACGCCAAAATGTTTGCAATAACCACGGATGTGGCTAGTCCCGTTATAAGACTTGAGCCAACTTGCTGCAGCTGACTTCAGCCGGCTCTCCCTGTTCATTCTTTTGACTCGCGGTGTATTTGCACTTTTCTTTTTCTTCTTCCCCAACGATGACCCTCCTACAAAATTGCGAAAACTATTTAGCCCCCTAATTGGATTGAAAAGTAGGCCGCCAATTGAAGTATACTTTTTGTAGGGGCGAACAACAATGAGTAACCAGCCATCCCCGAAGGAATAGCCGCGTCAATCTTCACTCATTTACCTGAATAACGCTACTGCTGATGAGGGCTAACTCTAACTTCTCACGTTCAGAAGTATTTATTAACTTATTATGGCGGATTGGGTGCTGCAGGAGATTACTTCTATAACGGTTTGAAAGTAATCTCGTTTTACTCTAGACTTGTGCAGTACCTAAGCTTCTATTGTGTAGTATATTATAAAACTTACCTTCAATATGAAAAAGGTGCATTCAATGAAGAGAAATCTGCCCTATATTTTTTCATTAACTCTCTTAACGGTATTGACAAACATCGCCTTAGTGGTGGATTACATCAGTGAAAACTACACAAAAGAAGCCGACTTTATGAACATGGTCGTAGCCCTTCTCTTTATCTCTTCCATACTCTTTTTTCTTTGCAAAACCATCTACGCCCAACAGGTGACTCGTGGAGAAAAAAGTGTTAAGAAACTGGCGCTAATCATTTTATTTTTGTGTTGGGTCGATCCGCTGTTTGTTTCATTTGCCTTTATAGAAGGAATTCATGCGGAGCAAAACCCAATTACCAATGAGTCTGTTGTCTAGGGCTTCAGCAACCGGATTTCGCCGATGTCTGCTGCTAGCTACGGGGCGGCTTGGCCCCTACCTCGGCTGAACTATCATCAGCTAGTTGTGCCTAGCTTGGCTAGGCGCTCTGGGGGATTTTTGACGCTTACATTTTGTTTGAAAGATCCGATTATAGCTTCTCTACTTTAATGTTTTTATCCGGAAAGATGACATGGACTAATGCTCCTGAAGCGAAGATTATTTCATGTGATAGGTATTTATCATTGAAATCGAGTAGTTCG
>Ga0255334_1000804_pt1 | contig 19104 bp, 17 predicted proteins | sample EtOH5_35cm_T3_12_FD_202080 | JGI IMG/M metagenome (GOLD analysis project Ga0255334, IMG submission 202080) | Sandy soil microbial communities from University of British Columbia, Vancouver, Canada - EtOH5_35cm_T3_129 | ecosystem: Engineered > Artificial ecosystem > Sand microcosm > Unclassified ...
CTCACCGGCCCGCCCGGTGAGGCCGGCGACGTCGCGAGGCGCCTCGCCGTCATGGATCGCCCGAGCCGCGGCGACGGCCGCGCCGAGCGCCTGCCGCACGGCGTCGTCGGCGACGCGGCCGGCCGAGGCGTCCAGGACGGCGCGCGCCGCCCCCAGCGCGGTGTCGAGCTCGCCCGCGGCCTCGTCGTACGCCCCGTGCGCACGGTCCAGCTCCCAGCGGGCGGTCGAGCCGTCGACCACCGCCGCCGCGGCCTCGACCTCCTCGCGTGCCTGTGCCACCCGCGCCGCGGCCTCGTCGAGCTCGTGGACCGACGTGGCCGCGGTACGGGTGGCCGCGGCTGCCGAGGCCAGAGCCTCGGCGAGCTCGTCGCGCGTCCGCTCGTCGGCCACGCGGCCCTCGGACGTGCGCAGCAGACCGCGCGCCGGAACGGCGACCACGGCCAGCCCGGCAACGGCGGCGACCAGGCGACCCTGCGCCTCGACCGTCTCGGCGGACGCGTCGAGCCGGCTCTCGTACCGGGTGAGGGACGCGGCGGCCGGGCCGCCGACCAGGACGAGGGTGAGAGCCCCGACGAGCACGATGCGCAGGGAGCGCCGACCCGCCGGGGCGGGCCGCTCCACGTCCGGCATCGTCTCCACCCTGGTCGCCCTCCACTGCGTCATGGCTTGTCAGCGACGCAAGTGTGGCGAACGCGCAGGCCACGCGGGCCTTGTCCACAGGGTCATCCGCCCGAGTAGCGGGACAAATGCCCGCAGACCGGCGGTCGGGCGCGAACAATCACCCGTTCGTCCGTCACCCGATTCCGTTCGTCCGTCACCCGATTCGGCGACGCGACGTGCCACCTGTCCGAGGACCGAGACGGCGAGCCCGGACGAAACCGTGCGAAGGTCCCCCAAAACGCGAACGTCCGAGCAGAGCGGGCCGATGGCCCAACGTGGCTCGGACGTTGCGGAGGGGACTCAGTCCAGGTAGTCGCGCAACACCTGGGACCGCGACGGGTGACGCAGCTTCGACATCGTCTTCGACTCGATCTGGCGGATGCGCTCGCGCGTCACGCCGTAGACCTTGCCGATCTCGTCGAGGGTCTTGGGCTGGCCGTCGGTCAGGCCGAACCGCATCGAGACGACGCCGGCCTCCCGCTCGGACAACGTGTCGAGCACCTGGTGCAGCTGCTCCTGGAGCAGCGTGAAGCTCACCGCGTCCGCGGGCACCACGGCCTCGGAGTCCTCGATGAGGTCACCGAACTCGCTGTCGCCGTCCTCGCCGAGCGGTGTGTGCAGCGAGATGGGCTCGCGGCCGTACTTCTGGACCTCGACCACCTTCTCGGGGGTCATGTCCAGCTCCTTGGCCAGCTCCTCCGGGGTGGGCTCGCGGCCCAGGTCCTGGAGCATCTGCCGCTGCACGCGGGCGAGCTTGTTGATCACCTCGACCATGTGCACCGGGATGCGGATGGTGCGCGCCTGGTCCGCCATCGCGCGGGTGATCGCCTGCCGGATCCACCACGTGGCATAGGTGGAGAACTTGTAGCCCTTGGTGTAGTCGAACTTCTCGACGGCGCGGATCAGGCCCAGGTTGCCCTCCTGGATCAGATCCAGGAACAGCATGCCGCGGCCCGTGTAGCGCTTGGCGAGGGAGACGACGAGGCGCAGGTTGGCCTCGAGCAGGTGGTTCTTGGCGCGGCGGCCGTCCTGCGCGATCCACTCGAGCTCGCGGCGCAGCTTGGGCTCGAGGCTGTCGCGCGTGGCACCGAGCTTCTCCTCGGCGAACAGACCGGCCTCGATCCGCTTGGCGAGCTCGACCTCCTGCTCGGCGTTGAGGAGCGCGACCTTGCCGATCTGCTTGAGATAGTCCTTGACGGGGTCGGCGGTGGCACCGGCGGTGACGACCTGCTGGGCGGGCGCGTCGTCGTCGTCGGCGTCGGAGTAGACGAACCCGCTGTCGTCGCTCGACTCCCCCTCGGCGGCGGGCGCCGCGGCGCCCTCGTCGTCGCCGGACTCCTCCTCGGTGGCCTCGACCTCGGCCACCTCGGGCTCGGCGGCCTCCGCATCCACGACGACGTCCTCGACCTCGACCTCGACGAGGTCGATCTCCACCTCGGTGTCGATGTCCTCGACCTCGTCGGGGGCGACGCCCTCTGCCGCCTTGCCTGCGCCCTTGGGGGCGACGGCCTTGGCAGGCTTCGGGGAAGTCTTCTTGGGGGCGGACGCGGGGTCAGCAGTCACTGTCTTGGGCGACACGAACGACCTTTCGGCAGCTATCGGCGGCACCGGCACCGCAGCTACGGTCCGACGGACAGAGGGATATTGTACCGAGGCCCCGCCGGCTCGCACGGACGCTGATCCGTCCGAGCGGCCACCCGGAAGGGCGGTCCGGCACCTGCGGTGGCACGCCGCTGCGGTAGCGCTCCAGGTTTCGAACGCACGGCGCGCGGCGAAGATTCCCGGTCGGTCACAGATCCGGCTTGACCGTCAGCACCGGGCAGGGGGCGTCGAACAGCACGCGCTGCGCGTTGGCCCCGAGGATCAGCTTGCCGACAGGGCTGCGCCGGCGCAGGCCGATGACGACCAGCTGCGCCTGCGTCTCCTCCGCCGAGGCGATCAGGTCCTCCGCGACGTCCCCGCCGTCGAGGATCCGGATCTCGTGCTCGATCCCCCCGGACTCCAGCTCGCCGTGGACTGCGGCCAGCGCCGCCTCAAGGTCCTCGCGCTGCTCCGCCGGCTCGTCGGGCCGGGTGCTGACCACCACGACGATCCGGTCGCCGCGCAGCTGCGACTCCCGCACGGCCGCGTCCAGGGCGGCCCGGCCCTCGATCGTCGCCAGGTACCCCACCACGATCGCCATCGGGCCTCCCTCGGCCTCGCTCACCCGGGACCTCGCCGTGACGCTACCGGGTGTTCACCCGCGCGGCGACCTTCACTGCCCTGAGCGCACCCACCCGGGAGGCACGCCACAGGCCAGCGCGTCCTGGAGCAGCCCCGCCAGCCGGTAGCCGCCGTCGTCGTCCAGCGCACGCTCGAGGAGGACCTGCGCCCGCGCCCCGTCGCCGCGCCACCAGGCGAGCATCCCCAGCAGGGTCAGCGCCGCCGCCTGGCGGCCGTTCTCACCGTGCGCGACGACGGCCTCGAGCACGGCCTCGTGCACGCGGGTCGCCACCGGCGGCGCGGGCACCCCCGCCAGCGGGTCGACGACGAGGGCGAGCGCACGCCCGAGCGCCGCGTCGTCCTTGCGGCTCGGCCGCTCGCCGCGCACGCACCGTTCCGCGAGGTCGCCCGTGTCCGGGACCAGGGCGACGAGCACCGCGTCGCGCACCCGCGGGTCGGCCAGCCCGGCCTCGAGCCGGCCCAGCACGGCGGCCGTCGGGCCGCCCGGCCGGTCGAGCTGCTCGTCGACGGCCCGCCGCCAGGCGGCGACGGAGTCGACGCGCCACCGCTCCAGCGCCGCCGCGCCCTCGTCGAGCGCGACCCTGCCCTTGGACAGCCATCGCCGGCGCACCCGGGCGACCGAGCGCCGCGCCTCGCCGCCGGCCGGCCGGATCCGGCCCACGTCCTCGCGACGGTCGGCGACGATCGAGCCTGCGAGCACCATCTGCACGTTCACCTGGGTGGTCACCAGCTCGTCCAGCGGGCGGCCGCCCGGCGGGCAGCAGTCGTCGTCGCAGTCGAGGCCCCGGTAGCCGGTGTCGGTGACGGACCAGCCGGGCACGTCCCCGAACGGCGCCTCGGCCGCCTCCCGGAAGTGCTCGACGGCGGCCTCGACCAGCGCGTCGCCGCGCGGGTCGCCCGCGGTGTAGACCACGAGCAGGCTGCGCTCGGCGCCGTCGCGGTCGAGGTTCGCGACCACGCTGCGGGCGAGCGCCGGGCCGTGCGCCGGGTCCGCCAGGTCGGCGATATCGACGCGCACGACGAGCCCGACGCGCCCGCGCGGCGGGCACAGGCCCACCGCCACGAGGGAGTCGTGGGGGTGGAAGCCGAGGCGGTGAGGGATGAGGGCGAGCATCTCGCGCGGCTCGCTGACGCGCAGTGTGGGGGTCTCCATGCGCTGACCTCAGCGGATCACGCGGCCCTCCGGCGGGCGTTCCGGCCGGGCTGTGGATCGGCAGCGCCGACGCCGGGCCTGTGGTCGTCTCGGCGCGCGTACCCTGTCGCAGGTGCGCAGCCTGACCGGTCACCGTGCCGCGCGGCGCTGGTTCGTGGCCGTGCTGGTGGGCTCCGCCTCCCTCGTCGGCGGCTGCACGACGAGCGGACCGGCCACCGTCTCCCCCACCTCGGACCCGGCCCCGGAGCCGAGCACCAGCGAGCAGCTGCTCGTCGACGAGCCCATGCCGGGCACCGCGGCGGGCGAGCTCGTCGACGGATTCCCAACCGCCCTGGTCCCGATGCCCGACGAGGCCGAGATCCTGCTGTCCTCGGCCCTGCCCCGGGACGGCGGCGCGGTCGAGATCAGCCTCAACGTCCGCACGGAGCAGCCGGCGGAGGAGCTGCTCGCCGCGGTGCGCGCCCCCCTGCTCGCCGCGGGCTTCGCCGAGGTGCCGCCCGCCCAGCCCGACCCCAGCCTCGCGGGCCAGGCCTCGTTCTCCCGGGCGGAGGGGGCCGAGTTCGTGCTCGTCGGCGTGCTGGACCGCGACGGCGTGCGGACCATGACGCTCGGCGGCGTCGTGGTGCCCTGACCGGGCCTGCCGCGCACGACGCTCCCCTAGGCTGGCCCGCGTGAGCGAGACGGCGGAGGGCGGCGACGGCGTGCGTTCCCGGGTGGAAGCGCTGCTCACGCGGCACTCCGACGAGCTGCGCCGGCAGGTGCTCGCCACCGCGCCGGAGGCGGGCCCGCTCGCCGGCTCCGTCGCCGAGATGCTCGCCAGCGGCAAGCGCCTGCGGGCCTCCTTCACGTACTGGTCGTGGCGCGCGCACGGCGGCGAGCCCGGCACGTCCGGCGAGGATGCCGCGCTGCGCGCCGGGGCGTCGCTCGAGCTGTTCCACGCGGCCGCACTGTTCCACGACGACGTCATCGACGACTCCGACACCCGCCGCGGCCGTCCGGCGGCGCACCGCGCGTTCGCCGCCGCGCACCGGCGCGAGGCGCTGGCCGGGGACGACGAGCGGTTCGGCGTCTCCGTCGCGATCCTCGTCGGCGACCTCGCGCTCGTCGCGAGCGACCGTGAGGCCGCCGCCGCGTTCGCGCTCCTGCCCGCCGGGCCCGCCGGCGCGGCGCGCGCGGTGTTCGACGAGATGCGCACCGAGGTGACGGTCGGCCAGTACCTCGACGTGCTGGCGCAGGCGCAGCCGTGGGACGGCGACCCGGACCGCCTCGAGGCGCGCGCGAGGCAGGTGATCCGCGCCAAGTCCGCGCGCTACTCCGTGGAGCACCCGCTGGTGCTGGGAGCGGCGATCGCCGGGGCGGACGACGAGGCCCTGGCGGCCTGCCGCGCGATCGGCCTGCCCCTCGGTGAGGCCTTCCAGCTGCGCGACGACCTGCTCGGAGTGTTCGGCGACCCGGCCGTGACGGGCAAGCCCGCGGGCGACGACCTGCGTGAGGGCAAGCGGACCGTCCTCGTCGCGCACGCCCTGCGCCGAGCGCTCGCCGACGGCGACGAGGCGACCGTCGAGCTGCTGCGCACGCGGTTGGGCGATCCGGGGCTGACCGGCGAGGAGGCGGCGCGCGTCGCCGCCGCCATCGCCGCGACGCGCGCGCCCGACGAGGTCGAGGCGCTCATCGCGCAGCTGGCAGGCGAGGCGCTCGCCCTCGCCGAGGCCCGCCACTGGCCCGACCCGGCCTGCACCCGCCTGCTCGACCTCGCCCGCGCGGCCGTCGACCGCCGCTCCTGACCCTTGCGTCCGAGGTCGTCGTGGTCGGGGCCACGTGGACCTCGGACGCTGCGGCTACAGCGCCGCTTGGGCGAGCCTCCGCACCGCGGACTTGCGGCCCGCCAGCAGCGCGTCGATCGGCGTGCCGGGCAGCGAGTCGTCGCGCGTGAACAGCCACGCCAGCGCGGCCTCGTCGTCGTACCCGACGTCCGCGAGCACCGTGAACGTGCCCTGGAGCGCCGCGAGGACCGTCCACGCGCCGGCGTCGTCCGCCCGGCCGGGCTGCGCCGGGTTGGCCAGGTGCCCGGGGACCAGGAACCTCACGGGGACGGACAGCACGGGCGGCTCGCCGCGGTGGACACCGACGAGCCGGCGCTCCTCGAGGAGCCGGTGCACGTGGGTCACGGGGACACCGAGCCGCTCGGCGATGTCGGGAAGGGTCAGCCAGCCGTCCACGAGGGACTCGAGGTTCGTCACCCGTCCAGCCTAGGAAACGCGCCGCCGACGCGACGTATCGGACACTCGGCTTCCCTCGGGCAACGGGCCCGGGTTATCGTGCACTTCTGTCACTTCTGTCACACGTGTCACAGCAGTAACACGAAGGAGCGCCATGTCGACCTCCGCCGCCCTCAGGTCGGCCGCCCTGCGCCGCGCCGCCACCGGGACGGGCGCGACGCTCGTGCTGACCGCCGCCGCCGTCGGCGCCGCGCCCCCCGCGCATGCCGACGAGCAGCACGTCGTCCGCAGCGGCGAGACCGTCAGCCATATCGCGGCACGCACCGGCGTCACGGTCGCGCGCATCGCGCAGGCCAATGCGCTGGCGAACCCGTCCTACATCCGCGCCGGCCAGGTGCTGACGATCCCGGCGAGCACGCCGGCCCCCGCGGCCGCACCGGCACCGGCTCCCGCGGCCATGACGTACACGGTGGTGCGCGGCGACACGCTGAGCGCCGTCGCCACCCGGTTCGGCACCACGGTCGCGGCGCTCGCGTCCACCAACGGGATCGCCAACCCGTCGCTCATCCGGATCGGCCAGGTGCTCACCGTTCCCGGCACGGCCGGCGCGGTGCCCGCGCCGGCTCCGGCACCCGCGCCGGCGCCCGCCACGACCAGCACGTACACGGTGGTGTCCGGTGACGCGCTCGATGGGATCGCCCGCCGCTTCGGCACCACCGTCACGGCGCTCGCGTCCACCAACGGCATCGCCGACCCGTCGTTCATCCGGATCGGCCAGACGTTGAGCGTTCCGGTGACGGCGGTGACGGCGGTGACGACGGCGCTCGTCGGCAGCACGTTCGCCGGGCGCACCTACCCCGCCGCCGTCGTCGGCGCCGCCAACGCGAACAAGGCGACGCTGCTGGCCATCGGCGTGCCGTCGAAGGAGCAGATGCGCGCACTCGTGTCCAGCACGGCCACCTCGATGGGCGTCGACCCGGCGCTCGCGCTCGCCGTCGCGTTCCAGGAGTCCGGGTTCAACCACGCCTCCGTCTCTCCCGCCAACGCGATCGGCACCATGCAGGTGATCCCGTCGTCGGGCGACTGGGCGGGCGACCTCGTCGGGCGCGACCTGAACCTGCTGGACCCGAACGACAACGTGGTGGCCGGCGTCGCGATCCTGCGGACCCTCGTCCGGACGAGCCCCGACCTTCGCACCGCCATCGCGTCCTACTACCAGGGCGCCTCCTCGGTGAAGCGCAACGGGATGTACTCCGACACCAGGCGCTACGTCGCGAACGTGCAGGCGCTCATGGCCCGGTTCGCGTAACGCGCGCCCGGTTCCCGGGCCCCGCACGGGCCCCGACCTAGACTGCGCCCGTGGGCACCACCGTCACCGATCCGCTCGTCGGCCGTCTCGTCGACGGCCGGTACGAGGTGCTGTCGCGGATCGCCCGCGGCGGCATGGCGACCGTGTACCTCGCCGTCGACCGCCGGCTCGACCGCGAGGTCGCGCTCAAGGTGATGCACCCGCACCTGGCCGACGGCGCCTCGGGCGCCGACTTCGTCGCCCGGTTCCGCCGCGAGGCGCGCACCGCGGCGCGGCTGACCCATCCCGGCCTCGTCAGCGTGTTCGACCAGGGCGTCGACGGCGACACGAGCTACCTGACCATGGAGTACGTCGACGGCACGACGTTGCGGCGGCGCCTCGGCGAGCTCGGCGCCCTGCCCCTCGGCGAGGCGCTGCGCGTCACCGAGTCGGTGCTCGACGCGCTGACCGCCGCGCACCGCACCGGCCTGGTGCACCGGGACATCAAGCCCGAGAACGTGCTGCTCGACGGCGACGACCGCGTCAAGCTCGCCGACTTCGGCCTCGCCCGCGCCGTCACCGAGGTGACGTCGACCACCACCGGCACCGTGCTCGGCACCGTGGCGTACCTCGCGCCCGAGCTCGTCACGCGGGGCGTCGCCGACGCCCGCACCGACGTGTACGCCACCGGGATCCTGCTCTTCGAGATCCTGACCGGCCGCCAGCCCTTCACCGGCGAGACGCCGATCCAGGTGGCGTTCCAGCACGTCAACCTCGACGTCCCGGCACCGTCCGAGCTCGTGGAGTGGCTGCCGAGCGAGGTCGACGAGCTCGTCGAGGCCCTCGCCGCGCGCGACCCGGCCGACCGTCCGCTCGACGCCGGCGCCGCACTCGCCCTGCTGCGCCGCACCCGTGCCGCGCTCGACGAGGCCACGCTCGCCCGCCGCGCCGACGTTCCGCCCACCATCACCCTGCCGGACGCGACCGCGGAGCGGCCCGACGACGGACCCTTCGACCAGCTCGCGCTCGAGGACGGGGACGACGAGCTCGACCGCGACCACCGGCCCACCACGCTGCTGTCGACCGAGCGCGGCAGCACCGTCGCGCTGCCCATCGGCACCGGCCTGCCCGAGCCGCCGCCCCCGCCGTCCCACCGGCGCCGCCGGATCATCGCGGCGGTGCTCGCCGTGCTGGTCCTCGCCGGCGCCGGCGTGGGCGTGTGGTGGTACCAGTCGATCGGTCCCGGCGCGTACACCACGACACCCAAGATCACGGGCATCTCCGAGGAGCGTGCGCGCGACATCCTCGCCGCGCAGGGGCTCCTCGGCGACCGCACCGAGGTGTTCGACGACGCCGCGCCGGCGGGCGAGGTCGTCTCGTCGGACCCCGCGGCCGGCGCGCGGATCGAGGACGGCGGCACCGTCCACTACGCGGTGTCGAAGGGACCGGACCTCGTCGCGCTGCCTGACGGCGTGGTGGGGGTCATGCAAGCAGAGGCGGAGGCCGCGCTCCGGGCCGCCGAGTTCGAGGTCACCTACGGACCGGAGCAGTTCCACGACACCGCCGCGGTCGGGCTGGTGCTCTCCGCCACCCTGCCCGACGGCACCGCCGCCGAGCCCGGGGCCATGGTGAAGCGCGGCACCACGATCACCCTCGTGCTCTCCAAGGGGCCGGGTCCCGCGACGGTCACCTCCGTCGTCGGCGCCACCGTCGAGGCCGCGACGGCCCAGCTCGCGCAGGACGCGCTCAAGCTCGCCGTCGGCTCGGAGGAGTTCCACGACACGGTCGCGGCCGGCCTGATCATCAGCCAGAGCCCCGAGGCGCCGGCGGTCGTCAAGCGCGGCGACACGGTGACGGTGGTCGTGAGCAAGGGCGTGGAACCGATCCCGCTCAAGAACTATTACGGGACCAACGCCAAGAAGGCGCAGCAGGAGCTGGAGCAGTCCGGCTTCAGCGTGGACGTCGTCCGGCAGGACACGCCGTTCGGCGTGTACCTGGGAATAGTGAACGGCCAGACGCCGGCGGGTGGCGACGGCAAGACCGCGCCGAAGGGCTCGACGATCACGCTCTACGTCGTCTGACTACGGGCGGGAAGCGTTACGAGCGACGCAGCAGCTCCACCACCTGGAACGCCAGCTCCAGCGACTGCTGGTGGTTCAGCCGCGGGTCGACGCGCGTCTCGTACCGCCGCGCCAGCCCCTCCTCGTCGATCTCCCCGGTGCCACCGAGCACCTCGGTGACGTCGTCCCCGGTCAGCTCGATGTGCAGGCCCCCGGGCACGGTGCCGAGCGCCCGGTGCACCTCGAAGAAGCCCGCGACCTCGTCCATCACGTCGGAGAAGCGTCGCGTCTTGTACCCGGACGCGGAGACGATCCCGTTGCCGTGCATCGGGTCGCACACCCACGTGACGGGGCGCCCGTCGGCGGTCACCTTCTCGACGAGGGCGGGCAGCCGGTCGCGGACCAGCCCCGTGCCCATCCGCGTGACGAACGTCAGCCGGCCGGGCTCGCCGTCGGGGTTGAGCTTGTCGATCAGTGCCACGGCCTCGTCGCCCGTGGCGTTGGGGCCGAGCTTGACGCCGATCGGGTTGCGCACGCGCGAGAAGAAGTCGACGTGCGCGCCGTCGAGCCGGCGGGTGCGCTCCCCGATCCACAGGAAGTGCGCCGAGCAGTCGTAGGCGGTGCCGGTGCGCGAGTCGATGCGCGTCAGCGGCCGCTCGTAGTCGAGCAGCAGCCCCTCGTGGCTCGCGTAGAAGTCGACGGTCCGCAGCTCCTCGAAGTCGGCGCCGCACGCGACCATGAACCGGATGGCCCGGTCGATCTCCGTGGCCACCTGCTCGTACCGGGAGTACGCGGGGTTGTCCGCCATGAAGCCGCGGTTCCACTCGTGGACGCGCAGCAGCGACGCGAAGCCGCCCGTGGTGAAGGCTCGGATGAGGTTCAGCGTCGACGCGGACGTGTGGTACGCCTCGAGCAGCCGCGCCGGGTCCGGCGTGCGCTCGGCCTGCGTGAACGCGTAGCCGTTGACGATGTCGCCGCGGAAGGCCGGCAGCGTCACGCCGTCCCTGGTCTCCGTGTCCGACGATCGGGGCTTGGCGTACTGGCCTGCCATCCGGCCCACCTTGATGACGGGCAGGCTCGCGCCGTAGGTGAGCACCACCGCCATCTGGAGCACCGTCATCACCTTGTGCCGGATCCGGTCGGCCGTCGCCTCGGCGAAGGTCTCGGCGCAGTCGCCGCCCTGCAGCACGAACGCCTCGCCGCGGCCGGCCGCGGCGAGGCGCTGCTTCAGCTCGTCGGCCTCACCGGCGAAGACGAGCGGCGGCAGCGTGGCCAGCCGGTCCCGCACGCGGGTGACCGCCTCGGGATCGGGCCACTCCGGCTGCTGGTCCACCGGTCGCCCGTGCCAGGCGTCGAGGCCCTCGATGGCGCCGGCCCCCGGGGGCACGCTCATGCCGGCGCGCCCTCCGGCATCGGCTGGCCGATGTCGGCGAGCAGGGCACGGAACCACTCCTGGGTGGTGTCGAACGGCTTGCCACCGGCGATCCGGGGGAACTCGATCGCGCGCAACCGGTCGCCGTCCTCCTCGTCGTGCCCGATCACGCCCGACTCGCCGCGTAGCGCGCACTCGACCGCCAGGTCGGTCATCGACTTGATCAGGCGCAGGTCCTCGGCGTTCGCCGCGGCGGACCGCGAGAAGTACCCGGACTTCTGCACCATGACCTTCTCGGCGCCCAGCAGGTGCGCGAACTGCTCGGCGAACCATCGGCCGGGGTTGACCGTGTCGAGGCGCACGTGCCCGAAGGCGTCGCGCTGCACCTGGTGCCCGGAGGCCTCGAGCTGCGCGACGATCTCGTGCAGGCCCGCGCCCTCGGACAGGAAGATGTTGACGTTCCCGATCTCGTCCATCACGCCGCGCAGCCGCGCGGCCTCGGCGTCGATGTCGATCGGCAGCTCGGGCACCAGGACGGCGTGGATGTCCCACCGCTCGCGCGACAGGCCGATGCTCGGCACCCACTCCTGCGTGTCGAGCCACCTGCGGTACTCGGCGGCGGACGCGGCCGTCAGCCACCCGCACTGCCGGCCCATCACCTCGTGGACGATCAGCATGCGCGGCCCCGAGCGGTGCTCGCCGATGACGTTCGCGGCGAAGCGCGCCGTCTGCTCGGCCGCGGTCCACGCACCGAGCGACTGTCGGATCGGCACCACGTCGTTGTCGATCGTCTTGGGCAGGCCGACGACCGTCAGCTCGTACCCGTTCTCGTGCAGGTACGCGGCGAGGTCGGCGGCCGTCGTGTTCGTGTCGTCGCCGCCGATCGTGTGCAGCACGTCGACGCCGTCGGCCTTGAGCTGCTCGGCGGCGACCTGGAGCGGGTCCTGGCCCGGCTGGACCAGGCCGCGTTTCTCGGCGTCCGCCCGGTTGGTCAGCTTGACCCGCGAGTTGCCGATCGGCGAGCCGCCGAACCGGTGCAGCACGCCCGCGTGCTTGCGCGTCTCCTCGTCGACCACGACCTTGTTGCCCAGCAGGAGCCCGTGGTATCCGTGCTGGTAGGCGATGATCTCGATGTCCGGCGCGATCTCCGTGTACCGCTCGATGAGCCCGCCGACGGCGGAGGACAGGCACGGAGCGAAGCCCCCCGCAGTGAGCAGGGCGACGCGACGGACGGACATGGGGACACCTCTCGGTCGGACGGGTCCGGGAGCGCTCTGGATGCGCGCGTCAATCCTAGCCGCGGGCCGTTGCGACCCTTCGGCCCGTCCGTCCCCGGCGGCCGGTGTGGCGCCGCCGCCCCTCGGCGGCGTCCGCCGTCGCGTCAGTCGCGCGGGGGCTCGTCGTGCGCGGCGGTCCCGCCCTCGTCCTCGTCGCCCCGCTCGTCGTCCGGCGGAACCGGAGGTTCGACGTCCGGGACCGGACGCCCACCGGGGGCGGCGGGACCCTGGGCCCGCTCCTGGCCGGCCTCCGCCAGCCCGGCCGCGATGCGTGCCTTCATCGTCGCGGCGTACATGTCCACGTACTCCTGGCCGGAGAGGCTCATCAGCGCGTACATGATCTCGTCGGTCACCGAGCGGAGGATGAAGCGGTCGTCCTCCATGCCGGCGAAGCGGGAGAAGTCGAGGGGCTCGCCGAGGACGGTGCCGATCCGCATGATCTTGGGGATCGTCTTGCCGATCGGCTGCGCGACGTTGGTGCCGACCATCGCCACCGGTATCACCGGGGCGCCCGACTCCAGCGCGAGCCGGGCCACGCCCGTCTTACCGCGGTACAGCCGGCCGTCGGGGCTGCGCGTTCCCTCGGGGTAGATGCCGAACAGGCCGCCCTCCTTGAGGCGGCGCAGCCCGGTCTCGATGGCCGCCTCACCGGCGCGACCGCCGCTGCGGTCCACCGGGATGGTGCCGACGCCGCGCATGAACCCCGCGACCAGCCGGCCCTTGATGCCCTTGCCGGTGAAGTACTCCTGCTTGCCGATGAACACGATGTCGCGACCGAGCATGAGTGGCAGGAAGAAGGAGTCGATCACCGCGAGGTGGTTGCTCGCCAGGATCGCCGGCCCCTCGGCAGGCACGTTCTCGGCGCCCCGCACCCACGGCCGGTACACGACCTTCAGGAGCGGACCGACGAAGATGTGCTTCATCAGCCAGTAGAACAACGACCCCTCCTTGCGCCGGACGGTCCGAAGCACGCAGACCGCAGCACCGACTCTAGATGTACTGGGCCGCGAGGTCGTTGACACCGGCGGGGACACGAGTGGCCGGGGGCCTGCCCTCGACCGCGGCGAAGAGGCTCGGCATCTGCCTTCCGACGGCCCCGCACCCGCGGCTCGTGGTGGCGCAGAGGCTCGGCGCCTCCGCCTCCGGTCCCGCGCGCGCCGGGGCGCCCGACGCCATGACGACCGCCGAGATCCAGACCGTGCTCGAGCAGAAGCCGGCCCGGCTCGTCGCGGAGCGCGCGACCCACGCCGCCGTTCACGAGGAGAATGCCCGCCTGAAGGCCGAGCGTGCGGCCAAGGTCGAGCACCGCAAGGGCGGCTCGGGCTTGTGAAGTTCACGGCCGAGTCGACGCACGTGGATCGCCGTGACGATCAGCATGCTGCCGAGGACGATCGCGTAGATGCCGACCGCCCAGATCAGGCCGAGCAGGGTCGCGCCCCGCGTGAGAAGTGTCACGATCGCCAGGATGACAGCGAGGACGAGGCTCACGACGATCGTCCAGGTCTTCGCGCGCCCGGCCTCCTCCTTGGTCGCCGCCTGGATGCTGACGATGCCGGTCATGACGTTCCAGAACACGATCGTCCACAGCACGACGGGACCGCCGAGAGCGCCGACGAGGCCGGGCAAGCCGAGGGCGCCGAGTCCGACGAGCACCGAGAGGATGCCTTGGGCGAGCACCCAGCCCCATCCCTTGATGGATTTGCGGGTGCCGATGGCGTAGCCGACGAGCATGATGCCGTCGACGAGGGCGTAGGCGCCGAAGACGAGCGCGATCGCGGTAAGGGCTGCGGCGGGTGCGATCGCGAGGATCCCGCGCACGCGCACCCACCACCAGATGCCCGACGGGTCTGGGCTGCGTGGTTCACGACGTGAGCACCGCGCCCTTCAGTGGGCGGCGAAGAACGCCCAGATCGTCGCGGTCGCATCGAGCCCGGGATACGGCTCGCCGGCGCCGAACCGTTCCTGCGCCCTGCCGGGCACCGATCCCGGCCAGTGATGGCCAGCACCGGCGATCGTGATGAGGTCGACTGCGCGGTCGTCGCGGCAGGCGGCGAGCGAGGTCGTGACCTCTGCGTCGACGGTGACCACCGGTTCATCGCATCCGTCGACCTCCCGCCAGAGCGCGGCGATGTCGGGGATGGGCATGCCGTCGATGTTCTCCGCGCCGGTGCCGGGGCTGCCGTCGAGGTGGACGCTCTCGTCCGCCTCGCCGTGGATGTGGATGACCGAGGTCGGCGCGGGGTCATCGCAGGGGCCGAGGATCGTGCCCGCGACCGGCCCGATCGCCCGGAACGTGTCCGTGTCGCACGCCAGTCGGTAGCTGAGCATGGCGCCGTTGGACATGCCGGTCGCGAAGACCCGGTCGGATGCCACGTCGATGCCGATCCTCAACTGGTCCACGACGGCCTCGACGAAGGCGACGTCGTCGACGCCGCGCTCGCCCGAGGTGCCGCAGCACCCGTCGCCGACGTTCCAGGCGCGACCCAGGCCGTCGGGATAGGCGACGACGAATCCCTCGGACGCCGCGAGCTCGTCCCAGCCGTAGGCCTGGCGAGCCTGCTCGGCCGAGCCGAAGCCGCCGTGCAGCATGAGCACGAGCGGTGCGCCGTCCTGCAGGTTCTCGGGCACGGTGACCAGGTACCGCCGCTCAACGCCGTCAACCCGCACGTCGTGCTCGGTCGTCCCGGCGGGGAACTCGTCGCCGACCGCGTCCGGCCGCGCGCATCCCGACAAGGCCAGGGTGCCGACGAGCGCGATCGTGAGAAGCCGTCTCATGGGCCAACACACTGCCACGGCCGCCCGGCCGGTTGGTTGGCGTTGTGTGAAGTTCGTCCCACCGATTCAGGAGCGCGGCGCGCTCGGGATGCGCGTCGAACCAGTCCGCGACGTACCAGCACATCGGCACGACGCGGCGGTGCGAGTTCTCGGCGACGTCGTTGACGGCGAACTCGACCACCTCGGCCGCGTAGCCTCGCCCGCGCAGCTTCGGCGGGGTGTACGTGTGGTTGAACGAGATCGAGTCGCCGTTGATGCGATGGTCCGCGACCGCGGCGAGCTCGCCGTCGAGCGCGAGCGTGTAGCGGCTCGCCTGCGGCTCGTGGGCGAAGACCTCGGTCGTCGGCTGCGGCCTAGAGTGCGTTCATGGTCCAGCGTCCCGACGAGGAGGGCGAGCCTCGCGACGAGAGTCCGGGATCCGGCTCGGACGAGCGCCCCGAGGACGGCGCCCCGGACGACTTCGACGCACGGTGGGCGGCGATCGTCGCCGAGCTGGGCGAGAGCCCGTCGGTGCGCCCGCCCGAGGACGTGCCCGCCGGCGGCGTGGACGACGAGCCCGCGGACGGCCGCCACGGCCCCCGCGTGGTGCGCCCGGCGGGCGAGGAACGCGTGCTGACCGGCCGTGACTGGGCGGGATCCGACCAGTACGCCGCCGCCGAGGAGGCCGTCGACGAGCAGGAGCACTTCGTGCCGCCCGACCCGGGCCCGGTTCTCGGCGCCGACCCGCTGCGCGTGCTGACGTGGCTGGTGGCGGTCGGCGTGCCGGTGCTGTGGATCGTCATGCTCGTCGTGTGGCGCGGCGCCCCGGCGTGGCTGGGGTCCGTCACCGGGGTCGCGTTCGTCGCCGCCGTCGCAGTACTTGTCTGGCGGATGCCGCGCGGGCGCGACGGCGACGGCGACTCCGGAGCCGTGGTCTAGCAGGACCCCTCACGCGACTGCGCCATCTGTCGCCGTTCGCGGGCAACATCCGCGCCGCATGACGCAGTCGCCGGGCCTTCGTCGGGCGGGCGGCCGGGCCTTCGTCGGGCGGGCGGCCGGGCCGTCATTGCCGGGCGAGGTCCCCCGCGCCGACGATGCCGGCGTCGTTGCCCATCGAGGCGACGGCGAACTGTGCCTCAGGGCGGTGCCCGCCCGCGGAGAGGTGCTCGGCGAACGCGGCCCGCGCCGGCGCCATCACCAGCTCGCCGGCGGCCGAGAGCCCACCGCCGACCACGAACAGCTCGGGGTCGAGCAGCGCGGCGACCGACGCCGCGCCGGCACCCACCCACCGGCCGATCGCGGCCAGCAGCTCGAGCGACAGCTCGTCGCCCTCCTCCGCCGCCTTGGTGACGTGGTGACCGGAGATCTTGCGCCACTTGCCGCCGGACAGCTCGAGCAGCCGCGCGGCGCGGTCCTGCCGCGTCTGGGCGACGGCCTGCGCGTCGCGCACCAGTGCGCTGCCCGAGACGTACTGCTCCCAGCAGCCCGACTGGCCGCAGCCGCAGTAGTGCCCGCCGGGCACCACGCGCATGTGACCGATCTCGGCGGCGACGCCCCACCGGCCCCGGATCAGCCGGCCCTGCGAGACGATGGCGCCGCCCAGGCCCGTGCCGAGCGTCAGCGTCACGATGTCCTGCGCGTCGCGGGCGACGCCGAACCGGAACTCGGCCCAGCCGGCCGCGTTGGCGTCGTTCTCGACGACGATCGGCACGCCGACCCCGAGCTCGGCCGCGACCGCGTCGCGCAGCGGGTGGTCACGCCAGGGCAGGTTGGGCGTGAAGTTCACCGTCGCGCGGTCGGAGCTGACGAAGCCGGGGGCGGCGAGCCCGATGGCACCGATCTCGTGCCCGGCCATCAGCTCACGGCAGACGGCGACCACGCCGTGGTCCACGCTGCGGGCGTCCGTGGCGTCCGTGGCGCGGCGGGTCTGCGCGAGGATCGCGCCGGTCTCGTCGACGACTCCCGCCGCGATCTTGGTCCCGCCGATGTCCACGCCGATCGCGAGCATCGTCGTCTCTCCCTCGTGCCACCTCGTCGTACCCTCGTGGGCGCGGCGGTCCACGCTAGCGCCCGGCCGTCCCGGTGTGGGCACGCTCCCCGCGGTGCGGACACCCGGCGTGCGGGAGCACCACCGGGAGGTCGGGACGAACGTCCCGTATCGTGTACCGCACGTCGACGCCGCCAATGGAGCCAGCAATGACCGTTCAGTCCGCCACACCCCTGATCGTCACCATCGATCGGGACGCCAACCTCAACACGCTGCTCACTTCACGGGTCGCCGCGGCCCCGGACAAGGTGCTCATCGAGCGCAAGGACGCCGCCGGCGCGTGGCAGCCGCTGACGGCGCGCGAGTTCGACGCGCACGTCACCGCCGTCGCGAAGGGCCTGGTCGCCTACGGCGTCCAGCCCGGCGACCGCGTGGCGATCATGGCGCGCACGCGCTACGAGTGGTCGCTGCTCGACTGGGCCATCTGGGCGGCCGGTGCGGTCCCCGTGCCGGTGTACGAGACCGCGTCCGGTGAGCAGGTGCTGTGGATCTGCTCGGACTCCGAGGTCTCGCTCGTCATCGTCGAGCAGGCGGACCACGCCGCCGTCGTCGCCGGGGTTCGCGACCAGCTGCCGGGAGTGCGGGACGTGCTGACGATCGACGACGGCGCGATCGACGCGCTCGTCGTCGCGGGCACCGCCGTGCCGGACGACGAGATCGCCCGCCGTCGCGGCCTCGCGCTGCTCGACGACCTCGCGACGGTCATCTACACCTCGGGGACCACCGGCCGCCCCAAGGGCGCCGAGCTGACCCACGGCAACTTCTACGAGCTGACCGTCAACGCCGTCGCCAAGCTCGACGTGGTGGTGCGCGGCGAGAACGCCCGGACCTTGCTCTTCATGCCCCTGGCCCACGTGTTCGCGCGGTTCGTCCACGTGCTCGCCGTCGCCGCCGGCGCCGTGCTCGGCCACACTCCGGACACGACGTCGCTGGTCGCGGACATGCAGTCGTTCCGGCCGACCTTCATCCTGTCGGTTCCGCGCGTGTTCGAGAAGGTCTACAACTCCGCCGAGCAGAATGCGTCGACGGGTTTCAAGCGAGGCATCTTCCAGCGCGCCGCGAAGACGGCGATCGTCTACTCCCGCGCGCTCGACGACCCCGGCGGCCCGAGCGCGTGGCTCACGCTCCAGCACAAGGTCGCCGACGCGCTCGTGCTGCACAAGATCCGGGCCGCGCTCGGCGGCCAGACCCGGTGGGCGATCTCCGGCGGCGCGCCGCTCGGCGAGCGGCTCGGTCACTTCTTCCGCGGCGTCGGCCTGTCCGTGCTCGAGGGCTACGGCCTCACCGAGACCACCGCACCCGCCACGGTCAACCTCCCCGAGCGGACCAAGATCGGCACGGTCGGCCCCGCGCTGCCCGGCACGCACCTGCGGATCGCCGACGACGGCGAGATCGAGATCAAGGGCATCGGCGTGTTCCGCGGGTACCACGGCAACGAGGCCGCGACCGCCGACGCGATGCAGGACGGCTGGTTCCGCAGCGGCGACCTCGGCACCATCGACGACGACGGCTTCCTGCGGATCACCGGCCGCAAGAAGGAGATCATCGTCACGGCGGGCGGCAAGAACGTCGTCCCCTCGGTCCTCGAGGACCGGCTGCGCGGTCACCCGCTCGTCAGCCAGGTGGTCGTCGTCGGCGACCAGCGGCCGTTCGTCGGCGCGTTGATCACGCTCGACCCCGAGGGCGTGCCCGGCTGGTTGACGGTCCACGGCAAGCCACCGCTGTCGGTCGAGGAGGCGGCCACGGACCCCGACGTGCTGGCGTCGCTCGACCGCGCCGTCGAGCGCACCAACCGGGCGGTCTCACGTGCCGAGTCCATCCGCAAGTACCGGATCCTCCCCGTCGACCTGACCGTCGCGAACGGGTACCTGACCCCGAAGCTGTCGGTGCGGCGCGCCGAGGTGCTCAAGGCGTTCGCGCACGAGGTCGACGCGCTCTACGAGGGCCCGGTCCCGCAGGCCTGAGCTGCCCGCCCGGCCGCGGGCACGACGAGGTCACGGATGCGTCACCTCGCGTGCCGCATCCGTAGGGGCGGCACGAGTCCGGACTCG
>Ga0255334_1000805_pt1 | contig 19091 bp, 17 predicted proteins | sample EtOH5_35cm_T3_12_FD_202080 | JGI IMG/M metagenome (GOLD analysis project Ga0255334, IMG submission 202080) | Sandy soil microbial communities from University of British Columbia, Vancouver, Canada - EtOH5_35cm_T3_129 | ecosystem: Engineered > Artificial ecosystem > Sand microcosm > Unclassified ...
ATCATACCCTTATAGAAACAGAAAGATTTTAGGCTTCGCCTACCGAAACTCATCTCCCACCTACTCACTGGTGCTATCGCACCTTCACGTTCCTTGAGGTGGGAGACTTCTTTCGGGATATGTTAAAAGAAGCCGGCCTTCGCCTTCCCGCAGCGGTGGGGCAAACGCTCTCCGTCGTCGGCGGATTGATTGTCGGCCAGGCTGCTATCGCTGCCGGCCTGTCTTCCTCGGGCAGTCTGGTCGTGGTCGCGCTTTCCGTCTTGGCTACGTTTACGCTGACGAATCAGCATATCGTGGGCACCATCAGTCTGTTGCGGATCACTATCCTGTTGATCAGCTCGCTGCTCGGCATGTTCGGGTACATGATGTCCCTCATCACGCTGCTGCTTTACTTTGTCAACAAGCGCTCGTTCGGCGTATACTACCTGTCTCCATTGACGCCCACGTACTGGCCAGATCTGCTGCGCACTTTTTTCCGAACCCCCTGGCGCAAAATCGAAAAGCGTCCTCAGATATCCGTTCTTTGGTGTTCTCCGAGCGCGCCTTGAAACAAGGCTTGGTCACTCAGGTAATCGAGGAGTTTGACCGCTATTACGCATTCAGATATACGCCATGGACCTATTCTACGCTGGAACCGTTCGAGGACTTGTTCAGTGCCAAGCCGCTTTTCCATAATTCGGTCCTCTATTCCCAATTGACGGACCCCCAAGATATTTACACGCAAAATTCCGTGATGCTGCCGGTCCGGCTGAATCGGTTCATCTCCTACCGGAACGAACCAAACCGCACTTCTATCTCCCCACGCTAGCTCTCGATAAAACTAGCTGGAATCAAGAAAATAAACCTTCCCCCAAGCTTCGCAGCAATGGTGCCTGTATCCTGAGAAACCATACCTTGGTGGACTGCTGGCCGCGAGAAAAGCTGCTAGCACTGCGCTGGCTGCTTCCCGAAACCCGTCGCACCCTGCTAGCCGTAAAAAAGAATCAGCAAATGCTTGCGAATACAGTGGTTTCGGAGCCGCATGTGACCGTAACGCCGATCCTCCACGGCAACCGTCCTACGTTGCGATTGACGTCTCCACGGACGGATTCATCACGCAATCGTATGCCTCGGTACCCGTGAAGACGATTGAGCAGGAGGCAGCCAAAAAATGGTTGCCGAAATCAAAGGCTTGTACAAGAGAGGACTGGAGAAAAAGATCGATACGCTCCAGCTCGGCCATACCCTGTACAGAAAATACACGCAGACATGGAAACGGCTGGCTGTCAGCGATATGGAATTAGAGTACGTATCCGCCTGCTTCAATCACGCGATCCGCGATGGCGCGCTTCACATGCACGGTGTTGATCGGCGTGCGGCGCGTAAGCTTTTTCAAAATGGACAGCCGCAGGCGCAGGTTGTCGCCTTCTTCCATGGCAGCCAGCGCTTCTTTGGCCCAAGCTTCCACACGATCGAATGCTTCGATCACGTAGACGGTAGTCAGGTCGAGCTTTTGCTGCTCTTTTTCCAGACCGGTCGCGGCGATTGCCTTTTCCGTACGCTTCACGATGCTGTCCATGGCATATAGCTCGATCAGCATGTCGGCAGCGAAGGCCAGCAGCTCCTGTTCCTTGGAAATGGCTTGCTGGTATTTCGTCAGCGCGGAGCCGGCCACCATCAGGATGATTTTGCGCGTCATGTCGAGCAGATGCTTTTCCACAGCCAGCGGCGCTTCCTCGATCTCCTGCGGATAGTAGCTCATCAGCTCTTCCTGCAGGCTGGAAGCGGCCTGCAGCAACGGCAGTTCGCCCTTCATCGCCTTTTTCACGAGGGTGTCCGGAATCAGCAGGCGGTTGATCTCGTTGGTGCCTTCAAAAATGCGGTTGATACGCGAATCGCGGTACATGTTCTCGATCTCGTACTCGGACATGAAGCCGTAGCCGCCGTGAATTTGCACGCCTTCGTCCACTACGTAGTCCAATACTTCCGTGGCGAACACTTTGTTGATCGAGCACTCGATCGCATAATCCGCGATCGCCTTCGCCACTTCCGGTCCCTGATCGGCTTTCTCGCCCAGGCGGCTCAGGGCGGTATCAAACAGTCCGACGGTGCGGTACACGGAGCTTTCCGCCGCGTACGTCTTCAAGGCCATGTTCGCCAGCTTGTTTTTGATCAGGGTGAAGTTCGCGATTGGCGTCTTGAACTGCTTGCGCTCCTTGGCGTAGTTCGTGGCGATCCCCAGCGCGTGCTTCGCTGATCCTACGGCCCCAACCGCCAGCTTGTAGCGGCCGACGTTCAGGATGTTAAACGCGATGACGTGGCCTCTGCCCGGCTCGCCCAGCACATTTTCCACAGGAACAGGCACGTCCTGCAAAATGACGGTGCGCGTCGAGGAGCTCTTGATCCCCATCTTCTTTTCTTCCGCTCCGAACGATACGCCAGGGAACGTCCGCTCCACGATAAAGGCGGTGAACTTCTCCCCGTCGATTTTGGCGTAGACCACGAATACGTCAGCGAAGCCCGCGTTGGTGATCCATTGCTTTTCCCCGTTCAAAAGATAATGCGTGCCGTCTGCGGAGAGCGTTGCCGTCGTCTTCGCCCCCAGCGCATCGGAGCCGGAACCTGGTTCTGTCAGGCAGTAAGCCGCGATGCGGCCCCCGGATGCGAGATCCGGCAAGTAGCGGCGCTTCTGGTCGTCATTCCCGAAGTAGACGATCGGCAGGGAGCCGATCCCCACGTGCGCGCCGTAGCTGAGGGCAAAGCCGCGGGCCAGCGAGAATTTCTCTGTCACCAAAGCGGTGCTTACTTTATCCAGGCCGAGTCCTTCGTATTTCTCCGGCACATCTCCGGCCAACAGCCCGAGCTGTCCCGCTTCCTTCAACAAGCGGACAGAGATGTCGAAATGGTGGTTCTCGATTTCCTCGAGATGCGGACGCACTTCGTTGATGATGAAGTCTTCGGTCGTCTTGGCGATCATCTTTTGCTCTTCGGTGTACTCCTCCGGAACGAAAACGTTATCAGCCGAACCAGCATCAATCAGAAAGCTCCCACCACGGATCAATTCTTTTGTATCTGCCATTGCAACCTCGCTCCTTTATGGAAAATAGTCGGTGATTTTGGATCGTTTACAGCAATTCGAAAACGCCGGCCGCTCCCATCCCGCCGCCGACACACATGGTGACGACGCCGTACTTGCCGCCGCGGCGCTTCAATTCGTTGAGGATGGAGATTGTCAGCTTGGAGCCGGTGCATCCCATCGGGTGGCCCAGCGCGATCGCTCCGCCGTTTACGTTGACCTTTTCCGGATCCAGTCCCAGCTCGCGGATGACGGCAACCGCCTGGGAAGCGAACGCTTCGTTCAGCTCGAACAGGTCGATGTCGTCGATGCCGAGTCCCGCGATTTTCAGCGCTTTCGGAATAGCCATGATAGGACCGATCCCCATCACATCCGGGTCAACCCCGCCCACCGCAAAGGAGCGGAACCTGGCGATCGGCGCAGCTCCCAGCCCGGCTGCCTTCTCGGCGGACATGACCAGGACAGCTGCGGCGCCGTCGCTCGTCTGCGAGGAGTTCCCCGCCGTCACCGTGCCTTGCACGTGGAACACCGGCTTCAGCTTGGCGAGCGCCTCCAGCGTCGTATCCGGGCGCGGCCCTTCGTCGATCTGGAACACTCTTTCCGTCACCTGCAGCTTTCCGTTTGCATCAAAGGAGTGCTGCTTCACCGCAATCGGCACGATCTCGTCCTGGAACTTGCCCGACGCGATGGCCGCCGTCGCTCTCTGGTGGCTGAGCAGGGAAAAGGCGTCCTGGTCTTCGCGGGTGACATGGTAGCGCTTGGCCACTTCCTCAGCCGTATGGCCCATGCCCATGTACGCTTCCGGCTTCGTCGCCACCAGCGTCGGGTTGAGCGCGACCTTGTGGCCGGTCATCGGCAAAAGGCTCATGCTCTCCACGCCGCCTGCCACGATCACATCGGCGCCTCCCGTGATGATCTGCTGGGCGGCGTACGCGATGCTCTGCAGGCCAGACGAGCAAAAACGGTTGATGGTGACGCCCGCCACATTGGTCGGCAGGCCGGCGCGCAGTCCGACCAGCCGCGCCATGTTCATGCCTTGCTCCGCTTCCGGGGTAGCGGTCCCTATGATCACATCCTCGATCTCTGCAGGGTCCAATTGCGGGACGCGGCGCAGCAAATCGCTGACGACCGCTCCCCCCATATCTACCGGATGTACGTCCTTCAGGCTGCCCCGCTTCGCCCTGCCGACCGCGGTGCGGGCACCTGCAACGATCACTGCTTCTCTCATCGTTCGTTTGCCTCCTTTTCACTACTTGTGCCACGATTTCTGCCAGGGGGGTTAATTGCGCAAAGGCTTGTTTTTGGTCAGCATGTGCTGCATCCGCTGCTGCGACTTCGGCGTCTTGATCAGCTCGAGAAACGCCTGTTTTTCCAGCCCCAGAATGTATTCCTCTGTCACTTCCGTCCCTGCAGGCACGCCGCCGCCCGACAAGACGTAAGCGATCTTGCTCGCGATGAGCTCGTCGTGATCCGTGATGTATCCGCTCTTTTTCATCGCGTACACATTTTGGCGCAGGTTGGCGTAGCCGGTCTCCCCGATGACGCGGATCTTGCGCGGCGCAGGCGGCGTGTAGCCTTCCCTGTCCATGGTGAGCACCAGCTGCTTGGCGTCGTAGAGCAGGTGGTCCGGATTGACGCTGATGCGGTCGTCCTTGCGCAGGTACCCGAGCCGGATGGCATCCTGTCCGCTGGTCGAGACTTTGGCCAGCGCGATGGTCTCGAATGCCTTCGCGACGAACGGGAACGAATCGACGGGCATGCCGCCGCCCTCCGGCACATTTTCCATGGCGCGGAACAGCATCTCCTTCGTGCCGCCGCCGCCCGGCAAAAGCCCTACGCCTACTTCGACCAGACCGAGGTACGTCTCCGCCGACGCCTGCACCCTGTCTGCCAGGTACACCACTTCCACACCGCCGCCGAGCGTCATCCCGAACGGCGCCGCTACGACTGGACGATGCATGTAGCGCAAAGCTTTTGCGGCCTTGTGGAAATGGGTCACGAGCATGTCGAGCTCCAGCCAGTTTTCATCCTGCGCCTCCACCAAGGCCAGCGCCAGGTTCATCCCGACACAAAAGTTTTTGCCCTGGTTGCCGATGACGAGGCCGAGGAAGTTTTTCTGCACTTCTTCTGCGGCGATGTTCGCCATCTGCAAAACATCGAGGCCCAATGCGTTGTTCGGAGAGGCGAACTCCAGGCACGCGACGCCGTCTCCCAGATCGATCAGCGCGGCTCCCGCATTTTTCCGGATGAGCTTGCCCTGCTCCTTGAGCGCAGCGAGATTGATTTTTTCCTTTTTCTCTTCGATTCCCTTGTAAACGCCTCCAATGGAGAATGCCGCTGCACGTCCTTCGCTCTTTTGATAGAAGGATGGATGGCCGCTCGCCAAAAGCTCCTCCACCAAAGCCGGGATGGTCTCCCCTTCCTCGCGCATGCGGGCGACCGAATTTTCTACGCCGATCGCATCCCACGTCTCGAATGGGCCCAGCTCCCAGCCGAAGCCCCACTTCATCGCCTGGTCGACAGCGACGATGTCATCCGCGATTTCGTGCGCCTTTTCAGCGGAGTAGAGCAGAACTTTCTTGAAGACTTTCCAGACGAACTCGCTGCCTTTGTCCTTGCCGTACGCGAGTGTCTTCAGCTTTTCCGGCAATGACTTGGCTGTCTTGGCCGCATCGAGGGACGGGAACTTCGCCTTGACGCTCGGACGGTACTCCAGCGTGTTGATGTCGAGCGCGTGGATTTCCTTGCCCTGCGCCGACTTGACTTGTTTGAAGAAGCCTTGGCCCGCCTTTTGCCCGATCCAACGTTTTTCGACCATCTGCAAGACGAACGGCGGCATCTCGAAGACCGCTTTTTCCTGTTCATCCTGACTCTTGTTTTTCACGTTGTTCGCGACGTGCACGTAGGTGTCCAGCCCGACCACATCCAGGGTGCGGAACGTCGCGCTCTTTGGACGCCCGATCACAGGACCGGTGAGAGCGTCCACTTCATCGACGCCGAGACCGAGGCGCACGAGCTCGTGGATGGAGACCTGAAGCCCGTATGTACCGATGCGGTTGGCGATGAAGTTGGGTGTATCCTTGCAGAGCACGGTGCCTTTACCGAGCGCCTGTTCGCCGAAGTGCATCATAAAATCGACGACGGCCGGTTCCGTATCGTCTCCCGGAATGATCTCCAGCAGCTTCAAGTAACGAGGGGGATTGAAAAAGTGCGTGCCGAGGAAATGCTTCCGGAAGTCATCCGATCTGCCCTCCGCCATTTCGTTGATGGATACGCCCGATGTGTTGGAAGAGACGATCGTGCCTGGCTTGCGGTGCGCTTCTACCAAGGCGAACACGCTTTTCTTGACCTCGAGATTTTCCACGACCACTTCGATGATCCAATCCACCTCGCCGAGTACGGACAGATGGTCCTCGAAATTGCCTACACGGATCAGATCCACGTTCTTTTTATCGTAGAGCGAAGCCGGCTTATCCTTTAACAGTCGGTCCTTGCCCGCTTGAGCGATGCGGTTTCTCACGACAGCATCCGTCAGGGTCAGGCCTTTTTGGCTCTCGTCTGCAGTCAGTTCACGCGGCACGATGTCAAGCAAGTATGTGGGGATTCCTACGTTGGCCAGGTGCGCGGCAATGCCGGCTCCCATCACGCCGGATCCCAGAACGGCCGCCTTGCGAATTTTGCGTTCCATCTACATAGCCTCCTCGATACAAAAATAACGCCTCAGAAAATACCCAATTTTCAGATAAGCAGAGTTTTCTTATAACTCCTCCTTCCCTATCGATATTCCTGTCAGCGAAGACTCATGTATTTTGTTGAATGAATGTTCATTCAGTTTTTGGGTGTAAAAAAGCACATCCCTGTTTCAGTCGGCTTATTGCGCCTGGAGATGCTCCGTCCCCACCAACTGAATCACTGTTCATTTTTATTGTATTCGAAAATTTTGTCATTGGCAATCAGGTCGAGGCGGAAAATCGCCTGATTCCCGAAGAAAAAACGGGAGAGAGCGCCGAATGTCCTGTTGCCCTCTCTATCCCGTCTCGCCGCTTGGCTTATTTCAGGCTGTACAGCACCGCTGCAATTTTGCGTCCGTACGTGCTCGTCGGGTCGGGATCCAGCCGGTATTCGACACGCAAGCTCCTGTTCTGGCTGTACTTGTATTCCCCGATGAGCCACAGCTGCCTGTTGTCGGTCTCGTCGGTCCTCACTGTCAGACTCGCCAGTTCCGCGGACAGCGGCACCCGCGGCAGCTTGCCCATGCTGGTGAGCGCGGCCGGCGTGAAGGATTTGAGCAGCTTCGCCTGATTTTTCGTTTCGTAGGCGAGGTTGGCTGCTTTCAGGAAGACGGTAGCCACTTTTTGCTGCGCGTTGCCTTTTGCCTGGAACTGCAGCAGCGCCTGATTTTGATAGTAGTCAAGCAGGCGCTTCATGACGACTGCGTATTCGGCCCGCGTCATGGTCTTGTCGGGCAAAAATGCGGTCGGGGACGCGAACAGGTTGAATTCCCGAATCGCGGTCGCATACGGCGAGTATGTATCCCGGTAGTAGCTTTCCTGCTTCCACTCGTAGTAGCTCGTGAAGAAGGAGGCTGCATCCTGTGGCTTGATATTGGCTGTCCGGTAAATTTGCGGGGTGAGCATGTGGAACAGGATCAGGCTCGCTTCCTCCCGGGACATCGGCCGCGAAAGGGCTGCGGCTGACAGCCACCAATCCGGATTTTGCTTCTCCGGCTTCTTGATCAGCTGTCCGCTGTCCGAAATGTACAGATAGTAGAGCATCCTGTCCCCGGGATCGTAGTCGCTGGTGATTCCGGTCTCGATCTCCAGCAGGGTGTCCATGTTTCTCAGCAGCTGCTCGATCTCCCAGCGCGGCTGGTAGCGATAGTCGATGTTTGCTTTGCGCAGCGGCTTGGCGACCGGCCCGTAGACGGACTCAAACACCCGGTTCAGCATGGCGAGCGCTTCTCCTCGCGAAATGGGGCTGTTCGGATAAAACAGCTGCCTGGCGTTTCTTTTTACGATCCCCAGTCTGGCCAGCTCGTTCACCGACTGCTGAGCCCAGTGCCCGTTCAGGTCTGTAAACGTGACAGCTGCCGCTGCCCCCGCATTGCCTGCGAACAGGCTTTGCACCACGAGCATGGTCATGAGAAGTCCGATGATCATACGTTTTCCCATCACGATTCTGGTCCTCCTTTCTTTCCGCCTTCTTCCTGCACCTTTTCAGTCTATTCCCTGTATTCTCGCAAATATGAACATTCTGGTTCAAATGCGTGTGAAATCTCTTCTTTTTATCGGGAGGAACACAGATTTGCTTTAGAATTCCCCAGGGAAAACAGCGGATTGAGGTTTTGTTTGACTCGGCGACTGAGCAGCGGCACGAGGCCAAACAGCGGAATGAAAAAGCTGGTGAGCGCGCAATTCATGAAAAAGGCCGGAGTCCTCATCAGCACCTACCACTCTTTTGCCGCAATGGCCAGCCAGGCTGGACGAGCCTTCAATCCTATGCGGAGAGCCGTCTCATCGACTTGCCTGCGCTTGCTGGAGCTGTTCGATGTTGTTTCCTGTGCCTTTCCAGCTCCATTGGGACCGAGAAAGCCGAAAATTCCGCTCCTGGGGTCTTGCAAATTCAGCTGGTCCACTGCTTTGATCGTGCCGTTGTAGCTTTTTGTCACGCCTCGCAGTTCAATCATGGCACCCCTCCTAATTGATTGCCTTTTTTCCTTATCCTCCCAATCGCCCATGTATCTATACGATCCAAATCCGTACAAAGTTGCGTTTTCCCCTAAATAGGAAAAGAGCTGCAGGATTCCCTCAGCTCTTTTCTCCGCCTGAACAGGCAAGCATTTTTTACGTTTGCGGTACGAAACTGCCATCACGCAGCATCGTCAATTCGCCCATAATGAAGGCGAGATCCTCAGAATCCCCGGCCCTTCCGTTTTGTTCCAAAAGTTCCAGGCGGCGCAGCAGCGTATTCGCAAAGTCCTGAATCTGAACCGGATATGCCTCGATGTCTGCATCGTCCAATACATCATAGCCGGTCAATGCTTCCAGATGAGTCACAATGCGGAATCCGCCGATCTCCCCCAGCAGCTCCTGCTTGTTCAGCTTCGATTTTTCTAATTTTTTCAGCATCGACAGAACGTCATTGGCCACCAGGCTGGGAAATGCCACCTGGTAAAAGTTGCGATTATTGGCTTCATCCGCCTTGATGATCAAAATGTCGATCCCGTTTGGCTTCTTTGCTTTTTTACCAAACCCAAACATCTATTTCCACCTCAATTGGTTCGATCTGCACGGCTCCCTTCATGATAGACATAATCCGACAGGGAGACAACCCCTATTCTGTTTCCGTGTTGCAAGCAGCGCAGTCCCAGGAAAATGTTTACTCGGCTATCCATCTCCGCTCTCACGCACGCTAACAGGAATTCCTGCAGTCTCTCTGCTCGTCACCGGATGCGCTGCACCGTTCAGGGAAGGGACAGCAAAGACGAAAAGCACACCTCCGAAGCAGTCCGCCATCCAAAAGCTTGGAGAAACCCTTGACATTTGTTCCATGGCGTGCGAATAATAATGAATTAATAAAAGCACATCGTGAACGGCAATGACGGGGAACAGTAAAACCGCCCTTCAGGTCCAGAGAGCGAAATCCAGCGGCTGAGAGGTTTCGCGCATGAATCGGTTTGAACCCGCCCCGGAGCATCCAGGGATGACCTGGACAGGTATCTTTCACCTGTTATCCGAGAAAGAGAGCCGGATGTTTCATGGCGGGAGCATGCTTCACGCCCGGAATGTCAAATAAGGTGGTACCGCGGAGGCCATACGCCCTTTCGTCCTTATCCAAGCGACGAAAGGGCTTTTATTATTGTCTGGAATCAGGAGGTACGAACATGAAAAAGGGTAGGATGCGATTGGTCGTAAAAGTGGGCAGCAGCTCGCTGGCGGCGGCAGGAGGCGGTGTGGATCGAAGCAAGATGACCCTGCTCGTATCGGCCGTGAGCAAGCTGCGGGAAGCGGGACATCAGGTGGTGCTGGTCTCTTCGGGGGCTGTCGCCAGCGGCTATCAGAGTCTCGGCTACCAGCAGCGACCGCGTACGCTGGCAGCCAAGCAGGCCGCTGCGGCCATCGGACAAAGTCTGCTGATGCAGACCTACACCCAGATGTTCGCAGCCCATTGCTTCAGCGTGGCGCAAATCTTGCTGACCCGAAGCGACTTTTCCCATCGCGAGCGCTATCAGCACGCTTTTCAGACGCTGTCGCTGCTGTTGGACAAAGACATTTTGCCGATCATCAACGAGAACGATACGGTTTCCGTCGCCGAGCTGACGTTTGGCGACAACGACATGCTGGGCGCCCTGGTGGCCGGATTGGTGCACGCCGATCTCTACCTGATCCTCACCGACACCGACGGATTGTATGATCAGGACCCGCGCAACCACCCTGGCGCCAAGCGCATTGCCTGGCTGCAGGAAATTACGGAGGAAGTCGAGGCGCTCGCAGGCGGAGCCTCCCAGCTGGGCACGGGAGGCATGCGCTCCAAGCTGATCGCCGCCAAAACAGCGCAAGGTCTGGGCATTCCCAGCTTTATTGGAAAATTGACGCAGCCAGCAGACTTGCTCGACGTCATCCATGGCCAAGGCAACGGCACGTATGTCAGCTATCACCCGGAAGCGCCTGCGGCAAACGGCTTGCCGACCCGCAAGCAGTGGATCGCCCTCCACTCCCCCATTCGCGGCTCCATCACCATCGACAGCGGCGCCGCTGAAGCCATCTTGAAAAAGCGCAGCAGCCTGTTATTGGCCGGCGTGCGCGACGTGTCCGGCACTTTCGAACAGAATGAAGTGATCGAGGTATACTGCGACGGTTCCTTGATCGGACGCGGCGTCAGCCGATACGCTGCCGAGGAGCTGCTGGACCTTCTGCCCCTCACCGGATCGACGCGACGCAGCGGTACCGTCATCCATCGCGATCAGTGGACGCAGACCATTTGAGAGCGAACCAGTCGGCACACGGTTTGATAGCGGCAAGAACACAGACAGAGAAAAAGAAAAAGAGGAGCTGGGGAAATCATGGAAAGCTTGAAAACGCAAGTGCTGGAGCAGCTATCGCTGGCAAAGCAGGCGTCCCGTCACATGGGCCTGCTGAGCACGGAGCAGAAAAACGGAGCATTGGCCTTGATCGCAGAGCAGCTACTGGCAGACGAAGCGAAGATTTTAGCGGCGAATGAACAGGATTTGGCCCGGGCCGATGCCGACGGGCAGCCTGCCTCGTACCTGGATCGCCTCCGCCTGACGCCCGCGCGAATCCGCGATCTGGTTGACAGCCTGCATCAGCTGATCCTGCTGGAGGACCCGGTCGGACAGCTGCTGGACAGCTGGACGCGTCCGAACGGCCTGGTGATGGAGCAAATCCGCGTCCCTCTTGGCGTGATCGGCATGGTCTATGAAGCTCGTCCGAACGTCACGGTCGACGCCGCCGCCATCGCCTTGAAAACGGGCAACAGCATCGTGCTGCGCGGAAGCCACAGCGCGGTGCACAGCAATCTCGCGCTGGCCGCAAGCATTCGGACGGCCCTGTCCCGCAGCGCATTGCCGCAGGACGCAGTACAGTATCTCCCCTATGCGGAGCATGCTTCCGTCGATCTTTTATGTACGGCGAACGGCTTGGTGGACGTCATCATCCCTCGCGGCGGAGCCGGCTTGATCCAGCGCGTCCTGCAGCAGTCCAGCGTCCCGGTGCTGGAGACGGGCGTGGGCAATTGCCACATCTTCGTCGACGCCAGCGCCGCTTGCGCCATGGCCGAAGCGATCGTGCTCAATGCGAAAACGAGCCGTCCGGCAGTCTGCAATGCTGCCGAGACGCTGCTGGTGCACCGCGACTGGCCATTGGCGCAGCAGCATGCACTGCTTGCCCGTCTGCTGGCTTCGGGCGTGGAGCTGCGGGCGTGCGAACAGACCCGCGCCCTGCACGGCGATCTGGCCGACCAGCTGAAAGCAGCTTCCGCCGAAGATTGGGACACCGAGTTTTCTGCGCTCATCATGGCGGTTCGCACCGTCGACAGCCTGGATGACGCCCTGGAGCACATCCAACGACACAGCACCGGCCACTCCGAAGCCATCGTCAGCGAGGACAGCGCATCCGCCCAACGTTTTCTTGCCGCAGTGGATGCCACCACGGTCTATCACAACGCGTCCACGCGCTTTACGGACGGCGGCGAATTCGGCTTCGGCGCCGAGATCGGCATCAGCACGCAGAAGCTGCACGCCCGCGGTCCCATGGGCCTGCCGGCGCTCACTTCCTATAAATACGTCGTACGTGGAACGGGACAAATCAGATAGTCCAACAGGAGGAATCAACCATGAACGATCAGCAAGCATGTTCCATCGAAGGACGAATCGGCTTTCTCGGTGCGGGTTCCATCGTCGAGGCGATCCTGTCAGGCATTTCGAAAAAAGAACTGCTCTCCTCCGACCGGATTTACGTGACTAACCGGTGCAACTCGGAGCGTCTCGATCTGCTGTCGCAAACCTACGGCGTCCACACGACCCACGACAAATGGGACGTCGTCCGGGCCGCCGACATTTTGATCCTGGCGATGAAGCCCAAGGACGCGGTGGATGCGCTCAAGGAACTGGCTGGCGCGGTTCATCCCGGCCAACTGGTGATCTCGGTCATCGCCGGCGTCTCCACCGCCCTGATCGGCGAATGGCTCGAGGTAAACGGCCCGATCATCCGCACGATGCCCAATACGTCCGCTGCGGTCGGCCTGTCGGCAACCGGCCTGGCTGCCAACCGCTTCGCCAGCGAAGAGCAGATTGCCCTCGCCACCCGTCTGTTTGAAGCGATCGGAACGGTCTATACGGTCGCCGAAGAAGAACTGGACATCGTCACGGGTCTGTCCGGCAGCGGCCCTGCTTATGTCTACTACCTCGTGGAGGCGATGATGGGGGCTGGCGCGGCCGCCGGACTGGACAGGGAAATGGCGCGCCAACTGACGCTGCAGACAGTGCTCGGCGCTGCCCACATGCTGATGGACACGCGCGAGGAGCCTGCCCTGCTGCGCAAAAAAGTGACCAGTCCTGGCGGGACGACGCAGGCCGGGCTGGAAGTATTGGAATCGTATCAGTTCCAGAAAGCCGTGACGTCCGCGATCCTGCGCGCCACGGAGCGTTCAAGGGAAATGGGTGCCCAGTACCGGTAGCTGTTTGCTGCCCTGCCTGTCATGTATACTAAGAGGACAGCTTCTATGAAGGGGGTACCCATGGAAATTTACGCCTTGTACGGAACGAGCGGAACAGGAAAAAGCTCCAGCGCACTGGAGCTTGCTCATCGAATGAACATCGATGCGATCATCGACGATGGTATCCTCATTTACGAAGGACGCAAGGTGGCCGGGACCTCCGCCAAATATGAAAAAACCAAAATCCAGGCAGTCAAACGGGCGATCTTTCATTATCAAGAGCACGCCTCCGACGTCAGGCGCATGCTGCAGCAGCTGCAGCCAGGGCGCATTCTCATTCTCGGCACTTCACGCCGGATGATCGAGCGCATCACGGAGGCGCTGGGATTGACGGCCCCCATCGAATATATTCCGATCGAATCCATCAAGGCTCCCCGGGAAATCGAGGCGGCCCGCTATGTGCGCGAGACGCTGGGCAAGCACGTCATTCCCATCCCCCGCGTAGAGGTGGAAAAAGACTTCTTGCAGCGCCTCGTCTCCTCGGCGCAGAAAATCTTTTCCTCCAAAAAAGAAGTGATCGGCGAGACCACCGTGGTCCATCCGTCCTTCACTGGCGGACGCATCGTCATTCACCCGCAGGTGTTGCGCAAAATCGTCGAAGGAACGTGCCGTCATTTCACAGAAGTCAAGCAGGTCCAAAAAACGGAGTATACGTTCGCGGACTTGCCCCGCTTGCAGGTGACTCTTTCCTTGAAGCTCGCCTACGGGGCAGATATCCCCGCTGTGGCCAGAGAGATCCAGCAAGCCCTCTACAAAGAAACCAGCTATTGCCTCAATATCGCTCCCGCCAGCATCGACGTCAAAGTCGCTGGTCTGGAAATTGCCAGTATATAAACAAACGACTCCTGATCCGGCCGAGAAAGCCGGATCTTTTTTTGCCTGCAATCCACACCGGATACTTGTCGGCCAAATGACCATCCTATATGTGTATCCCACATGAAAGGAGCAGTCTGATGCCAAACATCATGTCTTCCGCGCCTTTTAAGCAAGCACCGATTCCCGAGCCGCCCCGTGTCATTACGTCGAAGGACCTGAGCTATATCAAAGACATTCTGTCATGGGAGCTGGATGCGTTTAAAAAGCTGCACGCATTTGCTCAGATGGCGAAGGATCCGGAAGTGAAACAGTGCCTGGACAAAACGGGACGCATGCACCAGCAGCACTACCAAAAGCTGCTGACGCACCTGCAGAACGACAACACCTCCATGATGGCCGCTATCCCGCAGACCCAATCCCAGCAGCAGCAATCACAAATGCAGTAAGGGAGGAATCCGGATGCCAAACCAAAATCAGATCGCCAATCCGCAATCAGGGCAGCTGCCACAGGTAAAAGGACCGGAAATGAACGACCGGGACTATCTCAACGACTGTCTGGCGACGTGCAAATACGTGGCAGACGGTTTGAATGTGGCGGTATGGGAAGCAAGCCACCAGCAGCTGCACCAGGATCTTCTGCAAATCCTGAACGAGACCCATCAAAGCGCCCGCGACGTGTACGAGCTGATGTTCCGCAAAGGCTGGTACAAGCTGGAAGCAGCCGAGCAGCAACAGCTGCAGCAGGCTTACCAGCAGTTCAGCGGCTACTCTACCCAATTTCCGTATCAATAAGCGAAGAAGCGGAAACAAAGCCAGGGACGTCCATTGTGGATGTCCCTGGCTTCAATCTGTTTGCAGCAGCCGCGCCAGTACAAACAGCGCTTGCTCCAGCTGGTCTTCGTCCGCATACGCAAAAGAAAGCCGCAAATGGCAGCTGTCGGACTGATCGTACACATATCCCGGATTCAGCAGGATGCCCGCAGCCAGCGCTTTGGCGAACAAGCTCCTCATCGAAACCGCCCGGCGCAGGCGCAGCCAGATGTAAAATCCCCCTGCCGGCACATGCCATTCGGCCAAATCCGTCAACCATCGATTCAGCAGCAGGAGCACAAGCTCCCGTCTTTTGCGCAGCGCCCGGCGTGTTTTGCTTACATGCTCCGCGTATTGTCCTGAAGACAGCCACTTGGCAGCTACCCACTGGGACAAGCTGCTGGCTCCGTAGTCGATCTGCATTTTCACGTCCGCCAGCCGCTCGATGACCGGCTCTGGCCCTACAATCCAGCCAATGCGCAGCCCCGGACTAAGCGTCTTGGACAAGCTGCCCAAATAGAGGACCTGCCCATTGGAATCCCGCGATTTCAGCGGCGAGGGACCCGGATGGTCCAACCACAGCTCGCCGTATACGTCGTCCTCCAGGATCGGCAGCCGCTCCCGGGCGCATGCCGCCATCACCTGCTCTCTGCGCCGCTCGCTCATCAAGGTTCCCGTCGGATTGTGGTACGAAGGGATCGTGTAGAGCAATGCCGCGTTGTGCAGCTGCTTTTGCTTCGCCAACGCATCCGGGCGAATGCCCTGCTCATCCATCGCCACCCCCACCAGTCGCATGCCTGACGACTGAAACAACGGGAGTGAGTACAAATACGACGGCTGCTCCAGCAAGATCGACGACCCCTGCGGCAAAATGCCGAGCGAGATCAGCTGCAAGGCTTGCAAGGCTCCGGAGACTACGAGAATGGACGCGGGCGCTGCCGCTACGCCCCGTGTCCGCAAATGACTGCTGATTGCCTGACGCAGCGCCAGCAGCCCCTTTGGCTCCGCGTAGCCGAGCGGCAGCTTGCCGCCTATGCCAGCCAGGACGTCCTCCATCTGCTTCGTCGGCAGCAGCTGCGGCGACAGCTCGCCCGTCCCCAGGCGAATGTAGCCCGGGTCCGGCTCATAGCGATTGATCTCTTGGATGGTGGGCAAATTGGGCGGATGAATCCCCGCCTGGACGTAGCCGAGCCAGTCAGGCGGGGGTGCGGGCTTCAGCAGCGACCACGTGTTGTTGCTGACCATCGTTTTGCTGCCTGCCTTCGACTCGATCAAGCCCTCCGCCTTCAGCTCTTCCAGCGCAGTCACGACGGTACTGCGGTTGACCCCAAACGCTTGCGCCAGCGCCCGCTGGGTCGGCAAGGTACTGTGAACGGGCCAGTCCCCGGCGGCGATTTTTCCTTTCAGATAATCGACAATCTGCAAATAAGCCGGAATATCCGACGATTTGTCAGGCTTCCAGTCAATCGTAAGCATGCTTCGCTCCCCCTTCTTGCTCTCATTGTACAAATTGGTTGGTCTGCAGGCAAACCAATTGGCTGGAGACAGCGCCCGCCGCTCCCGTCATAATGAACGGAGCAGGCTGATATGCAGCCGATACAAGGAGGAATGACAACTTGCTCGAAGCGATCTTGCATGGCTGGATCCTTTCTTTTGGACTGATATTGCCTCTCGGAGCGCAAAACGTGTTTGTCTTCAACCAGGGAGCGATGCAGCCGACCCTGTGGCGTGCCCTCCCTGTCGTCATGACCGCTGCCCTGTGCGATACCGCGCTGATTTTGCTGTCCGTGCTCGGTGTCTCCCTCGCGGTGCTGACCGTCGCCTGGCTGAAAACCGTCCTCTACGCGGTGGGCGTCTGCTTTTTGCTGTACATGGGCTATTTGACCTGGCGCAGCCGTCCGAGCGTGGACTTTGGCGAAGTCGAGCGCTTTTCGCCGAGCAGACAGGTGATTTTCGCCGCATCCGTCTCTCTGCTCAATCCGCATGCGATCCTGGATACGATCGGCGTCATCGGGACCAGCTCGCTCACGTACAGCGGAGCGGAAAAATGGGGATTTACCGCCGCTTGCATCACCGTCTCGTGCGTGTGGTTTTTCAGCCTTTGCCTGGCTGGGCGAATGGCGGGACGTCTCGATCCGTCGGGCAGGCTGCTGCACATCCTCAACCGGCTGTCCGCGCTCATCATGTGGGCTGTTGCCCTGTACATGGCGTGGATGATGCTCTCCCGATAACTGGCACGCCGTGCATAATCCGCACCTCCTCCAAACAAAATACTTCTAGTCGGATTCACAAACGGAGGTTTGCCATGCTCTTTGCCAATGGTGAAATTCGGCCAGATCATTGAAGATTCCTCCCAGCAAATCCTGCTCGCCATGTTGGCCGGATTTTTGCTGATGAACCTGTTTTACCTCGCGTTTCGCAAGGTTCCGACGCCCCCCTCCAAAGTCAACCGCCGCTTTCGCTACTTTCAGATTCTCACGGCTGCCCTCCAGTCTTTCACCCATGGGACCAATTACGCGCAAAAGGCGATGGGAATCATCGTCTTTGCCCTGGTCGCGGCCGGCATTCAATCGGATGCGAATACGATTCCCTTTTGGGTGCAGTTCATCTGCGCCCTGTCCATGGGGCTGGGAACTTCCGTGGGCGGATGGAGAATCATCAAGACAGGAGGGGGAAAAATCACCAAGATCGAGCCCATCAACGGAGCGCCCGCTGATCTCACCTCATCCTCCGTCATCTTCGCCTCTACCCAGCTGGGCCTGCCCGTCAGCTCGACGCACGTCATTTCCTCTGCGATCATGGGCGTCGGCGCTGCCATGCGTATCGTCGACACATGGTTGATCACGCTTCCGATCTCGGCTCTGATCGCAGCCCTCATCTACAGCCATGCCACTCAATAAGTTGGTCGATCCATACTTTCGCCACTTTCCAGGAGGCGGCGAGTGCTTTTCATACGCTGACGCCCCGTCAGGTCTCGGCACGCAATACTTTCGTCGGCCTCCCTGTGTCTCTTTCGCTATTTGCTTCTTAGACTTCTACCTTTTCGCCCGCTTTGATCTTTGCCAGCTCGCTGCCCAGGAATTTGGCCACCTCGAGCATGCCGTAGATGCCTGCAGCGGCTTCGGCATCCGAGTTGTAGTTGGTGTTGGTGTTGATGTCGTACGTGAAGATCTCGCCGTCGCGGTTGCGGATGAACTCGATGCCTGCCACCTGGATGCCGTATGCTGCCAGGAAGCTCTCGTATTTTTCAATAATCGGACCCTGGAAGCCCAGACGATCTGGAATTTCGGCTTGGTCGGCACCTCTTCGCCAACCGGGCAGAACAGGTCGCCGATCTGGCAGGCGTCCGCCGGGCACAGCTCGAAGCCCTCGGATGTGTCGACCTGCACGGCGTAGACGAACTTGCCGCCGACAAACTCACAGCGCGTGATGAACGGCTGCGGAGCCTGGATGTACTCCTGGATGAGCGTGATTCCGTCCACCGGCTCATCGAAGGCCGGTCCGTTCACGTACGACTCCAGCCCTTGCAGCGAGTGAAACAGCTGCACGCCGAGCCCTTTTCCGGCGCGGTTGTGCTTGGTGATGAACGACTGGCCTGCAAAAGCCTGCGCCGCTTTCAACAGCTGCTCCTTGCCGACGGCCGCGATGGTGCGCGGCGTGCGGATCCCGTGTCCGGCCAGCGCCAAATACTGGGCGACCTTGCTCACTTCGAGACGCAGCGCGCTCGTCCCGTTGAACACTTTGCGGCCGTAGCTCTCCAGCCAGTTCAGCACGGCAGAAGTCAGCTCCGGAGCATAACGATGGTCGCGAGTGTGGGAGGAAGCGCTCATCCGGCTGTAAAATACGCCCACCGGCGGCTCTGCCGTCAAGTCGACGAAGCCCTCGTCCAGATGCCATTCCTCATAGGGCAGTCCCAGCTCCTGCAAGCGCTTGGTCAAATGAACGGTCCATTCGCTGTTTTCGTGGATGACGTAGATCTTTTTCATCGCTTCATTCTCCTCTTTTTTCTACTTTCCACCAGCGGCATGACTTCCTTGGAGAAGCGCTCCATAGTATTTCCCTGTAGGAGTCATCGAGATCGTGCAAGACTTGATGACATGCTCAGAAGGAATTTCCCTGTGCTGCTCTATTTTCACAAGTTTGAGTTTTGGTAATTTGATATAGCCATCCATCAGCA
>Ga0255334_1000806_pt1 | contig 19052 bp, 19 predicted proteins | sample EtOH5_35cm_T3_12_FD_202080 | JGI IMG/M metagenome (GOLD analysis project Ga0255334, IMG submission 202080) | Sandy soil microbial communities from University of British Columbia, Vancouver, Canada - EtOH5_35cm_T3_129 | ecosystem: Engineered > Artificial ecosystem > Sand microcosm > Unclassified ...
CTGACCCACCGCTATCGCCAGCAAGCCGGCTCCTACGGGATTGGATTGTGCCGATGGTTTGTGGGCGCCGCGGACCTGTAGGCGCCAGCAAGCCGGCTCCTACGGGATTGGATTGTGCCGATGGTTCGTGGACGCCGAGGATCTGTAGGAGCCGGCTTGCTGGCGAAGCGGTAGTAGCCGTAATGACGTCTTCGGCAGTAAGCCTTCTACTCGTATTGACTACTTTTTCGCGAACCTCTTCGCGCCAGCCACGCACAGAATCACCGCCACAGTCACCGCCAGCATCCCAATGCTGACCTGCTCGTGCAGCAACGTCGCCGCCAGCGCCAACCCAAAAAAAGGCTGCAACAGTTGCAACTGCCCCACCGCCGCAATCCCGCCCTGCGCCAGCCCGCGATACCAGAACACAAACCCGATCAACATGCTGAACAGCGACACATAACCCAGGCTAAACCACGCAGGCATGCTGATCCCCGAAAACGAAACGGGCGTGAGCCAAAAGCTCAACAACGCCATCACCGGCAGTGACAACACCAGCGCCCAGCAAATCACCTGCCAGCCACCGAGTGTCCGGGACAGCTTCGCCCCTTCGGCATAACCGAGGCCGCAGGCCAGGATCGCCGCCAGCATCAGCAGGTCGCCCTCAGGCGAGGCGGTCAGTCCTTGGGACGCGGCAAATCCCACCACCAGCAAACTGCCCAATATCGAGAAAAACCAGAACACCGGCCGGGGCCGCTCGCCACCGCGCACCACACCAAACACGGCCGTCGCCAGCGGCAACAGACCCACGAAGACAATCGAATGCGCCGACGTCACGTATTGCAGCGCCAGCGCCGTCAACAGCGGAAACCCGACCACAACGCCCATCGCCACAATGATCAGCGGTAGCAACTGGCTTCGCACCGGGCGTTTTTCCTTGAACAGCCAGAGCATGCACAGCGCCAGCACGCCGGCGATGGTGGCTCGGGCAACCGTCAGGAAAACCGGATCGAACTCCAGCACCGCGACCCGCGTGGCGGGCAGCGAGCCGCTGAAGATCACCACGCCGATCAGCCCGTTAAGCCAGCCGCTGGTGGTGTTTTCCCGAGGCTGGGTGTTCAGATTCGATACGCGTTCCATTGAGGTCACTCGACAGAGGTTGATGCGGCGGGTTGCCTTGAACGCATCGTATGGCCGAGTATTAAGACAATCAAAAAATTGTCATGGATACATCCTCTATGCCTCGCTTGCGCTACAAGTCGCTGGTCGACACTTTTGCCGCAGACATCCGTTCAGGACAGTTGCCGCCCGGTACGCGCCTGCCCACCCATCGGCAGCTCGCCGCTGAGCACGGGTTGGCGCTGGTCACCGCCAGCCGTGTTTACGCAGAGCTTGAGGCGATGGGGCTGGTCAGTGGTGAAACGGGGCGGGGCACGTTCGTCAGGGAGACATCGCTCCCGCCCGGTCAGGGCGTCAGCCAGCACGTGGTTGCCGTGGGCATGGCCGATCTCAACTTCAACTACCCGTCATTACCCGGTCAGGCCGACCTGTTGCGCACGGCCCTGCGTCAGCTCGCGTTATCCGGCGACCTCGAATCCCATCTGCGCTATCAGCCCCATGCCGGGCGCCTGCATGAACGGGCGTCGATCGCCAATCATCTGGCTTCACGCGGGTTGAGCGTGCAGGCCGAACAGGTGTTGATCGTCAGTGGTGCCCAGCACGGATTGGCGGTGACGATGATGGCGCTGCTCAAACCGGGTGATGTGATCGCGGCGGATGCGTTGACCTACACCGGTTTCAAGGTGCTGGCTGAATCGCTGCACCTGGAAATCGTGCCCATTCCCGCCACGGAGACCGGGCCTGATCTCGAAGCGTTGCAAGCGCTTTGCCGGCGCCGGTCGGTGCGGGCTGTCTACACCATGCCGACGCTGCACAATCCTCTGGGCTGGGTGATGGATGCGCAATGGCGCAACCAGTTCGTGTCGATTGCGCGCCAGCATGATCTGTTGATCATTGAAGACGCCGCCTACGCCTTCCTGGTCGAAGACGCTCCGGCACCGCTAGCTGAATTGGCGCCGGAACGGACCGTCTACGTGTCCGGGTTCTCCAAGAATGTCGCCACGGGACTGCGCGTCGGTTTCGTTGCCGCCCCGGTCGAGAAAATGCCGGCGCTGGAGCGTGCAATCAGGGCAACCACCTGGAATACCCCCGGCGTGATGACGGCGATTGCCTGCGCATGGCTCGACGATGGAACCGTCAGCCAACTGGAAGCGCAAAAGCGCGCGGACGCGCAGGCCCGGCAAGCCATGGCCGCCGAGCTGCTCAAAGGGCTGCGCTGCATGACGCATCCCTCTTCGTACTTTCTCTGGTTACCGCTGGCGGAAGATGCCAGAGCGGACCAGATTGCGGTCGAGTTGATGCACGAGCAAGTCGCCGTATCCACCGCCGAACCTTTTGCGACCTCTGTCCACGTGCCGCATGCGATCCGGTTGGCGTTGGGGTCGGTGGACATGGATTCGCTTCGACAAGCCTTGATCAAAGTGAAGCGGGTGGTCGGCGCGTACTCCTGAGAACCACAACCTCCTGTAGGAGCTAGCTTGCTTGCGATAAACGTTAACGATAACGCCAACTTCCTGATTAATCGCGTCGCCCTCGGGCTCATCGCGGGCAAGTCGAGTCGTCGCACCGCCGCTCCCACAAGGGGCAGTGTTTAACCATCCCCGTCAGTGGGTAGTTTTCTTCAATACGCGGGCCAGAGCGCTCTTTACCTTGAGCGCTGGTTCAACTGAATTGAAGAAGGTACGCAATGAGTCTGATTATTTCGATGGCAGCGTTTGCGCTGGTGGCATCGATCACGCCGGGGCCGGTAAACATTGTGGCGTTGAGTTCCGGCGCGCAGTTCGGTTTTCGCGCCAGTCAACGCCACGTGGCCGGGGCGACGCTGGGTTTTGTGTTGTTGCTGGTGCTGATGGGGCTGGGACTGCACGAGGTGTTGCAGCTATGGCCAGCGCTGACGCGGGTGGTGCAACTGGCCGGCGTGGCGTTTCTGTTGTTCATGGCGTGGAAACTGGCGGCGGATAACGGTCAGCTCGATGCCAAGGATTCGGCACGGGCACCGTCGATGTTGTACGGCGCGGTGATGCAATGGCTCAACCCGAAAGCCTGGCTGGCCTGCGTGGCGGGCATGGGAGCGTTTGTCGCGGATGGCGAGGCGCGGCTGGTCTGGGAGTTCGCTGCGGTGTATCTGGTGATCTGCTACCTGTCCGTCGGCTGCTGGGCGTACGCCGGGACCTTTTTGCGCGGTTACCTGAACAACCCGGCGGGGATGCGATTGTTCAACCGGATCATGGCGGCGTTGCTGGCGGTGAGTGCGGTTTATCTGCTACTGCCTTAGCGGGATGCTGACAGGGTTTTGTGCTGGCCACAGTGGCTTGTTAGCCGCAGGAAATATGTGCTCGCCTCAACCACGATACTGCCCCGGCGTAGCCGCCAAATGCTGTTTGAACACCCGCTGAAAATGCGCCTGATCGGCAAACCCCGCTTCCAGTGCCACGTCGGCGATCAGCTGGCCGCTGCGCAGTCGATCCTGGGCGAACTGGATGCGCCGGTTGACCAGAAAGGCGTGGGGCGTCATGCCGTAATGCTGTTTGAAGGCGCGGATCAGGTACGACGGCGACAGTTGCGCGGCTTCGCAAATGTCTTCGAGCTTGAGCAGTTGCGTGCAGTGGTCGCGGATGTAATCCGCCGCGCGTTCCAGTTTGAAATTGGGCTCGCGCAGCGGTTGATCGCCGGGGTTGAGCCGTTGCTGCACCTCGGTGAAAAACTCGACCGCGGCGCTGTGTTTGCCCAGCACATCTTGCTCAGTGTCGACCAACACCTCATACAGCCCCTTCAGGCCGGCAAACAGGCTGGCGTCATCCGTGTGGGTGGTGGAAAACCGCCGAAACGCCAGGTCGCTGCTGAAACCGAGCTGATGCTGCAAATCGGTGAGCCACGGCGTATCGACATACAACATCAAATACGACCACGGTTGGTCGTCGATCGGGTTGCAGGCGTGGACATCGCCGGGATTCATCAGCACCACCGTGCCGGCGCTGACCTCAAACGCCGATTGTTCGTGGATATAGGTACTGCGCCCGGCGGTAATCGCACCGATGGAAAAATGCTCGTGAGCATGCCGGGTGTAACAGACCTCACGGCCGTCGGCGATGGAGCGGGCCTCGATGAAGGGCAGGGCGTCATCGCGCCAGAAGCGCGGGGCCTTGTCAGCGTCTTTGGCAGCGGTGGGCTTCATCGTCGGTGTCCTCGGCAGGTCAGCGTCAGAGTGTATTAGCTCTCGCCGTCAAAGGCTCGTTGCAGCGCCGCGATGTCGAGTTTTTTCATCTGCATCATCGCGGCCATGGCGCGCTGGGATTTCACCGTGTCGGGGCTTTTCAGCATGTCCATCAGCGCGATGGGCACGATCTGCCACGACACGCCGAACTTGTCCTTGACCCAGCCACATTGCTGGGCCTCGACAGGGCCGCCCGCCGACAGGCGCCCCCAGAAATGGTCGACTTCTTCCTGGGTCTGGCAATTGACCTGAAACGAAATCGCTTCGTTGAACGTGAAGGTCGGGCCACCGTTGAGGCCCGTGAAGCTTTGCCCGTCGAGTTCGAAACTGACCGTCAGGACCGAGCCTTCAGGTTGACCGTGGACTTCCTGGCCGGCCTTGCCGTAGTGGGTGATGGCGGTGATTTTTGAATGATCGAAGATCGCGCAGTAATACTTCGCGGCCTCTTCGGCCTGATGGTCGAACCACAGGCAGGGTGTGAGTTTTTGAACGCGTTGCATGACGGTGCTCCTGTAGACGGGGGGCCGATGCTGAACTTTCAGCGTAGCCAGCCCAGGGGCTTGCGGGAGTACCGTAGATCGCCAAATCGTCGGTCAGAAATCCCAGCGGGTCGTCAGTTGCAGGCTGCGCGGTTCGCCATAGAACCCAGTGCCGAAGTTGCCGAGCCCGGTGTAATAGGTCTTGTCGAAGAGGTTCTTCACGTTCAGCGTCGTGCTCAAGTGATCGTTGAAGCGGTAGCGCGCCATGACGTCCACCAGGGCGTAGCTTTGCTGGGTGATCGTCGAGGACTGGCCGAAGTTGACCGTGTCATTGGGGTTGGGCTGGAACACGTTGCCGAAGAATTCGCTCTGCCAGTTCACGCCGCCACCGACAGTGAGTTTTTCCAGCGCGCCCGACAGGCGATAAGTGCTGAACACCCGAACCACTTGTTCCGGTGCGGTGGTTTGCAGGATCGAACCGTAGACGTGATCGCCCTTGGCATCGCGGGTGTGGTTGTAGCTGTAGCCGGCCGACAGGTTCCAGCCGTCCATCACTTCGCCGGCCAGTTCGAGCTCAAAGCCTTGGGTGGTCGCGCCTTGCACCGCACGGTACACCGACTCGCTATCGACGCCGCTGACGTACTCGGCCAGGTTGTCCTGCTCGATACGGAACACGGCGAAACTGGCGTTCAGACGGCCGCCAAAGTATTCGGCCTTGATCCCCGCTTCGTAGCTGTCGCCTTCTACCGGGTCGAGCAACTTGCGCTGGGCATCCTTGCTCATCTGCGGCTGATAAATGCTGGTGTAGCTGGTGTACACCGAGTACGTGTCATCGAGGTCATAAACCAGTCCGGCGTACGGTGTGGCCACGCCGGTCTGGTGGTAGCTGTCGTGCAGGTCCGGGGTGTTCGGGTCGCTGTAGGCCAGGTCATCGTTGGCCTTGAACTGACTCACGCGGGTGCCGAGGATGACCGCCAGGTTGTCGGTGGGTTTGAGTCGCGTGGCGAGGTAGGCACCGGTCTGGCGCTGGACGATGTCGTTGTCGCCCACCTTGGCGATGTCCGGTTTCGGGAACTCGCCGCGCCAGTCGTAGATGCTGCCGTCGACGGGCGGGTAGACGGACCCCTGCACCGGGATGTCCTGGCGGGTGTTCATCGACATGAAGCCGGCGATCAACTCGTGCTCGCGACCGAGCAGGCGGAACGGGCCGGTGAAGTTGACGTCGAGGTTGTCCTGCACCTGATCGCCCTTGAACTGGCCCATGTACATGAACATGCCGTTGCCGCTGACCGGGTCCGGGTTACCGCCGCTGGCCGAGGCGAGGAAGGTGTCGTGCTGGCGGTGTTTGCGATCGTAGCTGACCTTGAGTTTCCAGTCGTTGGCCAGTTGCTGCTCCACCGAGGCGAAGAGCGTCTGGTTGGTGAAGTCGCGACGACTCCAGTCGGTGGCCGGGTTGAACGAACGGGAAAAACGCGTGCGCGAGCCGTCGCCGTTGTACATCGGGAAGCCGGTCCAGCTGGCGCCGCGGGAGCGGGTGTTCTGCTGGTCGATACCGACGGTCAGCAGGGTCTCCGGCGTCAGGTCGGCTTCGAGGATGCCGTAGGCAATGTCCCGGGTGTTGCGGTAGTTGTCCATGTAGGCGCTGCGGTCCTGATACGCCCCGACGAAACGTCCGCGCAGGTTACCGCTCTCGGTCAGCGGGCCGGCAACATCGGCGGTGCTGCGATAATTGTCCCAGGAACTGACGGCGCCGGTGATCGAGGCCTTGAACGCTTTGGTGGGACGTTTGCGGATCAGGTTGACGGTGGCCGATGGATCGCCCGAGCCGGTCATCAGGCCGGTCGCACCCTTGATGATTTCGACGCGGTCGAAGGTCACCATGTCGGTGCTGGTGGTGCCGTAATCGTAGACGCCGTCGTAGTCGGTGTTGACGCCGTCGTACTGGAAGTTGGTGATCGGCAGGCCACGGCTGGAAAACTCCCAGCGTTCGCTGTCGTAGTTCTGCACGCTGATACCGGGCACGCGACGCAGGGCATCGGCGATGCTGGTGGAGCCCTGATCGTCCAGTTGCTGGCGGGTGATGACCGTCACCGACTGTGGCGTTTCCCGCAGGGACAGTGGCAGGCCGGTGGCTGAAGCGGTCGACCCGGTGGTGTAGGCGTGGGTGTCTTCGGTGATAGCGCCCAGCGCCTGACCGGAAATGTTGGTGGCGCCCAGTTCCAGAGGACCCTCCGGGACAGCTTTGAGCACGTAACCACGATCGCCCTGAGGCTGGGCCTGCAAGCCGCTGCGCTGTAGCAGTTGCTGCAACCCCTGCAGCTCGGTGAACTCGCCATCAAGGCCGGGGCTGCGTTTATCACTGGCCAGATCGTTATGCCCGGCGAGGAAAATCCCCGCCTGTTCGGCGAAGCTGTTCAGTACGCTCACCAGCGAACCGGCAGCGATTGCGTAATAACGTGTGTGGCTGCCTGACTGTTCACTGGCGGCGGATGTTTCGGCGTGGGCCTGCGTCGAAACAAGGCTGAGCAATGCGACCGGAAGGGCCAGGGCCAGCGGTCGCAAGGCAAAGCGAGTGCGAAAGATGGCGTTGCGCAAAGGGGTGTTCCCTGGAATCAAATCGAACGGCAATTGAAAGGCTTCACAGGGTTAACCGAACGAGAAACGCAAAAGGGAACGGCGGCGCCAAAAGTTTTTGGCTCACGCTTTCGGACCGACACTGACCCACCACGCCAGGGTTTTCTCCACGCGTATCGGTAGCGCCGCTTCCAGCAGGCGCAAGGCCTGATCGGTGTTCTTGAGCGGGAACGAACCCATGACCGGCAACCCGGCGATGGCAGGGTCGCAGGCCAGATGCCCGTGACGGTAGCGGCTCAACTCTTCGATCAACTGGCCCAGCGGCAGGTTATCCGCCAGCAATAGACCGCGGCGCCAGGCTTCGCGGCCAGCCGTCGCCTCCGAGGAGGGCGGGATGTGGCTTTGCGTGAACGCCAATTGGCGTCCGGCCTCGACCACTTGCACCTGGCCCTGAGTGGTTCGGACTTCGACCGCGCCTTCGTAGACGTTGAGCAACGTCTGTTGTTCTTCCTGGCGCACACTGAAGCGCGTGCCGAGCGCGCGCATCCGGCCCTGGGCGGTTTGCACCAGAAACGGTCGGCTGCTGTCCTTGGCGGTGTCGATCAACACTTCCCCGGCACTCAACAGCAGCAGGCGTTGCGTGGTGTCGAAACGCACATTCAATGCGCTCAGGGCATTGAGCCAGATCCGGCTGCCGTCGCTGAGCAGGCTTTCACGGGTTTCGCCGGTGCCGGTAGAAAGGTCGGCAGTCCAGCGGCCCAAGGCGTCCGGCAGCGACGTTTCGCGCCAGGCATTCCAGCCCAGCAGCCCGCCCGAGGCCAGGATGAGCAAGCTCTTTATCGTCTGCCGGCGGGTGATCGGCGAGCGCGCGGTGTTGCGCAGCACAAGGCCGGCAGCCTGCGGCTGATCATCCTGCAACGCGGCGAAACGCTGGCCGACACGCTCGACATAACGCCAGGCCGCCTGATGGTCGCCACTTTGCGCCAGCCAGGCTTGCCAGCGCTGACGCTCGTGTTCGCCGACCTGCTGATCGTTGAGCTGCACATACCATTGCGCTGCCTGTTCGAGGCTGGCATGGCTGATGGAATTGGAGGCGACAGATGGCATGCGCTTACTCGATCAACAGGCCGTCAAGCTCGGCTTCGAGCATCGCGCAGTGCATCAGCGCTTGCGCCAGGTACTTTTTCACCATGCGCTCGCACACGCCGATTTCTTCGGCGATGGCGCGGTAGGGCAGGCCGTGCAACTGGGCGAGAATGAACGCGTCGCCCACCTTCTTGGGCAGGCGCAGCAGCATGGCGTCCACTTCGTACAGGGTTTCGACGATGATCGCCCGTTGCTCCGGCGACGGTTGAACGGCTTGCGGGCGCGAGGCCAGCGTCTCCAGCCATGCCAGTTCGAGTTGCCGACGGCGCCAGTGATCGATGCACAAGCCCCGGGCGATGGTGGCCAGGTAGGAGCGTTCGCGGGTTTCGCAGTCGAATACTTGCGGGCGCTTGAGCACCCGGATGAAGGTGTCATGGGCAAGGTCGGCGGCATCGAACGCGCTGCTCAGCCGACGGCGCAGAAGCTCATGCAACCAACGGTGATGAGTGACGTAGAGGTTCTGAACGCTGGAAGAATCGACGACCATCATCGTGAGCACGTGTCCCTGGGCGACGAGCGCCTGCGGTGCGAATAAGAATTGGTCGCGATTAAAACAAAAGGATTGGATGTGTGCAAATGATATTGGTTTGCTTTTAGGCGCCATAAATATGCGTGCAGTCAATATGACTCCTATTGATGTCATAGTGACTATTTTCGGGGTAGGTCAAATTGACTGCTAACGCTCTAACCCATTGATTTACAGGTATGACAAACCTGGCACGAAACCTGAAAGAGCAAACGTACAACTGGTCTGATTCAGGAGTACGAAAAAATGTTCGCTTACTTCAGCAATCCTCAGAACGTCCTGCACCTGTCGAGCAACGTCCTGGGCGCTGGCCTCGCGCTGCTGCTGGCGGGGATCTACGGCGCTTATCTTTACGCCGGACATTTGCCGATCGTGGCGTTGGTTTCGATGCATGCCATGACCATCATCGGCCCGACCCTGATCAAGATCGGCTACGTCATGCGACTGCTGGCCCAGCATTGGTTGGGTACCCACTCTGTCAAGGTGGTGGTTTGATGCGCCAACTCGCTGGAGCACCGGTTTTCAGTCTCGGCTTCCGTCCGTTCTTCCTGGTCGGCGCTGGTTTCGCGGCCATCGCTGTGGCGGTCTGGGCCGTTTGGTTGTACGGGCGCTTGCCCGGTGCGCAACCGGTTGGCGGCATGCTGAGCTGGCATCGGCATGAGATGCCGTTCGGGTTCGCAGCGGCGATCATCGCCGGATTCCTGCTGACGGCGGTGCCGAACTGGACCGGGCGTACGGGGCTCAACGGTTGGCCTTTGATCGGTCTGCTGCTGGTATGGCTGCTGGCGCGCCTGGCATGGCTGATGCCAATCCCTGCAGTTGCCTTGATTGCGCTGCAAATACCTTTTCTGCCGTTGCTGGCATGGGTGCTGGGCCGAGACCTGGTGGCCGCCGGCAAACGCGACAATTATCCGATTCTGCTGGTCGTCGCGCTGCTGGCTGCGACCCAGGCCATGACGCTGTGGGGGATTTCCACTGATGACATCGGCCTGCAACGGCACGGTGTGCTCGCGGCCGTGTGGTTGATCGGCGCGTTGATGAGTGTGATTGGCGGGCGCGTCATTCCGTTTTTTATTCAGCGCGGTTTGAATCGTCCTGCGCCCAACCCGGTCCATCCGCTGCCATTCAGGTTGCTGCTGGCAGGCAGTTTGCTGGCCGCCGTTTCGTTTGCCGGCGGTTTGAACGACATTCCCCGAGGGTGGCTCGCGGCGCTGTTTCTAGTGATCGGCGGCTTGCACCTGCTGCGCCTGTGGCGCTGGCATGACCGGGGGATCTGGCGGGTGCCGCTGCTGTGGTCGTTGTATCTGGCGTATGCGTGGCTGGCTATTGCCACATTGGCGATGGCGCTATGGCACGCGGGGGCAATGCCGCAACAGAGCCTGGCCACGCATTCGTTGGCCGTCGGCGGGATCGGCGGTTTGATCCTGGCGATGATTGCCCGGGTCAGCCTCGGTCACACCGGGCGGTTGTTGCAGCCGTCGAAAACGATTGTGGCCGGGTTTTTCCTGCTGTTGATCGCCGGCCTGTGCCGGGTGTTTCTGGTACCGTTTTCCGGGGCCGGACTGGCGCTGTCCGCGCTGTTCTGGTGTGCCGCGTTCGGGCTGTTCCTGGTGCGCTACACCGACATTTTGCTCAAGCCGAGGGTTTAAGGCCTCCCTGTTCGGCGATCCAGCGCGTTGCCAGGTCGATAAAGGCGCGCAGCTTCGGCTGAGTCTGGGTGCGGCTGGGAAAGTACAGGTACAGGGCCGAACTGAGCGGCACAAACGGCTCCAGCACCCGTTCCAACCGGCCGTCCGCCAACTCGTCGGCAATCTCCAGATCACACGCATACGCCAGCCCCGAACCGCAGCGAGCCGCCGCCACCAGCAGGCGCCGGTCGTTGACGATCACGCCGCCCTCGACGCCCACGGTAAAGTCGCGCCCCTCGCGGCGAAACTCCCAGCGGTGCGCGCTGCCCGAGGTCGAGAAGCGAAAGCCGATGCATTGATGGCGGGTCAGGTCTTCAGGGGTCGCCGGTTTACCCGCGTTGGCGAAATAGCCCGGAGCGCCGACCACCGACCATTGCAGGTCGGGGGTGAGGCGTACCGCGACCATGTCTTTTTCGATGGACTCGCCCAGTCGAATCCCGGCATCGAAGCCGCCGGCCATCAGGTCCACCGTGGCATCGTCGAGGGAAATGTCGAGGGTGACTTGCGGGTACGCCTCGCGAAACAGCGGGATCAACGGCTCCATCAACAAAGCCCCGGACAACCGCGGCGCGGTGAGACGCAACGTGCCCATCGGCTGATCGCGAAAGCCGCTGAGCCCCATCAGCGCTTCATCGATCTCGCTGGCCGCAGGACGCAAGCGGGCAAACAGACTGGCGCCGGCCTCGGTCAACGCCACCCGGCGTGTGGTGCGTTGGAACAGCAACACGCCAGTGCGGCGCTCAAGCAATTTGATCGCATGGCTGACGGCGGTGGGGGTCACCGCCAGGCGGGTGGCGGCGAGGGTGAAACTTTTGTGCTCGGCCACCGCCAGAAACTCGGTCAAGCCGTCGAATGGATCGTGGTTCATTGCGGGCGCCATTATGAAAGAGCGTTTCATAGTGCTTGTACCACGAGGGTATTTTTCCGGGCAATCCTCCTGCGTACCTTGTGCCTACCCCCACTGCACACAAGGAAACACGCTCATGACCACTTCCAACGCCTTCAAACGTATCTGGCTGATCACGGGCGCTTCCCGTGGCATCGGCGCAAAAATCGCTGCCGCCGCACTGGCCAATGGTGACGCCGTGGTTGCCACCGCACGTGACGCCAGCAGCATTGTCCAGCGATTTGGCGAACAACCCGGTTTGCTGGCTACCAGCCTGGACGTGACCGACGAAGCACAAGGCATTGCGGTCGCCCAGGCAGCCATTGAGCACTTCGGACGCATCGACGTGCTGGTCAACAACGCCGGTTTCGGCTTGCTGGGCGCGGTGGAAGAAGCCAGCGCCGATGAAGTGCGGCGCGTGTACGAAACCAACGTCTTCGGTCTGCTGAACGTAACCCGCGCCGTCCTGCCACACATGCGAGCCGCTCGCAGCGGGCATGTGATCAACCTGTCGTCGGTGGGCGGTTATCGGTCGGGGCCGGGTTTCGGCGTCTACTGCTCGACCAAATTTGCCGTTGAAGGCTTGAGCGAGGCCTTGCACGCTGAGCTGGCGCCGCTGGGCATCAAGGTGACGATTGTCGAGCCGGGTTACTTTCGCACCGAATTCCTCGAAGGCAATTCGCTGGTCGAGTCGCCGTCTTCGATTGCCGACTACGACAGCACCGCGGGCGAAGTGCGCAAGATCGCCAAGGCCGTGACCCTGAACCAGCCGGGTGATCCGGACAAACTCGCCGAGGTCATGATCACCCTGGTGGAAACGGCAAATGCACCACTGCGCTTACCGCTGGGCAGTGATTGCGTTGCAGCGATTGAAGCGAAAAACAGCTTTGTCGCTGAAGAGTTGAAGGTTTGGCGTGAGGTGTCGGTGTCCACTGACTTCTAACAGGCTGATGCCACTGTAGGCGCGAGCTTGCTCGCAATGGTCGCTAACGATAACGCGTGTTGTCTGGATAAACGCGGCGTCCTTCAGACCATTGCGAGCAAGCTCGCTCCTACCGTTTCTTGGCAGTCTGTGCGACCGGTGGTCGATGAACCGGTCTCGCCCGGTATTTTGCGCTTAGCTGTAGGGATAACCCGAGGCGCGCTTAGACCGTCGAGCCTTTGCAGGAGCGAAGCTTGCTCGTGAAAGCGTCATTTCAGGCATACCGCGTCATCGTTCTTCACGAGCAAGCTTCGCTCCTACAGGAAAACAACGTCGTCTACAGCGTAACGCCTCTTCAGAACACCGTGAGTCTGAGGAAATTCGCCATGCTGACCTTGAACATCAATGGCAAGGATCAGGAGCTGGACGTCCCCGCGGACATGCCGTTGCTCTGGGTCCTGCGTGACGTCGCGCACCTGACCGGCACCAAATTCGGTTGCGGCATGGCCCAGTGCGGCGCCTGCACCGTGCACGTCGACGGCGCGCCATTGCGCTCCTGCATCACACCGGCCACGGCCGTGGCCCACGGGCAAAAAATCCTCACCATCGAAGGCCTTTCCACCGATGGTTCGCACCCGGTGCAACAGGCCTGGGCCGAACTCGACGTGGTCCAGTGCGGCTATTGCCAGTCCGGGCAGATCATGTCGGCGGCGGCATTACTGGCGAAGATTCCCAAGCCCACCGACAGCGACATCGACCAGGCGCTCTCCGGCAACATCTGCCGTTGCGGCACTTACCCAAGGATTCGTGCCGCGGTCAAACGCGCCGCCGAGATCGGCTGAGGTAGCTCGCCATGAACAGCATCAATCCGTTATCGCGCCGGGGTTTCCTCAAGGGCAGCGCATTACTGGGCGGTGGGCTGGTGGTCGCGTTTGCCGTCCCCGGCGCCCATCGTTTTGCCATGGGGGCGGAAAATCAGGGCAACGTCTTCGCGCCCAATGCATTTTTACGCATCGGTAACGACAACAGCGTCACTGTGCTGCTCGGCCATTCCGAAATGGGCCAGGGTATCTGGACCGGCCTGACCATGCTGATCGCCGAAGAACTCGACGCCGACTGGTCGAAAATCCGTGTCGAACACTCACCCGCATCGGCCGCCGATTACGGGTTGGCCGGGTTTGGCGGGATGCAGATCACCGGCGGTTCAACCTCGACCTGGATGGAGTTCGACCGCTATCGCCAGGCCGGCGCAGCGGCGCGTTTGATGCTGGTCGATGCCGCGGCCAAGCGCTTCAACGTCGCGCCGTCGAGCATTCGTACCGAATCGGGCGTGGTCATTGCTGGCGACAACCGCGTCACGTACGGCGAACTGGCCGATGACGCCGGCAAATTGCCGGTGCCGGACCCAGCGTCGATAAAATTCAAGGAGGCCAAGGACTGGAAGGTCATCGGCAAACCCACCAAGCGTCTGGACACACCCGAGAAAATCACCGGCCGCGCCAAGTTCGGCATGGACGTGCAGTTCGACGGCCTGATGACCGCCATGGTCGCGCGTTCGCCGGTATTGGGTGGTCACGTCAAATCCTTTGAGGGGGCCGAAGCGCTGGAGATACCGGGCGTGCACAAAGTTGTGCAAGTGCCGACCGGCGTTGCAGTGATTGCCGATCATTATTGGGCGGCGAAGCTGGGGCGCGATGCGCTCAAGGTCGATTGGGATCTGGGGCCGAACGCCGGGCTCGACAGTCAGAACCTGCTGGAGAGCTTCCGCAAACTCGCGGCCACCCCTGGCGCCCCGGCGAGCAAGGCGGGCGATGCCGAGGCGGCGTTATCCAAAGCGGCAAAATCCATCGACGTCGAGTACAGCGTGCCGTACCTGGCTCATGCACCGATGGAACCGCTCAATTGCACGGTCAAGATCACCCAGGACAAATGCGAGATCTGGACCGGCACGCAGTTTCAAACCCTCGATCAAATGATCGCGGGCAAAATCACCGGGCTCAAACCCGAACAGGTCGAGATTCATACCGAGTTCCTGGGCGGCGGTTTCGGCCGTCGGGCCAATCCGACTTCGGACTTTGTCGCTGAGGCCGTGGAGGTTGCAAAAGCGGCGGGCGGGCCGGTGAAAACCGTGTGGTCGCGGGAAGATGACATTCGCGGCGGCTACTATCGCTCGGCGTTCCTGCACCAGGCGCGCGTCGGGCTGGATGCTGACGGGATGCCGATGGCGTGGAAGCACATGATGGTCGGGCAGTCGATCATGGCCGGCACCATGCTGGAGGCGACCATGGTCAAGGACGGCATCGACAAGACGTCGGTCGAAGGCGTTGCCGACAGTCCTTATCTGGCGGGGATGATCAACCATCAGGTGGAACTGCATTCGCCGAAAACCGGCATCACCGTGCTGTGGCTGCGTTCGGTCGGGCATACCCACACTGCGTTCGTGATGGAGTCGCTGATCGACGAGCTGGCCGAGGCGGCTGGCAAGGATCCGGTGGAGTACCGACGAACCCTGCTCAAGGCACATCCGCGGCATCTGGGGGTGTTGAACCTGGCCGTCGAAAAAGCCAACTGGACAGCGCCTTTGCCGGACGGCCATGCGCTGGGTGTTGCGGTGCATGAGTCTTTCGGCAGCTACGTCGCGCAGGTCGCCGAGGTGTCCCAGGACAACCTGTCGATCCGCGTGCACCGGGTGGTCTGCGCGGTGGACTGCGGGATTGCGGTCAACCCGATGAGCATCGCGGCGCAAATGGAATCGGCCATCACCTTTGGCCTCGGGTTTACCTTGCACAGCAAGCTGACCTTCAAGAACGGCGAGGTGCAACAGTCCAATTACCACGACTATCAAGTATTGCGGCTCAATGAGATGCCGGTGGTCGAAGTGCACATTGTGCCCAGCACCGATAAACCCGGAGGCATCGGCGAGGCTGGCGTACCGCCGACGGCACCGGCCGTGGCCAACGCCGTGTTCGCCCTGACCGGGCAACGGTTGCGCGAATTACCCTTGCAGCTGTCGGGGGTGTGAGATGAAACGACATCTTGTGCTGGGTGCGGTGGTGCTGATCGGCCTGACGGCCTACGCCTCGGACCTGTTCGCCGAAGACAAGGAAGCATTGAAGGCTTTCGATACCGTGCAAAAAGTCTTCCAGAGCCCGCGTTGCCAGAACTGCCACATCCCCGGTGATTCGCCGTTGCAGTTTGACGCCGGGCTACCCCATGCGATGAACGTGGTTCGGGGCATGGACGGTAAGGGCGCGGCGGGTTTGCCCTGCGCCACGTGCCACGCCGAAAGAAACCCGCCGGCCAGTTACGGCCCGCATGCGCCGCCGGGTGCTCCGCACTGGAGCCTGCCGCCCGCGGCGCACAAAATGGCCTGGATCGGGCTGCCGGCCGACAAACTGTGCGCGATGATCAAGGATCGCAGCAGCAACGGTGACCGGGATTTCGCGGCGCTGATCAAACATGTCAGCGACGACAAACTGGTGCTGTGGGGCTGGAATCCGGGTGAGGGAAGGGCGCCAGTGCCGGTGCCGCACGACATTTTCGTGGCTCAATTCAAGCACTGGGCAGAGGCTGGCGGGCCTTGTCCGGTGGCCGGTAGTTGACCGGTGGTCTGTTAGCAGGGAGTCAAAGCGGGTCGGGACGACTCTAAAGTACATATCCGCCACTGGAGTAAGTGATGCTGATCCCAGGCAAACCGGTTAAACATGGCGCTGGCGCAGACCCTTCGCTTTCGCCGCAACAGGCACGTGAAGTACTGCGTGACAGGGCGCGCCAAGCCGAGCAGGAAGTGATCGGCGTGACCATGGCGAGCATGGATGAGCTGACGCTGCTCTCCAATCGCCACGGCTTCACATCACTGGCCCAATTGGGGCTGGAAACCTGTCAGCGCCTGGAAATACCGGCCACATTGCTGTTTTTCGACCTCGATAACTTCAAGCACATCAACTATCTGTACGGTCGTGCCGAGGGTGACGATGCGCTGAAAACCTTCGCCGACGTGCTGCGCATCGCCTTTCGCGAAAGCGATGTGATCGGTCGGCTCGGGGATGATGAGTTTGTTGCGTTGTTGACGGGGTCATCCGCGGTCGACATCGCTGCGATCAAGGCGAGACTTGAAGAAATCCTCGATGAGCGCAATGCCACGATGCGTCGTGGTTATGACATTCGGTTCTGCATTGGGCAGGTTGAGTTCGACCCTCTTCACCACTCGATCGATGAATTGCTGATTGAGGCTGAGAGGGCGTTGCATCCGTAGCCTGAAGTTTTGCGGTGGATGAGCCGGCCTCTTCGCGAGCAAGCCCGCTCCCACATTCGATCTTCTGTGTGTCATAAATCTTTGGCACACCGCCAATCCAATGTGGGAGCGGGCTTGCTCGCGAAGGCGTCCTTACATTCACCCAATCCTTTTGGCAAACAGCTGCCCAATATCCTTGAACGCCTTGAACTCCAGCGCATTACCACAGGGATCAAACAGAAACATCGTCGCCTGCTCACCCACCAACCCCTGAAACCGAATGCCCGGTTCAATCACGAATCGGGTATCGCGCGCCTTCAGCCGTTCAGCCAGGCCTTCCCATTCGCTCATCCCCAACACCACGCCAAAATGCGGCACCGGTACGTCGTGCCCGTCCACGGCGTTGGTGTGCGCCGCTTCTTGGGAGGCGTTTTTCGGCGCCAGGTGAATCACCAGTTGATGACCGAAAAAATTGAAGTCAACCCAATGGTCGCTGGAGCGACCTTCCTCAAGGCCAAACACGTCACGGTAAAAACTCCGGGCGGCAGCAAGGTCGTATACCGGGATGGCCAGGTGAAAAGGAGAGAGTTGCATCGCTGTGCCTCGCAGATTGACGGTGGTTGAAGTGGAGTTTAGCGCTGTGCTTTTTGATTGAAAGACGATAGTTTTTGCATCGAGCTCAAATTATTTCGATCAATCGAGACTGTCATGCTGCGTGAACTGAAGACCTTTATCGCCGTGACGCGCTATGGAACGTTTGCTGCGGCCGGCATGCACATCGGTTTGACGCAGTCGGCAGTCAGCGCACAGATGCGTAACCTGGAGCAGGCGCTGGGCATTCGGCTGTTCGACCGCACCGGGCGTCAGGCGATTCTCAATGCGGCGGGGCAACGGGCATTGCCGATGGCCAGGGAAATGCTGGAAACCTTCAGCCGCATGGCGGTCAGCGACGATGTCAGCGAGTACCGCGGCGAATTGAAGATTGGCGCCGTGGCCACGGCCCAGACCGGGTTGCTGCCCCAGGCGTTGTTGCGTCTGCGCCAGCAAGCACCGCTGCTTGAACCGAAACTGGTGCCCGGCGTGTCGCTGAACCTGTTGAGCCAGGTGGACACCGGCGAAGTGGATCTGGCGATCCTGATCAAACCGCCGTTTGACTTACCCAAGGAGCTGTCGGCGCAGGTCATCCGCCGGGAACCGTTTGTGCTGATCGTGCCGCCGGAGCTTGAGGGTGATGATCCGTTGCAGATCCTCGCGAGCCATCCCCATGTGCGCTACGACCGCAATTCATTCGGTGGTCGCCTGGTGACGCGGTTTCTGCGTGAGCAGCAGATTGATGTGCAAGTGGCTTTGGAGCTGGATGAGCTGGAGGCCATCGTCAAAATGGTTGAATGCGGATTGGGTGTTTCGCTGCTTCCCGAAGCCGGGTTGTGGCTTGAATATGGCGCGAAGGTCAGGATCATCCGGTTGGGCGAATTGACCTTTTACCGCGAGATTGTGTTGTTGCAGCGGTACAGCCAGCGCATGCAGCCGATCCAGCAACTGTTTGCCAAGTGCCTGACCCTGATAGACCTGAACACACAACCCCTGTAGGAGCCGGCTTGCTGGCGATAGCGATGTTCGACTCACAGCAAATGTCGGCCGTGAAATTGACATCGCCAGCAAACCGGCTCCTACAGGGGATTGCGTCAAGGCTGAAATTGCAGGCACAAAAAACCCGCCTATCGAGGCGGGTTTTTTAGTTGCCGAGCCGAAGATTACTCTTCGAGGCTGCCCATGGCCGTGGTGTTGAAACCACCGTCCACGTACATGATTTCACCGCTGATGCCGGACGCCAGGTCCGAGCACAGGAAGGCGCCGGCGTTGCCGACTTCTTCGATGGTGACGTTGCGACGCAGCGGCGTTTGCGCTTCGTTGGCGGCCAGCATCTTGCGGAAGTTCTTGATGCCGGAAGCGGCGAGGGTGCGGATCGGACCGGCCGATACGCAGTTGACGCGGGTGCCGTCCGGGCCCAGGGAGCCGGCGCCGATCCAGCAACTGTTTGCCAAGTGCCTGGCCCTGATAGACCTGAACACTCAACCCCTGTAGGAGCCGGCTTGCTGGCGATAGCGATGTTCGACTCACAGCAAATGTCGGCCGTGAAATTGACATCGCCAGCAAGCCGGCTCCTACAGGGGATTGCGTCAAGGCTGAAATTGCAGGCACAAAAAACCCGCCTATCGAGGCGGGTTTTTTAGTTGCCGAGCCGAAGATTACTCTTCGAGGCTGCCCATGGCCGTGGTGTTGAA
>Ga0255334_1000808_pt1 | contig 18955 bp, 19 predicted proteins | sample EtOH5_35cm_T3_12_FD_202080 | JGI IMG/M metagenome (GOLD analysis project Ga0255334, IMG submission 202080) | Sandy soil microbial communities from University of British Columbia, Vancouver, Canada - EtOH5_35cm_T3_129 | ecosystem: Engineered > Artificial ecosystem > Sand microcosm > Unclassified ...
GACAAGAGATAACACTTTGCGCTGGCCCGGATGCGTTGCCGTTCTTTTTTTTTCTCTTTTTTTTTTCCCCCCATCTCGCGCGCACGGTGTTGTGCTTTGGGTGGATGGGGACAAGTGAACCTGGCCTGCTCGAGGGCGAACACAACCGGTTTCATCCAACGCCGCAACGTGCACCTCCTGTCCTCTCTCCTGGCTTACGCGCAGAGGGCAAAGGGCGAGCATGAGCAAGCGCAAGCGCACTCTAGATACCGAGTTTGCCGTGCCCGCTCAGTTTGCGCGACACATGACCTCTGCGGCGCCCAAACCGACGACGATCCAAACTCCACCGCGTCCGATGCTCACCTGGTCCAGCACCGGATGGGCGTTGCGCGATCGCAACAGCGGCAGCAGCAAAGGCAGAGACACCACCGTACCTGCAGCGTCTATGTCGATCCTCTCCAGCCGCAAATCGGTGTTTACGGACCAGCCCCATCAGGATCACCTGCGCCACCCGACCCAGGCAAACGTGGTAACGCGTCACGCCCCTTTGGCAGCGCGCGTCCATACGACACAGCGCCCGCCTTTGGAACGCTCCACCGTGGGTTCCGCTCGACCGCACGCTGCGTCGCGTCACTCGAGCGAGAGGCAGACGCAGCACCAGCATCAGAGACCCGATCCGCCATGCGGTAGCGCACGCAAACGTGGCCGTATTGGCCCATTGCACGTGGTCCTTGCGACGGACCTAGAACCGGCGCCAGCGGGCGCAGCCAAGACCCTGGCCACGCAAAAGCCCTTTCAGGTCGTGGGAACGAGCACGAGCACGCTCGGCGGCCAGGACCGGTGCAGGCCCACCAAAAAGGCAAAGGGGGCGCAGGATGAGGAAGCGGACGAGCGCCACGACAAGACGATGGCCCTGTTTGATATGGCCGCCAATCCCGTCCATGGCGAACAGATCGCTCACGCCGCGCCAGGATCGAAAACAACAGCGCCGCTGGTAAAACCCACCGCCGTTGCGTTACCGCAGCCATCATCGTCATCATCATCGTCATCGGCAGCAGCCAAAACGAGCGGAAAACGACGCAGTAGCAGCAGCAACGAAGCCAAAGAAGACAAAGAAGACAAACGGCAGGGTAAGCGGCATGCGAGCGTGGCCAAGGTCGCACAGAACAAGCAATCCCGTAGGGAATCGCAAACGATGGCGGCAGCGACGTCAGAGCCCATCGATGTCAACGACTGGAAGCGCATGCGGTCGCTGGGGTGCGGCACGTTTGGGTGCGTACACGAGATCAGGCACCCGTCGACCGGCGAAAGGGCCGCGCTCAAGGTGATGGGCCTTTTGCCCGACAACTACAAGGACTCGCGCGACGGACTTTTATCCGAAGCGTTTCGCGTGGGCGTATCGCCCAACAGCGCCTACATGGTGTTTCGTGAGTTGGCCGCCATGTCCGTCATGCGCGGCCATCCGGGCGTGCCCCGAGTGCGCGAGGCTCGCATGTCCGTGGCACGTTCGGGCCTATCGTCACGCGCTGCGATCGAATGCGTCGTGATGATGGACCTGATGGATGGGCACCTCGGTCGCATCGTTCACGCGCTCGGCGGACGCGGCCGTTCGCTCGCTCTGTCTGACCGCGGGACCGGTTCCGACAGTCCATCGCCGTTGCCTCACCATGACCGCGTCTGTCGCGGCCACGATGCGCACGCTCATGGTGACGACAATCGGGGCCAAAACGCGGCCACCGTGAACGATGCAATGTACCGGGGTGACTGCCCCAAAGCAAAGATCGGCAGACGCGAGCCGACGCGCAAAGACACACCCAGCGGCTGTTCGGCGTTTGCCTCTTCGTGCTCGTCGGCAGGCGCGCCCACCCCCCATCGGGTGCACGCTCGGTCCTCATCATCATCATCGTCGTCGACGACGACGACGACAACGCCCACGCACAACAGCGACGGGAGCAGCAAATCCAAGAGCGACGGAAGCGGCAGCGGCAACGGCAGTACGGGCGAACGACAGGCGTGCTCGTTTGCTCTAAGGGTGCGCATCGCGTGGCTCGTCGCGCGCGACGTCCTGCCGGCGCTGGCTTTCATGCACGACAATGCGGGCATGGCCCACCGCGACATCAAACCCAACAATATCCTCTACAGCGGCGACCCCTCTTCGGGCACGCTGCGTTTTCGCCTCGCCGACTTTGGCCTCGCGCGTTTTATGCGCCTCCCTTGGCCGTCATCATCGCCACCGTCGTCATCGCCACTGGACACTGCCAAATACCTACCGAGGACGCCATCACCGCCAAACGCATCTCGTGCCATGCGGACGGCGGCGGCCGTGGCAGAGGCGGCCTATACGCATGCGCCGCAAAAGGATCATCACCCCTCGAACCAAAACGGCAAGGACGACAGTGGTGCTGATGATGGCGACGGCGACGGGGCGCATTTGTTGGACGCCTTCACGGGCAATGTCATCACCCACCTGTACAAGCCGCCCGAGATCCTGCTCTCTTATAGGCGCCGCAACGCGGTCTCTCGCGGACTGTCCTATGGATGCGCGGCCGATATGTGGTCGTTTGGCATGGTGCTGCTCGAGGTGCTCGCGGGCGGGCACCTCACGCCGACCACACCCGAGTCGACCCTCGTGTCGCGTCTCACCAAGTTGCTCCAACTCAACGCACCGGACCGCGAGCACGTGGTGCGCGATCTCGTACGTTGCATGGCCCTGCGCGCTATGCAGGGGCGGTCGGGCCTCGCATCGGTCGGCTCGATGACACAGTATATGGGGACAGAGGGCGTGGATCCTCTGCGCACGTTCGACACGCTCATGGACCTGCTCGACCGACTCATGTCCGTCGACCCGGACGCGCGCATCACGTCGCGTGAGGCGCTGACCCACCCCTTTGTCGTCGATATGCGCTTTGCAAAGGATGACGGTCACGGCCGGCGACGAGATAGCGGGTCAGGGAGGAAAGGCGAACCCCGCTCCGAGCGGGTGCGTCGCTCGGCGGACACGGGTCCTGCTGGCGACACGGCATCGACGGCACACGCAGACACCGCCACCAATGTCGTCGTCGTCGTCGCCGGTGCCAGGCCCGTGGCACGTTTCCTGGGACCGTGCGGCTACAGGGCGCTGAGGACGGGATCGCCGCGTGCCACCCTAAAGCCCGATGCCGGCCCCGACGTGGCCACGCCCACTATGGCCGCGCGCCGTGTGATCGTACGGCGTATGTGCCAATTTGCCCAGCAGAACAGCATCTCCATGCGCACCTTTGTCAGCGCCGTGCACATGCTCGACCACTATCTGGATCGTGCTGTCTCTGATCGTGACATCGGGCGGCTTCCCTGCAGTGATGTGCACGTGTTGCGCGTCGGCGCGGGCGCCCTGCTGGTGGCGTGCAACCTCTACGAGCGCATATGGCCCAGCCTCGGTGGATTCTCCAATATCATCAAGGTGCCGCCGGGGTGGCACCAGCGCGCGGGCAAGCAGCAGGCAGCCGCCCGCGAAGTTGTCCAGCCAGAGATGGTGCTGGCCGCCGCCGTCACCCTGTTTGAGGCACTGGGCCACATGACCCCGGATCAGGCCCCCGTAACTCACATCGTAGCAAAAGTGATGCGCGCCGACCGCTCCCACAAGGACACCCATCCATGGCAGGCCTTGAGCAAGGCCATGGCTCAGTATCCCCCTCTCGTTTCCCGCATCCATGGTTGATTTGCGGCTCCCCTCTTTCCCTTTCCCCAGCATCTGTTCTATCTTTGCATGTGTACACCATTGGATTTCCTTCATGGAGAAGAGGCATGTGCCGTTGCATTGCAAACGCCAAAACCCATACGTTTATAGAACCCGACTTGTTGTCGCCGTTGTTGCCATCCGTCAAGGCGGGGACGTGCTGGCAGAGAGATTCCTCGTGAGGGCACGACATCCCACCCTGCCAGGCGCGCGGGAACAGGTTCCGCCATAGGGACCAACCACAGGGTGCATTTACGCCATCACCAATCCTCGTCGCGACGATCGATGGTGGCATGCGACACTGTCGCGCGCAATCGTTGCCATACCCATACCTGTCGGCACGGCCAGTGTCTACAAGTGCAGCGAAACGCAGCCGCCACTGGTCAATCCCACCGGCGTGCTGTAGAAAGAAGGAGAGAGAGGTCACGATGGGGCCACACAAAGTGATGATGGGCACCCTCGAGAGCCCACCAACGCACACAGGGCCATCGCAATGTATGCGCAGGGGCTTTTTCCCCCAGGCACCCTTGTCAATAGGAACCCCATCTATCGTGCGCTTTGGCGCTTCTGCATCCTTCCTCCTCACCCCAACACCAGTCCAGTCTGGTCCTCCCGTTTTAGGGATCATATCTAGGGCGCGCACGCTCAAGCCCACCAAGACAAGACCACCGTAAAACGACGCGGGTTGGCTCAACACCGCGTCCCCTGATGCCGACGCCCACCTTCTTGCCCCGCGCCTTTTCTCACAACAGCGACAACAACAACAGTATCGACAAAGGCCAGCACTGAGCCTGCCCTTCTCCTTGGCGTTTGGGCCACATCGACGTTGACCGCCGTTGAGGTCGAGACCGCAAGTAAGAGGGAAAGTCTCACTGTTGGAAAGGGCGAGAAAGGGCTTGTATAGGGCAAGCAGAGCAGGCTCACGCTTGGACGCGTCGAGGGAGAGAGAGGGAGAGGGCACCGTCAGTGCACGCACAAAAAACAGAGAGTGTCTTTGCCACGTGGACCCACGGGCGATCCTGCCAGGGGAATGTGCATCCTGTGCGGACGCCGCGAGTTTGCCCTAATGCAGCAGCACCACCGAAACGCGCGACGCTATGGGCACACCGCGTTGGCCTCGATCCTCGCACAACGACGGCGCACTCGGCCCGATTGGGTCAGCGCCGTCAATCCTCTCAGAGCACCGCCTCCGCCGCCGCCGTTCCTGGCGGGCCTGTGGCGACCCGCGGCGGTGCACGCATCCAAGCAAAAGGGGGACGCAAGCGGCATCGACGGCCCTGGTACCGATCTATGCACGCAGTCCTCCCTGCCAATCGCCATTGTGGCATCATTAACCGTGCCACAACGTTCGATCAGGACGATCCACAGCCTGGCAGGTCCGCTGCGGTCATCGCCGCCGTGGTCCCTGCAGCACTTGGTGGCGCCATGGGCTCGCTTGGACACACGGCCTCCGTTGCTTCCCGCGAATGCATCGGCGACGTCAGAGATGGTTAGAGTCCTCATTCACGATGTACAACGACCCAAGCGGCCATGGCCGCGCGCGACCCTGTGCGAAATAGGGAACGGTCCCGGTGGCCACCATGATACACACAAGCGCGCCGATGACCGACACGAGAGCGAACCCCCAGTGCGAACCGCACCTCATTGGGCGCTCGGTGCCACACAACAATATGATGCCCTGCGTGACAGAGGGGGGAACGACGGCGTATCGGTAGACACCTGGGCGCGCCGGTTCGCCGTGGTCGCCAGGGCATTTGCCAGTGATCCTTCGGGTTCCCTATTCGACACAAAGCAGTGGCTCGTCGACACGGCCATCTATGCGGCTTACAAGGCGACCGATGTAGCACGCATTCGGGCATCCAACACACGACCGCCAGCCATCTCCCTGGTGCCGGCGCATAGCGCGTCGGTCCTCGTTGCAACGTCGGGGCCCATGCGCCCTTGGACGTCGTTTCCCGTCTCTGCGTCGGCGCTCACCACCCACGCGCGCCGCGTTCCGTCGGGTGCCATCGTGCCGCCGCTCTCGATCGACAGCCGTCGATGGCCTGCACGTGCCACACGCTTTTGATCTCGTGTAGAGCGCTCTCTCTTCTCTCTCTATCAATCTACCCTTTTCCACCTCTTTTCGCGTGCACGCACGTCCGTGGCTTGGTGGCAGCGAATGAGTAATACACCAACAGTCTTTAGACTGGGCCCTATGCAAAACACACCAATAAACCCCCCAATGCTTTGATTGTTGACTCGGACGGAAAAGACGTTTGCACGATATATGGGCGCGCTTATGCACAGGCGCACACAAGGGTGCAGGCTAGAGGGACCGAGGCATCTTGTTGGTAAACAGGGCATCGTCCCCTAGGGTGCTGGCCACATAGGCCATGATGTTGGACACGTTCCTCGTAGAGTACGGGGGCCCAAACGGTGTTCCGTTGTTTCCCCTCATGTTGACAACGATATGAGGATAGCCAAAGGGCCGTCGGTTGGCAGGGATGCCCAAACGGTTGACGGCAATAATGGGTATCGCCATATAGGGGGCCGCACTCTGCAGCATGCCCAGCACCTCTGTGCAAAAGTTGCAGTCACTGCAATAGACAAAGAGCGCGCTCGTGCGACACGCACCAAGCGCCTGCTCCGTCTCGACCAGGTCGCTGACCACGTTGACCTCGCCCACTTTGAGCCCCCTCAAAAGGCGCCTCTGCTGGTTTGTGCATGCGGCCAAAGTTTCCGTCTGCACGGGCTCTCTGGCGCGTGTGACGGTATCGTTGTCGCCCTGCTGCTGACTGGGAGGGTGCGCCAAGGTCCACGGTACAAGTAACGGATCGCCAAATAGGGACTGTCTGACGGCATTTGCAACGGTTACGTCGTCGTCGTCCGCCAAAACGGATGCCGTCGGCGGGGCAGCATTAGCGAGGGCGTCGCGGAGCACGACGCGCGACGCGTACTCGTTCACCGCGTCCGCGCCATAGGCCAGATCAAAGAGCGCCGGCGTGAGCAGGGTTGCGCGGACATTTACCTTGATCTCGTGGGGGAGGCACTCTCTGGAGGGGAGCGTTCTGTCCGAGTAGGGTTGGTCAAAGATGAATACGCGCACGTCCATCGCGAGACGCGGGTACACCTCGTTCATCATCTGGACGGTCATCAGGCGGCGACCCACATGATAGAGTTCTATGGATATGCTGATATCCGACACGGTGCCCTTGCGAAGCGCACTGGCAATCTCGCTCGTGGACGCGCCTCTGAGAGAGGCCCTGATCGCGCGCTGCACGGCGCGGTCGGCACGACGTCCCACGATCGAATAGACGCCGGCGCATCCTATGTTTTTGGCCCGCCAGAACATACCTGGTACGACCTCGTGGGGGCTGCTGCGGACCATAACCCGACCATCGGCGAGCACCGGCGCCAGCGACAACGTTGGCAGGCACGGGCGCAAGAGATGGGCCAGGGCGTGCGCCGACACGCGATCCTTGCCCAGCAGTTCGACGCAGTTTGAACTCGCTACGGTATCGGGGATATCGTGCGCCCCCGATTCCTGTTCAGTAGTGTGCGGACGACCCACGTGCCATACGTTGCTGGTGGTAGATGCACCGCGGCTGCGCCAGGCGCAGGCCACCGATCCGTCGCCTCGGCAGGTGACACGTTCGAGTTCCATACTTATGGCCGCGAGGCGAACGCCCCTGGACGCGCATTCCACCACCGCATAAGGGGGCATGGCATCGAGGATGTCGACGAAATGGGCCAGTGTCATGTGCAGGTCGTACTCTGCCGCGCTCCCCTCCATTCCCGATTCATACGATTCCTGTAGGACGCCCTCTTCCACATCGCTTGGCGCCGGCCCCGATCTGGGCGCGTGTGTTTCCGCCGTTACAACAGCCACAGCATCCATGGCGTATTCTAGGTCAGGAGGGCGAGAGCAAAGGGTCACTGCTGCGTTTGCCTATCTTTGCCCCATGTATCTGTCAGGGGGCTCATTTCCTTTTTTTTTTCCTTCGGCTATGCCATTTCATCGCAGGAGGGTAAGTGCTCCCCCCCCCATGTTCCTGATTGTATTCTGTGTTGCGCGCAAAAGAGGTGGGTGAGAGAGTGGATAGTGCGCGTGTGCGCACGGTCAAGCGCCCTTTGCATTTTTTCCCCCTCATTTCTAGAGGCGTTTTCCCTGTGCCCGGTAGCCATGCGCCCGTAACACCGGGGGGAATGGCGACGGGAGGGAAAGCACCGCGGCCTGGCCGATCAGGTCAAAGCGACCTCGCGCCGTCATTCCGACACTATACCGCTGACCGAAAGAGAGAGAGAGAGAGAAAGAGTGCGTGTGCGCGCACCAGACCACAGATATGGCCCTCCCCGACGAGATCATGCTGCGCGTGTTTGCCCTCCTCGACGCCGTCTCCCTCGGAACGGTGTCGTCGGTGTGCACCTCGTGGCTGCGCGTGGCCAAGGACGACGCCCTATGGCAGCGACATTGCGCATCTAGGGGTTGGCCTCTGGCGAGCGTGCCGAACGCACCACCACCGCCGTGCGGCTGGCGCACCGCAGCGCAGAGACTCGCCGCGGGCACCATCCTCGTGCTCTTTACCAGCGCTGGGCGTCCCGACCCCTCGTCGCACCGCAAGAGCCTGGACAAGGCAAACAACGAGCGCGATCCCACACTGGAGTACGTTACCGCCATCGCGGTGCGCGCTCGGCGCACACTAGTACAGGCCGAGGCGACCCTTGAGACCGCCATGGGACGCACTCCCGTGCACGCCAGACCCGTACGCACGCTCTACGTATCGCCCGGCAACGCGATGGTGACTGTCGGCCAAGGCCGCGACATGCCGCGCGCGTGCTCATCTGAATCGCCGCTCGCTAGAGGATGGGACGGCGCGAAACAGTGCCCTCCCGACGGAACCACGGGACCTGAAGCGGGGTGTCGGCGCGCGCACTCTTGCGATGCGGTTGTAAGGATGCTGCAACAACAACAACAACAGCACGGCGTACCGACTGAAACGCCGACGACGGGTCCCGTTGGCGTTCACGCATGGAGGCCCATTTCGCTGGCCGGCGTGCACGGAAGCACGTATCCGCTGGCGGCGCTGCCTCAGGTGGCGTGGCTGCGCGGCAATAACGGCCACACGCGCGGTCTGCTCCATGTCACAGACTGTCCGCGCGTATGCGTGGTACGTGCGCGCGATCCGCAACCACACGTGTGGTTTGTGACGATGGACCAGCCCGCGCTGCCGTGGGCTCGCGCGCCGCCGATGCCTCTGGTCGGGGGCACACGGGAACCGCCTATGACGTCCTGTCAGGTACGTGGGAAGCGTGATATCCTGGCACAGCCGTATGGGGGTGCTCTGCAGAGCGCTGCGCGTGGACGCCAGCAGCGATACGTGCAGGGGGAGGCCGCGGGCGAGCGGCCGGATGACCGCCGCAGGTTTGCAGCCGGTGGGCCCAATCCAACCGGCTTTGTGCATGTCGTACAGCAAAACACGAGCCGCACGGGGGCATGGATCGACAGCGGCTGTGGGTCGCTCCTGTGGCAGGGCCAACCGTACCAGGGCGAATGGCGCGCCGGCAGACGCCATGGCACAGGCATCCAACAGTACGCGTTTCCCGGCGCCGCCTGCTACGAAGGGCAATGGTGCGACGGTGTGCGCAGCGGACGCGGTCGTTATCAGATCGCGCACGGAGGCGCCGAGGATTTGGCCCATCACAATGGCAAACAGCGACGGTGGCAGAGATTCCCGCGCGCGAGCAAGTCGAGCGGGTACGAGGGCGAGTGGCGGCGCGACAAGGCCCACGGCTACGGACACCGCTGGTGGACCGACGGGCGCACGCACCAGGGCTACTTTGTTGCCGGACACGAGCAGGGACACGGCGTTTTGACCAAGTCCAACGGTGCGTGCGTGGGCGGCATCTGGCGATCGGGCACGGTGTCACAAATCAGCTGGACCACTCGCCCGCCCACCCTTCCCATGTGGCCGGGTGCGCCGTTTGCCGTAATGACGCCCCCCGTTTAGGAAAATGATGCTTTGTCTCTCCCATAAGGTTTGTTGTGTCTTTGCGAAAGCGATCCTGTGCTGTCCCTTGGTACACAGTAATCGGAAACAGTTTGGGGACTGGCTGCTGACCAGCATGACATTTGGCCCTGGTAAGGGTACCCATTCCTGTTGGGGCAGCATTGGTTGGAAAGGGGAGGTGATAGGAGGACCTACGCATGTACATGTGCTCCACGTTATGACCCCCCCCCCTCATTTTGGTTGCGGAATCACAATGCTCTGATACTAGAGATGGATGCTGATGAGGTACACGGGCGACCATTCATTCCCGTCTCATGGTCTGTGGGCACTCGTTGGCCGTCACCCAGTTGGTTACTCTCCCGTTGAGGTTCCTCGTCATGTACTTGCACGCCCACGCGCTCCACAAACACCTATTGACGCTTGCCCACTTGAGCGCACCGAGGTGGCCGCTCTTTGCACCATAGGCGCATGTCGACCGGTCCCAGGCTCTCTCCCGCCCACTCTAGCACTCTGGCGTGATTGTTGCTTGCGGCATACGCGCACGTACGCGTCCCATCGACACCCATTGGCCTTTGCCCGGCTAACCATCCATTACACGCCACGGCCGCCATGTATGCCCGGCGCTACGGCTCCTTTTTGCTTTGCGATCCGTCAACGCATGCCTCCATAGGCGCGATACCCATTGCATGCCATCCAGTTAGTCGGGTCCACCTTTTCTACAAGGATCCTTTGCACCAATTCCGTTGGCGTGTCGCGCTCTCCATCGCCCTTGAGCGACTGGCGTTTGCGCTCTCGCCCATGCATGTGTGCGTGGGTCTCTATAGCAAACGCTCGTGGCTGTGGCAATGCGCGCGCTGCCCGTTTCGTTTTGCGCTTGGTCCACTATTGGCCAATTCCTAATCCACCGTTGATTTCGGCCAAACGCGCGCTTGACCTTGCCACTGCGCTCCCATTGACCCGCGCTTCCGCCAGACAATGTAGATCTTGTTTGGGGCTAGCGCAAAGCGTTGGTCGACCAAGGTCAAGGGTGGCAAGCGACAATATCAACTAGAGAGCCGCCACCCGGTCGGTATTTGGCCAACATCCCAACGTGCGCGTCGGTGGTGGGCCATTAAGGGACAGCTTTAAACGGGCTGCAATACGTTGGCCTTTCTCCCCGTTCTATTTTACTCCCTCTCCCCCAAACGGACCGTCTGCTCCTTTGATCGTCCTTTTCCATCGCCCCTGATGTTGCAGCAGCGGCAACGACGACGACGACAACAACGACCAGGGTATAGTTGTGTGGGAGACACCAAAGTACCAAATGGTCTTTACTGGAGAAACAACAACAACAACAAGTCCATCTTATGGTCGATTATTTCACCGTTGGCCCGCCATTGTATACGGGGCGACATCACTAGATGATGCCAGATATAAGAGTGTGATTGATGGCGTGCTCGGTGGGCGCCATTCGCCGATGTAAGAGCACCTGGCGCTGCGTCCGACTGCATTGCGGTTGAATGGAAAGAGAATAGGCGGCTGTCTGCCATTGTAGTGTGCATACTGATGGACGCCTCTCGCGGACTGTCTGCGGAAATGCGGCAACTTGGCCTATCCAATCCCGATATCGGTAAAACTGTACCAACGGCGGCACCGGGCCGGTGCCCTTGCCTCGCTCAAACGAGGGCGCAGAAAGATAGTGGATTCAGGAATACGATGCGCGGCAACGGCACACACACACATATATATTACACACGCAATACTGTGACCAGCTGTGGGCCCTCGCGTCTTTGGTCCGTCGTTGGCTGAAAACAGAGGATGGGCAAAGAGTGGAGGGAGGGGGGAAGTGCTACCCTCATGCTCTCTTATGCTTGCCCTCGTGTGCAAAGAGGACAACCGAGCGTGATATGGGAGGGGAACGCTCAAACCCAACCAAAGCATCGGTCGCCCTTTCGTGGACCCTGCGCCTTCTTGTTCGTAAAAAGATGGTGCGGAACAAAGACGAGACACAAGGGCGGTAGGGTTATCCATACCAAAAAGGCGTACACATTAAAGGTCAAAGCGAATGTTTCCGAGCGCGTCGTCCTCTCGTTCATCGCGAGGAAGGTCCTCCAGGGGGCCTTCCGTGGGCGATCCTGGGAGCATCCTGGTCATTGATCGGCTAGGACGTGCAGGCCCACAGGGACCGCGTGGTCCTCCAGGCACAGCAGGACCGCAGGGACAAGTGGGTCCACAAGGCCCCTGTTGCCCTGGAACTCAGGGGCCGCAAGGTTCTCATGGACCACGTGGGTATCAAGGTCCGCAGGGCACAGGGATTCGTGGACCTCAGGGTTCGCGTGGCACGCAAGGTCCTGGAGGCTCTGCAGGCACTCAGGGAGCGCGTGGCAGCCAAGGTCCACGAGGTCTTCAAGGTAGTCAAGGCGCTTCGATACGTGGACCGCAAGGAACGCGTGGTCCACAAGGTTCTGCTGGACTACAGGGCGAAAGGGGCCCTCAGGGATTTTCCTCAATTGGTGCTCAGGGACCACAAGGGCCTACTGGCAGTCAAGGACCTATAGGTTTTCAAGGTCCTCAAGGACCGTGTTGTCCCGGTCCACAGGGTCAAAGAGGAAATCAAGGCGTACAAGGGCCAAGAGGCATCCAAGGCCCTCAAGGAATATGCTGCCCAGGTCCTCAAGGTGCTCGTGGACCACAGGGATCTACAGGCAGCACAGGATCTCAAGGAATAATTGGCCATCAGGGAAGTCAGGGCAGTCAGGGTCCTCAAGGAAGCGCAGGGCCTAGGGGAGTTCAGGGACCAACTGGAATACAAGGTGCACTTGGCGCTCAAGGAGCAAGAGGCTTCCAGGGTGTACCCGGAATTCAAGGACCAGCAGGACCTCGAGGAATACTTGGACAACAGGGCAGTCAAGGACCGCAAGGTATATCAGGGCCACAAGGTCATACAGGATCACAAGGAAACACTGGAGTGCAGGGAAGGACAGGTCCGCAGGGTATACGTGGACCGCAAGGACTGGTCGGCGTTCAAGGACAAACTGGAGTTCAAGGCAGAGTAGGTCCTCAAGGCGTGCATGGCATACAGGGCACAAGAGGCCCTCAAGGACTGCCTGGAATCCAAGGCCCGAAAGGTTATCAAGGAATCGCAGGCCCACAAGGAACGAGAGGCCAACAGGGAGTTGGCGGTTTCCAAGGCGCAACGGGGACGCAAGGTGATCGAGGCTTCCAAGGATCAATAGGTCCGCAGGGTGTTCGAGGCATTCAGGGTACACGCGGACTGCAAGGCGCAAATGGAACGCAGGGTGCGGCGGGAAACCAAGGCGCAAGAGGAGCACAGGGGCAGCGTGGTCCCCAAGGCACTCGTGGAAGCCAAGGTGCTACAGGCATACAAGGAGCACGCGGTCCTCAAGGAAGTCAAGGAAATCAGGGCATTTCTGGTGTTCAAGGGAGTCGTGGACCACAGGGAACAATAGGTATACAAGGACCGGCAGGACCGCAAGGCGTTCGCGGCACGCAAGGTCCTGAAGGAGCACAGGGAGTTCGCGGACTGCAAGGAAATCAAGGCACAATTGGACCACAGGGGAGCCGTGGCCCTCAAGGGACAAGAGGCGCGCAAGGAAGTCGAGGTCCACAGGGAACAAGAGGTGCTCAGGGACCAACTGGATCTCAAGGGAGTCGCGGACTCCAGGGGCAAACTGGTGCGCAAGGTCCAAGAGGGACACAGGGGCAAAGAGGATTACAAGGACCTGTAGGAGCACAAGGAAGTCAAGGGCCACAAGGACTCAAAGGAACACAGGGTCCGAGAGGTACACAAGGACCGCGAGGATTTCAGGGATTTACCGGCGTTCAAGGGAGTCGTGGATCTCAAGGTCTTAGAGGACTGCAAGGATCGAGAGGTACACAGGGGCAAAGAGGTCCGCAGGGAGCAACCGGAGTCCAAGGTAGACGTGGTCCTCAGGGCCTCCTAGGAACACAAGGACCGAGGGGCACGCAGGGAGCAAGAGGGTTCCAGGGTCGTACCGGAGTTCAAGGAGCAAAGGGCGCACAAGGAAGCCGTGGCACGCAGGGCCCAACAGGAACTCAGGGAACAAGAGGCGCTCAGGGTCCGCGTGGTGTACAGGGACCATCAGGGCCTACGAGTACGGTGGGCATGAGCAGCGTGATCAACTCGGCCGTGACGACGCAGATTCTTATCAGTGCGGCGACCGTCGGCTTTCCCTCGACGACGGGACTGGGGCCGTGGCATACGACCAACACGGTGCAAGAGTTTATCAATGGCGGCAGCTTTGTAAACACGCCAACGACGCCGGCCCTTCCCGGCTATCAGATTCCCAAATCGGGCGTCTACTTTGTGTCGGGCGGGTTTGGCTTCCTGCCCACACAGGCGGGGCTGTTTACCGCTGCCGCTGTATCGTCGGGCACCGGTACGGCGTCGACGTTTGATCTGGTCCTCGCCGTCTACTCGGGCGGCACCACGTCACTCTTGGAACGCGCGGCCATGGGCGTTTTCCAGTCGACCAATGTGCTCTATCTGCTCAACCGCGCGACGCTGCAGGTGTCGGGCAGTTTTGCGCTGCTGCAAAACGATATCATCTACCTCTACATATCCAACAGCACGGGCCTCCCCTTTACCATTCCCGTCCAGTCGGCAACGGACGAACTCCACCATTGGTTCTCGGCCGTCTACCAGGGGCCGTACGTGTGACCGGCACCGTCGCAACAATGTCTATGAGACGGCCCTCGTGGCGGCAGCTTCAAAAACACGCAGACTCTGCCATTGTTTGCAAAGAGGAAGCAGATGAAACCCGCCAAAGGGTCGGCATCACTTGTAGAGAGAGAAACATGGGTAATAAACCGCATCCGAAAATATGGCGATGATCGTGTCTCTACCTTTAGCAAGACGGGTGAATACAACGACAACAGCAACGACGATGACAACACACCGTGCTATGAAAGAAGGGGCATGTTTGGGCGCCGGCAGGGCCGCACCAGAGACACGGGTTCGCCGCCCCTTTCGGTATCCACCCTATCATCATTATTGTTGCTGTTGTTATTATTACTACTATCAGCACGAGCGCTGTGGCCCGAGCGTGTTGGACGCCGCCACCGCATCGAGAATACGGACCGATGGCGTGAGGGCAACAAAGACGCCGAGATCGTAAAACACGCTTCCCGCAGAGGCGCGCGTATGGCGCGACACGGCAATGACCGTGCCGGGGTAGAGGGCAAACAGATTGGCGCTACTGCCACCATGCAGGTGGAGCCCGGACACGTCGTGCACCGAGCGCGCGTTGCAGACGGCATTGACAAAGGCCCGATCCAGTGCGCGGCAGATGTCCTTGGTGGCCTTGGCCAGAGTGGGCGCACGCACATTACGATAGATTGTCAAGGAAGAAGACAATGAGGATGTGTCGGCCGCATCCATGAATGTGGCCACCACCAATTCGTTGTAATCGAGAAAGGGCACGACGCCGTGATCGAGCATCACGGGGACCATACGGTGCGGCCCATTCAGGCCACCATCTTCGGGGCCGTGCGCAAGCGTATGGCCGTCTTCCAGAAAACAATCGCACACGACCGGCGGCCGGCTTGTCCCACCAAACACGGTCGAACCCGTTTCGATGCGCCTCTTTTTAAGGTACGGCCTATTTCTGCTGCACGCCGTCGAGAGAGTGGGTGATTCGGTCGAGCCGGCGGGCACGCACGAGTCATCGCTGTCGCCATTGTCATCATCGTTACCAACGTCGATCGATGGGTGACGATCGACATCCGAGGGCACGTCCTGGCCCGAGCAACCTCTAGGCGCACCGGCAGACGGCGCCGACGCCACCGTTTTGCGTTCCAGAGGGGGAAACGATCCGGCGACGGCGAGGTCTTGCAAGAGGGCTGCATTGTCTCCATCGAGAGCGTCGCAAGGCGGCATGTCGGCGTCGGGCATGATCGCCATCGAAAAGCTACGCTTTGACCCGACCGATATCTGCGGCGAGCAAGGCGTACCGCCAGAGATGCATTCCAGACAGTCGGGGGTCTTTTCCGATACGCTGTCGCGTCGGACCCTCTCTGTGAGAGCGCGTCTCATTGCCGACGCGATCCGCGATTCAGACTTGTGCTCGCGGTGCCGCACCGTCCGACGGCTGGAAAGGGCAGCAGCGGCAGAGCACAGGTTTGTGCAGCAAAACTCGCGCGTCATCGAGCGCGGATCCCATGCAGACGATGAGTCGTCGGGCTGCGCGAGTCGAAAAGCGCTCGGAACCAGAGTATGAGGCGCGCCTATGACGAGAGGCGGTACAAAGTGGCCAGATGTCTGCCACGCGCGGACCCACTCTTCGAGCGCCGCCAGGGTCATGGCCGAAAAGGGCATCGTGTCCTTGCCATGAATCCCACTCACGGCGGGTGCCGACATCACTGCCGAATAGAGTCCATAGAGGGCGCACCGCCGTGCGCGGCGCACGCGGCGCACCATGATGGCAATCTCTGCCAGGCCATAGAGCAGTGGCTGCGCATCCTGATGGGCCTCTACAACGACGCACAGTTCAGTGTAGCGCGCGCTCCAGTGGCTGAACGGATGGGCGGCGCTGCAGAGACCCATACCTTTGAGGGGCGTACACCAATCGGTCAGCGTCTCGAGGGCCGGACGCATGTGCATCATCTCGTCGTGCGTCAAAGACAAGAGCGCGCTCTGAACGCGCTTGGCGATCTCGTGAAGGTCGGTTTCCTGTTTGCGGGCGTTCAGAGGCGGCGGCTGCGTAAATGCGTCGCCGCTATGTTTGTCAGAGTTGAATCGATGGGCGAAAGCCAGATTAGACAGAGCGTCGAGGAGAGCGACCATAGAGGGCGCATCCTGGTCGCCCGCGAGTATGTCCACAAGCATCCGTTCGATGCGCGCGCGCCCGTCCAGCAGTCGAACGGGATGGTCGGGCAATGGGCCACGCACATGGTCAAACAGATCTTGCGCCGTGAGCAACGGTGGAAAGGCATAGGACGGTTCGGCCAATATGGCTGGAAGGGGTTCATGGGAAACCAGCGCCCTTGGCAGTGTCGGGTATGTGTCTGCGACCGAGCGCAATAGTAGCTGGTCTATACTCTGCCGTTTCGTATCTTGGGCGGACCATTCTAGGAAGACGGGTGCAGCAAACCCCCTCTGCTGATATTCAAGCCCTTGTCGCTGCTGAAAGGGGCCGGTGGACAGAGCGGGCCTAATGGCGCGAAAGGGGATTACGCTGCGCCTGATTTGGGGCAGCCGCGTCTTGGTGGCGATGGGTGGTGCGACCGCCGGCGGGCGATTGTGGTCTTCCACCGGGGTCGGAGCCTGCCCACAAGAGGCCATCATGGGCCCCGCGACAAAGGAGAGCACCAGTACGGCGGCGTTGGCTATGGACCGGCAACAATGATGACTCTGAAAACGCGCTGATAGTCGTGTCTGCCCCCTTTGCTTCTTCTCGGTGTTTGTGGTTCCTGTTTGAGTTTTGCTTGGCGCCGTTGTTGCTGTTGTCCCAACAATTGCCGCGGCGACGGTGGCGGTGTGGTAATAGTGGGGGGTAGTAGTAGTAGAGCAGTAACAGCGATAGTAGCAGCGATAGTGCTCTTTACCGAAAAAGTGATCGTGTGTTGCTATCGTTACGCTCTGTGTTGCTGGCAATGGTGTAATGCTGCGCCAGCGTCACGCGCACGCTTCACGCCGCCGCCGTGCCGGACTTGTCTCTCCTACCCTATCAGACGGCAAGTCGCCATGCCAACCCGTCCAATGGCCCCATACTGTCGACACATTGCTTTTATATTGCACGTGAAATCACGCTTTTCCCAGTGTTTTCTCTGACTCTAGGCACCAGAGAGCAAAAGCGCACAAGACAAAGCAAAAGGCCAGCACGATAGACCGTAGGATGTTTGGACGATGCTGCCATGCTCGGAAGATGCAAAGGGCACTGTACCCTGCAATGGCTCCACGTGGTCGCCTCTTTATGGACCGACCAATGCGCGCTCGCCAAAAATGTATTTTGCTGTGCGTGCACGCCCAGAACAAATGGCCTGGAGAACCGTTCCGTGGCACGCGGCGTCAAACGCGTTTGCGCAGCACGCTCGCGATGACCTTTGGTATTGGCCGAGGCAAACGCACCCCCCCGTTTGTCGCGTTTGGTGCACCAATAAGCAACTGGCCGCCTTTCCCGACGGCGACAGTTGGGCGTTCTCTCGTAACACATGCACACATTGCCGCAATAGATACGAGAGAACGATGCACTGGACCGACATTCTCCCCTGGGTGCCCCTGTTGGTAGTCGCCAACTGCGCCGCCATGCTGCACATAGTGCGGCGTAACGCAGAGCGCAAACAACAGAGGGCCGAGACCCAATTGAACGCGCTCATACGCCAGTTGGAGCAAAGGTCTACACCGTCGGTGTCGCCACCTTTAGCGCCATCGCGGGGGACAGCTGCGAAACGCGCACGAATCGTTTCCCCTGCTTATTTACATGATGAACTGTGGCACCACTTGTTTGAGGGTACAGACGAGCGGGGTCGCCCATTCGTGCACCCAACGCAGCGTATCATCATGGCTATGGTATGCCGCACGTGGCACACCGTCATCTCTTGTCCGTCGGCAAGGTGGACGCACGACAAGAAGTGGTACCTTGCACCCGAGCATGCCCTGGGATCGGACGAAACGCTTCAAGAGGCCTTTGCTCAGGGGCTTCGCCTCACTTTGACGGGTGCCGCCCTATGGGTCTTGGCGCGACACGAGAACTCGCCCTCTGTCCACTCGACGCTTCACCATCTACAGTGCCTTTTGACCCAACTGGGTCTCCCTCTCAACGCGCCCATCAGGGACACCATGCGATTCTACACTGTGGCGGATGTTATGTGTGGATTCCTATACTGCGACGCCAGCATAGGCAAGATCGTTTGCGAGATGAAGAGTCAGAGAGCCGCGATGAACCTAGGACGTGGTCACTACCTGGTCGGAGAGAAAGGTGCCAGAGGCCCTAAAGGGGAGAAAGGCACTAAATACCTTGCCGGTGCACCGCTCGCCCATCACGTCAAAGAGGAAGCGGTCGACCTTACAAGTGGGCAGTCTGTCGTCCAGGTGGCGTCCCTGTTGCTCGTGCGTATGGGTTGCACCGAGCGCGGACTTGCCCTCTTGAAACGGGTCTATGGCAGGCACCGTAATATCCCCATCGTAATGTGGTTGCGCATCGCTCTCTTGCATGTTCACGTCACCGACAGCGACGACCCCAAAACGCTCGTGCGGCTCGTTGATTGCGAGTGGAGCCTGTTTACGCGCGTCGCAGTGATCGACAGTCGG
>Ga0255334_1000809_pt1 | contig 18951 bp, 21 predicted proteins | sample EtOH5_35cm_T3_12_FD_202080 | JGI IMG/M metagenome (GOLD analysis project Ga0255334, IMG submission 202080) | Sandy soil microbial communities from University of British Columbia, Vancouver, Canada - EtOH5_35cm_T3_129 | ecosystem: Engineered > Artificial ecosystem > Sand microcosm > Unclassified ...
CCGTTGATGCCGCCGGCCGGGGGGGCCGGTCCGACTCGTGCTTGATCCGGTCTTGCGCACTCCGGGCTCTCGACGCACAACCGCAGGTCAGCGTCCTACCTCAGCGGTAGTTGACGAACTGGAGCGCCGCGTCGACGTCCGCGCCCTTGAGCAGCGCGATCGCCGCCTGGAGGTCGTCGCGGCTCTTGCCGGTGACCCGCAGCTCGTCGCCCTGGATCACCGCCTTGACGCTCTTGGGACCCTCGTCGCGGATCAGCTTCGCCAGCTGCCTGGCGACGTCGGACGAGAGGCCCTCCTTGATCGCCCCGACCAGCCGGTACTCCTTGCCGGACGGCTTGGGCTCCTTGTCGCCCAGGTCGAGCGACTTGAGTGATATTCCACGCTTGATCAGCTTGGTCTCGAACACGTCGAGCACCGCGAGTACTCGCTCGGGGGAGTTGGCGATCATGAGCACCGCGTCGTGCCCGCTCCACGCGATCGAGGCGCCGACGCCCTTGAAGTCGTAGCGCTGCGCGATCTCCTTCGATGCCTGGTTCAGGGCGTTGTCGACCTCCTGGTGGTCGACCTTGCTCACCACGTCGAACGACGAGTCGCCTGCCATGTGCGTCCCTCCTGCAACCCTCGGCTGCCGGTCGCCCGCGTTCGGACGGCCGCTGCTCCGCTGCTATCCTTCCATCCGCGCCGTGCGAGCACGTGCTCGTCCGGCGCGACTCGGCGGGTTACCCGAGTGGCCAAAGGGGGCTGACTGTAAATCAGCTGGCAACGCCTACGGGGGTTCGAATCCCTCACCCGCCACGCACGAACGGGGCGTCCTTCCTGACGGAGGGGCGCCCTGCTCACCGTCTCCCGACGGGTGGATCTGAGATTTCGCCGGGCCGTGAGGCTCCGGTACTCTGATCCGCGCTGCCCCGATAGCTCAGTCGGCAGAGCGTCTCCATGGTAAGGAGAAGGTCAAGGGTTCGATTCCCTTTCGGGGCTCTCAGGTCGGCCGCCAGCACCGCTGGTGGGCCGGCCGCGGCGGGATAGCTCAGGTGGTTAGAGCACACGGCTCATAATCGTGGTGTCGCGGGTTCGAATCCCGCTCCCGCTACCGAACATGCAGAGGCCCTGGTCGGGTCGCATGGGCAGGCGGTGATCGCCGACGAGGGCTCGGCCCACGACGAGGACGCCGGTGGTGGCACCGACTCGCTCCACACCTCGAGGCTCGCACTCCCACCAGGAGTGGTCGCCTGGAGTTCACCCGCCGGTGGTTCGCTCCTCGTGGGTCGGCACGGAGAATGGCGGCATACCAGCGCGTGGGGGGATGAGATGCGCCTCGTCGTCGTGGGCGGCAGTGACGCCGGCATCAGCGCCGCGCTGCGGGCCCGTGAGCTCGATCCGGCGGTCGACGTGACGGTCGTCGTGGCAGACGCCTTTCCCAACTACTCGATCTGCGGCATCCCGTACTACGTCTCGGGCGACGTGGCGCACGCCTCGCGCCTCGCGCACCGGACGCACGACGAACTGGTGGCGACCGGCATGCGGCTGCGGCTGGACACGACCGCGACGCGGATCGACGTCCCCGGGCACCGCCTGCACGTCCGCGAGGCGGGCGGGGCGCAGGAGGCGCTGGACTACGACGCGCTGGTGGTCGGGACGGGGGCGGTGCCGGTGCGGCCGCCGATCGCGGGCCTGGAGCGGCTGGGTCCCGAGGACGGCGTGCACGTGCTCCACACGATGGCGGACACGTTCGCCCTCGACCGGTCCCTGGAGCGGCTGGCGCCGCGGACGGCGCTCGTCGTCGGAGCGGGCTACGTCGGGCTGGAGATGGCGGAGGCCCTGACCGCGCGGGGGATCGACGTCACCCAGGTGGAGATGCTCCCCGAGGTGCTGCCGACGGTGGACCCGGAGCTGGGCACCCTGGTCCACGCCGAGCTCGACCGCCGCGGAGTGCACGTGCTCACCGGGACGACCGTGACCGCGGTGGCCCCCACCCCGGACGGCCCTGCGCGGCTGCGGGTCGAGGGGAACGCGGGCGGCGAGCCCACCGCGTGGGACGTCGACATCGTCCTCGTCGTCGTCGGGGTGCGGCCGGACACCGACCTGCTCGTGGCGGCCGGAGCGGCGACGGGACCGCGCGGCGCGGTCGCGGTCGAGCGGGACATGTCGACGGGGCTGGACTCGGTCTGGGCGGCGGGGGACTGCGCGACGACGCTCCACCGCCAGCTCGGCGTGACGTACCTGCCGCTGGGCACCACCGCGCACAAGCAGGGCCGCGTCGCCGGGGAGAACGCGATCGGCGGCTCCGCGCGGTTCGCGGGGAGCCTCGGCACGCAGGTGGTCAAGGTGTTCGGGCTCGTCGCGGCGCGCACCGGGCTGCGCGACCACGAGGCGGCGGGGGCCGGTTTCGACCCGCTGACCAGCCAGTCCTCCCCGGACGACCACAAGGCCTACTACCCGGGGGCCAGCCCCATCGCGATCCGCGTCACCGGGGACCGCGGCTCAGGAAGGCTCCTCGGCGCGCAGCTGGTGGGCGCGCTCGGGACCGAGACGGCCAAGCGGGTGGACATCGTCGCGACGGCGCTCTTCCACGAGATGAGCGTCACCGGGATCTCCGAGCTGGACCTGTCCTACACGCCCCCGCTGGGCTCGCCGTGGGACGCGGTGCAGCGTGCGGCACAGGACTGGGAGCGTACGGTTGCGTCGTGATTAGACAAGTGTCAATATAGACACATGTCGAATCAAGCGCTGGTCGCCCCGGTCGACCGCGCGATGGGCCCTTCCGCCGCCGGGGTCGTGGCACAGGCGCTGAAGGCGCTCGCAGACCCCTTGCGGCTGCGCGTGCTGTCGCTGATCGCGACCACCGAGGCCGGCGAGGCGCGCGTGTGCGACATCGCCGAGCTGACCGACGTCTCGCAGCCGACCGTCTCCCACCACCTGAAGGTCCTCAAGGACGCTGGCCTGGTGACGGCGGACCGGCGCGGCACCTGGGTCTACTACGCGATCGCCGAGCGGTACCGCGGCGCCGTCCGTTCGCTCCTGGAGGGGTTCGCCCCGGCCGCGGTGGAGACGGCCGCGGTGCCGGCCCTCGGCTCGGCGGACGACGAGGCGATCGGCGATCTCGACCCCCTCCTGAGCCGGGTGGCAGACGAGCTCGCCGGGCGGTTCCCCTCGATCGAGCGGGCCCGCGTCGTCGGCATCGTGCAGGACTCGGCGACGGCCCTGGCCCGGACCGCGGGGATCCGCACCCATCTCGTGGTGCTCGCCGAGCGCTTCGCCCGCCAGCGACTCGAGGACGTGGAGCGCGCCGCCGCGCGCACCGGGAAGCCGCACGTGCTCTTCGTCTGCGTCGCGAACGCGGGCCGCTCGCAGCTCGCGGCCGCCCTGCTCCAGCGGTACGCGGGCGACGCGGTCGTCGTGCGCTCCGCCGGTTCGGCCCCGGCGCGCACGGTCCACTCGGCCGTCCGGCCCGTCCTCGCCGCGCTCGGCGCCGCCGACGAGTCCTACCCCAAGCCGCTGACCGACGACGCGGTCCGCGCCGCCGACGTGGTGGTGACGATGGGCTGCGGCGACGTGTGCCCCACCTACCCGGGGGTCCGCTACGAGGACTGGGCCGTCGGCGACCCCGCGCTGGCCTCGCCCGAAGGGGTGGCCGCCATCCAGGCCGACATCGACGGCCGCGTCCGCGGCCTGCTGCACGACCTCGTCCCCGACCTGACCACCGTCTGAGGAGAACCATGACCACCACGAAGGACCGCCCGAGCGTCCTGTTCGTCTGCGTCCACAACGCCGGCCGTTCGCAGATGGCCGCAGGCTTCCTGTCGGCGCTGGCCGGCGGGGCCGTCGAGGTCCGGTCCGCCGGCTCCACCCCCGCTGACCAGGTCAATCCGGTCGCGGTGCAGGCGATGGCCGAGCTCGGCATCGACATCGCCGCCGAGCAGCCGAAGATCCTGACGCCCGAGGCCGTCAAGGCCTCCGACGTGGTGGTCACCATGGGCTGCGGCGACACCTGCCCCTACTTCCCGGGGCGCCGGTACGAGGACTGGGTCCTCGACGACCCCGCGGGGCGCCCGCTCGACGAGGTGCGCCCCGTCCGTGACCAGATCCGGGCCCGGGTGCTGACCCTGCTCGACGAGCTCGGGATCACCCCTGTGACCGCCGGATGAACGTCCACGGCGGGCCGCGGGATCCGCGGGGTGGCGAGGTAGCCTCGTGGCGTGCCAGCCGCCCGTCCCCGCGCCGCGACCGCGCCGCCGGAGGACGCCCCGGTGGCCGCCGCGCGCGTGGCGATGCCGCGCGACCGCGCCGAGGACATCTCCCGGCTGCTGCGGGTGGTCTCCGACCCGACCCGCCTGCAGCTGCTGAGCCTGATCCGCGAGAGCCCCGACGGGGAGCTGCGGGTCGTGGACCTGACCGAGGCGCTGGGGCTGCGCCAGCCCACCGTCAGCCATCACCTGCGGATCCTCGACGAGGCCGGCGTCGTCGCCCGCCGGCCCGCGGGTCGCGAGGTGTGGTACTCGATCGTGCCTGCGCGGCTGTCCGCGATCGGCGACCTGCTGCGGTAGGCCGTCACGGGCGAGGTGCGCCGTGACCGGCGTGGCCGCGCCGAGGCAGGCCGCGGCCCTGGCCGACCCCGACCGGGTGCAGCTGCTCTCGCTCGTGCTGAGCGACCCCTCCGGCGAGGCCACGGCAGCCACGCTCGTGGGTCGCGGGCTGAATGCGGGCAAGATCGGGTCGCACCTGGCGGAGCTGGTCGACGCCGGCCTGCTCGAGCGCGTCGGCGCCGCGTTCCGGCCGACGCACGACGCGCTGGCGCGGTTCGGCGCCCTCCTCGGCGCCGACTCGTTCCCGGTCCCCGCCGACCGGCCGGAGGGTGTGCTCGGTCGCATCGCCGGGCAGCTCGTCGAGCGCTTCGCCGGCACGCTCTCGGCCGAGACGGTGGAGCGGTTCGTCGACGAGAGCTACGCGCTGCTCGCCTCGCGGGCCACGGTGCGCACGCACCTGCCCGTGCTGACCGCCAGGTTCGCGGCCGAGCGGCTCGACGCGCTGGTGGCGTCGCGGACGGGCACGCGGCGGCGGGCGGTCGACGTGCTGTTCGTCTGCGTGCACAACGCCGGCCGCTCGCAGCTCGCCGCGGCGGCGCTCCGGACGAGGGTCGGTGACCGGGTCCGCGTCCACACGGCGGGGTCCGTCCCCGCCGCCCGGGTGGAACCGGCCGTGCTGTCCGTCATCGAGCGGCGCGGCTGGACGCCGGCGCTGGAGTTCCCCAAACCGCTGACCGACGAGGTCGTCCGCGTGTCCGACTACGTGGTGACCATGGGGTGCGGCGACGCGTGCCCCCTCGTCCCGGGGCGCACCTACCTCGACTGGCAGGTCGCGGACCCCAGCGGGCTCACGGTCGAGGCGGTCGACGAGATCGCTGCGGACATCGACCGGCGCGTCCTGGAGCTCGTCGAGCGGATCGGGGTGCCGGCTCAGGCGTGAAGCGCGGCCATCGGCCGGCGCTGAGCGCCATCCCGGACGTCCAGGCGGTAGCCGATGCCGCGCACGGTCCGGATCGCCCCGCCGATCCCGGCGTACGCGAGCTTGCGGCGAAGGCGGACCACCGCGGCGACCAGCGTCCCGTCCCGGTCGAGCACGGCCGGCCAGAGCGGCCAGAGGTCCTCGCGGCGCACGGTGCGCCCGTTCTGCACGGCGAGCCGCCAGAGCAGGTCGAACTCCGCGGGCGTCAGGGCGAGGCGCCGGCCGGACGCCCGCGCCGCCTCGGCGGCCTCGTCCAGCTCGAGCGTGCCCACGCGGATCACCCGCGGCGGGCTCGGCAGGTCCTGCCACACCCGCTGGAGGTGCTGGAGCAGCGGTGCGGGCCGCAGCGGCAGGTCGAGCACGGGCTCGGCGCCGGCGACGATCGCCGGCGTGGCCGGCTCGACGTCCCCCGAGCCGAGCGCGAGCAGCACCGGCAGCCGGTGCCCCTGGCGCAGCCGGAAGACGAGCGACCCGGGGTCGGCGACGGGCGTGCGCGCGGACATCACGACCGCCTGGGGCGGCCGGTGCTCGCAGCGGTCCAGGAGCACCGCGGCGTCGGTGACGCGGTCGACGTGGACGCCGACCCTCGCGAGGGCGCGCGCGACGTCGTCGGCGACGGGTTCGGGGTCGAGGAGCAGGAGGGTGCCCGGCCGGTGGCCGCTGCGCTTCCAGGCCTGCACCGCGTCGTCCACCTGGAACCGGCGGTTCGGCGCACGCAGGCCGAACGACGAGGCGGTCGCGGTGCTCATCCGAACCGCCCGCTGACGTAGCCCTCGGTGCGGGAGTCCGCGGGGTTCTCGAAGATCGTCGACGTCCGGTCGAACTCGACGAGCTCGCCGTGGCGTTCCCCCGTCTGCGGGTCGATCGCCGCCGTGAAGAACGCGGTGCGGTCGGCGATCCGGGCGGCCTGTTGCATGTTGTGGGTGACGATCACGATCGTGTAGAGGTCGCGCAGCTCGGCCATCAGCTCCTCGATGCGCAGCGTGGCGATCGGGTCGAGCGAGGCGCACGGCTCGTCCATGAGGATGACGTCGGGCTCCACCGCGATGGTCCGCGCGATGCACAGCCGCTGCTGCTGGCCGCCGGACAGGCTGTAGGCGCTCTGCTTCAGCTTGTCCTTGACCTCGTCCCACAGGGCCGCGCGGGTCAGCGCCCGTTCGACGTGCGCATCCAGGTCGTCGACCTTCATGCCGGTGACGCGCGGTCCGTAGGCGACGTTGTCGTAGATGGACTTGGGGAACGGGTTCGGCTTCTGGAACACCATGCCGATCCGCCGTCGCACCTCGATCGGGTCCACGCCGCCGGCGTACATGTCCTGGCCCCAGTAGGTGATGGTGCCGTCGACGCGGGCGCCGGGGATGAGGTCGTTCATCCGGTTGAGCGAGCGCAGGATCGTCGACTTGCCGCAGCCGGACGGGCCGATCAGGGCGGTGATCTCGTTGTGTCCCAGCGGGAGCGTCACCTTCCGCACCGCCTGGTAGGCGCCGTACCAGACGCTGACGTCGGTGCACTCGATCACCGGCGTCGCGGTCTGGCCGACCTCCCGGTGCGACCGCGGCTGGTGGGCGAGCTCGACCTCGATCGCGTCGTGGATCGTCGGTTCGGTGGTCATGGTTCCTCTCACCAGCGCTTCTGGTATCGGTTGCGGATGTAGATCGCCGCGCCGTTCATGAGCACGACGATCCCCATCAGCAGGATCGACGCGGCGGCCGCGAGCTCGTGGAACTCGGCCTGGGGCCGGCTGGTCCAGTCGAAGATCTGGATGGGCATCGTGGTGAACTGGGAGAGCAGGCCGTTCGGGTCGAAGGAGAGGAAGACGAGCCCGCCGAGCAGCAGCAGCGGCGCCGCCTCGCCGAGCGCTCGGGACAGGCCGAGGATCGTCCCCGTGGCGACGCCGGGCAGTGCCGCGGGCAGCGTGATGCGCCACGTCGTCTGGAGCGGTGTCGCGCCGATGGCCAACGACCCGTCCCGCAGCTCGCGCGGCACGGCTCGCAGCGCCTCGCGCGTCGAGATGAGGATGACGGGGAGGATCAGCATCGCCAGCGCGAGCGCCCCGCCGATGACGATGTTCTTCTGGCCGACTCCGAGCAGCGCGAGGACGCCCAGCGCGAGCATTCCGTAGATGATCGCGGGAACGGCCGAGAGGTTGGAGATGTTGATCTCGACCACCCGGTTGAGCCACCGCCTGCGGTCGCTGAACTCCTCCAGGTAGATCGCCCCCGCGACGCCGAGTGGGATGGCGAGGACGGCGGTCGTGCCGACCACCCACAGCGAGCCGAGGATCGCCGGCCGGGCGCCGGCCTCCGGCGCCCGGGACGAGGGGAACTCGGTGAACAGGCGGCCGTCGAGGCGTGCGAAGCCGTCGACGAAGGTGTCGAGGAGAAGGGCGACGAGCGTGGCGAACCCGACGAGCAGGCTGAGCCACAGCAGCGCCACGAACACGACCGACGCGGGCGTGCGCTCGCGGGAGCGGCCGGTGGTCGACAGGACCACGCGGCGGGCGTCGGCACCGGCCGCGGCGGGGGAGTAGACGGCCATCAGTACTCCTGCCGGAAGCGGCGGACCAGCTGGATCGCGACGAGGTTGACCACGAGGGTCAGCGCGAAGAGCAGCAGGCCGACGGCGTAGAGGGTGTTGTACTCCAGGGAGCCGACGCGGGAGTCGCCCAGCGCGGCGTTCGCGATGAAGGCGGTCATCGTCGCGCCGCCCTGGCCGGGGCTCCTGACCATCTGCGCCTGCTGACCGCCGGCGATCGTCACGATCATCGTCTCGCCGACGGCTCGCGAGATGCCGAGGACGATCGCCGCGACGATGCCGGAGAACGCGGCCGGGACCACGACGCGCAGCGACGTCTGCATCCGGTTGGCGCCGAGCGCCGCCGAGCCCTGGCGCAGCTCGCCGGGGACTGCCGACATGGCGTCCTCGGAGATCGAGGCGACCGTCGGGATGATCATCGCACCCATCACCAGGCCGGCCGAGAGCAGGTTGAACGGCTTGAGCGTGATGCCCAGCGTGTCGCGCAGCAGGGGCGTGACCCACAGCAGGGCGAAGTAGCCGAACACGACGGTCGGCACGCCGGCGAGCAGCTCGAGGATCGGCTTGAGCGTCGTGCGGACCCTGGTCGGTGCGTACTCGGACAGGTAGATCGCCGCGCCGATCCCGAAGGGCACGGCCACGGCCAGGGCGATCAGGGTGGCCCACGCCGTCGCGGTCACCAGCGGGAGAACGCCGTAGGACGCATCGGCGAACCGCGGCGTCCACCGGGTCCCCGTCAGGAACTCGCCCAGCGGGACCTCGCGGAAGAAGTCGAGCGCCGGGATCAGCAGCGACACGACGATGCCGACGGTGATGGCGACGCTCAGCAGCGCGGCGAGGCGTAGCGCGGCCAGCGCCGCCGACTCCCCCCGACGGGTCGAGGAGCGCAGGATCCGTGCGCCGGCCGGTGCCGAGGAGGCGCCGCCCGACGGCCGGCCGGTGACCCGGCCGGCCGTCCGGGCGATCGACGAGCTCATCTGCGCGATCAGCCCTTGAGGGAGTCCAGCTCGGTTCGGGCTGTGGTCGCCTGCTCGTCGGTCAGGTCGATCACCAGCGCCTCCTCGGCGATCGTCGCCTCGTTCTCGAGGTAGAAGTCGATGAACGCCTGCACGGCCGGGTTGTCGGAGTACTTCGCGTTGTTGACGTAGATGAACAGCGGCCGGCCGAGCGGGGTGTACGTGCCGTCCTGGACGGTCTCGCGCGACGGTGTGACGCAGCCCTCGCCGCCGTCGATGTCGACGAGCTTGAGGACGTCGGAGTTCTCCTCGTAGTACGACAGGCCGAAGTAACCGACCCCACCCTCCGAGCCGGCAACACCCTGCACGGTGACGTTGTCGTCCTCCGAGGGGGTGTAGTCGGCCCGGGTCGCTCCCTCCTCGCCGTTGATCTCGCCCGTGAAGTAGTCGAACGTGCCGGAGTCCGTCCCGGCGCCGTAGAGGTCGAGCGGCACGTCCGGGAAGGACGGGTCGATCTGGTTCCAGCTGGTGATGGTCCCCTCGGCCTCGGGGGCCCACATGGTGTTGAGCTGTTCGACGGTCAGGCACTGTGCCCAGTCGTTGGCGGGGTTGACCACGACGGAGAGCCCGTCGTTGGCGATGACGATCTCGGTGAACTCGACGCCCGCGTCGGCGCACGCCTGCGCCTCCTCGTCCTTGATCGGGCGGGAGGCGTCGGAGATGTCGGTCTCGCCGGCGCAGAAGACCTTGAAGCCGCCGCCGGTGCCGGAGGTCGCCACGGTGACGTTGACGCCGGGCTCGACGTCCCGGAACGCGGTGGCCGCGGCGGAGGTGAGCGGAGCGACGGTCGACGAGCCGTCCGCGGCGACCGTGCCGGTCAGGCTCCCGCCACCCTCGGTGGCGGCGCCGGTCGGCTCCCCACCCCCGTCGCTGGTCGTCCCACCGCTCGGGGTCTGGTCGCCGCCACAGGCGGCGAGGGTGAGCGCGAGGCCGGCCGCGATGGCGGCGGCCGTGATGCGCGTGACAGCAGTAGACACGTGGTTGTCCCGTCTCGTGAGGGCGGTCGGAGCCGCCGGTGCAGGTCAGACGAGACTGATAGAAGGGGGTCTATGGAAACACAGGGTGAACGGCCGCCGAACGAGCAATGACAGATAGACGTAGACCTATCAATAGTTCGTCCGGCGCCCGGTCCTGCCGGGCTTGCGGGCACGGATGAGGGACGGGTGCACGCCGCCGGCCTGCGTGCGCAGGAAGGTGACGTCGGCGTCGACGAAACCCGCGCGCGCCAGCTCGTCGAGGTACTCGGAGCGGGAGAGGGCGCCGGAGGCGCAGGAGGCGTGCTCGCCGAGCTCGGCGCGCCGCTCGTCGGTCAGCGGCTCCTCGGCGACGACGTCGGCGACGCGGACACGCCCCCCGGGCGTGAGCACGCGGTACGCCTCGGCGAGGACGGCCGGCTTGTCGGGGGAGAGGTTGATGACGCAGTTGGAGATCACCACGTCGACCGAGGCGTCCTCCAGCGGCAGCGACTCGATGACGCCCTTGCGGAACTCGACGTTCGTCGCGCCGGCCCGCTCGGCGTTGGCGCGGGCGACGGCGAGCATCTCGTCGGTCATGTCGATGCCGTACACGCGGCCCGCCGGGCCCACCTGGCGGGCGGCGATGAGCACGTCGATCCCGCCGCCGGAGCCGAGGTCCACCACGCGCTCGCCCGGGGCCGGCTCGGCGATCGCGGTGGGGTTGCCGGATCCCATCGACGCGGCGCGCGCCTCGGCCGGCAGGGCGGCCGCCTCGGCCTCGTCGTAGAACGCGTCGCACTCGGCGCCGCCGCAGCAGCCCTCGCCGGCGCTCGCCACGGCCTTCGTGACGGCGAGGGCGTAGTGCTCACGCACCTGCTCGCGGATGTCGCTCACCGGTGAACCTCCAGATGTTGATGGCCGTCGATGCCCGACATCGTGGCGCAGGCATCGATGGGTGTCAATATCGACAGGCGTCGATTTCTGAGCGATACTCGACCCATGCCGCTCGCCCCGCTCCCGATCGTCGCCGCCGACCCGGCGCCGTGCTGCTCGCCGCTGACGGGCGAGCCGATGAACGAGCAGGACGCCACGGCGCTGTCGACCGCCCTCAAGGCGCTCGCGGACCCGGCGCGGCTGCGGCTGCTCTCGGTCATCGCGGCGAGCGCCGGGCGCGAGTCGTGCGTGTGCGACCTCGTCGACGCCGTGGACCGCTCCCAGCCCACCGTCTCGCACCACCTGAAGGTCCTGACCGATGCGGGGTACGTCACGCGCGAGAAGCGGGGGGTGTGGGCGTACTACACGCTCGTCCCCGGCGCCCTCGACGCCATCGCAGGGCACCTCGGCACGCACCTGGCCCCCGCGGCCGCCTGACCGGGTCCGCCGGACGTTCGCCATGCCGTAAGATGGCTCGGCCGTGCGCACCGGCATGCCTGCTCGAACAGCACGGCACGCTCGACCGCCGTCGGCTCCAGCTTCCCGGCCGCTCGTCGCGGACGGGCCGGGTACCACGCAGAAGGTGGCATCGCCATGGCCAGCAAGTCCCAGGACGTCCGTCCGAAGATCACGCTCGCGTGCACCGAGTGCAAGGAGCGGAACTACATCACCAAGAAGAACCGGCGGAACGACCCCGACCGGCTCGAGATGAAGAAGTTCTGCCCCCGCGACGGGCGGCACACCCTGCACCGCGAGACCCGCTAGTCCCGCCGGGCCGGTGGCGGTCGACCCGTCGTTCGTCGGGCGCGCGTACCCGCCCGACGAGCCCTACGAGGTGACCCGGGCCGAGATCGCCGCGTTCGCCGAGGCGGTCGGCGCCACCCACCCGGCCCACACGGATCCACAGGCCGCCCGCGCGCTCGGGCACCCCGACGTCGTCGCCCCGCCGACGTGGGCCGTCGTCGTCGCCCAGCGCAGCGAGGCCAAGCACGTCCAGGACCCCGCCGCAGGGGTCGACTTCACGCGCGTGGTGCACGCCGACGAGGGCTTCGCCTACACGCGCCCCATCCACGCCGGTGACCGGCTCGTCACCACCCTGCACGTCGACACCGTCGTCGAGCGCGCGGGACTGGGCATGGTCACCACCCGCGTCGAGGTGGCCGACGAGCACGGCGCGCCCGTGGCGACGGTGACGAGCACCCTGGCGGTGCGCCCATGAGGCTCTCCGAGCTGTCGGTCGGGCAGCAGGTGGCGGCCGGGACGCTGCGCGTCGACCGAGCGCGGCTGGTCCGCTATGCGGACGCGTCCGGCGACCAGAACCCCATCCACCAGGACGAGGCCGCCGCGCTCGCGGTGGGGCTGCCCGGCGTCATCGCGCACGGGATGTGGACCATGGGCGCCGCCGTGGGTGTCGTCGTCGACTGGGTGGGCGACCCGGGGCTCGTCGTCGACTACCGGACCCGGTTCACGCGGCCCGTGCCGGTGCCCGCCGACGAGACGGTCGAGGTGAACGTCGTCGCGACAGTCGGCGCGCTGGACCGACAGGCCGGCACCGCGCGCATCGACCTCGAGGTGACCCTCGACGGCGCCCGCGTCCTGGGCAGGTCCCAGGCCCTCGTCCGCCTCTGAGTCAGGCGGGCGGCGGGCCCGTCGTGGTGCCGACCACCAGCTCGACGGGCAGCTCGAGCGACTCCGGCTCCTCGCCCTCGAGCAGCCGCACCGCCTCGCGGGCCGCGGCGCGGCCCTTCTCCGCCAGTGGCTGCCGCACCGACGTCAGCACGTCCGGCGACAGCCACGGCAGGTCCAGCCCGTCGAAGCCGGCCACCGAGACGTCCTCGGGCACGCGGAGCCCCAGCTCGCGCGCGGCGATGACCACGCCGCCGGCGAGCAGGTCGGACTGGCAGACCACCGCGGTGGGCCGGTCGGGGCGGTCGAGCAGGGCCCGACCGGCCTCGGCGCCGTTCTCGACGAGCGACCCGGCGGTCTCGAAGATCGCCACGGGATCGGCCCCGGCGTCGTAGACGCCGGCCAGGCGCCGCCGCGTCACGTCCCGGTGGAGGGCGGCCAGGCGCTCGGCCCCGACGAGCCCGGTCACCCCGTCGCCGGAGAACGGCAGCGTCACCGTGGCGATGCGCGTGTGCCCGAGGCCGAGGAGCATCGCCGTCACCTCGGCGATGCCGTGCCGGTCCGCGATGCCCACCACGGAGCGGCCGGGGGAGTGGCGGCCCTCGACCAGCACCGTGGGCACGCCGCGGCGCTGGAGCGCGGCCAGCACCCGCTCGTCGAGTGCGCCGCCCCACAGCATGATCGCGACGTCCATCGCGGCGGACTCGACCAACGGGTCCACGGGCGGCTCGTCGGGGTGGTCCCGGCCGGGGATGAGCAGCACGCCGAACCCGAGCGGGCCGAGCGTCGAGGTGATCCCGTCGAGCACCTGGACGGACGCGGGGTCGCGGAACGAGCGGCGCAGCGCGTCGCCGACGACGACGCCGACGATCCCGGAGCGGCCGCGGCGCAGCTGGCGCGCGAGCGGGTTGGGGCCGCTGTAGCCGAGCGCGCCGGCGTGCTCGAGGACGCGCTCCCGGGTGGTCGGGGCGATCGGTCCGGCGCCGGAGAACGCGAGCGACGCGGTGGAGACCGAGACGCCGGCCGCTGCGGCGACGTCGGCCAGGGTCGGGCGTTGCGCCACCGGACCGCCTCTCTCCCCGGCACCGTCGAACGGAAGGTGTTTGACGCCCCGTCAGCGTAGCGATCAGAATGGCACGAGCCCTCAAAACGTTTCGACCGGTTCCCCAGGCGTGCGGTCGAGTCGATTCGAACGACTTCGGTGGAGCAGCGGTCCGATGAGCCCCGCGACGGCCACGCCCGACGGGCGGACCGTGCGCCGCGCGTCCTACGCGGTGTTCGCGGTGTTCGCGCTGTCCGGGTTCAACTTCGCCTCGTGGGCGTCGCGGCTGCCCGCCGTCCAGTCCGGTCTCGGGCTGCGCAAGGACCAGATGGGGCTGCTGCTGTTCGTCGGTGCGATCGCGTCGGTGATCGCGCTGCCGCTGTCCGGGCTCGTCGTCGAGCGGCTGGGCACGCGGGTGACCGTGTGGTGGATGGCCGTGCTCAACGTGGGCGGCCTGACGGTCGCGGGCATCTCCGCGTGGACGGGCCAGCTCGTGCCGACGGTGCTCGGCCTCGTGGTCTACGGGATCGGCACCGCCGTGTGGGACGCCGCGATGAACCTCGAGGGCGCCGCCGTGGAGCAGCGGCTCGGCCGCACCGTGATGCCTCGCTACCACGCGGGGTTCTCGCTGGGCACCGTCGTCGCCGCGGGGCTCTCGGCGATCCTCGCGGGGGCGGACGTGCCGATCGGCGTGCACCTGCCCGTGGTGCTCGCGCTGTCGCTCGTCGCCGTCGCGTTCAGCGTCCGTACGTTCCTGCCGCGCGAGGCGGAGCCGCACCATGCACACGCCGAGGAGCACCACCACCGGGGCGCCAAGGGTGCCCTCGCGGCGTGGACGGAGGCGCGAACGCTGCTGATCGGGCTCGTCGTGCTCGCCGCGGCCCTGACCGAGGGCGCCGCGAACGACTGGGTCAGCCTCGCCGTCGTCGACGGCTGGGACACCTCCGAGGCACTCGGCGCGCTGGGTCTGGGCATCTTCGTCACCGCGATGACCGCCATGCGGTGGGTGTCCACGCGCATGCTCGACCGGTTCGGCCGCGTCGCCGTGCTGCGGGCGTGCGCCGTGCTGTCGGTGGCCGGCCTCGCGGTCTTCGGGCTCGCCGGCCCCCTGTGGCTGGCGCTGGCCGGCGTCCTGGTATGGGGCGCGGGCGCGGCGGTCGGGTTTCCCGTCGGGATGAGCGCCGCGTCCGACGAGCCGCTGCGCGCGGCCCCCCGCGTCGCCGTCGTCTCGACGATCGGGTACTCGGCGTTCCTCGCCGGCCCGCCGCTGCTCGGCCTGCTCGCCGAGCAGGTGGGCTACCGCCACGCCCTGCTGGTCATCGCCGTTCCGGTGGTCCTGGGGCTGCTCGTCGTGCGCGCGGCCGCCCCGCCTGCCGGAGCCCGGCCCGCCGAGCCCGTCGCCGCAGAGCCTCCGCCCGACGGCCCCGGACCTACCCTGGAACCGTGACCGCGCCCACGCTGACCCCCTCGCTGGCCGAGCTGACGACGCTGCGCGTCGGCGGGCCCGCCGCCCGGTACGTCGAGACCGCCACCGAGACCGAGCTGATCGACGTGGTCCGCACCGCCGACGAGGCGGGCGAGCCGCTGCTGGTGCTCGGCGGCGGCTCCAACCTGCTGGTGGCCGACGAGGGGTTCGCCGGGGTCGTCGTGCGCGACGGCCGCGGCGGGATCGACGTGCCGGACCACTCGGCGTGCGCCGGCGTGACGTACCAGGTGCCGGCGGGTACGCCGTGGGACGAGGTTGTCGCGGAGGCGACGAGCCACCGGCTCTACGGCATCGAGGCGCTGTCCGGCGTCCCAGGCTCAACCGGCGCGACGCCTGTGCAGAACGTCGGCGCCTACGGCCAGGAGGTCGCGCAGACCATCTCGACCGTGCGCGTGTGGGACCGCGACCGGTCGCGCGTGCGGACCCTCGCGCTCTCGGACCTGGAGTTCGGGTACCGCTCGTCGCTGCTCAAGCGGTCGATGAAGGCGCACGACGAGGACCCGCACGCACCGTGGACGCCGACCCCCCGCTACGTGGTGCTCGACGTCGCGTTCCAGCTGCGGCAGGGCACCGTCTCGGCGCCGATCGCCTACCCCGAGCTCGCCCGCACGCTGGGGATCGCGGTCGGCGAGCGCGCCCCGTTGCTCGACGTGCGCACCGCAGTGCTGGAGCTGCGCGGTCGCAAGGGCATGGTGCTCGACGGCGCCGACCACGACACGTGGAGCGCCGGCTCGTTCTTCACGAACCCCGAGCTGGCGGACCACGTCGCGGCGGCGCTGCCCGCGGACGCCCCGCGCTTCGCGCAGCCCGGGGGCGCCGTGAAGACGAGCGCCGCGTGGCTGATCGAGCACGCCGGGTTCGCGCGCGGCTTCGGCGCCCCCGGGCCGGTGACCCTCTCGACCAGGCACGCCCTCGCGATCACCAACCGCGGCGGTGCGACCGCCGCCGACGTGCTCGCCCTTGCCCGCACGCTGCGCGACGGCGTCCGCGCCGCCTTCGGCATCTCGCTGGAGCCGGAACCGGTGCTGGTCGGCGTGACCCTGTAGCAGTCGAACCCCGCCGCACGTGGGACGCGAGTGACTGGAGTGACGGGTGAGACGTCTCACCTGCATCACCAGTCACTCTGGTCACAAGCCCGGCGGGGTTGGGCTGAGCCAGGCCTCCACGCCGGCGAGCAGGCGGGCCTTGGTGGCCGACGAGGCCCGGCTGGCGCGGATCGATCCGCGCGCCAGGTCCGCGAGTGCGTCGTCGGCCAGGCCGTGGACGTGCCGCGCCTGCTCGTACTGGTCGAGCAGCCGGGCGTGGAACAGCAGCGGGTCGTCCGCGCCGAGCGCGACGGTGGCGCCCGCATCGAGCAGCGCCCGCAGCGGGACGTGCTCGGCCGACCAGTAGACCCCCAGCGAGACGTTCGACGACGGGCACACCTCGAGGGCGACGCCGGCGTCGACGGCCCGGCGCAGCACCGTCGGGTCCTCGGCGGCCCGCACGCCGTGGCCGATCCGGTCGGGGGCGAGGTGGTCGAGCACCTCGGCGACGTGGGAGGCCCCCAGCAGCTCGCCGGCGTGCGGCACGCAGGCCAGGCCGGCCCGGCGGGCGATGGCGAAGGCGGGCGCGAACGCGGCGGTGTCGCCGCGCCGCTCGTCGTTCGACAACCCGAACCCGACCACCTCGCCCGGTCCCTCGCCCGCATACCGGGCGGCGAGCCGCGCCAGCGTCCGCGCGTCCAAAGGGTGGCGGATCCGCGATGCCGCGACCACCACCGCCACCTCCAGCCCGTGCCGGGCGGAGGCGGCGCGGGCCTCGTCGAGCACGATCTCCAGCGCCGGCGTGATGCCGCCGACCGCGGGCGCGTACGAGGTGGGATCCACCTGGATCTCGAGGCGTCCGGAGCCCTCGGCGGCGTCGTCGGCCGCGGCCTCGTCCACCACGCGCCGCAGGTCCTCCTCGCCGCGCACGCACGCGCGCGCCGCGTCGTAGAGGCGCTGGAACCGGAACCAGCCGCGCTCGTCGCCCGGCACCTGGAGCGGGTGCGCGTCGAGCAGCGCGTCGGGGAGGTGGACGCGGTGCTCGGCGGCGAGCGACGCGAGCGAGGAGACGCGCAGCGAGCCCGTGAAGTGCAGGTGCAGGTGGGCCTTCGGCAGCCGAGCGAGGTCGCGCTGCGGCTGCATGCCGGCCAGTATCGCGCCGGCTCACGCCCCCGGCAGGATGCCGCGCTCGATCGCGACGGTAACCGCCCGCGTGCGGTCGTCGACGCCGAGCTTGGTGAACACCCGCAGCAGGTGCGTCTTCACGGTCGCCTCGGTGATGAACAGCGCGCGGCCCACGGCGGCGTTCGACAGGCCGCGCGCCACCGCGGCCAGCACCTCGAGCTCCCGCGCGGTCAGCCGCTCGTCGCCGCCGCGCAGCTGCTGCACCAGCCGCCGGGCGACCGACGGCGAGAAGCTGATGCCGGCGCGCAGCCCGGAGGCCGCGGTGCAGCGGCTGATCGACGGTCTGACGCGGAAGGACGGGCCGGCGTTGCTCGGCTCGCTCTCCCCGGCCGACCTCGCGCCGGTCCGGGAGACGCTCGAGCTCATGGGCGGCAACGCGGTCGCCGAGCCGGACGAGACCGCCGCAGCCGCGTGGACCGAAGCGCTGGACGCGGTGACGCTCGTCGTCGAGGACCTGCGCCTGGAGACGAGCCTGCTCGACGACGGGCTCGCCAAGGTGGCGGTGGTCGGCGGGACCCTGCGGCTGGACGGCGACCCGGATCGGCTCTCGCACGCCGCCCCGACCGCGCCGGCCGCGACGGCCTTCCGGACGGCACCCGGGTCAACCGGTCGGTGGACGCGGGCGTCATCATCGGCCGCCGGTGTGCCGATGCGTGCAACGGGGCGTCGGAGCCCCGGCAAGGCCGGACCGAGTGGGGGCAAGGTCCTGGCCATCGGACTCGCCGGGCGGACCGGCGGACCGCGTACGGCACCCTCCGGCTGGAGGCCCTGGATACGGCGCTACGCAGGTTCCGCCCACGCAGGCTGGCTCTCGGGCCAGTCCCCAGGTCCCGGAGGCGTACACCCCGCCGGCCGCGCCCGGGCCCTCCCCGTTCGCGTCGCAGATCACCGTGGCAATGCCGGGCGAGCGTCCCGGCGTCGCCACGTGGCCGCTCGAGGGCGGTTCGGCCCCGCGCCGTCGTCGGACCGGGCTGTAGGTCGGCGTCGGGCTCGGCGCGGTGGCGCTCGTCGGGGCCGGCTGGGTACTCCTCGGTTCGAAGCTCGTCGCGCCCGCCAGCCCGAACGCGGCGATGGACCGGCTCGTCGCCGGCCCCGAGCACAAGCGGGCGTGACCGGAGACTGAGGGTGCGCCTCGCACAGGTGCGGTCAACCCATATTCCGGTGTCCGCTGATGGGTGGCGCGGCCGATGCTCGGACGATGAGGGTTGTATGGAGCCGGCGACGGTGCGGCTGGCTGTCTTGGGCGGCGATGGCGTCGACCAGGTACTCCGAGGCGAGGCGTCCTTTCGCCTCGATGGGCTGGCGCGCAGTGGTCAGTCCGGGGTGGGCCCATTCAGACTCGGGCAGGTCGTCGAATCCGGTGACGGAGAGTTCGCCGGGCACGTCGATGCCCAGTTCACGAGCGGCGTCGAGCGCGCCGAAGGCGATGATGTCGGAGAAGGTGATCACTGCTGTCGGGTGCTCACCGTGCAGCCAGATGTCGCGCAGGGCGGCGGCACCGGCGGCGCGGGTGCACGGGATCTCCCGGATCTGCACCCGAGGGTCGTCGATCGCCAGCCCGAAGTTCTCCAGCGCCTGGTCGACCCCCCGCTTGCGACGGGACAGCGGTCCGTGCCAGCCTGTCGGACCGCCGGTGGTCCCGGAT
>Ga0255334_1000810_pt1 | contig 18945 bp, 19 predicted proteins | sample EtOH5_35cm_T3_12_FD_202080 | JGI IMG/M metagenome (GOLD analysis project Ga0255334, IMG submission 202080) | Sandy soil microbial communities from University of British Columbia, Vancouver, Canada - EtOH5_35cm_T3_129 | ecosystem: Engineered > Artificial ecosystem > Sand microcosm > Unclassified ...
CATCTTGGTAAAACGCAGCAGCATGGTTTTACTCCGGCAGCAGGCTTTCGCCAGCAAACAACTCGGCTACCGTCTCACGGCGACGCACTTCAAATGCCTGATCACCGTCCACCAACACTTCAGCGGCACGGCCGCGGGTGTTGTAGTTGGAACTCATGACAAACCCGTAGGCACCGGCCGAATGCACGGCCAGCAAGTCGCCTTCTTCCAGGGCCAGCTGACGATCCTTGGCCAGGAAGTCGCCGGTCTCACAGATCGGGCCGACGATGTCGTAGGCGCGAGCCGCGGTAGTGCGCGGGCGCACAGCGGTGACGTCCATCCAGGCCTGGTACAGCGCCGGGCGGATCAGATCGTTCATGGCCGCGTCGACGATGGCGAAGTCTTTGTGCTCGGTGTGCTTGAGGTATTCGACCTGAGTCAGCAGCACGCCGGCGTTGGCGACGATAAAGCGGCCCGGCTCGAACACCAGCGCCAGGTCACGACCGTCGAGACGCTCGCGCACGGCTTTGATGTAGTCGGCAGCCAATGGCGGCTCTTCATCGCGATAACGCACGCCCAAACCACCACCGAGATCGATGTGGCGCAGGTAGATGCCGCAATCGCCGAGGCGGTCGACCAGGCCCAGCAGGCGGTCGAGGGCGTCGATGAATGGCGGCAGGGTGGTCAGTTGCGAGCCGATGTGGCAATCGACACCGACCACTTCCAGGTTTGGCAGTTGTGCGGCGCGGATGTACACGTCTTCGGCGTCGGCGATGGCGATGCCGAACTTGTTCTCTTTAAGACCGGTAGAAATGTACGGATGGGTGCCGGCGTCGACGTCCGGGTTCACGCGCAGCGAGATCGGCGCGCGAACGCCCAGCTCGGCGGCGACGACTTGCAGGCGTTCCAGCTCATCGGTGGATTCGACGTTGAAGCAATGCACGCCGACTTCCAGGGCACGACGCATGTCGTCACGGGTCTTGCCGACACCGGAGAACACGATCTTGTCGGCGCTGCCGCCAGCGGCCAGTACACGTTCCAGCTCACCACGGGAGACGATGTCGAAACCGGCGCCCAGACGCGCCAGGACATTCAATACACCCAGGTTGGAGTTGGCCTTGACCGCAAAGCAGACCAGGTGCGGCATGCCGGCCAGCGCATCGGCGTAAGCCAGGTACTGGGCTTCGATGTGCGCACGGGAGTAGACGTAGGTCGGTGTGCCAAAGCGTTCGGCGATGGCGGACAGGGCAACACCTTCCGCAAACAGCTCGCCGTCACGGTAGTTAAAAGCGTCCATGGCGTTCCCTTATTGGTAGACGTCGTGCTTGTGTGCTTTCGACGGAGACTTCTGCGATGACTGGGCCTGCTCGGCAGGGTCCTGAGAATCGTCAGGCAGGTACAGCGGGCCTTTTTGACCACAGGCCGACACAAGGCAGGCAACCGCGACGAGCGCAGCAAGGGAAGAGATCAGGCGCTTCATGGCGAAATCCTTGAAAATGCGTTAATTGCGCCGGAGTATACCGGCCACCCGGCAGCTTGCCTATGCGACGGGGCTCCCGTCCGGCGGGGCTATGTGGTGAGGGGATTTATCCCCGTTCGGCTGCGCAGCAGTCGCAAGCATTCACGCTTAACCTTGAACTGCTGGGGCTGCTGCGCAACCCAACGGGGATAAATCCCCTCACCACAAAGGCTCGCTCCCACAGGTGTACCTATATCGGCCCTTGGTCGTTATCCTTTGCAATCACCGGGGCTCGCCCGTATCTTGCGGCGCTTGAGCGTGAGTAGACACTTTTTGAGGTTCCCGCAATGAGTTTGACTGAAGCCCGTTTCCACGATCTGGTCGATGCCACCCAGCAGACGCTGGAGGATATTTTTGACGAGTGTGACCTGGATATCGATCTGGAGAGCTCGGCCGGTGTGCTCACCGTCAAGTTCGAAAACGGCAGCCAGTTGATTTTCAGCCGCCAGGAACCGCTGCGGCAGCTATGGCTGGCAGCCGTGTCCGGCGGGTTCCACTTCGATTACGACGAAGAAAGCAAGCGTTGGATGTGTGACAAGAGCGACGAACAACTCGGCGAGATGCTCGAGCGCATCGTCAAGCAGCAAGCTGACGCCGAGCTCGATTTCGAAGGTCTGTGAGATCGTGACCGAGCCTGCGCCCATTCGTGCGCCCAAACCGCTCTACAGCAATGTCAGCCCGGCGGTGGCTTCACCGTGCAGCGGCGTGTGTCGGCTGGATGAACAGAAGGTCTGCCTTGGGTGTTTTCGCCATGTCGAAGACATCCGCGAATGGCGCTCGGCCGATGACGATCGGCGTCGTGTCATTTGCGCCCAGGCCCGTGATCGCAAGTCAGCTATGTGACGATTGTGGTGAGGGGATTTAGCGAAACGTCGCACCGCCCCGTTGGGTCGCGAAGCTACCCTGAAACCTGCAACTGTGAAGTGCCAGACACCCCGCTCTCGGGCTTTGCGGCTGCTTCGCAGCCGAACGGGGATAAATCCCCTCGCCACATTGGTTCTCTATAACAGTCAAGGGTGGTGGTCGCCCCTCACTTGTATATTTATTGAGCTGTGATAGTGTCGAGAAACGCCTCAACCCATCGAGGCTCGTGAAAACCCCGCCTTTTTCTGGCGGGGTTTTGCTTTTTCTGTGCAGAAGAAAGGAGTCTGCCCAAATCATGACCGCACCTTCAATCACCCTTACCCGTCTGGACGTGCAACGTCTGGAGCGCCTGATCGACAGCCTGGATGACACGCTGCCGGGCGTTATCGCGCTGCAAACCGAACTGGATCGCGCCGATACCCTGGTCGGTCACGATGAAGTACCCGCCGATGTCGTGACCATGAATTCCCGTGTGCATTGCCGCGAAGAAGGCAGCGGCAAGGACTATCACCTGACGCTGGTTTATCCGAAGGATGCCAATGCCGACGAAGGCAAGATTTCCATTCTGGCGCCAGTGGGCAGCGCGCTGCTCGGCCTGAAGGTGGGTCAGCACATCGACTGGCCAGCACCGGGCGGCAAGACGCTCAAACTCACCCTGCTGGAAGTTGAATGGCAGCCGGCCGAGGGCGGTCACTTTCCGGAATAAGCTCGTCAGACCTGCTCGAGCGCCTCGTTCAATGCGCGCTCCAGGTCAGCCTTGTAGCGCAAATACAAAATACTTGAACTCTGACCATCACCGAGCAGGCCCGACAGGTCCAGGTCGGTGATGTAGCAGCGATAGCGTTCGGTTTCACGGCGCTGCTCGACGATTTCCCGGGCGACCACGTTGAACAGTCGGTCGCCATGTTCCAGCTCTGAAAATTCCCGCTGATTGCAATACAACGTGACCTGCGCCTGTCCCGGCGCGGCTTTGCCGACAATCGCCTGCACGTCGTAGAACGGTTTGTTGACCGGGGTTTGCGGCGCTGGCCGAGCTTCGACCCGACGCGCCCGTACAGGGCCGGAGGGCAGCAGTTGGTAATACAAGGTGTCCAGGCTCAACGGCTGGGCGACGTCCATCGGCAGCAAGGCGTCGCGCCGGTACTGGATCGATTGCAGGAAACGTTGCAGCGGCACCAGCAGGCTTTGCTCGTCGTGGTAGGGCAAGCGCTGTTGCCACAGGGCATTGAATTCATCCAGCACGTACAGGTCGGCGTGGTATTCGTTGATCCGGTAGAACACCTGAATGCAATCGGGCTGACCCATCGGCAGGACCAGCGCCAGGTCGTGGTCTTCCAATGCCATCGGGTCCAGGTGCAGCGGGCTGTAGCTTGCCCGCTCTTCTGCGAGGTAATCGACCAGCGCCGACAGCGTGGCGAGGGCGACATGATTGACCTGGCCGGGCACCAGTTCCAACACGTGGTAGTGCTGCTGGACCTGAATCAGGTAGCGATGATTGAGTTTGCTCAACAGCAGGTTCTGCGCGGTGTCGAGGATCTCTTCAACCCGCTGGGCGATGAACTGCGCGCGGTTGTGGCAGAAGCACCGAACCCGCAACGTGGGTTGTTGTAGCCCGCCGGGCAGGTTGTTGAGGTAATCGCGCACGCAGTCGAGCAGCGCGTGAGGGCCGTCGAAGCGGCTGACCAGCACTTCGTTCCAACTGTTGAGTGTGACCTGATCCAGGGTCAGTACCAGGTTTTCCCGGACGCCGGCGTAACTCAGGGAATCGGTGCGCTCGGTGGTCATCAGGATGTTCAGGTCGCGGTGGTGCTTGAGTGGATCGACGCCTACGTTCACCAGAATCAGCACTTCGCTCGGCACGCTGGCGCGCAGTAACGGTTCTTCGGCGACGGTTGTCAGCGGCAGCGCGATGCTCTGTTGCAGGCTGCCGAGCAGATTGAACAGTTCGAACTCGCTCAGGTCGCTGGTGCCGGGATGCAAGGCCAGGCGAGTGCTGCTGTCGATCACGCCGTTGCGGTGACACCAGGTCAGCAGTTCCAGCAAGTGGCGGCTGCGCTTGATCGGTGCGAAATGCTCCCACTCGAGGGCCGTCAGGCTGCCGTTGTACAAACCCCACTGAGTTTGACCCAATTCTTTTTTGTTCGGCGCGTGCACCAGCGTGAGGGTGTCTTCGGCCAAATCCGGGGCGATGCCAGGGTTGATGAACTCGACCTTGTCGGCTTTGCGCTCGAAAGCTGCGTACAGCCGTCGACCCAGTACGTTGAGGTCGCGCTTGTTGATCAGGCTGACGGTTTGTTCGGTGCGGGCGAACTGGGTCAGGAAGCGATAGCTGTAATTGAGCTCCTTGACCAAGGCCCTGCGTTCAGAACCGACCTGACGGACTTTCCACTGGCTGCGGCTGTCGAGCAGGGCCAGTTGACGATGATCCCACTGCCATTCGTGGGCCAGGCGTTTGAGCAACGAACGCTGCCAGCTCTGCGTGCGACTGTTGCTACCGGTGAGTTTGCGATTGACCTTCAGGTACAACGCCCGGCGTACCAGCTCCAGGCGTTCCGGTTCGCCACGGGCGGTCAGGTATTCCTCGATACGCCGGTAAACCACGACGTATGGATCCAGCTCGTCAAGGTCAAGCCGATTGGCAAACACCGCTTGCTTGAAGCGCAGGCTCAGGCAATGGACCTTGGGGTGTTCGCTGGCGTAGACCTCGATCAGCAGTAGTTTGAGGACCGATTTGTAAGGCGACTCGATGCCCTTGAACAACTGCCAGAGCCCGGCACCGATAAATTCGCCAGGCGGGATATGGGCCAGATGCCCCAGGTCGAGGGTTTCATCGGCACGGATGAAGCGCTTGGACATCAGCGTGTGGGTGTAACGGTCGTAGCTCGCTTCTTCGTAGACGGGCACCAGCCACCAGATGGGCGTGCGTCCGGCCAGCCAGATCGCGGTGCGATAAAACTCATCCAGCAGCAGATAGTGCTGGGTGGTGCCGCAGTCTTCCGAGCTCAGTTGGGTATCACGTTCGCCGCGTACGAAACGGGTCGGGTCGATCAGGAAGAAATGCGCCTCGGCGCCCTGGCTGGCAGCCCAGGTTTCGAGAAGCTGGCATTTTTTGCGCAGTTCAGTGAGCTCGCTTTCGCTCAAGTCCGGCCCGTGGCAGACCCATACATCCATGTCGCTTTGGTCGGCTTGGGCGAGGGTGCCGAGGCTGCCCATCAGGAACAGGCCGTGAATCGGTCGCGGCGGATTGCTGCCGTGGCGAGGCTTATAGGAAAACGAGCGGGTCAGGCGCTGGGCTTCGGCGAGGGTGTTGGCGTCGGGTTCGTAATTCGACAGCCCGGCCGGCGTGCTGCCCGAAACGTACCCTGGCAACAGCGGGTGATTGACGTGAAAAAACAGCGGCAACAAGCTCAGCACCGCTTGCTGGCGGGTCGACAACCCTTCCATGGCGCGGGCCATACGGCCTTCATTGAGCTTCAGAAAACGTGCGCGCAGCTGGCTGAGAACCTTGCGGTCGATTCCCTCGTCCAGATCGGGGCGGATTTCATGGGTGCGGGTCATGTCAGCTCAAACCGGCTCGCGGGGCTCAGACGTGATTGTCTGCGGATGAGGGGCAGTTTAGCGCCTCGGCTCCAGGACTTTTAAGCTGATTTTGTTTTTCCGGCGTCAGATTTTTATCGCGGGGCGACGGCTGGCAACAGGGCAGGTAACGAAATGTGCCCGCGGAAATCCCGTAGCAGGGGTTTCCGTGGGCGCTACGGTAATGCTCAGGCAGTTTCCCGGACGTTGAGAATGGTCAGAACGGTTTGCACATTTTGCGCGGCATCACGACCGAGGCTGGTCAGATAACCACCATCTGGCTGGGTGATCAATTCTTTGTCGAACAGTCTTTGGGCGGCGGCAATGGCTTTCGGGGCAGCGGTCTGATGAATTTTCAAACCTTCCTGGGAACTGTCCAGGTTGAAGAGTGCGAGGATTTCCAGTTCGGCAACCAACTCAGGGGTAAGCGACATAAGGACTCCAGACTTTCTAGGAATTGGACGACAGCGTCCCTAAGGTGATCCCACTCGGGCGGCATGTCCAGTGCTCGCGACAGGGTTTTTTCGCCTTGGGCAGCATTCCCCGGTGGGTGGTGCGGCAGCGGGGTGGGTTCAGTGTAGTCAGGGGCTGGAGGAAGGCGGGAGCGATTGGTGACAATTTGTGTTGGCGCGGGTTTTTGTGGTTGTGGAGGTCGCCTGTGGTGAGGGGATTTATCGAAACGTCGCACCGCCCCGTTCGGCTGCGAAGCAGTCGTAAACCATTGCACACGGTATACCTGATACACCGAGTGCTATGGTTTTGGGGCGGCTTCGCCGCCCAACGGGGATAAATCCCCTCGCCACAGGGGGCCTGCGCGGTTACTTCTTTTCGGGCGGCAACTCTGGCAATGCACGCAACGCGGCTTCATACCATTCGGTATTGAACGCGCGGTCTTCTTCGAGGATCGCGTCGATTTCCACTGCCAGAACGTGGGCCATCAAATTGAGGATTTCTTCACGCTCGTAACCCACCAGGGTCAGCTTGTTGAAGGTCGCTTTGGCGGCGGGCGGGTTGTCGCTTTCGATCTGGTTTTCGATGGCTTCGACCAAGGTGTTTTCGGCGAATTCTTCTTCGTCGATCTCGATATCTGTTGGCTCGCTCATGGCAGGCTCCTCAAGTTAAGGCGGCCAGTTTACCTGCATTCAGCGCTGTGATGCTGCTGGCAAGAAACGTCGCGGCATTCTATAAAAGGCGCCTGCCAACCCCGCACGGCCTGGAGGCTATGTGATGCTCAAGCTTTATGGATTTTCCGTCAGCAACTACTACAACATGGTCAAGCTGGCGCTGCTCGAGAAGGGACTGCCGTTTGAAGAGGTGCTGTTTCACCCGGGGCCGAGCCCCGAGGCATTAGCCATCAGCCCGCGCGGGAAGGTGCCGGTGCTGGGTGTCGAACAGGGTTTCATCAACGAAACCAGCGTGATTCTCGAATACCTCGAACAAAGCCGGAAAGGCACGCCGCTGTTGCCGAGCGATCCCTATGAACGGTCGCAGGCCCTGGCACTGGCCAAGGAAATCGAGCTGTACATCGAATTGCCGGGGCGTGCCTGCTATGCCGAAGCATTTTTCGGCATGACGGTGCCGGATGCGATCAAGGACAAGACCAAAGCCGAGTTGCTGCTGGGGTTTGCCTCACTGGGCAGGCACGGCAAGTTCGCCCCTTATGTGGCAGGTGATAGCCTGAGCATTGCGGATTTGTATTTCCTCTACAGCGTGCCGCTGGCCTGTGCGGTGGCGCAGAAGCTGTTTGACCTGGATTTGCTGGCTGAGATGCCGGCAGCCAAGGCGCTGCTGGAGCGTCTGGGGCAAAATCCGAATGTGCAGCGGATTGCGAAGGACAAGGAAGCGGCGATGCCAGCGTTTTTGGCGATGGTCGCGTCCAAGAAGTAGGTTTTTGCAGCGTTCTTGCGAATGTCATCGCGGGCAAGTCTTGCTCCTGCGGATCACGCTAATCCGTAGGAGCAAGGCTTGCCCGCGATGCTTTTAGCGGCTGGCGAGTAACGCCTGGCCGCGAACCACCGCTTTCTTGACCTGTGCCGGCGCAGTTCCGCCGATGTGGTCACGGGCATTCACCGAGCCTTCCAGGGTCAGCACGGCGAACACGTCCTGATCGATCTGGTCGCTGAACTTGCGCAACTCTTCCAGGCTCATTTCCGCCAGGTCTTTACCGCTTTCCACGCCGTACTTCACGGCATGGCCAACGATTTCGTGGCAGTCACGGAACGGCAGACCACGACGTACCAGGTAGTCGGCCAGGTCGGTGGCGGTGGAGAAGCCACGCAGGGCGGCTTCACGCATCATCGCGTGCTTGGGTTTGATCGCCGGGATCATGTCGGCAAAGGCCCGCAGCGAGTCGCGCAACGTGTCGGCGGCGTCGAATAGCGGCTCTTTATCTTCCTGGTTGTCCTTGTTGTAGGCCAGGGGCTGGCCTTTCATCAGGGTCAGCAGGCCCATCAGTGCGCCGAATACGCGACCGGTCTTGCCACGCACCAGCTCCGGGACGTCCGGGTTTTTCTTTTGCGGCATGATCGAGCTGCCGGTGCAGAAACGGTCCGGCAGATCGATGAACTGGAACTGCGCGCTGGTCCACAGCACCAGTTCTTCGGAGAAACGCGACAAGTGCATCATCGCGATGCTCGCGGCCGAGCAGAACTCGATGGCGAAGTCACGATCGGACACGTTGTCCAGCGAGTTACCGCCCACAGCGTCGAAGCCCAGCAGTTGAGCGGTGTATTCGCGGTCGATCGGGTAGGTGGTACCGGCCAGTGCGGCACTGCCCAGCGGCATGCGGTTGGTACGCTTGCGGCAGTCGACCAGGCGTTCGTAGTCGCGGCTGAGCATTTCGAACCAGGCCAGCATGTGATGCCCGAAGGTCACTGGCTGCGCGGTTTGCAGGTGAGTGAAGCCCGGCATGATGCTGCCGGCTTCGCGCTCGGCCTGTTCCAGCAAGCCTTTTTGCAGGCGGGTGATTTCGCTCAGGATCAGGTCGATCTCGTCACGCAGCCACAGGCGGATGTCGGTGGCGACCTGGTCGTTACGGCTGCGGCCGGTGTGCAGCTTTTTACCGGTGACGCCGATGCGGTCGGTCAGACGCGCCTCGATGTTCATGTGCACGTCTTCGAGGTCGATGCGCCAGTCGAACTGGCCGGCCTCGATTTCACCCTGGATGGTCTTCAGGCCATCAGTGATGCTGTCGCGCTCGGCATCGGTCAGCACGCCGACCTTGGCCAGCATCGTGGCGTGAGCGATCGAGCCCATGATGTCGTGGCGATACAGGCGCTGGTCGAAGGTGACGGAGGCGGTGAAGCGGGCGACGAAGGCGTCGACGGGTTCACTGAAGCGGCCGCCCCAGGACTGATTGGTCTTGTCAGTGCTCATGAATTCGCTCGTATCGGCTGAAGAAAGATGGCGTTGAAAGCTGTCGCGGATAATAACAGGGTTGCCAATCCTGTCGCTGACACTGGTCGACACGTTTTTTTCTCGTGCCCGGGCCTATGCTCGAAGCCAGCGAGGTCTGAATTGCGCAACGATATTTTTCAATTGAGTAATAACGTCCCGGCAACCGTCTACAGTTGGACAGTAGGACCAGCGCAATTTTCGGCGCTTCAGCGGACTAAAAAGAAGAGGGGGTGTTCATATTGTGTATCAGCAAACCCTACGGCGATGCCTCGCCAACCGCCGATTGCCCGGCGAATAAAAATTTAGCAGTCGGACGGGCGGCACTTTTTTGCCTTCGCGCTAGTCTTAGCGTGGATCGCGGTGACGGACGTCACTCCACTTGTCTACGCTATCCTTGTGCGAGACTCACGCAGGAATCCAGCGCAATATGAATGTCCTGATCGTTGATGACGAACCCCTTGCCCGCGAGCGCCTGAGCCGAATGGTCGGCGAACTCGAGGGATACAGCGTCCTGGAGCCCAGCGCTACGAACGGCGAAGAAGCGTTGGCACTGATCGACAGCCACAAGCCGGATATCGTTTTGCTCGATATCCGCATGCCCGGCCTCGATGGCCTGCAAGTGGCTGCCCGATTGTGCGAACGTGAAACCCCGCCTGCCGTGGTGTTTTGCACAGGGCCCGATGAATTTGCCGTGGAAGCCTTACAGGCCAGCGCCGTAGGCTATCTGGTGAAACCTGTGCGTACAGAACAATTGCATGATGCGTTAAAAAAAGCCGAGCGACCCAATCGTGTCCAGCTTGCGGCTTTGACCCGTCCCGCCGCCGAAACCGGCAGCGGCCCGCGCAGCCATATCAGCGCGCGTACCCGTAAGGGTATTGAACTGATCCCGTTGGGTCAGGTGGTCTATTTCATTGCTGACCATAAATACGTGACCTTGCGCCATGAAGGCGGCGAAGTGCTGCTGGATGAACCGCTCAAGGCCCTTGAAGATGAATTCGGTGACCGATTCGTGCGCATCCACCGCAACGCCCTGGTCGCTCGCGAACGCATCGAGCGCTTGCAACGCACGCCGCTGGGACACTTTCAGCTGTTTCTCAAAGGCCTGAACGGCGATGCCCTGATCGTCAGCCGACGCCATGTGGCGGGTGTGCGCAAAATGATGCAACAGCTTTAATTCGCCATCCGCAGGCGAATTTCTCACCCGATTGCCGGACATCCGGGGCCAGGGAGGCCAGGCAATACCTGATACAAGTCAAAGTGGATTTGACTGAGCTGTTATTATCCGCCGTATCTATTCAGTACGGATTGATCCATGTCCTCTCGCGAAATCCGCATCGCCACCCGCAAAAGTGCTCTCGCCCTGTGGCAGGCCGAATACGTCAAAGCCCGTCTTGAAGCGGCCCATCCGGGTTTGCTCGTGACACTGGTACCCATGGTCAGTCGCGGCGACAAGCTGCTGGACTCGCCGCTATCGAAAATCGGTGGCAAGGGCCTGTTCGTCAAGGAACTGGAAACCGCGCTGCTGGAGAACGAAGCCGACATCGCCGTGCATTCGATGAAAGACGTGCCGATGGACTTCCCCGAAGGCCTCGGCCTGTTCTGCATCTGCGAGCGAGAAGACCCGCGTGATGCATTCGTCTCCAATACCTACGCCAGCCTCGATGAACTGCCACAAGGCAGCATCGTCGGCACCTCCAGCCTGCGTCGACAGGCCCAGTTGTTGACCCGTCGCCCGGACCTGGAAATCCGTTTCCTGCGCGGCAACGTCAACACGCGCCTGGCCAAGCTTGATGCCGGTGAATACGACGCCATCATCCTCGCGGCTGCCGGCCTGATTCGCCTGGGCTTCGAAGAACGAATCACCTCGGCCATCAGCGTCGACGACAGCCTGCCGGCCGGTGGCCAGGGTGCCGTCGGTATCGAATGCCGCACCGCCGACACTGAAATCCACGCCTTGCTGGCACCTCTGCACCATCAGGACACCGCCACCCGCGTGACGGCCGAACGTGCGCTCAACAAACATCTGAATGGCGGTTGCCAGGTGCCGATCGCCTGCTACGCCGTGCTGGAAGGCGAGCAGATCTGGTTGCGCGGTCTGGTGGGCGATCCGAGCGGCGGCCTGCTGCTCAGCGCCGAGGCTCGTGCGCCGCGCAGCGATGCAGAAGCCTTGGGTGTGCAAGTGGCCGAAGACCTGCTGAATCAGGGCGCCAATGACATTCTGAAAGCGGTCTACGGCGAGGCAGGTCACGAGTGACGGGTTGGCGCCTGCTGCTGACGCGTCCCGCGGATGAGTCGGTGGCGCTGAGCGAGGTTTTGGCCGAAGCGGGGATTTTCAGCAGCCGTTTGCCGCTTTTGGAAATTGAAGCGATTCCCGCCTCTGACACAATGCGCGAGGTGATTCAGCATCTGGATCGGTACTGCGCGGTAATCGTGGTCAGCAAGCCGGCCGCCAGAATCGCGGTGGATCTGGTTAGTCAATATTGGCCGCAGCCACCCCGCCTGAAGTGGTTCAGCGTGGGCGCCGCGACTGCACAGATTCTCGATGATCACGGGTTGGACGTGAGTTTCCCGTCCGAGGGTGATGACAGTGAAGCCTTGCTGGAGCTTGCGTCGTTGCGTGAGGCTGTCGCACGACCCGATCCACGGGTGTTGATCATGCGGGGAGAGGGCGGCCGCGAGTTGCTCGCTGAGCGTTTGCGCGAGCTTGGTGCTAGTGTCGAGTATCTGGAGCTGTACCGCCGCGAACTGCCGCAGTACCCGCCAGCAGCACTGCCGGAGCGCATCAAGGCGGAACGCTTGAACGGGCTGGTGGTCAGCAGTGGACAGGGTTTTGAGCACCTGCACCAATTGGCCGGCGCTGCCTGGCCGCAATTGGCGCGGTTGCCGTTGTTTGTTCCAAGCCCCAGGGTCGCCGAGCTGGCACGTGCCGCCGGGGCCCAAACAGTTGTGGATTGTCGCGGCGCCAGTGCCGCGGCTTTGCTGACGGCGTTGCGGGAGCATCCCGAACCCGTTCTCTAATGCAAAGGATGGATACGTGAACGAAACAGCCTTGCCTAAAGATGACGTGAAGCCAGTGCTTGATGCGCCGGCTGAAGCTCCGGTTGAAACTGCGCCACCTGCTGTCGGGCAGCGCCGAGGCAATGGGCTGGCAATAGTCGCGTTGCTGTTGGGCGCCGCCGGTGTGGCGGTGGGCGGTTGGGGCGTCTGGCAGGTGCGTCACCTGCAAGCCAGCACGCAGCAGCAGTTGAGCCAGGTGCAGGCGCTGAACGATCAGGCGCAAAGTCTGAAGTTGAACGAACAGCGCCTGAGTGCACGGCTTGAGCAAATGCCTGCCGCTGAAGAGCTGGACGCTCGCAGTCGTCTGGTGATTCAACTGCAAGGCGATCAGCAGCGTTTGAATCAACGTCTGGAAACCGTCCTCGGCGCGAGTCGCAAGGACTGGCGTCTGGCCGAGGCCGAGCACTTGCTGCGTCTGGCCAGCCTGCGGCTTTCGGCGTTGCAGGACATCAGCAGCGCTCAGGCCCTGGTGCAGGGCGCCGACGAAATTCTTCGCGAACAGAACGACCCGGGTTCCTTTGCCGCACGCGAGCAAGTGGCGAAAACTCTGGTCGCCTTGCGCAGCACCGAACAGCCGGATCGCACCGGTCTTTTCCTGCGACTGGGTGCGCTGCGCGATCAGGTGATCAACCTCACCGAGCTGGCGCCCGAGTACAAGGACCGTGGCGAATCCCTGCTGGGCCTGACCGCCGATGGCGACGGCGCGAGCCGTTGGGCGCAGTGGTGGGATCAGATCTCGCGTTACATTCGCATCGATTTCAACGCCGATAAAAATGTGCGTCCGCTGCTTGCAGGCCAAAGCCTGAGTCAAGTGCGTCTGGCCCTGAGCCTGGCGCTGGAACAGGCGCAGTGGGCGGCACTCAACGGTCAGGCCGCGGTTTACACCCAGGCACTGGACGAGGCGCGGGACGTGCTCAAAGGCAACTTCAATCCGGACAACCCGCAGAGCAAAGTGATGCTTGAGCAGGTGGTCGAGCTGAGCAAGCAGCCGGTCACTGTCGTCACGCCAGACCTGACCGGCACGCTCAGCGCTGTTCAGGGCTATCTCGAGCGACGCAACGTCAACGCCGAGGACTCGATCAAACCGATGGCCAAGCCTGCCGCAAGCACTCAGCAGGAGGCCACGCCATGAAGCGTCTCTATGTGATCGTGTTTCTGGTCATCGCCGCTGCCGCCGCTCTGGGGTTGGCGATTGCCGAGCATTCCGGCTACGTGCTGATCGCTTACAAGAGCTTCCGTTTCGAATCGAGCCTGTGGGCGACTCTGGCCCTGGTGGCGGTGTTGTGGCTGGTGTTCTGGGGCATCAAGGCGTTGGTCGAACTGGTCACGACCTCCAGCGGCGTGGTCAATCCCTGGTCGCGGCGCAATCGCAGCCGTCGGGTTCAAGTGGCGATCGAACACGGTCAGCTGGACCTGGCCGAAGGTCGCTGGGCCAGCGCACAGCGTCATTTGCATCGCGCCGCCGAAGCCGAGCGCCAGCCATTGCTTTACTACCTCGGCGCTGCTCGCGCCGCCAACGAACAAGGCCACTACGAGGAAAGCGACAACTTGCTGGAGCGTGCGCTGGAACGCCAGCCCCAGGCCGAGTTGGCGATCGCCTTGAGCCACGCTCAACTGCAGACCGATCGCGGCGACACCGACGGTGCCCTGGTGACCTTGCAGGCCATGCATGAGCGTCACCCTCATAACGTCCAGACCTTGCGCCAGTTGCAGCGTTTGCATCAGCAACGCGGTGACTGGTCCGCCGTGATTCGCCTCCTGCCGGAGCTGCGCAAGGACAAGGTGCTGCCGCCGGCCGAGCTGGCCGAACTGGAACGCCGGGCCTGGGGGGAGAACCTGTCCCTGGCAGCGCGTCGGGAAGAAGACGGAACCGTCGGATTGCAATCGCTCAACCGCGCCTGGCAGCAACTCACCTCGGCGCAGCGCCAAGAACCGCAACTGGTATTGGCGTATGCCGAGCAGCTTCGACAAGTCGGTGCCCAGGTAGAGGCCGAAGAGGTTCTGCGAACGGCGCTCAAGCGTAACTACGACAGCCATCTGGCGCGCCTTTACGGACTGGTTCGTGGCAGTGATCCGGCACGTCAGCTGCAAACCGCCGAGGGTTGGCTGAAAAACCATCCGGCCGACCCGAGCCTGTTGCTGACACTGGGTCGCCTGTGTCTGCAAAACAGTCTGTGGGGCAAGGCCCGGGATTATCTGGAAAGCAGCCTGCGCGTGCAGCGCAACCCGGAAGCCTGTGCGGAGCTGGCGCGATTGCTGGCACAACTGGGTGACACCGAGCGCAGTAATCAGCTGTTTCAGGAAGGCCTCGGCCTCTTGGATGAACGCCTGCTGGCAGCGCCGTTGCCCGTTCCGGTTCACGCCTGATTGTGTGTGGCGACGGAGCTTGCCCCCGCTGGGCTGCTGCGCAGCGGCTCTGAACCGACACGCCCATTTATTCGTTTAAAACCCATCCACGATTCGACCGCTTTGCGGTCGAGCGGGGGCACGCCCACTCGCCACGCGTAAGCGATTTGTGGCGCTTTCCTACAATTGTCCAAGGTGATCGGCATAGTCCTACAGAGGGCTACCTCTGATCCTCTCGATTCTGTCGGGAATTCCCTACACTTCTGTTGAAGTCTCCCTGCTGACCCGTCTTGTAAGGCTGGCGCGCTTTCCTCTACCGTAACCACTTGTCTCTACTGGTACGGAAAAGCCATGTCGCTGGCCTGCTCACGCTCCTTGTTTTTCATGGTTTTCGTTGCCGGCGCCCTGGCCTTGGGCGTTTCCTATTACCTGGAATATGCGGTCGGCCTCCAGCCGTGCGGCATGTGCCTGATGCAGCGGATGTGTCTGGCGTTGCTCACGGGTGTCTGTCTGATGGCTTCGGTGCATGGGCCCGACCGTTTTGGTTCTTCCCTGTATTGGCTACTGGGTTTGCTCTGCAGTCTGACGGGAACCGTGACAGCGTGGCGTCAGGTGTTGTTGCAAGGCGACCCACTGCAACAGCTGTCCACGTGTTCGCCCGATCTGGCCGACCTGTTCGCAAGCAATCCCTGGGTTTACGTTGTGCAGCAGATGTTCAACGGTACGGCGGACTGCGCCCGGATTTCATGGACGCTGTTCGATCTGAGCCTGCCGGAGTGGAGCCTGCTGTTCTTTGTCGCGATGACAATTCTCAGTGTTCAGCAACTGCTGCGCGTTGTCTGGATCGCTTGGCGGCGACCGCTCAGCGGCGAGTCGTCGCACCCCGCGCTGGCGGGCGATTAAACACTTGTATGAACTTTATCTCCTGCGTACCTTGAAGCCACAGTCGCGCGGGCATAATCTGGCCCGCACGTGTCATTGGAATTATGTTGCTCGAATGACGCTCTGCCTGGCCGATTCTTGATCTTCAAGTGTGCGACAGGTGTAGGGCAGCATGACCCACAAGGGAAGAGAGATCACCATGCTCGAAAGTTGTCAGAATGCTCAGGAACGCTGGGGTGGAGTGCATCTGCTGATCGATCGCTGGTTGCAGGAGCGTCACGAACTGGTTCGGGCCTATGATGCTCTCGGCGCCAAGCCTGAGGCTCTGGGCGAGAACCGCAAGCCATTGCAGGAATTCTGCGGCGTGCTGGTCGATTACGTGTCTGCCGGGCACTTCGAGATCTACGAACAGCTGACGGGCGAAGCCAAGGCTTTTGGCGACACTCGCGGCCTCGAGTTGGCCGAGACGATCTACCCGCGTATCGACGTCATCACCGAGAAGCTGCTCGCGTTCAATGACCTGTGCGATGCAGGCAAGTGCGTGGCAGAGAAATTCAAGGAACTGGGTGGCCTGTTGCACGAACGCTTCGAACTGGAAGACTGCCTGATCGAAGTGCTGCACACCGCTCACAAGGAAGAGGATTCGGTTCAAGCCTGAACCCCTTCCGGCAACACCCTTAAAAAACGGTGCGCTTATGCGCGCCGTTTTTCGTTTGCGCTGTTCAGCCGGTGGCGCCGCGTAATTCGACTTCGAATACCAGCGGCGTGAATGGCTCGATCAAGTCGCCGGCACCGTCGGCGCCATAGGCCTGCGCCGATGGAATCACCAGCCGCCACTTCGCACCGACCGGCATGTTTTGCAGGGCGCTGCGCCATCCGCTGATCACACTGTCGAGACTGAACCACTGCGGCTGACTGTTCTGATCGAACACGGTACCGTCGGGCAGGCGACCGATGTACAGGACCTGGACCTTGCCATTCGGACCGGCTTTCGCGCCGGTACCTGGCACCAGCTCGGTCAGCAACACACCATCGGCCAGTTCGCGTACACCGGGTTTGGCTTTTTCCACCGCGAGAAAACGTTTCTCTTTTTCGAGGGCGACTTCGCTCTGCGGTGCGCTCTGTTGCAAAGCAACCTGCGCTTCATGCTCGGCCAGAATCTGTTCGATCTGCTCATCTTTCAGGGCCAGGGGTTGGCCTTGATAGGCTTGCTGCAATCCTTCGACCAGTGCCTGAAGTTGCAGGTCGGGAACCTCCTGGCGCAGGCGCTCACCGAGGCTTGCGCCCAGGCTGTACGCGAGATCGTGAGCTTCATTTGCCGTGGTTTTTTCGGCGGCCTGGGCCACGGAAAAAAACACGCACAGCGATAAAAAAAGGTAGCGCGACATCGGCACTCTCCGACCTGAGATGCGGCAGATTATGCCAGTGTGAATGCGTGCGACAGTGAACTTGTTTTACGCAAGCCCGGAAGATTTTCGATCCGTTGCAACGCAGCGCTTTCGATACTGTCAACATGCCCTAGCGGCGGTAGCAGCAGAGGTCTAGTATGAGCCGCACCCACGTCAGCCAGGAGGTAAACCATGTCGGCCACCAAGAAGCCTGTAAATACCCCGTTGCACTTACTCCAACAACTCTCGGGCAGCCTGCTCGAGCATTTGGAAACCGCTTGTTCACAAGCCTTGGCTGATGCTGAAAAACTGCTCGCCAAACTGGAAAAACAGCGAGGAAAAGCGCAGGAGAAATTGCACAAATCCCGCACCAAATTGCAGGACGCTGCGGCGGCCGGCAAGGCCAAGGCACAAGCCAAGGCGAAGGACGGAGTGAAGCAACTCGAAGACTTGCTCGACTCCCTCAAGGATCGTCAGTCCGAGACCCGCGCCTACATTCTGCAACTCAAGCGCGATGCTCAAGAAAGCCTGAAACTGGCCCAGGGCGTCGGTCGTGTACAAGAGGCTGTCGGCAAGGCGTTGTCCCTGCGTTCGGCCAAGCCTGCTGCGGCCCCCACCAAGAAAGCCGCTGCCAAACCGGCTGCTGCAAAAGCACCGGCCAAACCTGCTGCCAAGGCGCCGGTGAAAGCTGCAGCAAAACCTGCCGCCAAGCCTGCGGCGAAAAAACCGGTCGCTGCCAGCGCTGCAAAACCGGCTGCTAAATCGGCCGCCGCCAAACCTGCCGCCAAGCCAGCCGCTGCCAAAACAGCCGCCGCTAAACCGGCTGCAAGAACCGCTGCCGCCAAACCTGCTGCGGCGAAAACTGCGGCTGCAAAACCGGCTGCAAAAACCGCCGCTGCCAAACCTGCTGCGGCGAAAACCGCGGCCGCTAAACCGGCTGCAAAAACCGCTGCTGCGAAACCTGCTGCGGCGAAAACTGCAGCTGCCAAACCAGCCGCTAAAACCGCCGCTGCGAAACCTGTTGCCAAGCCTGCTGCAAAACCAGTCGCGGCAAAGACCGCTGCCAAGCCAGCCGCGAAACCCGCTGCTAAACCGGCCGCAAAACCAGCTGCAAAAACGGCTGCTGCCAAGCCAGCCGCCGCCAAACCAGCGACAGCCGCAAAACCAGCCGCAGCCAAACCGGCGGCAAAACCAGCCGTGAAAAAACCGGCCGCCGTTGCCAAGCCAGCCCCGGCTCCTGCTGCCAAACCAGCGACGCCAGCGCCGACGCCATCCGCTTCGGCCGCTCCTGCACCCGCAGCCTCCACCTCGACAGCCACCACTGCGCCAACGCCAGTGGCACCGTCGAGCACAAGCATCACCCCAACCAGCGCTTCCTAAGTGCCGGTTGCCGCGACGCGCAGCTGATGCAGCGCGTCGCGGTCCGGGTGGGCGGCGTCCGCTGCCACACCCTCCAGCCAGGCCGATAAATCGGTCGCCTCATTCTGCGGCCAACTCTGCGCCGATCGCTCCAGTCGCAACAACAGATGCCGTTCGGCTTCCAGCTCCAGCGCTTTCACTTGTTCGCGTAACGCGTTCAGTTCCGCATCTCCAGTCGCGATGACTTTCCATTGCAGGCGCAAGGCGCGCAGCGGTCGAACGACATCCGTGTCCCAGGGTTCAGCCACGTTGCGAAGCTGCTGCAATCGTTGTTCGTTGCAGGCGATTCCTCGCTTCCCGAGCCACAGCCCACACAACAACAGGCACACATTCACCCCCGCCGACTGCAAGGTCAGGCATGCGGCTTCAACGCCAGGACGGGCGTAAGTGCCAAGGGAAAAGCTCCACAGGTCAGAGGACATAGTGCTACTCGCGCCAGTTGCGAGCGAAGCTGGTAGACTCCGCCGCCATTATGATTCGACTTCAGAACCTGACTTTACAGCGTGGCCCGCAACGTCT
>Ga0255334_1000811_pt1 | contig 18927 bp, 26 predicted proteins | sample EtOH5_35cm_T3_12_FD_202080 | JGI IMG/M metagenome (GOLD analysis project Ga0255334, IMG submission 202080) | Sandy soil microbial communities from University of British Columbia, Vancouver, Canada - EtOH5_35cm_T3_129 | ecosystem: Engineered > Artificial ecosystem > Sand microcosm > Unclassified ...
GGAGGTCGCCGAGGTCGTCGCGTTCCTGCTGTCCGACCGCGCGTCGTTCGTCACGGGCAGCCAGTACGTCGTCGACGGCGGCTACACGGCCCAGTGAGACCACGCGCCGAGGGCCGGGTGCGTCTAGGAGTCTGCTGAATAGCCGGTGTTCAGCGACTCCCGCAAGTTTCTGACCTGGGGTGATGCTTCGCCGATTCGCGAGTCCGGGCCATTGTTCAGCAGTCTCCTAGGTGCGTGGGTCAGTAGCGGCGGCGTGGGATGGGACACCGACAACCGACTACTGACCTACGCACCTAGGGACCCTTCTGTGTCTGTCAAGCGGGGGTGCCCGCGGTGTCGGCGGTGTTGAGGGTTCGGTAGATCTGTCGGGCGAGGTGGCGCTTGAGGATGCGGCGGATCTCTTTGGTGGTGCGGCCTTCGGCGCGGCGTTTGTCGACGTAGGCGCGGGTGTGGGGGTCGTGGGTCATGCGCACGATCGTGGCGATGTGCAGGGCGCGGTTCAGGCGTCTGTCGCCGCGGCGGTTGAGCCGCTGGCGCACGGTGTTCCCTGACGAGGCGGGGATGGGGTTGACGCCGGCCAGGCTCGCGAAGGCAGCCTCTGAGCGGACCCGGCCGGGGTGGACCAGGCGGTCAGAGCGATGGCGGCGGTCACGGGGCCGATGCCGGTCTTGTCCAGCAGGCCGGCGGCTCGGCTCTGGGTGACGAGGGTCTTCAGGGTGGCGGTGTTGGCTGCGATCTCCTCGTCGAGGCTGGTCACGCGCTTGGCCAGGCGCACTGCCTCGGCGCGAGCGATCACCAGCTCGAGGGGTTCGTCGCGGCTGCGCCAGCGGGTGACCTGGTCGACCTGTCCACCCGTCGGGCCAACAGCCCTCATGTGGTCTCGGGCGGCGAGCAGGACGCGCAGCGCGGGGGCGGCGCAACTGCTCGACGTGTGGGGGCAGGACGGCGGCGGCGATGCGGCCGGCCTCCAGGGGGTCGGACTTGCCGACTCCGTGGTGGGCGCGCGCGCTCATCCGGGCGGCCTCGGCGACCTGGTAGCCGGCATCGGCGACGATGCGGGCCAGGCGGGCACCGTAGGACGCGACGCCCTCGATGACCCACAAGGTGGCCAGGTCTCCACCGGTGCGTCCGGCGGCCCACGCCACCGCCCGGGACATGCCCGCACCGGTGGTGGGGGTCCCGGACACTGGGACACGCTGCCGGCTTAGGCTCCCGTCACAGGGCATGCTCGCGCCGGTGATATTGCTCGCGTCGTCGGACAGCAGGAAGCAGATCAGACGCCTCCTCGTCGGGGGATGCGGGCGACGGGACGGTTGTGCCCATGATCGCGCCGAGCGTCGCCGCTGCGTGCCGGGACGTGAACGGCGCCTGGATGTTCGTCACGACCGCGCCGGGGGCGACGGCGTTGCAGCGGATGCCCTGCGCCTTGGAGAAGACCGCGACGGGCTCGGTGATCACGAGACTCCGAACGGCACGGGCCCAGCAGCCTGACCCCCGGCGAACGTCCGGCGGCGACCACTGGTACCCCGACGGGTATGTGCTGAAGCTGCTCGCGAGGCAGGGGGCGCCCGGTCAGGCCACCTGGACGGAACGGATCGAGTTGCCCAGCCACAGGCCCTCGATGGCGGTGGTCGCCGGCGCCTCGGGGTCGGTGGCGGCGCCGAGCGTGAGCAGCAGCGGGACGTAGTGGTCCGCGGTGACGTGCGCCACGGCTGCTCCAGGGGCCTTGACCCGGTAGTCGGCAAGGGCGTCGACGTCGCCGCGGGCAAGGGCGTCGGCGGCCCACCGGTCGAACGCCTGGGTGTGCCCGATCAGGGCGCGGTTGCGGATGACATCGAAGCTGTGGGTCATGAAGCCCGAGCCGACCACGAGGATCCCTTCGTCGCGCAGCGGCCGCAGGCGCTCGCCGAGGCCGAACAGGACCATCGGGTCCAGCGACGGCATGCTCACCTGGACCACGGGCACGTCGGCGGCCGGGTACATCGCCATCAGCGGGACGAACGCCCCGTGGTCGAGGCCCCGGCGGGTGTGCTCGTGCAGCGGGGTGGTGTCGTCGAGGGTCGCGGCTATCCGCCGGGCGAGCCAGGTCGCGTCCGGGGTCGGGAACGTGAGCGTGTAGTACCGCGGGTGGAACCCGCCGAAGTCGTAGTAGAGCGGGACGCCTGCCGCGCTCGCCGAGATCGCTACCGGGGCGTCCTCCCAGTGCGCCGAGACCACGACGATGCCCAGGGGCTTGGGCATGGTCTGTGCCCAGCCGAACAGGTGGTCGAGCCACTGCGGCTCGTCCAGGACCGGCGGCGCGCCGTGGCTGATGAAGAGCGCCGGCAGCTGCCCGTCGGCCGGCTCCCATGCGCGCTGCGCACGGGCCTGCGGCAGGACCCGAGCCAGCAGGTCGTCGTAGGCCCCGGCGGGGATGGCGGGGTGGAAAGGGTCCGGGGCTGACGTGGTCATGATCGATGCTCTCCTGTGCGGACGACAGTCGGTCCGCCGTAGCCGCAACTCGTTGCGCGGCCCGACGGCGTAGTGCTTGCCATGGAAACCAAAGTCGCTTGTCGTTGCTTCCCGTGTCACGTAATTTGACGGCGTGGACGAGGACGGAGCACCTCCCTGGCTCACGAGCGAGCAGACCAGGGCGTGGATCGCGCTCGCCTCCGCCGTGGCGTGGTTGCCGGCCTCGCTGGAGGACCAGCTCCAGCGCGACTCGGGCCTGAGCTTCGTCGAATACATGGTGCTCTCGTGGCTGTCGATGCGGCCCGGCCGCGCCGGTCGGATGAGCGAGATCGCCGCCATGGCCAACGTGCGCCGGTCGCACCTGTCCCGGATCGCCGCACGGCTGGAGGCGCGCGGCTGGATGCGGCGAGACCCGGATCCCGACGACGGCCGCGCCACGCTGGCCGTCCTGACCGAGGCCGGCTTGGACACGGTGGTCCGGGCCGCTCCAGGGCACGTCGCCGAGGTCCAGCGGCTCGTCTTCGACGGCCTCAGCCCGGCCCAGGTGGACCACCTGGGACAGATCGGCGAGCACATCGTCCACGCCGCCAGACCCGACCTGTGCCTGCCCTCACTGGACGTCACCGCCGGCTGACACCGCACGACGGCGTCCCGGACCGATGGTGCCGGGACGCGCGCATCTGACCCCGACCCGCGACGCAGGACCATTCGGTACGTGTGCCGCGAACCGGTGCCGAGAGCCACCGACGATGACGGAATCCGCGAAGATCGAGACCTACGAGGAGTTCGCACGCGCCCTGACGGCGCTGCGTGAGCGGCGTGGCGGTCCGCGTACTGGCGGGGGCCGCCGACGCGCCGGCAGGGCGAGAGGTGGTCGTGGCCACCGCGCGTGCCGGTTGGCCGGCTCCACCGGCACCGGCTTGAACCGACCCGCCGTGACGCGGGCACGCACGCACGCTCGTGTCCAGATGCCGGCCCGCCTTCGTCCGCGCTCGGGCAGCCGCGTCCCGGTACGTCGCCCCACCGGCCACCGCCGCCGGCGTGGCGGCCACGTCGCGGGCGGTGAAGCCGCCGGGACCACGGCCCTTAGACCCTTTTCGGCGCCCTCTCCGCTCGGCACGGTGGAATCAGCCGTCCGTGGAAGGAGGCTGGGCGATGCCGCGAGTACCGGATCTGCTGCGCCGGTTCCTTCGGGCCGGTGCGCCCGGTCCGGCCGGGCTGGCCGGTGTGCCGACCGACCGGGTGGCGGACGTGGCCGCCGAGCTCGCGCCGGTGTTCGCCACCCTCGCCGCCACCGAGGCGCGATGCGACGAGATCCTCGCCCAGGGCCGTCGTGAGGCCGTCGACGCGGCGCAGCGTGCGGCGGAGCGGGTGCGCAGCATCGCCGCCACGGCGGAGGAGCGCGCGGCCGCCGAGCGGGTCGACGCCCTGGCGCGGGCGCAGCGGATCACCGAGGAACAGATCGAGGCTGAGCTCGCGGCAGCAGACGCGCACGCCGACCAGCTGCAGGCGGACGCCCTCCGGCGGATTCCGGAGTTCGTCGCCCACATCACGGCCGCCGTCACCGCGATGGTCGCCGCCAATCGCCCGGACGGTGCGGCATGAGCACCGCCTGGGTGGCCGTCGGCGTCCGCTCGACCGCGATGCGACGTCGCCGCCTCGGCCTGCCGGCGACGCGCGCGCTGGCCGCCTCGCCGTCGCTCGACGCTGCGCTGCACGTCCTCGTCGGCGGCCCCTACGGCCACGACGTCCGTGCCGACCAGTCGCTGGAGCAGGCGCAGCGCGCCGTCGTGGCCACCCTCGTCTGGAACCTGCGCGTCCTCGCCGGCTGGGCTCCCCGCGACGGCGTCGCGCTGCTGCGCGCGTTGGCGGCGCCGATCGAGGCGATCGCCATCGACGAGCACCTGCGCCGGACGTCCGAGGTCGCGGCGCCGCCGCCGTACCGGCTGGGCGCGCTGGCGACCGCGTGGCCACGGCTGGCCGTCACCACGGATGCGCCCAGCCTGCGCCGGGTGCTCGCCCAGTCACGCTGGGGGGACCCGGGCAGCGACGATCGGCACGAGATCTCGGTCGCGATCCGCCTCTCCCTGGCCGAGCGCGTCTCGATCGAGGTCCCGGACGCGCGTCGCTGGGCGTCCGGCGCGGCGGCGCTCGTGCTCGCCCGGGAGCTCGGCTTCCGCGCCGCGCCTCCGAGCACCCGGGTGCGGTTCCTCGCGTCCCGGGTGCTCGGCCCGGCGGCCGGGCGCGCCGATTCGCTGGCCGCGCTGCGGGCGGCGCTGCCGGCCGCGGCCCGGTGGGCCCTGGGTGAGGTCTCCGAACCGGAGCAGCTGTGGCGGGCCGAAGCGGAGTGGTGGGCACGGGTCGACCGCGATGCCGCCGGCATGGCGCGCCAGGGCGCGACCGACCCGGGAACCTTGGTGGGCACCGTCGCGCGGCTGGCCGTGGACGCCTGGCGGGTCCGCGCCGCGCTCGAGCTCGCGGCCCGCGGCGGGCGCATCGTGGAGGACTTCGATGCGGTGGCGTGAGGCGCTGAACCCGATCGGCATGCAGCGGCTCGCCCTGCTGGCGCCGACGGAGTCGTTGCGCGACCTGCTCGTCACGGTCGCCGACCTCGGCTGCGTCGAACTGGACGACCTCGGGAAGGCTGACGCGGCGCCCGTGTCACCGGCCGCGGCGGCCCTGCAGCGGGTCGGCCACGGCGCACCGGTCGTTGCGATGGTCGCGCGGCGGCCCGACCTGGCCGGGTGGGAGCGCGACGGCCGGGCCGGCCTCATCGCCGGTGAGGCCCAGCTCGACGAGCGAGGAGCCCGGGCGATCACGCGGGGACGGGTGTCCGCGCTGACCGGGTGGGCGGCGGCGGACACGGTGCCGCAGCTGGCGGAGGCTGCCGCGGCCGTCGACGGTGCCGTGGTGGTCCTGCCCGCACCCCGCGGGGTCGACCCACCGACGCTGCTCTCCCAGCAGGGGGTCGCCCGCGAGTTCGCGCCCCTGGTCGAGACCTACGCGACCGTCCCGTACCGCGACGTCAACCCGTCGGTGCTGGCGGGGGTCGCCTACGTGGTGATGTTCGGCATGATGTTCGCCGACGCCGGCCAGGGCCTGCTCCTGCTCCTCGGGGCGCTGGCGGTGCGGGCCGGGCGGTGGCGGAGGCTGGCGACCCTGCGGCCGTACTGGCTGTTCCTCGCCGGCGCCGGCCTGGCGAGCACGGTGTTCGGCGCGCTGTACGGCGAGTTCTTCGGGCCGACCGGCGTCATCCCAGTCATCTGGCTGTCGCCGCTGGACAACGTGGTGACGCTGCTGCTCGTCGCGGTCGCGGTCGGGGCGCTGCTGCTCGCCGGCGCGTACGCCCTCGGGACGGTCAACCGCTTCCGGGAGGGCGGCTGGCGCCGGGCCGTCTACGCGCCGTCCGGGCTGGCCGGAGCCTCGCTGTTCCTCGGCCTCGGCGCCCTGGCCGGCGGGCTCTACCTGGACCTCGGGGCGCTCGTCGTCGCCGGTGGGCTGGTCGCCGTCGCTGGGGTGGTGGTCGCCTACGCGGGCCTGCTCGCGGCCGCCGGCGGTGGCGCCGCGGGGGCCGGCCAGGCGGTGATCGAGCTGTTCGACCTGGTCATCCGGCTCGGCTCCAACCTGGTCAGCTTCACGCGGCTCGCCGCCTTCGGGATGACCCATGCCGCGCTCGGCCTGGTGGTCTGGCAGGGCACAACGGAGCTGGCGCACCTCGGCGTGCCGGGCGTCGCGGGCGCGGTGGTCGTCTTCGTGGTCGGCAACGCGCTGACGCTCGCCCTCGAGGGGCTGGTCGCCGGCGTCCAGGCGCTGCGGCTGGAGTACTACGAGCTGTTCTCCCGGATCTTCGAGGGTGAGGGCCGGCCCTTCCGGCCCTGGCACGTCCCGCTCGCACCGATGGAGGCCTCATGATCATCTGGACGATCTGCCTGCCCGCGATCCTCGTCGTCGGGCTCGTGACCAGCTGGGCGCTGCGACGTCGCGGCCGCACCGCCCTGCGCATCGTGCTGGCGGCCAACGGGCTCCTCCTGGTCGCCGCGCTCGTGGTGGTGGCGATGGTCGCCACCGCGGACCCGTCCGCGGCCGCCACGGCGTCGCCCGCCGTCGCCGCCGCGGCGACCACCGGCGCCAACGCGTCGGCGCTCATCGGGGCCGCCGTCGCCGTAGGCGCGTCCTCCATCGGGGCCGCCATCGCCGTCTCGTACACCGGCGCGGCCGCGCTGGCCGCCATCAGCGAACGGCCCGAGCTGTTCGGCCGCGCGATGGTGATCGTCGGCCTCGCCGAAGGCATCGCGATCTACGGCCTGATCGTCTCGATCATCCTGATCGGCGAGGCATGAGCGACATCGCGGTAATCGGCGCGCCGGAGCTGGTCACGGGCTTCGCGCTCGGCGGTGCGCGGGTCTACCCGGTCACCGGCGCCGACGAGGCACGGGCGGCCTGGCAGCAGCTGCCCGCGTCCGTCGCGGTCGTCCTGCTGTCGGACCTGGCGGCCGAGGCGGTCGGCGACGCGCTAGCCGCCCGTGCGGCGCCCCTCACGGTGCGGCTGCCGGCATGACGACGAGCACGGCGGGCACGGCAGGGCCGGTGGGCACGGTGCGCACGACGAGCGCCGGGCCGCCGACCGCGGCGACACTCGAGCCGCTGCGGCAGGCGCTGCTGCGCCGCGCGGACGCCGCCGCGGACGCCCTGCGGGCCGCCGCCGAGCGCGAGGCCGGCGTCGCGATCGATGCCGCGCGCCAGCAGGCGGCCGCGGTGCTGGCCCGGGCCCGGGCCGACGGCGAGGCGGACGCCGCCCAGCGTCAGGCGGAGGACCGGTCACGGGCCCGCCGCGAGGCCCGCCGCGTGGTGCTGGCGGCGCAGCGGGCGGTGTACGAGGAGCTGCGCGCCCGGGCCCGCGCGGCGGTGCGCGAGCTGTTGACCGACCCGGACGCCCAGCGGCGGCTCGTCGCACTGGTGCGGGCCCGCCTCGAGCCGGATGCGCGAGTACGACCGCACCGGTCCGGCGGCGTCGTCGGCGAGCTTCCGGACGGGCGCCGCGTCGACGCCTCGGTCGACGCCCTCGTCGAGCAGGCCCTGGCGGGGCTCGACCTGGCTGCGCTGTGGGCGACCCCATGACCGGCCGGGTGCTGCGGGTCAGCGGGCCCCTGGTCGAGGTGACGGGCCTCGAGGGCGTCGCGATGTCCGAGGTCGTGGTCCTGGGGCGCGAGGAGCTGCCGGGTGAGGTTGTCGCGATCAGCGACCAGGTGCTGTCCGTGCAGGCCTACGAGTACACCGGTGGCCTCAGCGCCGGTGACCCGGTCACGGCGCTCGGGCACCCATTGGCGGCCCGGCTCGGGCCCGAGCTGCTCGGCGGCGTCTTCGACGGGCTGCTGCGGCCCCTGTCGGGCGCGCCGATCTGGCTCACGACGTCCGCCCGTCGAGGCGGCGGGCGGACCGACTGGGACTGGCACCCGTCCGTCGCCATCGGCGACCGGGTCGAGGAGGGCACCGTCCTCGGCGCCGTGCCCGCCGGCGGGATCGAGTACCGGGTGCTCACGCCGCAGGGCGTCGCGGGGACGGTGGAGCGGCTCGCGCCGGCGGGCGGCCACGGCGCCGACGACGTGGTGGCCGTCGTCGGGGGCGTCGAGGTCGGCTTGAGCACGCAGTGGCCGATCCGCCGGCCGCGGCCGGTGCGCGAGCGGGTGGCCGCGGCGGCTCCGCTCATCACCGGGCAGCGGGTGCTGGACGCGATCTTCCCCATCGCGCAGGGCAGCAGCGCCGCCGTGCCCGGCGGGTTCGGCACGGGCAAGACGATGCTGCTGCAGCAGATCGCCAAGTGGTGCGACGCCGAGGTCATCGTCTACGTCGGCTGTGGGGAGCGCGGCAACGAGATGGCCGACGTGCTCGACGAGCTGCGCGAGCTCGCCGACCCGCGGACCGGGCAGCGGCTGGCCGACCGCACGGTCATCATCGCGAACACCTCGAACATGCCGATGATGGCGCGCGAGGCGAGCATCTACAGCGGCGTCACCGTCGCCGAGCACTTCCGCGACATGGGCTACCACGCGGTCGTCATCGCCGACTCCACGTCCCGGTGGGCCGAGGCGCTGCGGGAGTTCGCGTCCCGGTCCGGTGCGCTGCCGGCGGAGGAGGGGTACCCCGCGTCGCTGCCGTCCGCGCTCGCGGCGTTCTACGAGCGTGCCGGGCGGGTGGTCACGCTCGGCGGTGCGACGGCCTCGGTGACGATCATCGGCGCGGTCTCGCCGCCCGGCGGCGACACGACCGAGCCGGTGACGGCGCAGACGGAGCGGTTCGTGCGGGCCCTGTGGAGCCTCGACCGCGACCTCGCCTACGCCCGGCACTACCCCGCGGTGGCCTGGGCCGGCTCCTTCTCGCGCGATGCCGAGAACCTCGCCCCCTGGTACGCGCGCAACGGCGACCCGGGCTGGGGCGAGCGACGAGCGCGCGTGACCACCCTGTTGGCCGAGGCCGATCGGCTCGGCGAGCTGGCCGAGCTGGTGGGCGCCGGGTCGCTGCCGGGTCATGAGCGGGTCGTCCTGCTCGCCGGCCGGCTGCTGCGCGAGGCGGTGCTGCAGCAGAACGCGCTGTCGCCGAACGACGCCCACTGCTCACCGGAGAAGACGGCCGTGCTCACCGACGCGGTGCTGGACGTCGTCGACCGGTGCGACGCGCTGATCGAGGCCGGCAGCACCGCGAGCGAGATCGAGGAGCTCGACTTCTCCGTCCTGCTCCGCGCGGCGCAGGAGACGCCGCCCGACGACAGCGCCGGGATCGCGAACCGTCGCCGGCAGGTGCTGGACCAGCTGGGGGAGCGGCCATGAGCACCGGCCCCCGGCTGGAGATCGAGTACGGCAACGTGCGCGAGCTGCGCGGCCCCCTGCTCGTGGTGCGTGGCGTGCAGGGCGTGGGCTGGGACGAGTTCGCGGTGATCCGCGTCGCCTCCGAGCGTCCCGACGAGCCGGAGCGGCACGGCCTGGTGCTCGAGGTGGACCGCGACCTCGCGGTGGTCCAGGTGCTCGAGGGCACCGTCGGGCTGGTGCCGGCCACGACGCGGGTGGCGTTCACGGGGACGCCGCTGCGCGTGCCGGTGGGGCCCGGCTGGTTGGGCCGGGTGTGCAACGGCCGGGGCGAGCCGATCGACGGCGGCCCGCCGATCTCGGGCACCGTCACCGCGCCGATCGCCGGCAGTCCGCTCAACCCGGTGCACCGCGAGCCGCCGGCCGAGCCGGTGCTCACCGGCATCTCGGCCATCGACGCGCTGATGACCCTGGTGCGCGGCCAGAAGCTGCCGATCTTCTCGTCCGCCGGCCTGCCCCACCTCGAGCTGGCCGCGCAGATCGCCGCCCAGTCCACCTCGGGCGACGAGCCGTTCAGCGTCGTCTTCGCCGCGATGGGCGTGACGCACGCCGACGCGGACGCGGTGCGGGCGGCGCTGGAGGAGCGGTCGGCGGCCGGCGAGCTGGTGCTGCTGCTCAACACGGCCGACGACCCGGTGATCGAGCGCATCCTCACCCCGCGCATCGCGCTGACCGTCGCCGAGCACCTCGCCTTCGAGATGCACCGGCACGTCCTCGTCGTGCTCGCCGATATGACCAGCTACGCCGAGGCGCTGCGCGAGGTCTCGGCGGCCCGCGGCGAGATGCCCGGACGGCGCGCCTATCCCGGCTACCTGTACAGCGACCTCGCCTCGCTCTACGAGCGCTGCGGCCGGATCCGCGGCGTGGTGGGCTCCGTGACGGTGCTGCCGGTGCTGACCATGCCGGGCGGCGACATCACGCACCCGGTGCCGGACCTGACCGGCTACATCACCGAGGGCCAGATCGTGCTGGCGCCGGACGTCCACGCCCGCGGCATCTACCCGCCGATCGACCCGCTGTCCTGCCTGTCCCGACTGATGCGCCACGGCGCCGGCCCGGGGCGCACCCGCGACGACCACCTCGAGCTCGCCGCGCAGCTGCTGGCCGCCCTCGCCCGCGCCCGGCAGGTGCGCCAGCTCGCGGAGATCGTCGGGGAGGCCGCCCTCAGCGGCACCGACCAGCTCTACCTGGAGTTCGCCACCACGTTCGAGCGGGTGCTGACCAACCAGCGCCGCGGCGAGCGCCGGACGCTCGAGGAGACCCTCGGCCGCTGCTGGGACGTGGTCGACGTGCTGCCGGCGCGCGAGCTCACGATGCTGTCGCGGCGGTTCCTCGCCGCGCACCCCCGGGCGGAGGGCTAGGCCGATGCCTGTCGCCAGGACGATCCCGCCAGGCCGAGCCGGCCGGATGTGGCTGCGCGGGCGCCTGGCCACCGCCGAGCGTGGCCGCGACCAGCTCGACCGGAAGCTGCGCATCCTCATCCCGGAGCGCCAGCGGCTGCAGACCCGCCTTCAGCTGCGGCAGGAGGCCTGGTCGGCGGCGTACGACGAGGCGCAGACCTGGTTGCTCCGGGCCGTGCTGCTCGGCGGCGAGGACGCGATCCGCGGCGCCACCCCCGCGCGGCTGGCCGACGTCGAGGTGACGTGGACCTCCGCGATGGGGCTGAGCTACCCCGACGACGCCGTCGTCGCCGATCCGGCCCCGGACGACGAGGCGACGCCGGCCAACGCCGCGATCGTCCCGGCGACGCAGGCGTTCCGCGCCGCCCTGCTTGCCGGTGCCCGGGCCGCCGCGGCGGCCGAGGCGGTCGCCCGGCTCGAGTCGGAGATCGCGGTGACCCGGCGACGGATGCGGGCGCTGGACAAGCGCTGGCTGCCCTGGCTACGCGACGCGCTCGCACGGCTGGAGCTGACGCTCGAGCAGACGGAGCAGGAGGACGGCATGCGGCTGCGCCGCGCCCTTGGCGCCTCCTCCGGCGGGAGGCCCGGCACATGATCGAACGGATCCTGGTGGCCGTGGACGACACGCGTGACTCGCTCGCCGCCGCCCGGGTGGCGGTCGAGCTGGCCACCGCCGTGCACGCCGAGCTGCGTGCGGTGCACGTCGCGGTGGACCACGGCCTGCCCCGGGCGGTCCAGGCGGCCAGCGACCGCGCGGGTGTCGACGCCCGCCTCGTCGAGGCCGGCGCCGCGGTGCTGGCTCGGGTCACCGCACTGGGGGCCGCCCGTGATGTGGCGGTCACGGTGGAGGTGCTGAGCGGCGAGATCGCACCGGCGATCCTCGAGTACGCCCGGACGTGGCCGGCCGACCTGGTGGTGCTCGGCAAGTCCTCCCGGTCGGCGAGCGGCGAGCCGTACATCGGGGCGCGATCGCGGCACGTCCTCGAGTTCGCCGAGCAGCCGGTGCTCATCGTGCCCCCCGGCGTGGAGAGGTCCCGGGAGTAGTCGGATCCCCGGCGCCGGCCGCGCGGGACCCTGCTGTGGATCGCCGAGGACTCTCGTCAGATCGTCCACTCCGTGCGGGTGTCCGAGCTGCACGCGCCGACGCGGGACACCCGATGGACGACCTGTGAGCTGCTGTCCCACATGGTGCTCGGGCAGAACATCGCGCTGACGTCCCTCCGTGACCAACCTGTCCCGCTGATGGCAAGGACTGCTCGGTACCTCTCTCGCGCGGCGCGCCAGGCGCGAGAGTGTCAGCTGAACGGCGCGTACCCCAGCGGGTCGGCTATCCAGATGCGCTCCAGCACGTCGCGGTACGTCTGCACGGTGGTGCGCGCGGCGGGGGGCGTCCCTCGATGCCCTCATGGGCGGCCGCCGGTACCCTCGTCGGAGGAGGTGGTCGCGGTGTCCGCTGCAGCGTTCGAGCCGGAGCCTGTTCCGCTGGTGCGGGACGAGACGGGCCGGCTCATGGTCGACGGCACGCGGGTACCGCTGGACACGCTGGTGGCTGCGTTCAAGCTGGGCAGGTCGCCGGAGGCGATCCACGAGTCGTTCGACACCGTGCCGCTGGCCGACGTCTACGCGATCTTGTCCTACTACCTGCGGCACAGGGCCGAGGTCGAGGCGTACCTGGCGGCGCAGGATCGCGACGCGGCGCAGATCCAGGCACGCATCGAAGCTGAGCACCCGCAGGAGGGGTTGCGGGCCAAGCTGCTGGCTCGGCTGGGGAAGTGAGCGTCGGGTTCGTCGCCGACGAGAACCTCGACAACGACATCATCCTGGGACTGCGGAGGCGCCTCGAGACCGTCGACATCGTGCGCGTTCAGGACGTCGGGCTTCGCACCGCCGACGACACTGCGGTGCTGCAGTGGGCGGCAGAGCGGGGTCGCGTTCTCGTGACGCACGACGTCAGGACGATCCCCGGCTTTGCGCACGCGCGAGCCGCGGGTGGGCTGCCGCTACCCGGCGTGCTCCTCGTTCCGACGAGCCTGCCGGTCGCGACTGCCATCGACGAACTGGCCATGATCGCCGAAGCCAGCGACCAGACCGAATGGGTGGGCCTGGTCGTCTACCTGCCACTGCGCTGACCGGGGCGATCAACGATCTGTCGGAGGCCGATGGCTCGATCGATGCATGACGCCCTTCCAGAAGCCGACCGTCCCGGATGCGACGGACCACAGGCCGGCGCGCACCGTGGAGCGGTTCGAGGCGATCGCCGACTCCAGCTACACCGTCGGGTTCTCCCTCGACTCAGCGCCGCAGGAACGGCTGCTGATGCCGCGCGTCGCGGCCGAGAGCCGCGGCATCGAGGACGTCCGCATGGTTCAGCTCGATCCCGGCGACGGGTCGGGCCGCCAGCACGTCGGCACCTACACGGGCCACGACAGACGGTACGTGCGGGTCCGCATGCCGCGCACGGACGAGCGCTCGGGCTACGTGCCCGATGTCGTGTACTCGTGCGGTGGGATGCGGCACGGCCGCACCCTCGTGCTGCCGTACGGGTGCAGCGACACCGCCTCGCGGATCGCGATGGTCGACCTCGACGCGCTGGTCGGCGAGCTCGTCACCGAGGGTCCCGGCCCTACCGGCTGAGCACGACCTTGAGCGCCTTCGTCTCGGCCGCACGGCCGAAGGTGTCGTAGGCGTCCATCATCTGGTCGAGCGAGAACCGGTGCGTCACGAACTTGGCGGCCGGAAGCCGGTGCTGCGCCACCAGCCGCAGCAGCATCGCCGTGGAGCTGGTGCTGACCAGGCCGGTGGTGATGTGCACGTTGTGGATCCACAGCTCGTCCAGCGCGAGCTCGACGGGCTTGCCGTGCACGCCGATGTTGGCGACGTGACCGCCCGGGCGCACCATCGTGGTGCACATGGTGAAGGTGGTCGGGATGCCCACCGCCTCGATGGCCACGTCGACACCCATCCCGTCGGTCAGGGCCATGACCTGCTCGCGCCAGTCCGCGTCGCCCGAGTTCACCGTGTCGGTCGCACCGAACTCCTTGGCCAGCTCGAGCCGGTTGGCGTCGAGGTCGACGGCGATGATCCGCGCCGGTCCGCGCAGGCCGGCGGTCATGATCGCGGCCAGGCCCACCGGGCCCGCGCCGACGACCGCGACGGTGTCGCCCGGGGCGATGGCCCCGTTCAGCACCCCGATCTCGAACCCCGTCGGCAGGATGTCGGAGAGCATGACGCCCTCCTCGTCGCTGACCCCCTCGGGGATCTTGTAGACCGAGTTCTCGGCGTAGGGCACCCGGACCAGCTCGGCCTGGGTGCCGTCGATCAGGTGGCCGAAGATCCAGCCCATGCCGGACGCGCCCTCGTCGCCCAGGCAGTGGGCGTACATCCCCTGCTTGCAGTACGAGCACTTCCCGCACGACTTGATGCAGGAGACGATCACGCGGTCGCCGACGCCGAGCGACGACACGGACTCGCCCACCTCGACCACGGTGCCCACGGCCTCGTGACCCAGGATCCTGCCGGGGGTCACAGCGGGGACGTCGCCCTTCAGGATGTGCAGGTCGCTCCCGCAGATCGTCGTGGTGTCCACCCGGACGATCGCGTCGGTCGACATCTGGATCTTCGGGTCCGGGACCTCATCCCAGGACTTCTGACCAGGACCGTGATAAACGAGTGCCTTCATCGCTCCTCCTCGAGCTCGCGATGTCGACGTCGGCGCCGACATTCGACCCTCCCAGTGAATGACCAAAGTCCCAGCCGTCGCGGGGACCAAGGTCCTTGCGCCCCGTCTGACCTGCGCAGACCCACCGTAGACCCACCGCGGACTTGCCGCCACAGTGCGGCGACGACCGCCAGCACCCCCACCGAGTCCTCGAGCGCCGTCAGCGCGTGCCGGGCGGGATGGTGAGCCTTCCGGGACCGCCCTCCCGCGTCTCGTCGCCGACGCTCAGCCGCAGGCGGCCGCGCAGCACCTGGAGGGTGGCGTGCGCCATCTCCAGCAGCTCGTCGGCCAGGGCATCCAGGGTCGACGATGACTGGGGCCTCTCAGCCCTCCATGGCCCCCTGCACGAGGCCGAGGTGCACGCCGCACACCGATGGGTGCGCCGCGACGACGTCGGGTCGCGACTGACGCCGGCAGCGTCCCCGCGCACCCGTGGCGCCGGACGTGCGCCGCGGTCCGGTCAGACGCGGACCAGCCCACGCTCGGCCGTCAGCACGTCCGTGCCGAGGGGGACGACGACGGACACGCCGGCGGTGCCGTTGGACACGCCGGACGTCACCGAGGTGCCGCGCAGATCACACCTGATGGAGCCGTGCGGTTCACGCGGCGCCGGAGGAGGATCGGAACACCATCCAACGAGGAGGTCGACATGGGTTCGCACCACGCCCCCGACAAGCACCGCAACGGCTTCGCCACGCTGGCCCGCCTGGTCGCGACGGGGCTGACGGTCGCCGCGGTCGTCAAGGAGCTGCGCACCCGGGAGGACGAGCGGACGTGGCACGGCGAGGTGGCGGGGTTCGTGCCCTACGACTTCCGGGTGCCGACGGTCGAGCGGATCCGCGAGCGCGTGTGGGACCCGAAGGGCGACCACATCGTCAGCCCGCACGTCTTCGGCGTCGGCTGGACCCTCAACATGGGGCGCATCGTCAGCCTGCTGCGCGAGAAGGTCGTCGAGTCGCACTGACGCCCGTCGCGGTGAGTGCTCCTCCGGCCGGACTGTTGCACCGCACGTGAAGGCCGTCGGCTTCCTGTCCTTCGGACACTGGAGACCGTCGCCCGCCTCGCAGACCCGCTCGGCCTCGGACGCGCTGCTGCAGTCGATCGACCTCGCCGTCGCTGCGGCTGACCAGATCGCGGGCGGTCGGCTGCAGCTCGGCATCAGCCGGGGGTCACCGGAGCAGGTGGTGGACGGCTTCCGCTACCTCGGGTACGAGCCGCCCGAGGGGACCACGGACGCGGACATGGCGCGGGCACGGTCGGAGACCTTCCTCAGGGTCATCGAGGGAGCCGCCTTCGCGCAGCCGAGCCCGCGGCCCATGTTCCCGAACCCGCCGGGGCTGCTGCGCCTCGAGCCGTACTCGCCCGGTCTGCGTGACCGGATCTGGTGGGGTGCCGGCTCCAACGCGACCGCCGGGTGGGCCGCCCACGCAGCGGGAGCCCCGCGTCTCCGTCAGCCGCAGCGTCTTCGCCCTGGTCGACGAGCGTGACCGCACCTACTTCGGCCGCGGGACGGACGCCGAGGACCAGATCGGCACCATCGACTCGAGCACCCGCGCGATCTTCGGGCGCAGCTACGCCGCCGAGCCGGACGTGCTGATCGAGCAGCTGCGGGACGACGAGGCGATCGCCGCCGCGGACACCCTGCTGCTGACGGTGCCCGACGAACTCGGCGTCGAGTACAACGCCCACGTCATCGAGGCGATCCTCACCCACGTCGCCCCGGCGCTCGGCCGGCGCCGAGGTACACCCACGAGGCCAGCACCAGCACCAGGGTCGACGCCACGACCGCCGTGGCCACGGGCCCGACCCACGTCACCGGGATGAGGAAGAACACGTCGAGGTCCGTGAGCCGGGCCGGCCAGCCGTCCAGCACGCGCAGGAACAGGTAGTACGTCAGGTCCCACACCGCGAAGGCGATGAAGAACGCGGCGACCCGTCGCCGCAGGCTGCGCGCTGCCAGCACGCCCACGGCCAGCAGCATGAGGAGCGTGGCCGCCTCGCGGGCGATCTCCACCTGCGTCAGCGCGGGGTCGACGAGCACGGAGTGCTCCGGCTGGACGAAGGCGATGACGCCCAGGTCGAGGTACACGTGGTGCGCACCGACCTGGTAACCGGCCTGGTACCCGATGATCCGGCGCAGGTAGTGCACCACCGCGGCCTCGACGTACCCGAAGCCGATGCCGAACGCCAGCAGGGCGACCCATCGCACCCGCAGCGATCCGCGCTCGCCGCCGTCCTGATCGGCCACCGGACCCCACCTCCGCTCGTCGTGCTGCCGATCGTCCACCGGCTGGCCGTGCCACGACACCGGCCCCGCCGTGGTTCTGCAGCGTGCAGCGCAGATCGATCTCCTCGCGCACCGGCGTTGCGATCGTCGGGCCGCTGGGCGGCGCCAGCCGGGAAGGTGGACGGCGACAGCCTCGAGCCGTTCGGCGACGATGCCGCCGAACGCTCCTGCCGCGTGTGCCTGGGGCGACCGCCACGCCTCACCTCGTCACGCGTGGTGTGCTTCAGCCCCCCGCGAGCACCGCGATCATCCAGAACCCGTAGCCGAGCGTCACGACGCCCAGTGCCGTGACGCCGACCGTGACCCTGCGCCGGCCGATCGCGCTGAGGCCGAGGTCGAGCAGGATCGAGCGGACGCCGAGCATGGCGTGCCACGTCACGGTGACCAGGAACAGGGACTCGACGACCACGATCACCGGGTTGTCCAGATAGGCGAGCACCGACGCGCGGTCCCGCAGGCCGCCAGGTGCGTCCACGACGAAGTGCTGGGCGACCAGGTGGACCACGACGAGCACGAGCAGCGCCGCGCCGGTGACCACCTGCAGACCCCAGCCCCAGCCACCGCCCTGGCGTCCCGGCTGCCGGACGGCACCCGGACGGTCGTGCGGTGCCGGTCCGCCGGACGAGCCGCCGCGGTTGCGCAGGTCGACGCTCATCGCTCAGCCCTCCGCCAGCAGGGCCACCGCGGCGACCCCGATCACGAGCACGGTCACCACGACGACGCCGACCAGCAGCGCGCGCTGGCGCCGCACCGCGATCCCGGTCCCCACCAGGGCGAGGCGCACGCCGTTGGCGGCGTGCCACACGACGGCGGCGAACAGCACCAGGTCCACCGCCACGAAGGCCCTCGTCCCGGCGATCGCGAGGAACGAGTCCCAGCTGTCCGAGCCGCGCAACAGCATCGAGAGCACCACCAGGTGCAGGTACAGGTACCCGACCAGGATCAGCGCCGAGACCCGGTTGGCCAGGAAGGCCCACGTCGGGCTGCCACCGCCCGGGTGGACGAGCCAGCCGCGCAGTCCGCGGCGCCCCGTGCTGCGTGTGGTGCGGGAGTCGGTGGTCATCGCGCTACCGTCCGTTCCTCGCCGGAGACGCGGGGATCGCCGCGACGACCGGCGCGCCGCCACCCGAGGTGCTCACGCGTGAGGGCGCCGCGCAGCGCCATGATCCCCGCGGCCGGGTCCGCGCCGGTCGGGCACACCTCGCTGCACGCGAAGCTGAGGTGGCAGCGCCAGCAGCCGTCGTGGTCGTCGACCCACGCGAGCACCGATCTCACGTCCTGGCCGCGCGGCTCGGCGACCACCCGGGCTGCGGCGCCCAGCACAGCGGGGCCGAGGTAGGCCTGGTCCGTGCCGGTGATCGGGCATGCGGAGACGCACAGGCCGCACTCGACGCAGTCCTCGAGCCGGACCGACGCGGGCTGCGTGCCCGGCCGGGCGGCCGGGACAGCGGTCTCGACCGATCGGATCAGCGGGCGTGCGGAGTGCTCGAGCCCGTCGTACAGCGTGGTCATGTCCACCACGAGGTCGCTGAGCACCGGAGCGTTGGCCATCGGCTCGACGGTGACCACCCCGTCGGGCAGGTCGGCCAGGGTGGTGACGCAGCCCAGCATCTCCGCACCGTTGACCCGGACCCCGCAGGTGCCGCACGACGAGTGGCAGCACGAGTGGCGCAGGGTCAAGGACGGGTCACCGTGCCACCTGATGCTGCGCAACGCGTCCAGAACGGTGGTGCGTGGCTCGACCGGGACGACGTAGTCGACCGCGGCTGCGGCCGGCCAGCCGGGCTTCCAGCGACGCACCCGTAGCACGCGGCTGGGGCCCTCGGTCGTGGCGGCCGTGGGCGCGGCGGCCGCCGCGGGAGACGTGCCCGGAAGAGCCCCGGCAGTCCCAGCGGTGCGCGGCGCAGCGCTGTGCGTCCCGGTGCCGCGCGTCTGGTTGGCATGAGCCCCGTCTGTCCGTGCCGTGACCTCGTGCGACGTGTAGTACGCGGTGTGCGGCAGGAGAACGTGCTCGCGCGTGCGGCACGGTGCGTCGACACCGAGGTGACGGCAGACCACGTCGGCCGTCACCTCGGCCATCGCGCGCAGCGTGGTGGCCTTGCCGCCGGAGATGGTCACGAAGCCGTCCACGCCGTCCCGCTCGGCGTGGTCGAAGCACTTGAAGGTGCGGGAGAGCTCGCGTCCGGTCTCGCTCCCGCCGTCGCCGATCAG
>Ga0255334_1000813_pt1 | contig 18924 bp, 16 predicted proteins | sample EtOH5_35cm_T3_12_FD_202080 | JGI IMG/M metagenome (GOLD analysis project Ga0255334, IMG submission 202080) | Sandy soil microbial communities from University of British Columbia, Vancouver, Canada - EtOH5_35cm_T3_129 | ecosystem: Engineered > Artificial ecosystem > Sand microcosm > Unclassified ...
GCATCCTGACCCCCGGCCGTTCCCTCGTGAACGTGCCGGGCGGCAGCAAAAAGAAAGCCCTCGAGCAAATTGCCAACCTGATCGCCCGGGAAGTGCCGGATCTGGAGATGCAAGATGTCTTCGAGGCTTTGATTGCCCGTGAAAAACTTGGCTCGACCGGTTTTGGTAACGGTATCGCTATCCCCCACTGTCGGTTGAAAGGTTGCACCTTGCCCATCAGTGCCTTGATGCACCTGGATGCTCCCATCGATTTCGACGCCATCGACGGCGCTCCGGTTGACCTGCTGTTCGTTCTGCTGGTCCCGCAAGCGGCCACCGATGCGCACCTGGAATTGCTCCGCCAGATCGCCAGCATGCTTGATCGCAAGGAAGTCCGTGATCGCCTGCGTAGCGCCGCGAGCAATGAAGCCTTGTACCAGGTTGTCCTGGACGAGCAAAACAGGCACTAATCATGCGCTTGATCATCGTCAGTGGCCGCTCCGGCTCAGGTAAAAGTACCGCACTCGATGTTCTCGAGGACAACGGCTATTACTGCATAGACAACCTGCCTGCCGGGCTGCTGCCGGAACTGGCCGAACGTGCGTTGATTCATACCGAGCTGGCCCAGCCGCTGGTTGCCGTCTCCATCGACGCACGCAACTTGCCGAGTCACCTGAGCCGTTTTCCGGAACTGCTCGCAGAAGTTCGCAGCCGGCATATCCAGTGCGATGTCCTGTATCTGGATGCCGACGAAGAAACCTTGCTCAAGCGCTTTTCGGAAACCCGCCGTCGTCACCCGCTAAGCAGCGCCAATCGCTCGCTGGCCGAGGCGATCAACGACGAAACCAACCTGCTCGGGCCGATTGCCGACCTCGCCGATCTCAAGGTCAACACCACCAACCTGAACCTGTATCAACTGCGCGATACCATCAAGCTGCGCCTGCTGAACCAGCCGGAACCCGGCACCGCGTTTCTGGTGGAGTCCTTCGGGTTCAAGCGCGGCATGCCGGTGGACGCCGATCTGGTGTTCGACGTGCGCTGCCTGCCGAATCCCTATTGGAAGCCGGAGCTACGCGACCAGTCCGGACTTGATCAACCGGTTGCCGATTACCTGGCAGCCCAGCCGGACGTCGAGGAGATGTTCCAGGACATCTCCACGTACCTGCTTAAATGGCTGCCCCGCTTTGCCGCCAGCAACCGTGCTTATGTCACCATTGCCATTGGCTGCACCGGCGGGCATCACCGCTCCGTCTACCTGACCGAACGTCTGGGTCAGGTCCTGCAAAAATCCCTGAAGAACGTCCAGGTCCGCCACCGCGACCTCAGCTAAAGGATTCACATCGCGATGCCTGCTCTGGAAATCGAAATCATCAACAAGCTGGGCCTGCATGCCCGCGCTTCTGCCAAGTTCGTTGGGGTGGCGGGTCAGTTTCCTTGCCAGATCAGAGCAGGGCGTACACCTGAGACAATGGTCGATGGCAAAAGCATCATGGCCATGATGATGCTGGCTGCAGGCAAAGGCACCAAGATCCATCTGAGAACGGAAGGCGAGCAGGAACAGGAAGCGATGGACGCCTTGGTGGCGTTGATCAACAACTTCTTCGACGAAGGCGAATAAAAAGATCGCAGCCTTCGGCAGCTCCTGCGTGTGAATGCAATCTCATGCAGGAGCTGCCGAAGGCTGCGATCTTTTTTCAGGCGAGCGCGGTATCCATCACCATCATCAAACAAAACCCGATCAACAGCCCAAGGCTGGCCAGCTTGTCGTGACCATGGCGGCGCGACTCGGGAATGACTTCATGGGTCACCACCAACAACATGGCCCCGGCCGCCAGTGCCAGGCCCAACGGCAAGAGCAACTCGGCCAGGCTCACCAGCCAGGCGCATAACAGCGCAAAGACCGGCTCGACCAATCCTGACGCCGCACCGATCAGGAACGCCTTGACCCGCGACATCCCGGCCCCGGCCAACACCAACGCAATCACCAGCCCTTCGGGCACATCCTGCAACGCAATGCCCATGGCCAGACTGTCGGCGTCAGGCATGCCACCGCCCGCCGAGACACCGACCGCCATGCCTTCTGGAATGTTGTGGGCAATGATGGCAAACACGAACAACCAGATCCGTGGCGGAATGACCAGCCGCTCCAGCGTGCCGACGAGCATTTCCGGCGATGCGCCAGATACCTTTCGATCCACCAGAAACAACCCGAACGCCCCCAGCATGATGCCGAAACTGATCAGCCCGCTGGCCGCCCAAGGCGTCAGCCCCAGGCTTTCAGCCGCAGCGATACCCGGAACGATCAGCGAAAACGCCGTCGCCGCGAGCATCACCCCGGCACCGAAGCCGAGCAGCGTATCGCTGACCGCCTGGGGCATGCGCCGAATCACCAGCACCGGCACCGCGCCCAAGGCCGTACCCAGCGCACAGATCGCTCCGCCCTGTAAGGCGCGCAGCAGTTTGGGTTCAAGATCCAGCCACGCCAGGCCCTGGGCGACCAACAAGCTCATACCCGCCAACAGTAACAGCGCCCCCAATGCGTAACGAAACATCCGCCCACTTCCGATCGCCAGTGTTTCAGTGCCCATAGTCAGCCCAGGATTTTTTTATAGACGACTTAAACCAGTGCAGCCTGATAGCGTGCAGCGACTTCAGGCCAATTGATCACGTTGTAAAACGCGTTGATGTATTCCGGGCGACGGTTTTGATATTGCAGGTAATAGGCGTGCTCCCAGACATCCAGGCCGAGGATGGGGGTATTGCCGCTCATCAACGGACTGTCCTGGTTGCCGCTGCTTTCCACGACCAGGGTCTTTTGCGGCGTCACACTCAGCCACGCCCAGCCGCTGCCGAAACGGGTCAGTGCGGCTTTGGTGAACGCTTCTTTGAAACGGTCGAGACCGCCCAGTTGGTCGTCGATCGCCTTGGCCAGCTCGCCGTCCGGCTGACCGCCGCCGTTGGGCACCATGACTTCCCAGAACAGCGAATGGTTGGCATGACCGCCCCCCTGATTGATCACTGCTGCGCGGAGTTTTTCCGGCAGTTGCTGAACGGCAGCCACCAGTTTTTCCACCGGCCACTCGGCAAACTCGGTGCCTTCGACCGCAGCGTTCAGGTTGTTGATGTAGGTCTGGTGATGCTTGGTGTAGTGGATTTCCATGGTCTGCGCATCGATGTGCGGTTCCAGGGCATCGTAGGCGTACGGCAAGGCAGGCAAGCTAAAAGCCATTTCAATGGACTCCATGATGTAGAGGTGCTGCGGGCGACGCGGCATCGGTGTGCAGCAAACGATGAGTTCGTGGGTATTCGCCGTGCTCGCTGATGAAATTCAGCAGTTCGACGTAGGTTTTGCTGCTCTGACGCAGCGCTGCTTCGCGTAATGCCGGCGCCAGTCGCGGGTCCTGCATAGTCTTCAACAGCCGCTGGTGGATGGCGCACAGGTATTCGGCGCTCTCCTCCGGCTGGTTCAGACGCAAATGCAGGTCCGCCAGGTTGTGGTGGGAAATGACGCAGGCCGCCACCGCTTCGTCGGCGTCCACCCAGCGCTCGAATAACACCTGGGCCAGGGCCAATGCCTGCAGATAAGCCTCGCGGGCATCCACCAGTTCGCCCAGCATGAAACAGCGGTTTGCCCTTTCGATCGTGCGTTTCCAGTGCTCCATGGCGAGCCTCCAAAGCGGTTGAGGTGATTACACGCCGCCTGCGGTGAGCTTTTCCGGATTGAGCAACTCTTCCAGTTCGCTACGCGTCAGGTCGGTGTGTTCCAGAGCGACATCGATCACCGGCCGGCCTTGCTGATAAGCCTTCTTGGCGATTTCAGCAGCTTTTTGGTAACCAATGATCGGGTTGAGTGCAGTGACCAGAATCGGGTTGCGCGACAGCGCTTCCTTGAGCCGGGCTTCGTTGACCTTGAAGCTGGCGATAGCCTTTTCACCCAGCAGATGGCTGGCGTTGGTCAGCAACTCGATGCTGCTCAGCAGGTTCTGGGCAATGATCGGCAGCATCACGTTCAGCTCGAAGTTGCCCGACTGGCCAGCGATGGTGATGACGGTGTCATTGCCGATGACTTGGGCGGCGACCATGGCGGTGGCTTCCGGGATCACCGGATTGACCTTGCCGGGCATGATCGACGAGCCCGGCTGCAAGGCTTCGAGTTCGATTTCACCGAGACCGGCCAGCGGACCGGAGTTCATCCAGCGCAAGTCGTTGGCGATTTTCATCAGTGAAACAGCGGTGGTTTTCAGTTGCCCGGAGACCGCAACGGCGGTGTCCTGGGAGCCAATCAGTGCGAACAAATCGATGCCCGGCGTGAATCGCACCTGCGTCAGTTGGGTCAGCTGCTGGCTGAAAAGCCCGGCAAACTCGGGATGCGCATTGATACCGGTGCCCACCGCCGTGCCGCCTTGCGCCAGGGATTGCAGGCTCGGCAGCAGGTCCTGCAGATGGCCGATATTGGCCTTCAGCTGTTGCGCCCAACCGTTGAGCACCTGGCTCATGCGCACTGGCATCGCATCCATCAAATGAGTGCGGCCGGTTTTGACGTGGTGATGAACCTCTTCGGCCTTGTGCTCGATCACCTGCACCAGACGCACCAGCGCCGGCAGCAGTTGCTCATGCAACGCCAGCGCAGCGCTGACGTGGAGGGTGGTCGGGATGATGTCGTTGCTACTCTGGCCGCAATTGACGTGATCGTTGGGGTTCACCGGCTCGCCAAGCAGTCGGCTCGCCAACGTGGCAATCACTTCGTTGGTGTTCATGTTGGAACTGGTGCCGGAACCGGTCTGGAAAATATCCACCGGGAAGTGCTGCATGAAGTCGCCCTGCAGCAAGCCCAGTGCCGCGTCGACGATGGCTTTGCCCTGGGGTTCGCTGATCTGCTTGAGTTCGACGTTGGCTCGGGCAGCGGCGGCCTTGGCCAGGATCAGTGCGCGGATGAATTGCTCCGGCATCGGTCTGCCGCTGATCGGGAAGTTATTCACCGCACGCTGGGTCTGTGCGCCATAGAGGGCGTCCACCGGGACCTGGAGCTCGCCCATGCTGTCGCGCTCAATACGAGTCTTGTTCATCAGAAAATCCTTGCACCAGTTCTATGAGAGGAATCGAAGGCTGCAACTCGCAGGTCGCCAGTTGCCAGGTGTAGCTTTGCCAGCGCTTGAGGCGGCATTTGCACAGAGAGAGGCGTTCGAGTTCGCGCAGCGGACGCCACGCCTGATCCAGGCAATAAGTCCGCCAGTGCCAGGGCAGCGCGACATCGGCGGCGGTGTCGATCAGCAAACGGAAGGAAGTTTCGGCGATGGTCCAGGGTGAGGTCGCCGTGCAGCACGCCAGATACCGGCCTTCAGCCAGGTAATGTTCGATCAGGCGAGGCTCGTCGGGATCCATCGCACAGCGGATCTGGCGACTCATCCAGCGCCAGTTTTCGAGGTAGGGCTGCTCGTGCAAGGCAGAACTCATGATCCGGGGCTCATTCGGTAATGAGATTTATTATTAGATGATAATGATAACCAACACAAGCCCGGAGTATGGTCCCTTGTAGGAGCCGGCTTGCTGGCGATTGCGATCTGGCATTCAGCATTGATGTCGACTGATTGACCGCAATCGCCAGCAAGCCGGCTCCTACAGGTGTGCTATGCGGGCACAAAAAAAGGCGCGCCCCCCCATTGGGTGGCGCGCCTTTTGTGTAGCGGTCGCGGGTTAGCTGCCTGCGACTGTCATCCGCTCGATCAGCACCGAACCCGTGCGAATGTTGCTGCGCAATTCCAGGTCGTTACCCACCGCAACGATCTGCTTGAACATGTCGCGCATGTTGCCGGCGATGGTCACTTCCTGGACCGCGAACTGGATCTCGCCGTTCTCGACCCAATAGCCCGCCGCACCACGAGAGTAATCGCCGGTGACCATGTTCAGGCCCTGGCCCATCAACTCGGTGACCAGCAAGCCACGGCCCATGCGCCGCAGCAAGGCCGCCTGATCTTCTTCGCCGTGGGTAACGAACAGGTTGTGCACGCCGCCAGCGTTGGCGGTGCTCGGCATGCCGAGCTTGCGACCGGAATAGGTGCCGAGGATATAGGACACCAACTCACCCTTTTCGACGAACGGCTTGGCATACGTCGCGAGGCCATCGCCATCGAACGCCGAACTGCCCATGGCGCGCATCAGGTGCGGGCGCTCATCGATCGTCAACCATTCCGGGAACAACTTCTGCCCAAGGGTGCCTTCCAGGAACGACGATTTGCGATACAGGCTGCCGCCGGAAATCGCCGAGAGGAAACTGCCGAACAAACCGCCGGCCAGTTCCGCGGAGAACAAAACCGGCACTTCACAGGTCGGCACCGGACGTGCGCCCAGACGGCTCGCTGCACGCTGTGCTGCACGCTGGCCGATGCTCACCGGGTCAGTCAGCAAATTGCCCTGGCGGTTAACGTCGTACCAGTAATCTCGCTGCATCTGGCCATCGGCCTCGGCGATCATCACGCAGCTCAGGCTGTGACGAGTCGAGGCGTAACCGCCAATGAAACCGTGGCTGTTGCCATAAACGCGGCAGCCCTGGTGAGTGCTGAGGGTAGTGCCGTCGGCGTTCTTGATCCGGCTGTCGGTGGCAAACGCTGCCGCCTCACAGTTCAAGGCCATCTCGATGGCTTGCTCCGGTGTGATGTCCCATTGATGGAACAGGTCGAAATCCTGCAGATCCTTGGCCATCAGCGCAGCATCCGCCAGGCCGGCGGCTTCGTCTTCGGAGGTGTGTTTAGCGATGGCCAGCGCTGCAGCTACGGTTTCACGGATCGCGTCCGGGCCACTGGCCGAAGTGCTGGCCGAGCCCTTGCGCTGGCCAACATACAAGGTGATGCCGAAGCCCTGATCGCGGTTGAATTCAACGGTTTCGACTTCGCGCTGGCGTACAGAGGTCGACAGGCCCTGTTCCAGGGACACCGCCACTTCACAGGCACTGGCGCCCTGGCGCTTGGCTTCAGCGATGATCTGCTCGACTTGTTCTTGCAGTGCCGGCAACGCTTGTGGGCCGACGCTTTCAACTGCACTCATGCTGTTCTCCACTCAAATTCTGCTTTCGGTAAAGGCCTTCGAGCGACCGGGCCGGACAAGCGGCCCCCGACTGGTTATCATGGCGGCGTTTCTTTGCGGACGGCCACCATGGTTGATTCTTACGACGACTCCCTCGATACGGGAGAAAAAAGCAAATCCCAGGTTAAACGCGAGCTGCATGCTCTGGTTGACCTCGGCGAACGCCTTACAACGCTCAAGCCTGACTTGCTGGCAAAACTGCCGTTGACCGACGCCATGCGCCGGGCACTGGCCGATGCGCCCAAGCACACCGCGAATATCGCGCGTAAACGGCACCTTATGTTCATCGGCAAACTGATGCGCGATCAGGACACTGACGCCATTCTGACGTTGCTCGATCAACTCGATGCCTCTACCCGGCAGTACAACGAACGTTTCCATGGTCTGGAACGCTGGCGCGATCGCTTGATCGCGGGCGACGATGCAGTCCTGGAGAAGTTCGTGCTCGACTACCCGGAGGCTGATCGTCAGCAGTTGCGCTCCCTGATCCGTCAGGCCCAGCACGAACTGGCGACCAACAAGCCGCCGGCATCGAGCCGTAAAATCTTCAAGTACATCCGTGAGCTGGACGAGACTCAACGCGGTCTGCGTTAAGTCCCTTCTCGGGTGAGTCGCCACGCGGCTCACCCGAAGCTCCATCCCTTACGATCCTGTGCCACCCACAGTGATCGCATCGATTTTCAGCGTTGGCTGGCCGACACCCACCGGCACCGACTGCCCGTCCTTGCCGCACGTGCCCACGCCGCTGTCCAGCGACAGATCGTTACCGACCATCGACACCTTGCTCATCGCTTCAGGCCCGTTGCCGATCAACGTCGCGCCTTTGACCGGCGCTGTAATCTTTCCGTCTTCGATCAGGTACGCCTCACTGGTGGAGAACACGAATTTGCCGCTGGTGATGTCCACCTGACCACCGCCAAGGTTGGCGCAGTAGATGCCGCGTTTCACCGACGCAATGATTTCCGCCGGATCGCTTTCGCCCGCCAGCATGTAGGTGTTGGTCATACGTGGCATCGGCAGGTGCGCGTAGGACTCGCGACGACCATTGCCTGTGCGGGCCACGCCCATCAGGCGCGCATTGAGCTTGTCCTGCATGTAGCCTTTGAGTACGCCGTTTTCGATCAGCGTGGTGCACTCGGTTGGCGTGCCTTCGTCGTCGACGCTCAGCGAGCCGCGGCGACCGGCCAGCGTGCCGTCATCGACGATGGTGCAGAGTTTGGATGCGACCATCTCGCCCATACGCCCACTGTAAGCGGAGCTGCCCTTGCGGTTGAAATCACCTTCCAGACCGTGGCCGACCGCTTCGTGCAGCAGCACACCGGACCAGCCCGAACCCAGTACCACCGGCAACGTACCGGCCGGCGCGGGAATGGCTTCAAGGTTGACCAGCGCCTGACGCAGCGCCTCGCGGGCGTAGCTCATCGCGCGGTCTTCGGCGAGGAAATAACGGTAATCGGTACGACCGCCGCCGCCATGACCGCCACGCTCGCGGCGACCGTTCTGCTCAACGATCACGCTGACATTAAAACGCACCAACGGCCGCACATCCGCCGCCAGGCTGCCGTCAGTCGAAGCAACAAGAATGCGTTCCCAGACACCGGCCATGCTCACGGTCACTTGCTGGATACGCGGATCGAGGGCGCGAGTGGCGACGTCGATACGCTTGAGCAGCTCGACTTTCTCTGCACGGGTCAGCACTTCCAATGGGTTATCCGGCCCGTACAACTGGGCGACATCCTGAGTGGTGAACGCCTGCACCGTGCCGTTCTGCCCGGCGCGGGAGATCGAGCGCGCGGCACGCGCCGCTGCGCCCAAGGCTTCCAGGGTGATCGCATTGCTGTAGGCAAAACCGGTTTTTTCACCCGATTGCGCGCGAACGCCAACGCCTTGGTCAAGGTTGAAGCTGCCTTCCTTGACGATCCCGTCTTCCAGCGCCCACGACTCGGAAATCTGCCCCTGGAAATACAGGTCGGCGGCATCGATGCCCGGGCCGGCCAGATCGCCGAGCACACCCTGCAGGCTCTCGATAGTGACGCCGCCGGGCGCCAAGAGGTGTTCACTGACTGAGGACAACAACTCGCTCATATGCTTTACGCCTTAAATTCGTCGTTCTGAGGCAGGTCGCTGCGCGCCCTGCGAGAAAAAGCGCCGATGACTGGACACCGGCATCCGCGCCCGGATGGACGCCTGTTCGCTGCTATCGCGTTCGGCCAGCAGCACGGCCTCGCCTTGATCCTGTTGCGCGAGCACTCGCCCCCACGGGTCGATGATCGCGGCATGGCCGAAGGTCTCTCGCGGCCCCGGATGCGTTCCGCCCTGGGCAGCTGCGAGCACATAACACTGAGTCTCGATGGCCCGCGCACGGATCAGCACATCCCAATGCGCCGCGCCGGTCACGGCGGTAAAGGCCGACGGCGCGGTAATCAACTCCGCACCGGCAGCGCGCAATTCGCTGTACAGCTCCGGGAATCGCAGGTCATAACACACCGTCAGGCCGACCCGACCGACGGGTGTGTCGGCGACCACCACGCCACTGCCGTAAGCATAGTCATCGGACTCACGATAACGCCCGCGGTTGTCCGCCACGTCCACATCAAACAGGTGCAGCTTGTCGTAGCGCGCCACCGTTTCGCCCTGATCGTCGACCAGAAGCGAGCAGGCATGCACTTTGGCCGTCGGTTGATCCACCGGCGGCAACGGCAAGGTGCCTGCCACTATCCATAACTTGAGGTCGCGGGCGGTCTGTTTCAACCAGGGCAGGATCGGACCTTCGCCAGACGCCTCGGCGCGACCGATGTCAGCGATGTCACGGCGACCCATGGCGGCAAAATTTTCCGGCAGCACAGCCAGCTTCGCGCCACCGGCCGCCGCTTGCTCGAGCAGCCGACGAGCCTGGGCCAGATTGGCCAGCACATCGCTCTGGCTGACCATTTGAATCACCGCTAAAGACATGGCCTTACCCTTTTCTGAATCAACACATACCCGTAGAAGCGGCTGCAGGCTGCGTTCTTTTGACGTTGAATTTTGCAAGATCAAAAGATCGCAGCCTGCGACAGCTCCTACAGGGGGCTTACGGCCATGCTACTCCATAGGCCTGGAGAGTGGGCTCGGAAAAAAAGCGTTAAAAAGGTTTATCGAAAGTGATTTTCGGCTCTTTCCACGGGCCTTTGACGGTGTACTTCACGCTGGCGAAGCGCGCTACACGGTCACCGATCAGCTTGTCGATCAGGAACAACGCACCGCCAATGGCCGGTGCGCCGACGATCAGCGCGGCAATCGGCAGGTTGTTGGTCACCGGCAAGGTCACCAGCAGCTTCGCATCGACCTGATCGTTCACCAGATCCAGCTTGCCATTGAGTTCCAGATTACTCGACGGGCCGGTCAGCACGATCGGCTCACGAGTGTCATACACCCCGTTGGTCGCGACCAGCAGCCCCTTGACCCGGTCATAACTCAGACCCTTGCCGAACAGGTCGGAGAAGTCCAGACGCAAGCGCCGGCCGATGGAGTTGAAGTTGAGCAGGCCGAATACCCGCAACGCCTGGGCGCCGCCCTCGACTTCAACGAACTGGCCCTTATTGAGCGACGCATCGAGAGTGCCGGAGAAACGCTTGGTGGCCAGCCACGCCGGTGAACCGGGCCAGCGACCGTCAACATCCATGTGGAATTCTTCACTGGTGACACTGGGCGCAAAGCCCCAGCCTTTCAGCACATCCGCAAGGTTCTTGCCGCTCGCCCGGCCCTTGAACCAACTGGTGGATGCGCCAGGCACACCTTCCCAGCCGCCGTTGCCCTGCAACAAAATGCCTTTGAGGCCCAGATCCAGTGTATTGAGCGCTATGCCCTTGGCGGTCGGACGCACTTTCAGCGACCAGCCCCCGACCAGATCCTGGCCCTGGAACAGTTGATTGATGGTGACATCCAGCGCCGGGATTCTGGTCGGATCGACAGTGGCCAGTGGATCCGGCGAGTTTTCATCGGCCAGGACCGTCGGGTCCGGCGCCGGCAAACGCACGTATTGCAGATTGATCGCAATCGGTGCGGCTTTCGCATCAGGGATAGCGGCAGTGCCCTTGACCTGCTGGCTGTCGAGCTGCAACGCCCACGTCGTCGGTTTGCGGTTCAACTGCACCGACGCCTGATCCAGGGTGGTACCGATGCCGCTGAGCTTGCCGACCTTGAAGTCCGCGCTGCTGAGCAGTTGCTTGGCGCTGCCACCCGGATCCTGGCCGGCATATTTGTCTACCAGGTCTTTCCAGGGGCTGACATCCAGCTCCGACAACACGCCGCGCACCCGCAGGCCTTTGGCGCCGGGCAACACCGCATCGCCGCCACCGAGGAACAATTCGCCGCGACCGTCGGCGAAGTTGCCGGGCGGTGCTGCAAACGTGAAACTCGCCAGATCGCCATATTTGACCCAGTAACGCCGCTCCTGGCCTTGCAGGGTCATGCGGAACATCGTATCGCGCCCCACATCGGCCGTCATGCCGAACGGGGCCGGCAAATCCACCGCCACACCTTGAAGGTTCGAGTTGACCGTCAACTGGCTGTCGAGGCCATCCAGGGTGAGTTGCAACTGATAAGGGATCAGGCCGGACACCGGTAACGGCTGGGTAACGCTCAACCAGTCGGTGAGTTTCTTTACCTCGACCTGACCCGAGGCGGTGACACGGGTCTTGATGTTGCCCGGGCTACCCTCGGCGAAAATCTGCGCAGTGACCGGTTTGTCAAAGGCGCGAGCGCTGATGTTCTGGCCACTTAAACCCTTGGTGCTGTCAAAGCGGAAATCGCCCTTCAGCTGGTTCAGTTCAAGAACGGGCTCGGCCAGTTTCAAGCGCGCCTTGGCGGTCTTGAAATCGACGAGAATATTCGGCTGCTCGCCTTTGGCCAGTGGAATATCCAGTTTCACCTTGCCCTTCAGATCGCCCTCACCCTCCCATCCGGCAAAGGTCGTGGCGGTGCCGATCGGCGCTTCCTGGAGAATTTTCAGGCCATCGCCCAACCCGCCAGCGAAAGCGCCATCGAGTAACAGGTGAGGGTTTTGCCCGGCGGGCGCGTGGGGAATATTGACGTAAATATCGCTGACTTGCGTGTCGAGCAACTGGCCTTTGCTGGCCACAATACGCACGCCACTGTCCTCGATGAACACGTCGCCGCTGACATTGCTGACATGCGGCCAACCCGGCTGGAACGCCAGCTCCGCATCGTGAACCTTGAAGAACAGGCTGATGCTGCGAGCGGTGTCGGCAGCGCCATGATTCAGCGAGCCTTGATACTGGAAGAAGCCCTGGTCCACCGCGCCTTTGAGAATGGCCGTACGCAGCCATTCGTCCAGCGCCGGGCTGAGCACTTGCGGCAGGTACTTGGCGGTGTACTTGCCGTCGCCGTCCACCAGGCCGACCCGCAGGTCCATGTAATCTTCCTGGGTATGGTCGAAATGCAGGCGGATCAGGAAGTCGCCGGCAATCTTGCCCTCCTCGCCCAACACTTTCAGGTACGGGGCGATCAGGGTGAAGCCTTCTTTATCCAGCTTCCAGGTCAGCCGGGCGTTGGCCTGAATGTATTGCCATGGCTTGGCAAAAATCGGGTCGAGGTGCAGGACAAAATCCTTGCTGTCCATTCGCAGTTCGCCGTGACCGAGGTCACCGCTGATGCTGCCGCTGACATTTCGCGCTGCCGGAGCACCGTGATAGGCATCAAAGCCGACCTGGTCGAGGTTGGCGGCGAAGCTGACCTTGCTGTCGTCGGTGGCGCTGGGACGGAAGTCGACCAGCACGTTGCGCAAACCACCGGTCACCTTGAGTCGCTCCACGGCGATGGCGACACCTTCGGGCAGTGGCCCCAGCGCATTCAGCAACGGCGTGAGCGGCGTGAGGTCGAGGCGATCGGCTTGCAGATGCCAGAGTTCTTCGGCCTTGTCGGTGGCCAGGCTTTGTTTGAGTTGCAGATGCGATTCCCAGCGGGTCTCGCCGAAGTTCATGGACAGCGAGTCCACCGTCACCAGGAAGCCTTCGGCACTGCGCTGGAAATAGCTGTTGAGCGCCAGGTTGTTGATCTGGATCGGCTTGCGCTCGGCGTAGGCGCCCTTGATCTGCGGCGCGTTCAAGCGGATCGCGGCGCTTTGCAGCGCGCCTTGGCTCCAGTTGATCCACAGCTCGCCACCGGCCTTGATCTCGGAAAAATTCCATTGCCGTGTCAGGCGTTCGGGAAGCCATTTCGACCAGTCGCTTTGCGGCAGGCTCACGTAAGCCTGCGCTTCGCCATCCTTCCACTGGCTGGCGCGAATGCGAGTGCGCAGGCTCATGGCCACTGGCTGACCGTCGGGCAGGGTCAGCCGCGCGTCGAGTCGCTGACGGGAGACGCCGGTTTTCAGGTTCAGGCCAACGTAGGTAAAGGTCAGTGGCGGATGGTCCAGCGGTTGCAGGGTCACCTGGCTGTCGAGCACCGACAGTTGCTGGACCATTTGCAGGCGATTGAGCAACTGTTCCGGGTCCAGTGGCTGATCCTGCTGCACCGGCAAGCCTTCCAGCGCCCAATGACCGTCCTCGCCTTCCTTGAGGCTGATCTTCAAACCATTGAGTTCAAGGTGGGCGATGCGCACTTCACGCGCCAGCAGACTGCCCCACAGATCCGGCACCGCACGTACCTGATCCAGGCGCAGGGTATTGGCGCCCTCGCCGACCATTACGTCGTGAGCCAGCAGAATCGGCACGAAGCCGCGCCAGTTACCTTCCAGTTCACCGATGTGCAGCGGCATGCCCAGGGCAGCGCCGGCTTTGGCTTCGACGTCGGCCCGATACTCGGCCACCAGCGGCGTCAGCTCGCGGCCGAGACTGACGTAAAGCGCCATCAGCACCAAAGCCAACGCGCACAGGCCCAGACCCCAGCGGGTCAGTGCGGCCAAAATGCGTGTCAGACGCTCCATGTCAGTTGGCTCCCATGGCAAAAATACTGCAAAAAGCTGAGGCCAGCCGTTCTAGTTGGGGTGAAGCACAGCGATTCAGAGCAGCACCACGTCGTATTGTTCCTGGGAATACATGGTTTCCACCTGAAACCGAATGGTGCGTCCGATAAAACCTTCGAGCTCAGCCACGTTGCCCGACTCTTCATCCAGCAGGCGATCGACGACTTTCTGGTTCGCCAATACACGATAGCCTTCCGCCTGATAGGCACGAGCCTCACGGAGAATTTCGCGGAAAATTTCGTAGCAAACGGTTTCCGGCGTCTTGAGCTTGCCGCGACCCTGGCAGCTGCTGCAGGGCTCGCACAACACCTGTTCGAGACTTTCGCGGGTGCGCTTGCGGGTCATCTGCACCAGGCCCAACTCGGTGATGCCGATGATGTTGGTCTTGGCGTGATCGCGCTCCAGTTGTTTCTCTAGCGTGCGTAACACCTGACGTTGGTGCTCTTCGTCTTCCATGTCGATGAAGTCGATGATGATGATCCCGCCCAGGTTGCGCAGGCGCAGCTGGCGAGCGATGGCGGTCGCGGCTTCCAGGTTGGTCTTGAAGATGGTTTCTTCAAGGTTGCGATGGCCGACGAACGCCCCGGTGTTGACGTCGATGGTGCTCATGGCCTCAGCCGGATCCACCACCAGGTAACCGCCGGACTTCAGGGGTACTTTGCGTTCGAGGGCTTTCTGGATTTCGTCTTCGACGCCGTACAGGTCGAAAATCGGCCGCTCACCCGGGTAATGCTCCAGACGATCGGCAATTTCCGGCATCAGTTCGGCGACGAACTGCGTGGTTTTCTGGAAGGTTTCCCGCGAGTCGATGCGGATCTTCTCGATCTTCGGGCTCACCAGATCGCGCAAGGTCCGCAGCGCCAGGCCGAGGTCTTCGTAGATCACACTCGGCGCGCTGATGGTTTTGATCTGCTCGTTGATCTGATCCCAGAGCCTGCGCAGGTAGCGGATGTCCATGAGAATTTCATCGGCGCCCGCGCCTTCAGCGGCGGTACGCAGGATGAAGCCGCCGGCCTCCTTGATGCCTTCTTTGGCCACGCAATCGGTGACCACTTGCTTGAGGCGTTCGCGCTCGGCTTCGTCTTCGATCTTCAGGGAAATGCCGACATGCGCGGTGCGTGGCATGTACACCAGATAACGCGAAGGAATCGACAGCTGCGTGGTCAGGCGTGCGCCTTTGGAACCGATCGGGTCTTTGGTGACTTGCACCACCAGGCTCTGGCCTTCGTGAACCAGCGCGCTGATGCTCTCGACCGCAGGGCCCTCGCGCAGGGAAATTTCCGAAGCATGAATGAACGCGGCGCGATCCAGGCCGATGTCGACGAAGGCCGCCTGCATCCCCGGCAATACCCGCACGACTTTGCCTTTATAAATGTTGCCGACGATCCCGCGCTTTTGCGTGCGCTCGACGTGGACCTCTTGCAGGACACCGTTTTCAACCACCGCCACGCGCGATTCCATCGGCGTGATGTTGATCAGGATCTCTTCACTCATGGCAGGGTCTCGTTCAGGCATGTTCACGATAATGGCCGCATCTTGTCAGTACGACGCTCAGCGCGCGTTAAGGGTTTGCCAATAGGGTATGCCGAAATGGCCGAGCAGCTCAGCGGTTTCGCACAGCGGCAGTCCGACCACCGCCGAGTAGCTGCCATTGAGCCCGGCGACAAACACCGCGCCCAGTCCTTGAATGCCATAGCCACCGGCCTTGTCCCGAGGTTCGCCGCTGGCCCAGTAGGCCGCCGCTTCATCAGGATCGATGGGGCGAAAACGCACCAGGCTGCGCACAACCCGTGACTCGCAGCGCTCACCGTCAAGCACGGCAATGGCGGTCAGCACTTCGTGCTCTCGACCGGCCAGCATCATAAGCATGGCGCACGCATCGGCTTCGTCCACCGGTTTGCCGAGAATTTTCCCGTTGAGCACCACGGCGGTATCGGCGCCCAGCACGCAGAATGCTGCGTCGGACACGACCGCACCACGCCCGGCTTCGGCCTTGCCGCGCGCGAGGCGCTCGACATAGGCCGACGGCGATTCATGATTAAAAGGGGTTTCGTCGATGTCTGCGCTGATGGTGGAGAACGGCAAGCCGATCTGCGTGAGCAGTTCACGGCGACGCGGCGAGCCTGAGGCGAGGAACAGCTGTTTCATCAAGACATCTCCCTTGTCGTGGTATGGGCAAATGCCTGACCGAATCAGTTGATTTTGTAGCGTCGACGCAGACCGCGCAAACCGAAGCTGATCCACGGCCAGAGCAACGCGCTGACCAGTGCCGGCAAGACCAGCGCCAGCGTTGGCTGACGGTTGCCGGTCAGGGCGCTGAGCCACAGCTGAACGAGCTGCGCGAGGCCGAAGATCACCAGGATCACCAGGCTCTGTTGCCACATCGGGAACATCCGCAACCGCTGTTGCAGCGACAGCACCAGGAACGTGATGAGGGTCAGGATCAACGCGTTCTGGCCCAGCAACGTGCCGTAGAGCACATCTTCGGCCAGGCCCAGGCACCACGCGGTAACCATGCCGACTTTCTGCGGCAGGGCCAACGCCCAGAACGCCAGCAGCAAGGCGAGCCACAGCGGACGCAAGATTTCCATGAATTGCGGCAGTGGCGAAACACTGAGCAGCATGCCGATGGCGAATGTCAGCCAGACCATCCAGTCGTTTCGGGAGGCGGTAGCACCGACCATTATTCTCTTCCCCCTTGGGTGGCCGGCGCGGAGACAGGCGGTTTGGCAGCAGGCTTCACGACAGCGGGTTGTGTCGCCGGTGGTTTGGCCGCCGGAGTCGTCGCGGGGGGCTTGGCGGCGGCAGGATGTGCGGCGGCGGGTTTGGCCGGGGTAGCGGCAGCAGGTTTGGCCGGGGCAGCCGTCACAGGTGCAGCGGCGGGAACAGCCGGGGCCGCAGCGGCAGCAGGGGCAATCACACCGACAGGTTTCGGCACGGTCGCGGGAATGATTGGCCCGCCGCCCTGTGCATCCAGGTTTTCCTGGGCCTGAGCAGCATCGTTTACGCGCTCTTCCGGCGTACGAGTGTCACTGAATACCAGCAGCAAGTAACGACTGCGGTTCAAGGCGGCCGTCGGCACGGCGCGGACAATGGCGAACGGCTGCCCGGAATCGTGAATCACTTCCCTGACTGTCGCCACCGGGTAACCCGCCGGGAACCGCTGCCCAAGACCAGAGCTGACCAGCAGATCGCCTTCCTTGATATCCGCCGTGTCGGCAACGTGACGCAATTCCAGGCGCTCAGGGTTGCCGGTACCGCTGGCAATCGCCCGCAGACCGTTACGGTTTACCTGCACCGGAATGCTGTGTGTAGTGTCAGTCAGCAGCAGCACACGGGAGGTATACGGCATCAACTCGACCACCTGGCCCATCAGGCCGCGGGCATCGAGCACCGGCTGACCGAGGACCACACCGTCGCGCTCACCTTTATTGATGATGATGCGATGGGTGAAGGGATTGGGGTCCATGCCGATCAACTCGGCCACTTCGACCTTTTCGTTGACCAGCGCGGAGGAATTGAGCAACTCGCGCAGCCGAACGTTCTGCTCGGTGAGGGCTGCAAGCTTTTGCATGCGGCCCTGCAGCAGCAGGTTTTCGGTCTTGAGTTTTTCGTTTTCGGCGACCAGCTCGGTACGGCTGCCAAACTGGCTGGCCACACCTTGCCATAGCCGCTGTGGCAGGTCGGTGATCCAGTAAGACTGCATCAGCACCAGCGACATCTGGCTACGCACTGGCTTGAGCAGTGTGAAGCGGGCATCGACCACCATCAGTGCGACCGATAGCACGACCAGCACCAACAAGCGCACGCCCAGTGAAGGCCCTTTGGTGAAAAGCGGTTTAATAAGCCGCTCCTCCCAGGCAAATGTTTTCTTTATTCATACGGCAGACCGGCCTGGATACAGACTGACAGAAGGTAAACGCAAACAGGCAGCACTGCAAAGTGCCGCCTGCGCGCTCAACAGCATAGATGCATCGGGCGATCACTCGCTCGACAGCAGGTCCATCGTGTGCTTGTCCATCATTTCCAAAGCACGGCCACCGCCGCGAGCAACGCAGGTCAGCGGGTCTTCGGCAACGATCACCGGCAGACCGGTTTCCTGGGCCAGCAACTTGTCGAGGTCACGCAGCAAGGCGCCACCACCGGTCAGCACCAGGCCACGCTCGGCGATGTCGGAAGCCAGCTCCGGCGGCGATTGTTCCAGCGCACTTTTCACGGCCTGAACGATGGTAGCCAGCGACTCTTGCAGAGCTTCAAGCACTTCATTGGAGTTCAGGGTGAAGGCACGTGGAACGCCTTCAGCCAGGTTACGGCCACGAACGTCGACTTCGCGAACTTCGCCACCCGGGTAGGCTGTACCGATTTCCTGCTTGATGCGCTCGGCGGTGGATTCGCCGATCAGGCTGCCGTAGTTGCGACGCACGTAGGTGATGATCGCTTCGTCGAAGCGGTCGCCGCCAACCCGTACGGATTCGGCGTAAACCACGCCGTTCAGGGAGATCAGCGCGATTTCAGTGGTACCACCACCGATATCGACCACCATCGAACCGCGTGCTTCTTCAACCGGCAGGCCGGCACCGATCGCAGCAGCCATTGGCTCTTCGATCAGGAACACTTCACGTGCGCCGGCACCAAGGGCCGATTCACGGATGGCTCGACGCTCAACCTGAGTGGATTTGCACGGAACGCAGATCAGCACACGAGGGCTAGGCTGCAGGAAGCTGTTCTCGTGAACCTTGTTGATAAAGTATTGCAGCATCTTTTCGCAGACGCTGAAGTCGGCAATGACGCCGTCCTTCATCGGACGAATGGCCGCGATATTGCCCGGCGTACGGCCGAGCATGCGCTTGGCCTCGGTGCCGACAGCAACGACACTTTTCTGGTTACCGTGTGTCCGAATA
>Ga0255334_1000816_pt1 | contig 18886 bp, 15 predicted proteins | sample EtOH5_35cm_T3_12_FD_202080 | JGI IMG/M metagenome (GOLD analysis project Ga0255334, IMG submission 202080) | Sandy soil microbial communities from University of British Columbia, Vancouver, Canada - EtOH5_35cm_T3_129 | ecosystem: Engineered > Artificial ecosystem > Sand microcosm > Unclassified ...
ACCGACTTTTACAATCTCGGCCAATGCGCCGGAGCGTGAGGCCAACACCGGCGTGCCGCAGGCATAGGCCTCCAGCAAAGTGAGCGGAAAGCCTTCGTAACACTCAGAAGGGATAATCTGCACTACGGCCTTGCCGATGTAATCCATCACTTCTGATTGATTTTTTCGTCCGACAAACTGGACATTCGAATCATCGGTTTGAACTTGTGCGCGCAATTCCTCCATCAACATACCGTCGCCCACAACGATCAGCGACAGCTCTTTTACTTGCCGCCAAGCTTTGACTAGGGTGCGGATGCCTTTCTCTGCCGACAAACGACCCACATAAACGGCATAGTTACCCTTACCGGTGCCTGGAGACGGCGGATTTGGCAGAAAATTTGGCTTGATGGTGATGCGGTTTTCCGGCAACCCGCCGGCGACAAATCGAGACTTTCCAAACTCGGTAAGCGCAATGTAACGATCCACCAGGTGCTGATAATTGCCGCGTGCTCGATTGCTTGCCAGCATCAATACGGCGGCGGCCGTCGCGGGCAAGGAATCGCGGTAACAGCGATAGCGCAGGGCAGTTAACGGTAGCTTACCGACGCAGGATTCGCACGGGCGACCCTCACGCATCAACAAGGCGCCGGGGCAGATCAGCCGATAGTTGTGGAGCGTCTGGACGACTGGGATTCCGCGAGTCTGGCAAGCGGCATAAACGCTGGGCGACATGGCTGGAAAGGTGTTGTGGAAGTGCGCAATATCTGGCCGAGTTCGATCAAGCAGCTCGCCGAGTTTCTTGTAACTGGGCCTGGACCAGCTGGCCTCTAACGCAATTCGCACTTTTCCACTGAGCGTGCTGTCGTCCAGATGGTCGTTGAAATACTCAAAAGGGATGACTTCAACGCCCATGCTCTCCAGAAGTTGGCGCTCGTTGTTATATACCCCATCTTCACCGCTGGGCGCGCCGGAGCGGTAATGTTCATGCGCTAGTAGTAATTTCATTTCTTACCGTGGCTTATCAAGGCAGCGAATGATGCCGTCTGTGAATCGCTCGACCATGGCATCGAGTGAATATTGGTGGGAGCTCTCCAGCGCGGCGGCTTGTAATCGTCCAAGGTCTGCCTTATTTGTTAGCAGGTTTACGACGGCTGCCGCGTAAAGTTCTGGGCTAGCCGGAGTGATCAGGCCATTTACGCCATCTTCCAGGTAGTCAATTTCTGGACTATGGATGGGTAAGTGTGTTGTCAGCAGCGGCAGGCCGGCCGTAAAGGCGTCAAGAATTGCCAGTCCGACCATGCCTGGATTGAGAACCACATCCGCCAGTCGATAATACAAGGCTTTTTCAGCGCCAAAGCAGGCTCCTTGATAATGCACCCAGGAATATTGTTTGGCCGCTTGTTCTAAGCGCGCCCGCTCCGGTCCATCACCGATAACAAGCAAGTGAAAATCGGGAACAACGGAGCGAATCTGTACGCAGGCCTGCAGAAGAAAATCCAATCGCTTCATTGCATAGAGAGCGCCGCAGTACAGCCCGACGACAGAGGATGGAGACAATCCTAATCGTAATTGTGTTTTGAGCAGTGTTGGTTGTTGAACCGCATTTAGGCTCGCACGGAATTCTGCTACGTCTATGCTGTTCTGAACGTTGGTGATTTGATTGGGATCTACGCCCTGATGCACCAGATAGTTTTTTACTTCTTCCGTGTAAGAAAACCACCAGTTTGGCAGATTTAACATCCGTCGCTTCAGGCGGGCAGAAAATCCCTGTTGGGTACTTTGGTGATCCCAGCCGTGTCCCCAAAAGGCAAATTTATGCCTTCCCCTAAGCGAATCGGCTAGCAGACGATAATTTGCAAGATTGCGATTGGCCTGTTCTACCACTACCAGGTCGGCTTTTTTGATATGGCGATGCACAGGTTGGTAAAGCAATCTTTCGCCCATTAGCCAGCGGTTTTTTACGGTGATGCCGGTAGGGGGGGCAATGGCAGCTTCGTCACCCTTGCTACATTCCGCTTCCGTGGGTTGGCCATAAACTACCCGTAAGGTGATATCGTGTTTCGACAACGATTCAGCCAGCCGCTGAAAAAAAGGTAGGCGATATTGCTTGATGGTGGTTTGTATGATCGCAACAGTTTTCATGACGGCCCTTAATCTTAAATTAGCTCACACTAACCAAAAACCCACCTGGGCTTAGGTGGATCAAGCGTATCGGCGGGCTCAGATTCATCAGCAAAAGAGGGTGACTGATGGGCAGGCTGACGCAAGGCAATAGCAATCACGCCCCAAATAAACCATTGATAAGCGGGGTAGGCGCTTGGGACTAAGCCTAGAGCGTCAACCAGCCACATCTCAAACACCATAATGGCGCCAATGGTTAGTAGATTTTTCTCTAAGCTTAGCTTGCGCAGCAGGGTCATGCCGATGACCATTAAAAGGCTGAGGTAGATAATCAATCCAAATATCCCCCCGTGCACCAACATTTGCAGATAATCGTTATGCGACCCCATTGCAAGTTGGCCGCTGCCAAAAAACTTTCCCCAGAAGTCTTGCTTGTCCCATTGATCGTAGACCTCGGCCCAGGCATACCAGCGTCCGTTGAAGGTGCGATTCATTTCGCCACTGCCATCCAAAAACGCAAGCTCCTTACTGAATAGATCGCTGATCGCGGTAAATACCTCGCTCAGGTAATACCCAGAAAGTACGAATATCCCCGCACCCGCAACAATCAAGCCGCGATATTGGCGTCTTAGCAGGTTCCAGGTGAGATGCCATAGGGCAAGGATGGCAAACCCAGATTTGCTGTAAGTTTTGTACAGAACAATGAGCGCGGCCAATAGGTAGCCATAGGAGGCGGCTCGATAAATGGTCTTTGGCCGATCCCGGAAATGATGGAATAACAGCAAGGCAAAAATGGCTTGTAACGCAAGGTAACGCGAGGTAATGACATCGTGATACAGACCAACGTTTCTAACCAAATCGTTTACTTCCTGGCTTCTAAGTTGTGCGCCCGTCAGAAATTGGTACATACCAACCGCGATAGGGAATCCACCGGCAATAAATAAGGCTGCAAAAAACTGACGGATTTTTTCAGGGCCGTAAAAATAAGATTGGATGAAAAAATAAGCAAAAACGCCATTAACATAACGAAAGAAAATATTTAGCCCGGAAGATGGGCCGCTTTGATAAAAAACCAGGGTTGAAAACAGCAAAATGTCTGCAAGGTAGATCAACCAGAGCGTGCGAAAGGGCATGTCGCGAAAGGGCATTGGCTTGTTTGTGCCAAAGATAAGATGGAGAAAACCAATGGTCGGGACGGCAACGGAGAAGATTTCCGTCAGTTTTAAACTCATCAGAACGGGATGTTCCCACTGCGTATCAACAATCGGTTTGGCAATCAGCGCAAGCAAAAACCCCCAGCGCGGGTTGGCCAGAAATAAGGCAATAGTTGCTAAAGTTAATAGCGTGGCAATTAGCGTTAGCATAAGTAGGCTGCTATGTTACTTTAGGTCTCGGGCGCGCATCTGGATTTGTACTCGCGCGGTACTTCAGGCGTCGTGTTGACTTTCGGCATCTTGGTGCCGCAATGTCTTTAGCTATCCAACAGGAAGTGTACTGGAATTGTGTGATATTTCGATGACGAATGTTGTGTTTGTAAATGTCATGTCCATAGAACTGTCATGAAATAACCGTAAACTCACTGGCTTTAGTTTCGGACATCTTCCCATAACGTGTTTAAACATTCGACTTCATGTCAAATATCAGTGAACCGACGATAATTCTGAGCGAGTCAGCAAAAGATAATGCCGCAGCTAAGCTGCATCGGCAACTCAAACGCCGGCTATTTTCCGGTGGGGGCTGGGCTCTGGGCGGTCGGGTAGGCGGAATGGCGTTAGGCTTGCTTATACAAATGGCATTAGCGCGATTGCTTGCGCCAGAAGCCATGGGAATCTATTTTTTAGCGGCCAGTTTTGCTGGGTTTATTGGGCTGTTTAATCAGTTGGGTACCGGCCTTGGCGTGGTACGGGAGACCACGTCTGCACTAACTAACGAAGCCCCCGGCAACATAAGACCATTGTTTCAGATTTACCTGTTGGCCGTGCTTGCGGTCAGTTCGGTGGTGCTGCTGCTGTTATCTGTGGATGAAATTGGCAATGCTTTATCTCGGAGCTTCGGTGCACCCTCGCTAGCAGCGCTATTGCCGTGGATCGGTGTCTGGGGTGGGGCGCTGGCTTTGCAAACCTTGATCTCTGGTGTCCACCGTGGGTTTCATGATATCCCCAAAGCAACTTGGTACGCCGGGCTGTTCAGCAATCTCCTGTTGTCGGCCCTGTTGTTGATTGTTTATGGATACACCGCTGCGATTGAGTTGTCGGTGGTCGTCGCAGTAACCATTATCTCGGTGATTATCTCGGTGATCGTCGGCGCGGCGAGTTTTTACTGGCGTACCCGTCAATTTAATTCGGCTAAAGATGTCGGTACGGTGTTGAGTTTACGTTCGGCTTTTCCCTTCTGGTTTAACGAATTGCTGAGTTTTTCCATGACTCAGGCCGATCTGTGGGTGGTCGGGATTTTTTGTTCGCCAACGGAGCTTGCCATTTATGGTGCGGTGACCCGCTTGACTCAGTTTGTCACTCTTCCCGTCATACTGGTAGAAGCCGTTGTACCGTCGATGATGGTGGAAATGCACGTGAAAAAATCACTGGAGCCGTTAGAGAAACTGCTGCGCCAGTCCACCACTCTGGTGACCTTGCCGGCGCTGCTTCTCGTCCTAGTATTTGCGACCGCAGGGCAGCCGTTGCTGGGATGGGTGTATGGGGGTGCCTACAGTGAAGGCGCGCTTATCCTTTTCCTTCTTGGGTTAGGTAAATTAATGATCGTGGCTACCGGCCCTTGCGGATATGCCTTGCTGATGACGGGGCATGCGCGTGATGTGTTTCGGGTTAATTTTTACGGTGGCTTGATTACTGTACCGATTGCCATTTGGGCAGGTTATGCCTGGGGTGGTTTGGGGGTCGCCGTTGTGGTCAGCACGAGCTACAGCCTGCGCGCTTTGGCGGCTTTATGGCTGACTCACAAACGACTCGGAATTTGGACCCATGTTTATTTGCCCAGGTTGGCTTGGATATTCAGTACCTGAAGATTCGCCAAAAATTTACTAGATCTTACATTAAGGGATACAAGTATGAGCAGCAGTCAGCAGTGGACTACCTACAAGCAGCATTTCGATAGAACCGGTAACGTCCTTCCCAGTAAAACGATTACCTCGCCCGATATTGTTGAAGGTTATATCAAGCCTTGGATGGCTGAGGTAAGCAGAGATGCGCCCATTCTTGACATGGGTTGTGGCTATGGCCATCAGCTCTATGCTCTAAAGGAACTGGGGTTTACCCGATTGTTTGGTATTGAGCTTGTTGAAGAATCCTTGCAGATGGCGAAAAGCGAGTTGACCGGGTTTGCCCAGCTTGAGCTGGCCGACGCTTTTGATTATTTGCCAAGGCACCGTGGGGAATATCAGGTGATCACGGTCAACGATGTGTTGGAGCATATCCCACATGATCGGGTGGTGGAGCTGTTAAGACTGTTATGGGACGCACTGAAGCCGGGTGGTATTCTGTCAGTTCGGGTGCCCAACATGGCCTCATTAGGCAGCAGTTATGCCATGTATATGGATTTTACTCACGTTACCGGATTCACCGAATTTTCGATGATGCAGGTATTAGATTTGGCCGGATTCGTCAATCACCGCATGGTCAGTCGGTTACCCAAACCCTACTTTTCCATAACACAACCGGTAAAAACCTTACGGCGCCTGGCCGCCCGTGGGGTATGGATGATGAATTATCTGTTGCATTACTGCGTTTTTTGGCTTCGTTGGCAGCGTCCCCTGCCGTCTCAAATCGATTTCAACCTAGAAATGTATACTCATAAGCCTGCACTATGATTCGTTTACTGTTTATTTTGCCCGACTTAAATGGCGGCGGCGCAGAACGGGTTGTCCTGAATCTGTTACGGCATTTATCCCCGGATCGCTATCAGATCACCCTTTTTCTAATCAAAGAGCAGGGGATTTATTGGGATGAGGTGCCTAGTTATGTGCGTGTTGTGTGTGCAACTCGGCGGGGCCGTGCACCCTATATTCTGCCTTGGGTATTGGCAAAACTATTACCGCTGGCAAAGTCCCATGACGTGGTAATTGGCGCCTTGGAGCTGAACGCAACGTATTTGGCGTATCTTGCTGGACGCTTGTTAGGTAAACCGGTGCTGGGATGGGTGCATATCAATCTTCCAGAGCACATAACGCACTACCGAACCTACCATCAAGTCGCAGTGCGCCATATTTATCGCCATCTGAACGATGTGGTTTTTGTCAGCTCGCATGCCATGGCCGCGGCCAAGCAATGGTTGAATCGCGAGGCAACGGGGTGGAAATCCATTGCCAATATATTTGATCTCGCCACCTACGAATCCAAGAAAAATTCAGTGTTGGCGGATGAAGACACGTTGTTTTCGCAGCCGGTGGTTATTTCCATTGGCCGACTGAGCCGGCAAAAAGGTTTTGATGTATTGATTGCCGCCCATGCCCGGTTACGGCGCAGTGGGGTGGCCCATCACCTGTTGATCTTGGGCGAAGGCAGCGAGCGCCAGAATTTGACCGATTTGGCGGTTCAGCAGGGCGTGGCCGACAGTGTATTTATGCCGGGTTTTGTGGCCAATCCTCTGATCTATCTAAAACGTGCCCATCATTTCGTGCTGTCTTCGCGGTATGAAGGATTCGCCTTTGTGCTGCTGGAAGCCTTATCCTGCGGATTACCGACGGTTGCTACCAATTGCCCGTCGGGACCGGCAGAAATACTGCAAGATGGCCGTGTTGGTTTGCTAGTAGCCATGGAAGACGCGCAGGCGTTAGCCGATGCCATGCGACGATTATTGCAAGAGCCGATGCTGTGCGCTGACCTGAAAGCGCGCGGCCTACAACGGATGGCTGATTTCTCCCCCAAAGAAATTGCGGAGCTATGGGGCGCTATCTTTCAAGACTTGGTATCGCACTAACTCAGGCGGCAGAAAAAACTATGGGCGCCGCCGCAAGATTCGTCCGCAGTGCCAGCTTAGATAACCTTCCGCCCGCCCCAACCACATGCCCAGCTGCCAGGCTAGGCGCTGTTTTGAAAACGGTGGACTGATGTTCCAGAGCGGTGAAAGTAATCCCCTTAAAATGACCCAGGCAGCCAGATTATGTTTGGCGTAGAGCGCACCGGTACCGCGACTACGGTGACGGGCGCGGCGGAATGATTCAGCAGTAGTCAGCATGGTTTCGCCGGTGGTGACCGGATGATGCACAATGATGTTCGGGCAGGTGATCACTTGGCGCGATGATGCTAAGACTCGAAACATGAGATCGGTTTCTTCACCGCCGCTAAACCACAATGGCACGCCTAAAGCTTCATCGAATCCGCCGACTTGGTCGACCAAGGCCTTGTCCAAGAAGATCGTTATCGAGCTAGCCGTGATGCCGCGAAATCGCCGCCACTGCTGCCAATTCAAGGTGACGGAGGGTAGGTCGGCAGGGTCTTGCTCGTGCCAGCGGGCAACAATACCAGCCAATTTTTTTTTAAGCTGAAATTGCTGATGTACCTGTATCAGCGTATCGGGCTCGTACCAGCAATCATCATCAGGAAAAGCCACAATGTTACCCTGGCAATGCTTCAAGCCAATATTGCGGGCCAGCGATAAACCCCGGCGGCTACTTCGTAAATGCTGGGTGACGATGCCTTTTGCAGTGGCGTATTCAACCACTGATAACAGTCGGCCATCAGGATTTTGATCAACAATAATCCACTCAAAATCTGAGCAAGTCTGCCCTGCCAATGTATCGATCAAGCGGTAGAGTTCGTCAACTCGGCCGACGGTGGCGGTGATCAGTGAGAAAACCGGCATGTATGCTCCCTAGGGTGGTTCTGGCTTGCTCGGCCACGCCGGCAGTACCGTTGTATTGAAAACCTCACGGCGTAAAGCTTTTCTCTGGGCATCGCTATATTGCAAATTATGATAGAAGGCGACCCCCGTGTTTGGCCAGCGCCGTCGTATCAAGCGGATAGAATCTGCTAAGGCTTCGGGGTCGTAGTGGATACGTATCCACTCACTATCAGAATTGGCAGCGCCATCAAATATCCTCAGGATATTGGTTAGTTTTTCGGGTTGTTTCATTTGTGCTCGGGCGCGCTCGACGCCAGCAACATCCCATTGGCGTGGATAATTCATGTAAAACACCACATCGATCAGGTTGGCATTAGCCCAGACTACGCTGTTTTGGCCTTGAAGGATTTTTCCGGCTTCCAGAGGTACGCTGTCGACACTGAGGATGATCCCGGGCCGGATTTGCTGGGAGCCTAAGCGAATTTTCTGAACGATGTCAGTGACTGCTTCGCCGTTCCAGTTTGAAATTCGGGCGTGGGCGGCGGGGTCGCGATATACATTCGCCAGATCTTGGTCCAAAGGCGTGCGGTACCGGGATAGATAATCGGTTTGGCAAGTCATGGTAGTGCATGCTCCCATGCTGCGGATGTAATCCAAATTGATGCCATCAACAGGATAACGCTGCACTACGTCCAGAATGACTTCGCTAATGTAGTCTCTAAAGTTGGGATCTTGAACGTTAAACGCCTTATCCGGTACCCCGGCGCCATAAAATTTAGTTAGCGGGGAGGTATCGGTGCGTAGCATCACCGTGAACCAGGGATGAACCTCAATGCCGGCTTTGTGTGCTTGCTGAATCAGGTAGCTCAGTAGATCAGGGGCCGGCGGCTCTCGAACCCAAGATTCCATAAGACCCAAATGAGTTAAGTAGCGGGCCGCTCCCGAATGCCAGATGCAAGGCACATAAACATTGAAGCCACCGGCTTTTAGATCAGCGATGATTTTGTCGACATTTTCTTTGGATACGCTCCATAGATTGCTTTCGTCGAACATAACTCGGCGTTCCGCAAGCGCCGGCTGTTGACTGGTCGAGGGGGACTCATTAAGTGCAGTGCTAAGCCAGTCCCAACGTGGTCTGTCACGTTCGCGCTTGATTGTTTCGCTGGCTTCGTAGTCTTGATAGGCCGTCAAATCACCAAACGGGACGGAAAAAAATCGCAGATCATCAATAAAAGCATTAGCTTGTCTGCCCGCTGCCACAGTGGTCACAACGTCGGTACCAAGCCAGAGTGGACCGGCGGGCGGGTAGTCGCCGATAAACTTACCTTGCCAATGAGCCATGCGCTCGCCGTCGACAAAAAGCTTGCAATAACCCGCTTGCCCGGCTTGCCAAACGGCGGTAATTAGTCGCCAGCGACCCGGCTGAAAATGAAAAGGCGCACTGCAATGGACTTCTTCTTGATTGCTGAGCACAAAATAAAGTCGCCCCACGCCGCCAGGTTCCCACCAGCCTTGGGAGATCGTCAGGTAACTGTTTTTAGGGTGTTGCCAGCGCAGGCTCAAGAAGGTGTGTGACTGCGTGTCATTGGCCGGCCATTGCGGGTTGACCCAAAAGGAAAGCGTACCTTGACGAGCCGAAAATGCGGCAGGTATGGATACTTTGGTCGTAGCATTACCAAGCAAAGAAAGGCCGCCATCATGTTTGCCTTGGTCAGTTAGCTGTGCGCCAGATTCCATAATCAGGCCGTTGTTGGCGAGGAGTTTGTTGTCAAATCGATAGTGAGCGAGCGGTTTTGGCGTTTCCGTTGCGGTAACGCCGGCCGAAATCAAAATCAAATCGAAAGTAATCAGGAGGGTGACGATCCTGGTTATCGATAATCGCCACCGGAATCGACTGTGGTCAATGTCCATGAGCGCCCTCCTTCGAAATTTGTTTGAGCCCCTGATAACCCTAATAGGGCTTGGCCAGTGGCTCGCCGATAAATATGCCTTGGCCGGGCATTAGCACACTTTTCCAATAGGCTTCGATTAACGTGTCACCGCCGGTGTAGTGGATGATAATTACGCCAGGGTGAGGGAACTTCGCCAGAAAATTGCACGGCTCCACCACCGTGCCGTAACTGCCGGTCGCGCCTGCTTCCAGCCATCGCAGCGCACTCATCTGTGAGCTGTCAGTGAGTAGTCCGCCCAGCGAGGTCAGGTGATCAGCGATGGCGCCGGGTAAAAAAGCATTTTCCTTAAGTCGAGAGACGCTGGTTAACCCAGTGAAGTACATCAGAATATCTTGACGATGATCGATATGATCCGCATGTATATGGCTGATGTTCAGCATTTGTCCGGTTTTTTCGATAATTTGCGGGTATTCGCTGGAGCGTACATTACGTGCGGTATCATGGGTGTCCAGAAGATAAACGGTGCCTTTGGGATGCGTGCCATCCGCAGCAACTCCCCGGTCGATCAAGCGTTTTACTTCGTTTAGATTTTCACCCGCCAGAGCCATGGTGGGACGCATGCCAAACTGGGTATGCGGATCACTAGTCAAGCTGTCGAAATAGGGATTGGTCTGTGTCGGATGGCAACCACTGGCACAATGACGGATGTCGAAACCAAAGGCGAAAGCTGCGGTGACAGACATGCAATCGACTCGATAGGGCTCGGTCCAGGTGAGGGCGTAGGCTTGAATCCGCGCCGGGGTTTGGTTATCGACCGCTGTCTTTAACTGGTTAAATTGGCTGCGACTCATGGTTTTTTCGCCCGGCGGAAAGCTAATACGAATGATGTTTTCCACAGGGATCTGGCGTTTTAGTTGATAGTAACTGCCAATCTCGACGCTTTCGGGGTCGCTAGTATTGACGATGACGGCCAAATTTTGCGCGCTCAGACCGGTTTTTGGTGATATCAGGCGAGGCTCTGCCTGACTAATCGCAGGGCGAAAAACAGCCAGCGTTGCCATCAGCAACCAAAGCGGCAAAGAAAATAATCGACGGATTTTTGTCATTCTGCGGACGTTTTCGGATGCGGCGTATGACCTTGTTGCCAGCCGATTATAAGCTGACAACAAGGTTACTCGTTTACGATTAAGCAACTTCTTTAACTGAACGGCGGCCAATGCTCATCAGCCCGATCAATCCCGAACCCAGCAACCAAACGGCAGCGGGTACGGGGACGGTGGTTAAAGCCCGGGCGTCGGCTTGCCATACGCCTTTGGCAGTGCAGCCGATGGCAGGATTCTTTACACTGCAAAAACCGCTGCCGAAGCCAGGAAAGGTAAGAGCAGTAGTGGATGCGCCACGTCTATTAAAGTCGGTGAAATAAAGGCTTTCATCCGTACCGAATTGAGCGGCCCAGCCGCCAAAATCAGTGGTGGAAAAGCCGATGGTTGAGCTGTTCCATGCCGCGTTGCTCAGCTCGGCTGAAAACAAGGTTCCAGAGGGATCAGGGCCGGGCACGCCCACCAGCTTGCCTGTGATTTTTACATACGAATCATCGCCGTACATCGTACCATCTGGGCGCAAGTAAGCTTTGGTGACAAATTTTTCATTCTCCCCGCTTACAGCGTAAGCTCCGCCCGGTGCGGACGTGTAATCGAACATTATGTCCTTTGCGTCACCGGTGGCCACCAATTCATAGCCATACCACTTTTTGGTAACGGTAATTTGCACACTGTTTTCGAAGCTCGGGTAACCTGATTCGGGAATCGGCGGTAAAGCAACGGTGGCGGCAAACACGTTTGTTGTCATGCCTAGCGCCGCAACGCTCAGCATGGCCTTAAACAATGATCCTATTTGAGTCTTCATAAGTAATCCTCTGATTGATGGTGAAAGCGCGAAGCTGTGTTTGCTTCAATGGGGAGGTTACTAAGAGAATGTGATAGTTGGTTGACGGTTTGATGACGGTAATTGTCAGAATAGGCGGGTATAACGCAAGCGGATCAGTTGAGGAGGATCCACCAGAGTGTGATCTTGCTGTCAGCTAACTTTGTAAGTCGCTGACAGCAAGATCACAACGTTAGCTAAGCGGCGGTTTTTTTAACTGAACGATGGCCGAGGCTCATTAATCCTACCAGTCCTGAACCCAGTAACCATACGGCAGCCGGGACTGGGACGGTGGTCACGGCGTGGGCATTGGCGTTCCAGACATAAAAAGTTGCGCAGGACGAGCGCGGACCTGTGCATAGTCCCGGGAAAGGGGTGCTAAGGTCCGTGAAATAAAGACTTTCATCTGTGCCAAATTGGGCTGCCCAGCCGTTAAAATCGGACGTGGTAAAGCCAACAGTTTCACCGTCCCATGCCACATTATCCAGATCGGCGGAAAACAATAATCCCCTAGGCTTATCAGTGGGGTAATCATCATATAACTCGGGAATTGCGCCAGTGATCACGACTTGCCCGCGAGTCACTTCACCTTGCCGATTGATGTGAGCGGTGGCTAAGAACCGTCCGTGCTCAACATCATATTCAGAAGCCGAGTTGTTGAATGTCATATCGTCGACTGCGCCCGTCGCTACCATTTGGTAACCGAAAATTGCGTGTGGTCCCAAGGCAACAAAATAAACATTGGCGCTGTTTTCGAAGCTAGGTTCACCCGCCGGCGGTATGCCGGGCAATACGGTGGCAGCGTACACGCTACTTGTTAAGCACAGCGCGGCAGCTCCTACCATAGTTTTGATGGGTATGCTCATAATTAACCTCCTTCCATTTAGGTACAAATCCGTCCGCATCTACTCAGGATGGCAGTTGCTGGCCAACGTTTTTTGAGTAAGATGTTGATTAACTATAGTCCAACAATAGTTAAATTGCAGCTACAATATAGTTAAATTCTATCTGAATATCTGATTTTCTTTGCCAGGGTTAATGAAAGTGTCATTTGAAGGTGGTAAAAGCGTGTGGACTTATAACTTACAACCAGTGTCCGAGAATCATGATTAGTGAAAAAACATTGCAGCGTATGCGGGTGATTGGTGTGTTCTGTAGCTTGGCTTGGGTTTCTGGGTGTATGAGCCAAGCTACAGTAAGCCCAGAGCAAGTAAATCCCCCGGGTTTGTCAGTGGTATCCGATCGCTACCTGATCCAGCCTGGCGATAAGCTTGCGATCAGCGTTTGGGGCGAAGAGAAACTGGCTCGCCAAACCGTGGTATTGCCGGATGGACGTTTTTCATTTCCTCTGGTGGGTGATTTAGTGGCTGGTGGTAAAACCACGCAGGAGATTGATGACGAAATTACTGATCAGTTAGTCAGGTTTATGTCTCAGCCCGAAGTAACGGTGTCGGTAATCGAAGCGACTGGCAACAAGATTTATGTCATCGGCATGGTTAATCGGCCCGGTGAGTTTCCGCTTAATCGGACGGTTGATGTGATGCAGGCGTTAACTATGGCCGGTGGTACCAGCCGGTTTGCCGACCTGAACGACATAAAAATCTTGCGGCGCAATAAAGAGGGTAAATCGATATCACTTGAGTTTCGCTATAAGGATGTCGTTTCTGGTCGTCGGCTGGATCAGAATATTCTGTTACAGGTAGGTGATGTGGTTGTGGTGCCCTGAGGATGTGTGTTAAGGCCGGGTTGAGCGCGGGATCAGCAAGGGGCGTTACCCATCGGCGTTTACTGTGTGAGATCGTGGTCGTGGCCTGTTGCGGGGGTATGGTTGAAGTATCTGCGGCGGAGTGGTCGGCCACGCCACAATTTTGGATAGGCGCAGAGAGCAACGACAACTTCACTTTGGTGTCCGATCAAGACAAAAAGTGGTTGATTCAAAACGGTTCAGTGGATACTCGAGTTGCTCTGCAGGCGGCTGATGCGACAACTCAATACCGACTAACACCACGGATAAAGGCGGTTGATTACTTTGGTAGCGCGGATTCTTTGTGGGACTACACGGGCGCATTTCTGGATGGTGATGTCAGCAAAGAAGCTTCAAATGGGCGTTGGGATTTGTCGGCGGGATATTCGCGGGACACGCGCTTAACGACGCAATTGGAACAGACGGGTTTTATTACAGCGCGTAAACCACAAGATGAGTATCAGGCGTCGCTCAATCGAACTTTTGTCTTTAGCCCGCGCGACAGTTTTCGTTTGGGTGGTCAGTACACTGAGATCACCTATCCGGACAAGGTATTGACGCCACTTTATGGGTATCAGGTTGAAGGCGCAAATCTAAGTTTGATCAGAGAGTTTGGTGAGGTAAGCCAAGCTTCCTTGCAGGTGAGTGGCAGTCGAGTTGAGGCGAGTCAGGTGGGTAATACCACCGACACCTATCAGGCGCAGATGCAGTGGGTATCGCAGTGGTCGGAAGATTTAGGTTACATCTTGTCTTTGGGCAAAAGGCAGTCTGAATACCGTACGGAATTTCGAGATCAGACATTTGAAAGCACAAATGGCGGAACTGTTTTTCAGCTGAAAGCCCACGGTGATGTTAAGTACGGATTGTGGTCCATTGGGGTAAATCGAAGTGTTACACCCACAACGAATGGCCTAGTATCGGAGCAAGATCAGCTCATCTTTTCGCTGAGTCGCGATCTAACAGAATCGCTGACAACACGAATCGAAGGGACAGCCTCCCGGTATCAGGCGGGTCAGCAGGAAACCGAACAATTCGTCGCCCAAAATCGTGAGTATCAGCAAATCTATGCAGAATTAGGCTGGCGGATCGGCAGAAATTGGCGGCTAGTAACCGGATATACCTTTAAGCGGCAGCAATTTGATGCTCAACCTGAGGATGCGCGATCTAACGCAATTACGGCGGGGTTCTCCTATCAAGGCGATCCCTACACGTTGTCACGCTAACAATTTTTTAGATGACTAAATTGGACGACTTAATCGGATGACTACGAATCAACAACAGCGATCAGTGCCCTCGGCATCCTCCTCTCAAGACCAGAGTATTTCGCTTGGCGGCTATATCAGCATTCTAAAGCGCCGCCGCCGACAAGCCATCTTGATTTTTGTCGCCGGCCTAGTTTTAGCCGTGGTGCTGGCATTTGCATTGCCACCCACCTACGAATCAACGGGCACCATCCTTATTGAGCAACAGGAGATTCCCTCAGAGATGGTGCGCTCTACGGTAACCAGCTTCGCCGACCAGCGTATTCAAACTATTAGCCAGCGTGTTATGACCAGCAGTAACCTGAAGAAGGTTATCGATAAATACGGCTTGTACGCCAAGCTTCGCGAATCTCAGCCCGATGAGGTCGTAGTCGATATGATGCGTAAAGATGTCGATATCGACGTGATACGCGCCGATGTTGTTGATCCACGGTCCGGTCAAACGGCGAAAGCCACGATTGCCTTCAAGCTTTCTTATCGCAACCGCTCTCCCGATTTGGCGCAAAAAGTAGCTAACGAATTGTCATCGCTGTTTCTTCAGGAAAACATCAAAACGCGGACGGAGCTGGCCTCAGAAACCACCGATTTTCTGTCCGCCGAAAGCGGCAAACTGGCCGGCTTGCTGAAAGAACTGGAGCAAAAACTGGCAAAATTCAAGAATGATAATGCGGATTTGTTGCCAGAATATTCTCAGATGAAGAGGCAGTTGCTGGAGCGGGTCGATCAGCAGATTTTGGATGCGAAGCGACAAATTGAATCCAATAATCAGCAAAAAATTGGCCTGTTGGCGCAACTTGACGAGATTACCCCGTTGCAAACCCTGTATACAGAGTCGGGGCAACGTGTTCTGGGTTCCACCGATCGTCTCAAGATTTTGCGCACGCAGTTGTTGCAAGCACAGGCCACTTACAGTGCCGATCATCCTGATATCGTTCGAATCAAAAACGAAATCAGTGCGCTCAAGGCCGATGTCGGTGCGGTGGACGACGTCACCGAGCTAAATCGTCAATTAATACGGGCTAAGGCTGATCTTGCGGAAGCTAAGGATAAGTACAGTGCTGATCACCCGGATAATCGCCGTTTAGAACGGACGGTCGCAGGATTGGAGCAAGCGTTAGCGGCGCAAACGGAGAGCCCAATTAGTGCGCCGAAAGTCCAATCGCCGGACAATCCAATCTATATCCAGATTAAAGCGCGTCTTGATGGGGTGCAAAGCGAACTCGATTCGTTGCGCCGTAACGTCAGCGAACTAGAGCGTCGCCGTGCCGAATATGAGAAACAATTGGCGCAAAGCCCTGCCGTGGAAAGAGCCTATCTCGATCTGATGAGAGAGTACGAAAACGTTAGTTTTCAATACCGCCAAACCAAGGCCAAGGCAATGGAAGCTCAATTAGCGCAAACGCTGGAAACTCAACTTAAAGGCGAACGATTCACCTTAATCGAGCCGCCTTTGTATCCATCTCTACCGGTGAGCCCAAATCGATTGGCTATTTTGATGCTGGGGATCTTCGCGGCAATGGCTGGCGGCTTCGGCGGAGCGCTGCTGTGGGACAACATGGACAGCAGTATTTGGGGATACAAGGGAGTAACGGCTTTCTTGGGTCAAGCACCTTTGGCTGTTATTCCGTATATCGAAACGGAATTGGAGCATTTTGAGAAACGCCGTCGAGGCCGAAGGATGATCGGCGCGACTGCCGGTGTTTTCGTGTTTTTCTTGCTTACCACGCATCTGGCGGTTAAGCCGCTGGATGTTATTTGGGCGATGGGTATGCGTCGCTTTGGATTCTAGTTGAACTTTGTTGGTTCGTTGGGAGAGCGCTCATGATGGTTACACAGATAGATTCAGTAAATAAACCGAGGGCAGGCATTCAATACACCCAGACGCAGGTGGTGCCTGTTAATCAGCATCGATTAAAAGCCAATCGAGTGATTACCGGCGGTAAGGATCCTGCGTCAACCGCCTATAAGATATTGCGCACCCAGGTACTGCAAAAGCTCAACGCCAAAAAGCAAAATACCCTGGCCATCGTCAGTGCCGTACCCGATGAAGGCAAGACCTTAACCGCCATTAACCTTTCCATCAGCTTGGCTAAGGAGTTACGCCATACCGTGTTGCTGGCAGATTTTGATCTGGGTAGGCCCAGCGTGCATCGTTATTTTGATTATGTTCCAGAGGTTGGTCTGGGGGATTGTTTACTACACGGCGCTCCCCTATCCAGTGCCTTGTTCACGCCGAGTATCGATGGGTTGGTGATTCTACCTAACCGGGAATCCATCTCGGATTCATCGGAATTGCTGACCTCGCCGGCGATGCAAAATCTGGTAAACGATATCAAATCTCGTTATGACTCACGGTTGATCGTATTTGATTTGCCACCTTTGCTAGGCACGGATGATGCTGTTGCCTTTTTACCCTATGTGGATGCCGTGCTTTTTGTGATCCGCGAGGGTCGGGTAAAACGGGACCAGCTAGCGCGAGCTATGGATTTGGTGCAGGGCAGTCGAGTTATCGGCACCGTACTTAATGCGTCTGATGATGCACTGACTTCGTATTACTGAGGGTATTATTGATGCCCTGCTTATGTCGCAGTGCTGAAATTTAACTGTCATTCTTTCGCAATATCTGGCCCTTAATATGGGCACCTGGGATCGATTTAGATAAGGAGCGTCTTCTATGCAAGCCATGCGCAAAACAGTGTTGGGCGTGACAGTAGACGGTTATACCCTAGATCAGGCGGTAGCAAATGCTCGGGCTGCAATTGCTAAGCGAGAAAACCAGTGTGTGTTGGCTTGTGTGAATCCGCATTCTGTCATTGAGGCCCAAAAGGACAGCCATTTTCTCTACGCACTGTACGACGCCGAAATAAAGGTGCCTGATGGCATCGGCATTTATCTGGTTGCTCGGCTACTGGGGTTATCGGTGCCACGGCGAATTACCGGCCATGATTTTTTCATCGCCATGATGCAATCTTTAGAGCAACAAGGCAGTGGCCGAGTCGCTTTTTTGGGTTCGTCGCCACACGTACTAAGTCGCATTGCAGCGCGGTTAAAAAAGGATTTTCCTCGCGTTTCCCTGGTTGCGACTATCTCCCCACCCTTTGGTGAATGGTCAGAGAGTAAGGATGCGGAAATGATAGAGAGCATTAACCGCGCTCAGCCGGATGTACTGTGGGTGGGCATGACGGCTCCCAAGCAAGAAAAATGGGTGGCAAAAAATCGAATGTTTCTGGATGTCCCGTTGATTGGTTCGATTGGCGCAGTTTTTGATTACTACGCGGGCACCCGTCAGTTAGCGCCGGCCTGGGTGCGTCGCAGTGGCGGTGAGTGGCTGTATCGTCTTGCTCAAGACCCCAAACGTTTATGGCGGCGCACTTTTGTCTCCACGCCGCAGTTTGTCGGTCTAGTGGTCTGGCGTCACCTATTGGGCATTGGTCGATAAACTCCCATGTCAGTTAATAGCCTAAATTCACCTATCGGCAAAACGGGGAACCCGGTAGCCTGGCGGTTTTCTCCGCTATCCCGGGTTCTGATCGTCGGATCGTTGCTGTGTATTGGGATATTGTTTGCCGATGGTCTGCGCGAGATGGCGTACATGTGGTTTGTCGCTGAGCAATATAGCCACGGTGTTTTGATTCCCTTCATAGCTTTGTTCTTGGTTTGGCAAAAACGCCCCCTTATTGAACAACTTCCCTTCGTTGGTGCTTGGTCCGGTGTGCTGGTCGTACTGGCGGGTGTAATGCTGTGGCTGGCTGGTGAACTAAGCACGCTCTACATCATTGTTCAATATGCTTTTGTGATCACCTTGGCTGGTTTGGCTATCGCTAGCGTGGGTTGGCGGGTGTTTCGTACTACCTTGGTGGCATGGGCTTTGCTCGCGCTGATGATTCCTTTGCCAGTATTTCTCAATGCTCGCTTATCGGGGGGGTTGCAGCTGGTATCATCGTGGCTGGGGGTTCTGTTTATCCGCTTATTTGGAATTAGCGTTCATTTAGAAGGCAATGTGATTGATTTGGGCGTTTTCAAGCTAGGCGTCGTTGAAGCCTGCAGCGGCTTGCGGTATTTGTTTCCGCTGATGGCGTTGGGTGTGATTACCGGGTATTTCTTTAAAGCGCCATTGTGGCAGCGCTTTGCCCTATTTTTATCCAGTGCGCCGATCGCTATCCTGA